>Ga0209798_10001575_pt1 | contig 13686 bp, 12 predicted proteins | sample DOMMetBare3Fresh_FD_187475 | JGI IMG/M metagenome (GOLD analysis project Ga0209798, IMG submission 187475) | Wetland sediment microbial communities from St. Louis River estuary, USA, under dissolved organic matter induced mercury methylation -... | ecosystem: Environmental > Aquatic >...
ATATTTAACTGGGATGTAAAGGCTGGATCTTTTGCACTTAAACATATTATTGGTGGAATGTTTATTGCTATTGCAATGACGGGGCTGGACCAGGAAATGATGCAAAAAAATATCAGCGTAAGAACCTTAAAAGATTCACAGAAAAATATCATGACATTTTCTGCGGTGCTTTTATTGGTAAATTTTCTTTTTCTTGTTTTAGGTGGCGTTCTTTATCTCTATGCTACTACACAAAATATAAATGTACCGCCGGATGATCTGTTTCCAACCATTGCTTTAAGCAAAGCATTCAGCGGTTCCATCGGCATCATCTTTATCATCGCATTGATCTCCGCATTATTTCCAAGTGTTGATGGCGCCATTACATCTCTCACATCCTGTTTCTGCATTGATATACTTGGCTTGAAAAAAAGGGAAGGAACCGAAAAAGAGAAGAAAAGAACAAGGTTAAAAGTGCATTTTACTTTTGCCTTAGTGTTTTTTATCATGGTCCTTATTTTCAAATGGATGAATGATAAACTGATCATTGATTTCATTTTGAAATTTGCCGGCGTTACTTATGGCCCGCTCCTTGGTCTCTTTGCATTCGGTATTTTAACAAAACGAAAGCTGAAAGAGAATCTTATCTGGGCAGTTTGTATTATCGCTCCGTTGCTTGCATTAGCGTTGGACATGCTTAGCAATCCCGCATGGTATGAAGTGAAACTGCATATGAAACTTGGCCTTGATAGTTTATCTGCTACTATTTTTAATGGATATAAGATCGGTAATGAGCTTATTTTAATAAATGGTATCATCACATTTATTGGCTTATGGTTTATTTCGAAAAAGGGGACTGAAAAGGATTTCAATCTTGAAATGCAATCTGCATAAAGTTATCTTTGCGAAAAATCCATTTTGGAATTAATTAATCCATTAGTACAGGAATATGCCGAAAAATTTTCTTCAGCAGAAGATGTATTGTTGAAGGAGGTTTCTGATTTTACTACAGCAAATCATCCCGAGCATCACATGCTCAGTGGGCATTTACAGGGAAAATTTCTAGAAATGGCAAGCATGATGATAAGGCCTCGTCGAATTCTTGAGATCGGAACATTTACCGGATACAGCGCTTTATGTCTTGCAAAAGGGTTAACTGATGATGGTGTTTTACATACAATTGAGCTAAGAGAAAATGATGCTGCGATAGCTAAGGGTTTTTTCGACCGGTCCTCTTATCAAGAAAGAATAGTTTTACATACCGGAGACGCTAAAGATATCGTTAATAAGTTGGATGAAGTATTTGATCTTGTATTTATTGATGCTGATAAGCAAGGATATATCGAATATTTTAACCTCGTTTTTCCTAAAGTGAGGAAAAACGGGTTTATTTTTGCAGATAATATATTTTTTCATGGCCAGGCCATTGAGGCCGAACCCAAAGGAAAAAATGCGAAAGCAATAAAAGAGTTTAACCAATATATCAACGAAAGAACTGATATAGAAAAAATGATCCTTACTCTACGTGACGGATTGTATTTAATAAGGAAAAAATAAGATCCCAATGGAAAAACTAAAAATCCTGTTCCTTCTTTTTGCTTCACTAACGCTGAAAAATTCTTTTGCTCAGCAAGATCCCGTTGTAGTTGAATATGTAAAGACATATAAAGAATTGGCAATAGCTGAAATGCAGCGCACAGGTATTCCTGCATCTATTAAACTTGCACAGGGAATACATGAAACAAGTGCCGGCACAAGTGATCTTGTAAGAAGATCAAATAATCATTTTGGATTAAAATGCAAATCAGAATGGACCGGAATGACAGTGAAACATACTGACGATGCACCGAATGAATGTTTTAGGAAATACGAAAGCTCAAAAGATTCATATAAAGATCAATCAGATTATCTAAAAAAATCTCCACGCTATGCGTCATTGTTTGAGCTTGATCCCACTGATTATAAAGCCTGGGCTTTTGGATTAAAAAAAGCAGGCTATGCCACAAACCCAAAGTATTCCCAGGTTTTAATAAAACTTATTGAAGATTACGATCTGCAGGATTACACTATGATTGCTTTGGGTAAACTAAAATCAGGTCAGGAAACTTTGGCTAAAACAGAAATTAAAGAAGGGGATAAGAAGACTGAATTAATAATTGAGGATAAACCGGTAGTAATGCCTGCTGAACCGGAAGTAGTTGTTTATTCAAAGAAAGAAACAAACCAGCAACCGGTTATTGAAATCAAAACTGAATACCCTGAAGGCGAATTTAAAATAAATGAAACAAAAGTTATTTATTCAAAAAAAGGAACCTCTTATTTGTCAATAGCAGAAAAATATTCAATTCCTCTTGCAAGAATTTTTGAATTCAACGAAATGAAAGTGCAGGAGTTTGTTGAGAAAGATCAGCTCATTTACATCATGCGCAAAAGAAAATTCGGTTTGAATGAACAACATACAGTGAAACCCGGGGAAACATTGGCAGATATTGCACAAACTGAAGCAATACGTATTGAAAGCCTGTTCGAATATAATTTTCTTCAACCGGGGATGAAGCCAGCTGTTGGTTCTGTTTTATATTTACGTACAAAAGGTCCCGGAATGCCAGCATTGGCAACCGGGAAATAATTTATGAAGCAGATGCCGCAGATAAAAGTTCATGATAAAACATTCGTTCCTTTTCTTTCAGAACAGGATATACAACAACAGGTAAAAAAAATTGCCGATGCGATCAATTCAGATTATGCCGGCTTACGGCCGATGTTCATTGCAATTTTAAATGGGTCATTTATGTTTGCCTCAGACCTTTTTAAGTATCTTACAATAGATGCAGAAATATGTTTTATAAAACTTGCATCATATAAAGGAACAACATCAAGCGGGCAGGTGATAACAGCGATTGGGTTGGATGTTGATATTATTGGAAAAGATATAATCATACTTGAAGATATAGTTGATACCGGCAAAACATTAAATGAGTTTTTACCAAAGTTGCTTCATCACCAACCTGCATCAATGAAAATTGCGGCACTACTCCATAAACCTGAGGCTATGAAATTTCCGATCAGGGTTGATTATCTCGGATTTTCAATTCCAAACAAATTTGTAGTGGGTTATGGCCTTGATTATGACGGGCTCGGAAGAAATTTAAAAGAAATTTACCAGGTAGTATAGTTATTAACGGTCCACTACTAATCGAATTTTTGTATTTTGATAAGGTTAATATCCATTTGAAAACCATTGCACAAATACTTTTATTGCTGCTGATTGCTTTGCCATTTTACGGACAGCAGTTTTATCTCCGCGGAGAGGTGAGAGATGAAAAGGGCAATCTTTTGCAAAACGTTAATATCCAGCAACAAAGTACAGGTTATCTTTTCCGAACCGGTAATTCAGGTTCGTTTGGTATTCCTTCAAGAAAAGAAGCAGATACCCTTATGTTTAGCTATGAAGGCTTTCAAAAAGAGAAGGTTATTGTAAAAGCAGATAAATACTTTACTCTTAACCTGAAACTTTTACCTGCTATTGCTTCAAGCAGTAAGAAGAACAGGCTTGCGTCACTTACCAAAGACCTCTCAAGAGAAAATCAACGAAAATGGTATTCAGGAGAAGAGACTTATGCAAGTCTTATAGAGAATAATTTTATTGAAGCAAAAAAATATCCAACAACTGGTATTGCTTTGAATATTGACAAGGCATCTTACAGCAATATTAGAAGGTTTGTTAATCTTAATCTTGAGGTGCCACCGGATGCAGTACGCATTGAAGAAATGCTGAACTATTTCAACTTTGGCTATGAACCGCCTGCTGATAATTCAATATTTAAGATAAAGACTACACTTACAAATTGCCCCTGGAATAAGGATAACCAACTTTTTTTTATAAATACTTTTTCAAAAAAATTAGATCTCGATTCATTACCACCTTCCAATCTTGTTTTCCTTGTTGATATTTCCGGGTCCATGGATATGCCCAACAGGTTGCCATTATTGAAATCAGGTTTCAGAATGCTGGTTATGAATTTAAGAGAAAAAGATACTGTGAGTATTGTAGTTTATGGAGGCGCTGTTGGTGTGCTGCTTTTTCCAACGGCAGGAAATGAAAAAGAAAAGATCATTAAAGCAATTGATGAAATGCAACCAGGAGGTTCTACACCGGGAGAATCAGGAATTAAGCTTGCATATTCTGTTGCTAAAAAACATTTTATTGAGAATGGAAACAACCGGATCATACTTGCCACAGATGGGGATTTTAATGTTGGTGTGCAAACTGAACATGAATTAGACGAATTAATATCACGACACCGTGAATCGGGGATTTATTTAACATGTCTTGGTGTGGGCATGGGAAATTATAAAGATTCAAAAATTCAAACACTTGCCCGCAAAGGCAATGGCAATTTCGCTTATGTCGATAATTTTCAGGAAGCGGAAAAAATTATCATGAAGGAATTTACGCAAACACTTTATACAATTGCTGATGATGCACACTTGCATGTAACATTTGATCCTTCGTTAGTGAAGCAATACCGGTTAATTGGTTTTGATAATAAAGTCGGCGCACTTGCTGATTCCACTTCTGAAGTAGAAGGTGGAGAAATAGGTTCTGGACAATCAATAACAGCGGTTTTTGAAATTGAACCAAATTTTAATGCTGGCGCAAATGTTTCTTCTGATCGTTATGCTGAAGTAAAATTGCAATACAAATTACCAATGGATGAAATACAACATGAGATAAGCGAGAAATTTTCTTATGACCCTGTTCCGTATAAAGAACTTGACCCGATGTATCGCTTTGCAACTTCGGTCATCATGTTCGGGTCTATTCTTAAATCATCTCCTTTTGCAAAAGAATTAAGCTGGGGAGATGTTTTGTTTCAGGCAAGCGAAGCCGCTAACCCAACTGATACAAACCAGGGTCAATTTGTTGAATTGGTTTATAAAGCAAAAAATTTCTATACCAAACAAAAAAAGAAAAAAGGTAAAAATTAAGAGAACAACTCTCTCATTTTATCAAGAAAGCTTTTATCCGACTTATCAGGATGTGGTTTGAAATTGTTTGAATGACTCATTTTTTCCAGCATAGCTTTTTCTTCAGCGCTAACATGCTGAGGTGTCCAAACGTTTACATGTATCAATTGATCACCCTTCTGATAGCTATTCACTGCAGGAAATCCTTTTCCTTTTAATCTGAAAATTTTACCGCTTTGTGTACCCGGAGGGATTTTTATTTTAGCTCTTCCGTCAATAGTAGGCACTTCTATTTGTGTTCCAAATACGGCATCGGCAAAAGAAATGTGAAGATCATATGCAACGTTCATCCCATCACGTTGCAATTCTTTATGTGGTTCTTCTTCTATTAAAATAATTAAGTCACCGGGAGGGCCACCTCTTTCACCTGCATTTCCTTTTGCACTCAGGTTTAATTGCATTCCTTCCTGTACACCTGCCGGTATTTCAATTGAAATAGCATCTTCTCCATACACCCTTCCTTCGCCTTTGCACGATGCACATTTAGCAGTGATCGTTGTCCCTTCACCATTACAAGTTGGGCAAGTAGTTACTGTTTGCATTTGACCAATAAATGTATTGGTGACTCTTCTTACCTGTCCGGAGCCGCCACAAGTGCCGCAGTTCTGTACACTGCCCTTATCTTTTGCTCCACTTCCGCTGCATGTATTACAAACTACATGTTTCTTTACCTTGATATTTTTGGTTATACCTTTTGCGATCTCTTCGTAAGTAAGCTTGATTTTTACACGAAGATTGCTTCCTCTTACACCCCGGCTTCTTGATGTTCTTCCTCTGCTACTTCCGCCACCAAAGAAACTTCCAAACAGATCATCACCGAAAACATCTCCAAACTGGCTGAAAATATCTTCCATATTCATACCACCACCGCCACTAAAACCGCGGCCATTACTGCTTACTCCTGCATGTCCATAACGATCATACTGTGCTTTTTTATCTGTGTCACTTAGTACTTCATATGCTTCTGCAGCTTCTTTAAACTTATCTTCTGCACCTTTATCACCCGGATTACGATCAGGATGAAATTGCATAGCCACCTTCCGGTATGCTTTTTTTATTTCATCCGCAGAAGCTGATTTGCTGACTCCTAATATCTCGTAATAATCTCTTTTTGACATAAACTTATTTTCCTACAACCACTTTTGCGTATCGGATAATTTTATCATTTAAGTAATAACCTTTTTGAATTTCATCGATCACTTTCCCTTTTTGTTCTCCTGTTGGCGCCGGTATTTCGGTAATTGCTTCGTGGATATCAGGGTTAAATTCTTTATTGATTGTTTCCATCGGTTTTAATCCCTTTGCTGTTAATAAACTTTTTAATTTATTAAATACAAGTATTACACCTTCTTTCGATTGCTCATCTACTGAGCTCATTTGTTTTTCTGCTCTTTCACAATCATCAAGCACTTCAAGCAGATCTACTATCACTTCTTTGCCCGCAGTTTGAATCAGCTCAATTCTTTCCTTCAAACTTCTTTTTTTAAAATTTTCAAACTCGGCCACTTTGCGGATAAACTTATCCTTCATTTCACCTAGTTCATTTCGCAGGGTTTCAATTTCCGGCTCATTTATTAATGGCTCATTTAGATGGGTGGTGCCGCTAAGGTTTTCGTCTGCATTTATACCGACTTCAGCATCGTCCGGTTGCTGCACTTTTGCCTGTTCTTTAGCCTCTTTCATATCTTTTTGACGCATTTTTTCAAAATTGATTGCAAAGGTAAGGTTGTCAATAATACTGCCAACGCTAATTCAAGAGACAAATTGACGGACTAAAAACACTTCATTTTCAGTATTCAGCCGACGGTTACCTTTGCGCCATGATAAAAGTTTACCTGCGAAAAATGATCAGAAGAAGAGTGGCAGAAGGGCACCCCTGGATATTCTCTAATGAGATTGATAGAGTAGACGGAGAAGTAAAAGGCGGGGAAACCGCAATCGTTTTTGCTTATGATAATAAATTTATCGGCTGTGGGTACATTAATCCCAAATCGCAAATAATGGTACGATTGCTGACAAGGGATAAAAATGAAGAGATCAACGAAGATTTTTTTTATCAGCGCATTTTACAATGTTGGGAGTATCGTAAAAAGATCGGTTATGTTGAAAATTGCCGACTGGTTTTTGGGGAAGCTGATTCATTGCCGCAGTTGATCATCGATAAGTTTAATGATTATTTCGTTATTCAAACATTGGCGCTGGGTATTGATGTTTGGAAACCCGCAATTGTAAATGCACTGAATAAAATTTTTGAGCCTAAAGGTATTTATGAACGCAATGATGTTCCTGTAAGAGAGGTGGAAGGCATGACTCAACAAAAGGGGTTTTTATCATCGCCATTTGATACAACAATTATCATTAATGAAAATGGATTAAAATTTAATGTTGATATAGAAAACGGACAAAAGACCGGTTACTTTCTTGATCAACAGGATAATCGCAGAGCCATTCAGCATATCGTAAAAGGTGCAGATGTGTTGGGCGTATTTACTTATACCGGAACTTTTGAAATTCATGCTGCCCATTATGGCGCTAACTCAGTTTTAGGTATCGATATTTCTGAAAATGCAGTAGAGCAAGCAAATAAAAATGCCACATTAAATGGGATAGAAAAAATTTGTCGTTTTCAGACAGCAAATGCATTTGATGTATTAAAACAATGGAGCAAGGAAGAAAAGAAATATGATGTTGTGATGCTTGATCCCCCGGCATTTACCAAAAGCAGGGAAACAATTCAAAAAGCCATTGCAGGGTATAAAGAGATTAATTTAAGAGGAATGAAGCTTATAAAACCTGGAGGCTTTTTAGTTACATCTTCCTGCACCAGTCTTGTTAGCTCCGAAATGTTTTTACAAACAATTGATATGGCGGCAAAAGACGGAAAGCGTAAATTAAGACAAGTGTGTTTTCAAACACAAGCTCCGGATCATCCAATTATCAGGGAAATTGAGAATACACAATATCTCAAATTCCTCATTGTTGAAGTACAGTGATGTTTAAAATAAAAAAGCATCCGGAAACCCAGGATGCTTTCAAAATATTTTTAGATTAATTATTTCGAGACCTGGAACTTACCAGATTCTATTACTTTTCCTGATTGATCTTTTAACTGATAAATGTAGACACCACGATTGTATGATGAAAGATCAAGCGTTGTGGTTGAAGAAATATTTTTTGCTTCGTAAACTTGTTTGCCAATAAAATTTATTACCTGTAAAGTATATCCTTTATCAAAATTCTTTTGAAATTCAAATTTTGTAAATGTAGTTGCCGGGTTAGGATAAACTTTTAGAATACGTTGAAGCGCATCGGGAGATGGCTCACGATTAGATTGACCCTTAGAGTTTATGGAGGTCAACAGAATAATGGATATAAAAAGTAAAATTCTCTTCACTAAAACAAATTTAACTTTAATTGTGCAAAATAATAGGTTTTTTTTTTCGTTGCAACGTAAAAGCCACATCCGGGGAAAAAAACTGTAAATCATAGGTTTAGACTTCAAAATATCGTAAAACCCCTAGCTCTAAGCCAAAGATTCAAGTATAAGAGCGATGTTTTTAAAATTTGGTTGCTCACCTGCATTCTCAAGAACCTCGGCATATTTCACAATTCCATCTTTGTTAATTACGAATGCCGAACGTTTAGAAACTCCTTTCATATTATAACCAAACATTTCATATAGGCTTCCATAAAGTGAAGAAACCTCTTTGTTAAAATCACTTAATAATGCAAAGTTTAAATTTTGATCTGCTTTGTATTTAGCTAACGTATGGAGCGAATCAACTGAAATGCCAAATACTCTTGCATTTACATTATTATAAAAAGATATATTATCTCTTACAGAACATAGCTCAACAGTGCAGGTGCTGGTGAATGCAAGCGGAAAAAAAAGGAGCAAAACATTTTGTCTACGTTGATCAGAAAGTGTCACTTTGTTTTTTGAAGAATCAAACAAAGTAAAATCAGGAGCTGGTTGTCCAATTTCAATTTCCATAAACAGTTTTTTGTTGAAACAAAGAGAACATAAATTAGTTTAGTTAGACCGGTATCACATTATCACTTTTGTTCTTGATTAATTTTTCAGGTAATGCAGCAATGATCTCCTTCTTCAAAGCTTCAATCATTCTTTTTTTCAAATGATCACGATGAATAACTATACTTACTTCCCGCATTGGTATTGGCTTTCTGAATTGCCGTACAAGATTTTTTTGTTTCGATGTTAATTCAAGGGTGGCCAATTCGGGTAAAATTGTAATGCCGTCATTTAATTCAACCAATCTTCTCAATGTTTCCAGGCTTCCGGCTTCATATTCAAAATGACTTCCTTCGGGGCTGGCTTTTCTGAGCTGGCAAAGATTTGCAATTTGTGTTCTGAAACAATGTCCTTCCTCAAGTAGCCAAAGTTTATTAGGATCTATATCCTGTGGTAAAAGATAGGACTTTTTGTAAGCCGCATTTTTTGGAGAAATATAGACCATCATTTCTTCATAAAAGAGGACATCCTCTTTTATGCCAGGTTCATTCAGCGGTGTTACTAAGATGCCTGTATCGATCCTTCCATCTCTTAACCTCCTTATAATATTTTCTGTGGTCATTTCATTTATTACAAGTCTTACATCCGGATTTCTTTTAGTAAAAGATGGAATAAATAATGGTAACAGGTATGGGGCAAGGGTAGGGATGATTCCTACTTTCAGATCACCAGCTAGAATTCCTTTTCTCAGCTGTAAAAAATCATAAAGGTGATCCCTTTCTTCAATAATTTTTTTTGCATGCGCAATTATTTCAAGCCCGGCAGCAGTTGTTACAACGGGCTGTTTGCTCCGGTCAAAAATTTTTGTTCCTAATTCCTTTTCGAGTTTGTGCAATTGCATGCTGAGTGTAGGCTGAGTTATAAAACAAGCGGCCGCAGCTTTGGCGAAATGTCGGTAAGTATCAACCGCAATCGCATATTCAAGCTGGGTAAAAGTCATGATATAGATTCTTTCTATTGGATTATAAAGTTAATCAATTAGATTTATCGGCTTTATTTCTGGAAATTTGTAGTCCTCTAAAAACTTTAAAATCAATTTTATGAGTGAAAATAAAAAACTGACATCTGCGTCTGGTATACCTTATTATTATAATGAAGATACTATGAGTGTTGGGCCAAGAGGCCCATTACTTCTTCAAGATTTTATACTGCATGAGAAAATGGCTCATTTCAACCGGGAGCGGATTCCTGAAAGGGTGGTACATGCTAAGGGTTCAGGGGCATTTGGAACATTTACTGTTACCAATGATATTACAAAATATACCCGTGCCAAAGTATTCAGCCAGGTAGGTAAGAAAACAAAAGTCTTTGCCCGCTTTTCTACGGTCGGTGGTGAAAAAGGTTCTGCAGATACGGAAAGAGATCCCCGCGGCTTTGCATTAAAATTTTATACTGAGGATGGTAACTGGGATCTTGTTGGAAATAATACTCCTATTTTCTTTATAAAAGATCCAAAGAAGTTCGGTGATTTTATTCATACTCAGAAAAGAGATCCATACACCAATTGCAAAAGCCCAACCATGATGTGGGATTTCTGGAGCTTGAATCCTGAAAGTCTTCACCAGGTTATGTTTTTAATGAGTGACCGAGGTACTCCGTACAGTTATCGTCACATGCATGGATTTGGTAGTCATACATTCAGTTTTATCAATGATAAGAATGAAAGAGTTTGGGTAAAATTCCATTTCAAAACTGCACAGGGTATCAAAAACTTTGTAAATGATGAAGCAGTTAAGATGAAAGGAGAAGATCCCGATTGGGCACAACGAGACCTTGTAAAGGCAATTGATGAGGGTGATTTTCCAAAATGGAATGTCAAAATACAAGTGATGACTGAGGAGCAGGCAAAAACATACAAATGGAATCCTTTTGACCTGACTAAAGTCTGGAGTCATAAGGATTTTCCATTGATTGATCTTGGTGTGATGGAGTTGAATGAAAATCCAAAGAACTACTTTGCAGAAGTTGAACAAGCTGCATTTGCACCAGCACATGTCGTTGATGGCATCAGCTATTCACCGGATAAAATGTTGCAGGGCCGTATTCTTTCTTATCCTGATGCGCATCGCTACAGGCTTGGGGTAAACTATGAGCAAATACCTGTAAACAAATGCCCATATATGGTGAATAATTATGAAAGAGATGGCCAAATGAGAGTTGATGGTAATCACGATGGAGCTCCGAATTATTTTCCAAACAGTTTTGATAATATCAAACCGGATGAAAATTATAAGCAACCTTCATGGCAGTTAGATACAAATGTGGCAGATTGGTATAATAGGAATGCAGAAGGAGAAAATGATCATTACACACAACCGGGAATTTTTTACAGGGAAGTGTTGAATGATTATGATAAAAAGAATTTGGTGAGCAATATTGTTGGAGCAATGAAAGGAATTGATGGGCCAAAAAAAGGAGAGATCATTAACAGGCAGCTTTGTCATTTCTTCAGAGCCGATATTGGTTTGGGTATGGCAATTGCTACAGCATTAGGCGTTAATGTAGAAGATGCAATGCCTAAGGAGCATGTAAAAGAAGTTGCTTTGAATTGATGTTGAATTTGGTAACAAAAGAAAAGCACCAGCTATGGTGCTTTTTTTTTGTTAAAATCTTGGCTTGAAATATGGATTAGAACGATTCGCCACTTTCCCGATCCATGTTACAGCAATTTCAAAACCACCGCGGCCATGACTGGATGGTTTGAGTTTTGAAATATTTGCATCATAGCTGAATGAAACAGAGAATGGGTCATAATCTAATTTTACCACAGGTATCAAGGCATCATTCCAGCGAATAAAAGTTCCAAAATGAATGGCATAATCCGGTACTTCAGGATCAGGGCCAATTTTAAAACCATACATGGCGCCAAACATTGTTTCTTTAAATGAGCCCTGTCTGGAATGATCTGCTTGTATCGTAACGTATGAATATTCATTGGCGGCAAGTCTGAAGCCACCGGAGAAAACAATCTTTGGATTCAATTCTATTTTTTTGTCTTTATAAAATGAATTCTTTGGACGATTAAAATGATGATATGCTGCACCGATATAATAATTATTATCGGGATTATCATTCATAACAGAATTCAAACTCAAACCCACACTTCCATCGATGTATGAAAAAGTAGGATCAGTAATATTTTCACCAAGCCCCATTCCTTCATATTGACTATTCGTTGTCACCTTTGATAGGTCGATACTATGTTGTACCCAGCCACCCATAAATCCAAGTGATAAATAAGTATTTCTTTCGCTGCTGATCGATTTGTGATAATTGAAAGCGGGCAAAATTTTTGTTTGTGTAAATGAAACCGAACCTGCACGGTCATAAAATAATTGCCCCCCTAACGTTACAAAATCATCGCCCTGGCCAACCGGCATTTTATATTCACCACTGAGTGATCCTGTTCTGTACCCTTTGGTAACACTGTTCCATTGATCTCTATAAACTGCTTGTAAACGAATATCACCTTCAAATAATCCTGCGAGTGCAGGGTTTCTTAACAATGGTGTTTCAAAAAATTGGGACAGGTGCAGATCCTGCGCCTGTATTGAAATTCCACATATGAAATTCCAGACTACAATTAATATGATCGTTCTTTTTTTCATTTCAGTACACCTGCCTGCCGGCAGGCAGGTTATCGTATTAATGTGATGTTACCTGTATATGACAATAATTCTCCATTCTGACAATAGATATCTAATTGATAAATATAAACATCAGCATTTGCCTTTTTACCTTTCCATGTCCCATCCCAACCTGCAGCGGCGCTATTTACCGGCATATCATATTTTTCAAAAACTATTTCACCCCATCGATTGAATATGCGTAAATGTTTTGCCCGGTCAAGTCCCGTGCCTCTTGGATAAAACACATCATTACTTCCATCTCCATTTGGTGAAAATGTATTTGGCACAAACACATTTGCATTTTTACAAAGTGTTTTGATAAGTATCGAACCTTTGTTCTCACAACTATTGCTATCGGTAAATGTTACTGTGTATTGCACATTATATGGAGGCGTTGCATCTGGTCTTGGACAAGTAATGCAATTAAGGAATGTAGAAGGACTCCATATATAGCTGGTCATATTACCCGAATAAATTGCAGGAATTGTAATAGTAGTTCCAGCAGGTATTGTAATATCGGTTGGTAGTGTAATAGTGGGTAGCGGATGGATCCTTATACTTTTTGTCGTTGTATCCTTACAACCGCTGCTGTTCGTTGCAATTGCAGTTATCGTATAGTTTCCTGCCGAACTATACGATTGCGCTGGTGGGTTTTGTAAAGTTGATGTAGAACCATTACCGAAACTCCAATCCCATGTAACAATAGATGTATCAGGAATATTAAAGTTGCCGGTTAATAGTAACGGATCAGCAACACAAGCTGTATTGTTGCCATCGATTCTTACCTGAGGGTTCGCTACAATTTTTAATGCGCTGTCAATTCTCATTGTATCGACACAACCGAATTGAGTTTGTACAGCAAGAGTTACGTTATATAACCCCAGACCGCTGTAATTATGTATTGGGTTTTGTGAAGTGGAAGTTCCTCCGTCACCAAAATTCCAGTTATAACTTACAATAGGATCATTAAATGTTGTGGAGTCAGTAAAATTGACAACGCCATTTTCGCAGAAC
>Ga0209798_10001576_pt1 | contig 13685 bp, 14 predicted proteins | sample DOMMetBare3Fresh_FD_187475 | JGI IMG/M metagenome (GOLD analysis project Ga0209798, IMG submission 187475) | Wetland sediment microbial communities from St. Louis River estuary, USA, under dissolved organic matter induced mercury methylation -... | ecosystem: Environmental > Aquatic >...
GCGAAGAACGACTACACGGACCCAGTCACCAAGGAGCGCATCCCGGCGGTGGAAACGAGCCAGATCTACAAGGGCTCGATCGCCTTCATCTGCGTGCAGCTGGTGATGGTGGCGGTGGTCATCGCCTTCCCCTCGCTGGTGACGGGGGGCATCGAGAAGACCGTCGAGATCGACGCCGACAAGGCGCTGCAGATGATGCAGGACAAGTCGACCGCCGATCGGGGGACACCGTCGACGCTTCCGCTGGAAGTGCCCGGCGCGCCGGGCTCGGCGGCGAGCGATGGCGCAGGCGCCGGTGCACCGCCCGCCGGGGAGAAGGAAGATCCGATGAAGGGCCTGCTCGACTCGATGAAGAAGGACGAAGCCAAGAAGCCCTGAACGCCAGCCGGCGACCCCCGGCGCCTGGACGCGTCGGGAACGAAAAACAAAACCCCGCCGAGGCGGGGTTTCTTCTTCGTTGGCGACGAGCGCGCTCAGCGCGCCCGACCAATCAGAGCTTCTGCGCTTGCATGAAGTCGTCGAAGCGGTTCTCGGTGAAGCGGAACCACAGGTTCTCGTCGCGACGGAAGTTCGAGTAATCCTCGTAGATCTTCTTCCACGCCGGGTTGGTGGTATTGAGCTCGGCGTAGAGCTCCATCGCGGCCTTGAACGACGCGTCCATCACGTCCTTCGGGAAGGCATGCAGCTTGGTACCCGCAGCCACCAGTTGCTTGAGCGCACCCGGGTTGCGGCCGTCGTACTTGGCCTGCATGTCGATGTGGGCGCTGGCCGCCGCGTTCTCGACGATGGCCTTGTACTCGGGCGTCAGCGCGTCGTAGGCCTTCTGGTTGACGTACAGCGTGAGCTGCGGGCCGCCTTCCCACCAGCCGGGGTAGTGGTAGTGCGGAGCCACCTTGAACAGGCCGAGCTTGAGGTCGTCATAGGGGCCGACCCACTCGGCGGCGTCGATGGTGCCCTTTTCCAGCGCCTGGTAGATCTCGCCGCCGGGGATGTTCTGCGGAATCGCGCCGATCTTCTCGAGCACTTTGCCGCCGAAGCCGCCGATGCGCATCTTCAGGCCCTTCATGTCGGCCAGGCTTTTGATCTCCTTGCGGAAGAAGCCGCCCATCTGCGCGCCGGTGTTGCCCATCGGGAAGTTCACGATGTTGCTCTTGGCATAGAACTCGCGCATGAGCTTCAGGCCGTTGCCTTCATACATCCACGCCGTCATCTGGCGGCTGTTCAGGCCGAACGGGATGGCGCAGTCCAACGCGTAGGTCGGGTCCTTGCCGAAGAAGTAGTAGGGCGCCGTATGCGCGCACTCGACGGTGCCGTTGGACGCACCGTCGAGGACGCCGAAGGCCGGCATCAGTTCGCCGGCGGCGTGGGTGGTGACCTGGAACTTGCCACCGGTCATCGCGCTGACCTGCTTGGCGAACTCGTCGGCAGCGCCGAAGATGGTGTCCAGCGCTTTCGGGAAGCTGGACGCAAGGCGCCAGCGGATTGCCGCCTGCGCGTGGACCGCAGGCGCGACGCCCGCGGCAAGAATGCCGGCAAGGCCGGTGCCACCAACAAACAAACGGCGTTCCATGTACGGAGTCTCCTGAAAAGGGGGAAAGACGCAGCCCGAAATTTTAGGGACCCGGGCCTGCGGACCGGCACGGGTTTCCCCTTGCACAAAGCCCATGCGCCGGGTGAGGCCTCACGAGCCCGCCACCTTGATGCGGTCGATCAACACCGAGCCGGTGGTCCGGCTGCCCGAGGTGTAGGCGTCGGCGCCGACGGCCACGATGCCCTTGAGCATGTCGCGCAGGTTGGCGGCGATCGTGACTTCGTGGACCGGGTGCACGATGCGCCCGCCCTCGACCCAGTAGCCGGCCGCGCCGCGCGAGTAGTCGCCGGTGACGCCGTTGACGCCCTGCCCCATCAGCTCGGTCACGAACAGCCCGCGGTGCAGGCGCCGCAACATCGCCGCGAGGTCGTCGCCGCGCTCGGTGAGCCGGCTCGTGAGCGTCAGGTTGTGCGCGCCACCGGCGTGGCCGGTGGTCCTCATGCCCAGCTTGCGCGCCGAGTAGCTCGACAGGAAGTACCCCTGCACCCGGCCGGCCTCGACAACCTTGCGTGAATGCGTGGCAACACCCTCGTCGTCGAACATCGCGCTGCCCTTGCCCTTGCGTTGATGAGGGTCTTCGACCAGATCCAGATGGTCGGCCAGCACGACCTGGCCCAGGCAACCGTCGAGAAAGCTCGCCTTGCGGTACAGCGCACCGCCCGAGACCGCCTGCACGAACGCGCCGATCAGCCCGGCGGCGAGCGGCGCCTCGAACAGCACCGGGACCTCGCGCGTGGCGATCTTGCGCGACGCCAGGCGCGACAGCGCGCGTTCGGCCGCATAGCGACCGACGACCTCTGGCGCAGCGAGGTCGGCCGCGTCGCGCATCGAGCTGTACCAGTAGTCACGCTGCATGTCGTCGCCGCGGCCGGCGATCGGCGCCACCGAGAACGAGTGGCGCGAACTGGCGTAGCCGCCGCGGAAGCCCCGCGTGTTACCCATGAAGAAGTGCGATTCCTGCGCAGAGACGCTCGCACCGTCGGAATTCGTGATGCGCCGATCGGTATCCAGCGCCGCCGCCTCGGCGCGCAGCGCAATCTGCGTCGCCGCCTCGGCATCGATCGGCCACCGGTGGAACAGGTCGAGATCGTGAGACACGACCCTGGGCGCGGCCACGTCGGCCTCGTCGGGCAGGCCGGCAGCGGGGTCTTCCGCTGTGAAGCGCGCGATGTCGTAGGCCGCCCGCACGGTCTGCTCCAGTGCGGCACGCGAGAAGTCCGACGTGCTCGCATTGCCGCGCCGCTGGCCCAGGTAGACCGTGACGCCGAGCGACTTGTCGCGGTTGCGTTCGACGTTCTCCAGCGCGCCCTTGCGCACCGACACCGAAAGCCCCGCACCTTCAGAGACTTCGGCGCCCGCGTCGCTCGCGCCGAGGCTGCGCGCCATCGCGAGCGCGTCCTCCACCAGCTGCTGGAACTGTTCTCGCGAATACGCAAATCCTTGGGAGCGGGTCATGCACGGCTTCGTGGTGGGTCGAGAACTATCATAGCGATCAGACCATGCGACACCCCGGACCCGCCGACGCCATCGACCCCAGGCCGACAGCGCCGCCCGCCGAGCGGCCGAGCAAGAGCGCGAAGAAGCGCGAGGCACACGACCAGCAGGCGCTGGGCGAAGCGCTGACTGCGCTGCCCGATGCGGCGCTCGCGGCCACCGAGATGCCCGATGCGCTGCGCGAGGCCCTGGCCGACTACCGCCGCACGCGCTCGCACGAGGGACGACGCCGCCAGATGCAGTACGTGGGCAAGCTCATGCGCCAGGCCGACACCGTGCCGCTGCGCGAGGCGGTGGCCGCGGCGCAGCTCGGCCGCGCGCACGATGCACTGGCGCTGCACCGCGCGGAGCACTGGCGCGCCGAATTGGTGGCCGACGACGACGCGCTCACGCGCTGGATGGGCGAGCACCCGCACACCGACCTGGCGCGCCTGCGTGCGCTGATCCGCGGCGCGCGCGCGGACGCTGCGCGCACGCCGGGCGAGCGCCATGGCCGTGCCTGGCGCGAACTGTTTCGGTACCTCAAGCCTCTGCTATGAACGACGCCCCCTTCGACCGCGTGAAGATCGGCCTGCTGTCGGTGAGCGACCGCGCCTCGGCCGGCGTCTACGAAGACAAGGGCATTCCGGCGCTCAAGGACTGGCTGTCGCGCGCACTGAAGAACCCGATCGAGTGGGACGCACGCGTGATCCCGGACGAGCAGGACGGTATCGCCCACGCGCTGCGCGAACTGGTCGACGTCGCGCACTGCCATCTGGTGCTCACCACCGGAGGCACCGGCCCGGCGCCACGCGACGTCACCCCGGAGGCCACGCTGGCTGTCGCCGACAAGCCGATGCCGGGGTTCGGCGAGCAGATGCGGCAGATCAGCCTGCGCTTCGTGCCCACCGCGATCCTGTCGCGCCAGGTGGCAGTGATCCGCAAGTCGACGCTGATCATCAACCTGCCCGGGCAGCCGAAGTCGATCGCCGAAACACTCTCGGGCCTGCCCGAGGTGCCCGGCATCTTTGCCGCCGTCCCGTACTGCGTGGACCTGATCGGCGGCCCGTACCTCGAGACCGACGAGAGCGTCTGCAAGGCATTCCGGCCGAAGTCGGCGAAACGTTGAGCCCTCGTGCGCTTCGCACGCACCCCCCGAGGGGAGGCCCGGGCACCCTTCAGACGACGATGGGTTCGGGCTCGAGCCGGATGCCGAACCGCCCGTACACCGATTCCTGGATCGCGCGCGCCAGCGTGATCACCTCGGCCCCGCTCGCGCCGCCTCGATTCACCAGCACCAGAGCCTGCTTCTCGTAGACGCCGGCGCGTCCGATCGACTTGCCCTTCCAGCCGCAGGCGTCGATCAACCAGCCTGCTGCGAGCTTGACCGAGCCGTCGGGCAGCGGGTAGTGCGCCACCTCGGGGTCACGACCGATGATGTCGCGACACTGCTCTGCGCTCACCACGGGATTCTTGAAGAAGCTGCCGACGTTGCCCAGCGTCGACGGGTCGGGCAGCTTGGCGCTGCGGATCGCGCAGACCCAGTCGAAGATCGTCTTCGCGTCGGGCGCGGTCACGCCGGTCTCGTTGACCTTGCGCGTCAATTCGAGGTAGCCGAGCACAGGCCGCCAGGGCCTGGGCAGCCGGAAGCGCACCCGAGTGATCACGCTCTTGCCCGCCAGGCTGTGCTTGAACACGCTGTCGCGGTAGCCGAAGTGGCAGGCATCCAGGCCGAGCGTCACGGTGCGGCCCGTCACGAGATCCACCGCATCGAGCGACTCGAATCGCTCCTTGAGTTCGACGCCGTAGGCGCCGATGTTCTGCACCGGCGCGGCGCCGACGGTGCCGGGGATGAGCGCCAGGTTCTCGAGCCCGGGCCAGCCCTGCTGCAGGGTCCAGGCCACAGTGTCGTGCCAGTTCTCGCCCGCGCCGACCTCGAGGATCCACGCATCCGCGAGTTCCTGCACCAGGCGACGCCCGCGCACCTCGACCTTCAGCACCACGGCCTGCGGATCGCGCGTGAACACGATGTTGCTGCCGCCACCCAGCACGAACTTGGGCGCGCGGCCGAGTTCAGGATGGTCGATCACTCGGCGCAGCGTCGCTTCGCTGTCGATGCGAACCAGGGTCTGGGCCAGCGCGGGAAGCCCGAACGCGTTGAGCGTGCGCAGGTTCACACCCTGTTCGATGGGCAGTGCGGGAGCGGCCGTGCCATGCATGGGACAATTCTCGCCGATGGATGTGACCGTTTCTTACTCGAAATGAAGTCGCCAGTCACTGTTGTTTCGCCGCTCGCCGGTCAGGCACCCCACGAGAACTGACATGCCCAGCTTCGATATCGTGCTCGAACCGAACTTCGTCGAGTTGCGCAATGCCGTCGATCAGTGCGGCAAGGAGATCGGTACGCGCTTCGATTTCAAGGGCTCGAGCGCCAAGGTCGAGCTGAGCGAGAAGGACAAGGCGCGCGAGTTGATGCTCTACGCCGACAGCGAGTTCCAGCTCGCCCAGGTCAAGGACATCGTGCTGGCCAAGCTCGCCAAGCGCGGCGTCGACCCGCGCTTCCTCGACGACAGCGCCAAGCCCGAGAAGATCGGAGGCGACAAGCTGCGCCAGCGCGTCGTCGTGAAGGTCGGCGTCGACGCCGAACTCGGCAGGCGTCTGCAGACCCTCGTCAAGCAGAGCAAGATCAAGGTGCAGGCGGCAATCCAGGGCGACATGGTGCGTGTGTCGGGCGCCAAGCGCGACGACCTGCAGCTGGCGATCGCGCTGATCCGGCGCGAGCTCACCGACGTGCCATTGAAGTTCGACAATCCCCGGGACTGAGCATGAACCGACTCACGCGCAAAGGCTTGGTCGCCACCACGATCGTGTACACCCTTGCCGCTGCGGCTCAGACCGTCACGATGAACGGCACCCTCGGAACCCAGCAGGCGCTGCTGGTGATCGACGGCCAGCCGCACGCGGTGGCCGTGGGCAGCACGGTCAAGGGCGTGCGCCTGCTCTCGCTGTCCGGCAACCAGGCCGAGGTCCAGGTGGGTGGCACACGGCGCACCGTCACCCTCGGCGCCGGCCCGGTGCGCATGGCCGGCAGCGCCGGCAGCGGTGGCGGCGGCAAGGAGATCGTGCTGAGCGCCGACAGCGCGGGGCACTTCCAGACACTGGGCCAGATCAACGGCAAGGCGGTCACGTTTCTCGTGGACACCGGCGCGTCGATGGTGGGCATCAGCCAGGCCGAGGCCGACCGCCTGGGGATCGACTACAAGAACAGCCAGCGCCGCGGCTTTGCCGAAACCGCCAACGGCCGCGTGCCGGCCTATGCCGTGACGCTGACGTCGGTGCGGGTCGGCGACGTCGAGGTGGCCAACGTGGATGCGATGATCGTGCCCGCCGCGATGCCGCACATCCTGCTGGGCAACAGCTTCCTCATGCGCTTCCAGATGAGGCGCGAGAACGACACGATGCGCCTGGAGAAGCGGCCGAACTGAGGTTGCAGCGCCGCGGCGCGCGGCCGCGGAGGCGGCATCGCCGCCTGCGTGCTTCTACTTCCCGGACTTGATCGCGATCTCGTCGTCCTCGCGGTACGGCCGGTTCGCACATTCGCCGAGCCACGACTGCCGCTGCTCGTCGTGCTTGACCGCCAGGTCGGCCAGCGCCTTGTTGCGCGCATTCCAGTCGCTGACCCTGCCGTCACGCGCCAGCGCGCGCTCGTTGTAGGCCTTCACCGCGGTCTGGTAGGCGGGCACGACGCGTGCCTCTTCCTCGGCCAGCGGCGGGCGGGCCTTGCTCAGGCGCTCGCGCTCGGGTTCGAGCTCGGCCAGCATCTCCTCGCGCTTGTTGCGCGGGACCTCTTCGGAAGCCTTGACCTTCTGATTGAAGGCCTCGATCTCGGCAGCGTAGGCGCGCATGCGACCCTCCCACTCGCGCACCGATGCGAGCTTGACATCGACGTCGGCTCGAAGCGGCCTGAGTGCCTCGGCTTCCTTGAGCAGCTCGTCGCGCTCGCGATCGAGCTGGCCACGCTGGTTGTCGATGTCCTTGGTGCCCTGCGTGATGTCGTCCTGTCGCTTGAGGCAGGTTCGCAGCTCGTCTCGCGTGAGCAGCTTGCCGGCAGCCTGTCCCTTGCCACTGAGCGTCTTGGGGACCGCGGACTTGGCCGGCGGCGGCAGCACGATCGAGGGCGCCCTGGCCGCGGACTTGTCCGGCGCGGCCGTCTGTGCCCCAACGCCCGGCGACGAGAAGAAGATCAGCGCGCCACAGGCGGCGAGCAGGGTCTTGGCGTGCGACATGCGCTCCTCGCGAGAGGCCCCTGGGGCCCGATGATCCACTCGCGGCCGGCTCGGCCCGGACCCCGCAGGCGGGCCCGTTTGCGACCCGGAATGATGCCATCTTGCATGCGGTAGGGCAGAAGAGCTCGTCCGAGGGCGACGGCAAGATGACCCTCAGCGCCGCGGAGCCCGGCAAGCAGTTGGGTTTCGGCATGGACGATAGGGTCTGCCTGCGCAGACCCGAACGCCTCTCGAACCGCCCGAGTTCTGCGAGGGCGTGGCCCGGCGCAGCCGCTGCGGTAGAGGGTGCATTTACTCGCCCAGGTAGGCCGCCCGCACGCGTGGATCGGCAAGCAGCTTCTTCGCATCGCCATCCATCGTGATCTCGCCCGAGTCCATCACGTAGCCGCGGTCCGCCAGGCCGAGCGCGCGGCTCGCGTTCTGCTCGACCAGCAGGATCGTCGTGCCCTGCCGATGGATGTTGTCGACCACCTCGAAGATCTTGTCGACCATGATCGGTGACAGGCCCATCGACGGTTCGTCGAGCAGCAGCACTTTCGGGCGCGCCATCAGGCCGCGGCCCATCGCCAGCATCTGCTGTTCGCCGCCGCTCAACGTGCCGGCCAGCTGCTCCGCCCGCTCCTTCAGGCGCGGGAAGATCGTGAAGACCTTGTCGATGTCCGCAGCGATCTCGGCCTTGTCGTTGCGCACGAACGCGCCCATCTGCAGGTTCTCGATGATCGTCATGCGCGCGAACACGCCGCGGCCCTCGGGCACCATCACCAGGCCCTGCTTGACGAGATTCCACGCGCCCTGCCCCTTGATCGCCTTGCCCATGAAGTCGATCTCGCCGGCCGCCACCGGCTGGATGCCCGTGACGGCCTTGAGCGTGGTGGTCTTGCCGGCGCCGTTGGCGCCGATCAGGCTGACGAGCTCGCCCTGCTGGACCTCGAAGCTGATGCCCTTGACCGCCTGGATGCCGCCGTAGGCCACCTTGAGGCCGCCGACCTTGAGCAGTGTGGTCGCCATGTCAGGTCACTCCGTGGCTCGCGCCGAGGTAGGCCTCGATCACCTTCGGGTCGCGCTGCACGTCGTGAGGCGTGCCTTCGGCGATCTGCTTGCCGTAGTCGAGCACGGTGACGCGATCGCACAGGCCCATCACGAGCTTCACGTCGTGCTCGATCAGCAGGATCGTGCGGTTGTCGTTGCGGATGCGGTCGATGAGTTCGCGCAGCACGACCTTCTCGGTTGCGTTCATGCCGGCCGCCGGCTCGTCCAGCGCGATCAGCTTCGGATCGGTGGCCAGCGCGCGCGCGATCTCCAGGCGTCGCTGATCGCCGTACGACAACGTGCGCGCCTTGTAGTCGGCGTACTTGCTGATGCCCACGTACTCGAGCAGCTCCTTCGCGCGCTCGTGAATCGCCTTCTCCTCGGCCTTGAAGCCGCCGGTGCGAAACACCGCACCGACCAGACCCGAGTGCGTGCGCACGTGGCGCCCCACCATGACGTTCTCCAGCGCGGTCATCTCCGCGAACAGGCGGATGTTCTGGAACGTGCGCGCGATGCCGGCCTTGGCCACCTGGTGCACGGCTTCGGGCTTGTACGGCACACCGCCGAGTTCGAACGTTCCCGAGTCGGGGGTGTACAGGCCAGTGATCACGTTGAAGAAGGTCGTCTTGCCGGCGCCGTTGGGCCCGATCAGGCCGTAGACCTGGCCCTGCAGAATGGCGATGCCGACGTCCGACAGCGCCTGCAGGCCGCCAAATCGCTTGGAGACGCCGCTGACTTTGAGGACGGTCGTGGTCATGTTCCGCCCCTCACTTGGTCACCGGCGACGGCGCGGCCTTGCCGTGCTCGGACGAGGGCCAGAGTCCGCGCGGTCGCAACAGCATGACGACGACCATTGCCAATGCGATCAGCAGTTGGCGCAGGATCGAGGAGTCGATGCGACCGCCGGTCAGGTTCTGTACGTCGCCGGCCACATAGCGCAGGGCCTCGGGCAGGATGGCCAGCAGCAACGCGCCGAGGATGACGCCGGGCAGATGACCAATGCCGCCCACCACCACCATCGCCACGATCATCACCGACTCCATCAGGCTGAACGACTCCGGCGAGACAAAACCCTGGAAGGCCGCGAACATCGCGCCCGAGACGCCGCCGAACGTCGCGCCCATGCCGAAGGCGAGCAGCTTCATGTTGCGTGTGTTGATGCCCATCGCCTTGGCCGCGATCTCGTCCTCGCGGATCGCCATCCAGGCGCGCCCGATGCGGGAGGTCTCGAGCCGGTAGCACACCAGCAGGCTGCCGACGACCAGTGCGAGGAACAGCCAGTAGTACAGCGTGACCGACGGGATGCGGAAATCGCCGATCTCGATCGCCTTGCCGAAGCTGAACCCGAACAGGTTCATCGGGTCGATCCGGTCCAGGCCGCGCGGTCCGTTGGTGATGTTCACCGGGTGCTCGAGGTTGTTCAGGAACACTCGGATGATTTCGCCGAAGCCCAGCGTGACGATCGCCAGGTAGTCGCCGCGCAGCTTGAGCACCGGCATGCCGAGCAGCACGCCGGCGAAGGCCGCGAGCCCGGCACCCAGCGGGATCACGAGCCAGATCGGCGTGTGCAGCCCGTTGGGGAACATCGCCTTGAAGCCTTCGAAGTTCTCCGCCAGGTGCGGGCTGGCCAGCAGCGCGTACATGTAGGCGCCCACCGCATAGAACGCGACGTAGCCCAGGTCCAGCAGGCCTGCATAACCGACGACGATGTTCAGGCCCAGGGCGAGCAGGACGTACAGCATCGCAAGCGCCATGATGCGCACCGGCCCCTGGCCCATCTGCTGCGCGAACAGCGGCAGCGCGATCAGCACGATCGCGGCGATCAGGAACACGGCGAGTTGTTTTTGCTTGGTCATGGTCGGCCTCCTCAGGCCAGCGCCGGGCCGCCCCAAGCGGCCTGATCTCCCCCTCGGGGCGCGCGAGTGAAACGAGCCGGTGGCCTCATGTCACGCGCGGTCGGCCACACGCTCGCCGAGCAGGCCCGAGGGCCGCAGCGTGAGCACGAGGATCAGCGCGATGAACGCGAAGATGTCGGCGTAGTGGCTGCCGAGCACGCCACCGGTCAGTTCCCCCAGATAGCCCGCGCCGATCGCCTCGACCAGGCCGAGCAGGATGCCGCCGACCACCGCGCCGGCCAGGTTGCCGATGCCGCCCAGCACCGCCGCGGTGAACGCCTTCAGGCCGGGCAGGAACCCCATCGAGTGCTGCACGGTGCCGTAATTGGCGGCCCACATGATGCCGGCGACCGCGGCCAGTGCCGCGCCGATGATGAAGGTCGCCGAGATCACCATGTCGGGCTTGACGCCCATCAGAGCGGCCACGCGCGGGTTCTCCGCGGTGGCGCGCATCGCGCGGCCGAGCTTGGTTCTGTTCACCAGGTACATCAGTGCCGCCAGGATCACGGCGGTGAGCCCGAGGATCAGGCACTGCACGATGCTGATCACCGGACCGCCGAGGTTGATCGGCTCGCTGGCGATCAGGATCGGGTAGGGTTTCGGGTTGGGTTTCCAGACGATCATCGCCAGCGTCTGCAACAGCAGGCTCATGCCCATCGCGGTGATCAGCGGGGCCAGGCGCGGCGCGTTGCGCAAGGGCCGGTACGCGACCTTCTCGATCGAGAAGTTCAGAGCCGAACACACCACGATCGAGATCGGGATCGAGATCACCAGCAGCACCCAGCCCGGCAGCCCGCTGCCTTCGAGCGCCGAGACCACGGTCCAGCTCGTCAGCGCGCCCACCATCAGCACCTCGCCGTGCGCGAAGTTGATCAGGTTGATGATGCCGTAGACCATCGTATAGCCCAGCGCCACCAGCGCATACATGCTGCCCAGCACCAGGCCGTTGATGATCTGCTGGAAAAAGATGTCCACTGGCTGGCTCCCGAACGCGATCGGCCGCGCGGCGCGAACGCGAGCCGATTCTAGGCAGGCAAGTCTCGTGCCTCGCGCTGGGATTACCCTTGCGCGGGCGGCCCCGACGTCGGGGCGTCGGGGTCAGCCGATCAGGCTGCCCGCGTTGCGCCAGGGCTTGCCCAGGTCGTGCGCCACCGCCTCGTGCGTGATGGCACCCTCGTGCACCGTGAGCCCGGCCAGCAGATGGGCATCGTCGGCGCAGGCACGCCGCCAGCCCTTGTCGGCCAATGCCAGCGTGAACGGCAGCGTGGCGTTGTTCAGCGCGAAGGTCGACGTGCGCGGCACCGCTCCGGGCATGTTGGCCACGCAGTAGTGCACGATGCCGTCGACCACATAGGTCGGTTCGGCGTGCGTGGTTGCGTGCGACGTCTCGAAGCAGCCGCCCTGGTCGATCGCGACATCGACAATCACCGCGCCGGGGCGCATGAGCGACAGCTGCGCGCGCTTGATCAACTTCGGTGCCGAGGCCCCTGGCACGAGCACGGCGCCGACCACGAGGTCGGCCTCGAGCACGGCGGCCTCGGTGGCATCGAGCGTGGCGTACTGGGTGTTCAGGCGTCCGGCAAACAGATCGTCGAGCTCGCGCAGGCGCGGCAGCGAACGGTCGAGCACCGTGACGTCGGCGCCCATGCCCACCGCCATGCGTGCGGCGTGCGTGCCCACCACGCCACCGCCGATGATCACGACGTTGCCCGGCGCCACACCCGGCACGCCGCCGAGCAGCACACCGCGCCCGCCATTGGCCTTCTGCAGCGCGACCGCGCCGACCTGGATCGCCATGCGGCCCGCCACTTCGCTCATCGGTGCCAGCAGCGGCAGCCCGCCGCGATCGTCGCTGATCGTCTCGTAGGCGATCGCGGTGCATCCGCTGTTGATCAGGCCCTCGGCCTGGACCCGATCGGGCGCGAGGTGCAGGTAGGTGAACAGGATCTGCCCCCTGCGCAGCATCGCGCACTCGACCGGCTGAGGCTCCTTGACCTTCACGATCATCTCGGCCGCCGCGAACACCGCCGCGGCGTCGGGCAGCACGCGCGCGCCGGCAGCGGCGTACTGCGCATCGTCGCAGCCGATGCCCGCCCCCGCACCGGCCTGCACGACGACTTCGTGGCCGTGATGCACCGCCTCTCGCACCGACGACGGCGTCATGCCGACGCGGTACTCGTGGTTCTTGATCTCCTTGGGAACGCCGATGCGCATGTCGAGCCTCTTGCGGTTGTGCTGACGTCATGGTGCACATTCGGTGCTCGAACAGGTTTGCGTATTTCTGGCGGGGAAACCCGAATACGTGCAACATCCTTCGCCGCAAGCGACAATTCACGCATGGATCTTGACAAACTGGACCGTGATCTGCTGCGGCTGCTGCAAGCCGACGGCCGCCTGACCAATGCCGAGCTGGCGCAGCGCATCGGCCTGTCGGCCTCGGCGTGCTTCCGGCGCCTGCAGCGCCTGGAGCAGTCGGGCGTGATCGCCGGCTACGCCGCGCTGATCGACGGTGAGGCGATCGGTCGGCCGACCACCGTGTTCATCGAAGTCACGCTCGACAGCCAGGGCAGCGCCGCGCTCGACGCGTTCGAGCGCGCCGTGGCCGCCTGCCCCGACGTGCTCGAGTGCCACCTGATGTCGGGCGACTTCGACTACCTGCTGCGCGTGGCGGTGGCCGACATGCGCGACTACGAGCGTGTGCATCGTCAGCATGTCGCCGCGTTCCCGCGTGTCGCGCGCGTGCGCACCGCCTTCGCGATGCGCGCGGTGGTGCCCAGGCGCGGTTACGCGCTCTGAAGGCTCGTCGGCTACCCGCTGCGAGCCTTCTTGTTCGCCTCGCGCAGGCGCGCGAGTTTTTCGCCGATCCGTGCCTCGAGCCCGCGGTCGGTCGGTCGGTAGAACCGCGGCGCTTCACCGATGTCGTCGGGAAAGTACGACTCGCCGGCCGCGAAGCCCTCACCCTCGTCGTGCGCGTAGCGGTAGCCGCGACCGTAGTCGAGCTGCTTCATCAGTTTTGTCGGCGCGTTGCGCAGGCGCAGCGGCACCGGCCGCGTGCCGTCGTTGCGCACGAAGTCGCGCGCCTCGTTGTAGGCGACATAGGCCGCATTGCTCTTCGGCGCGGCGGCCAGGAAGAGCACCGCCTGCGCCAGCGCCAGTTCGCCCTCGGGTGAGCCCAGGCGCTCGTAGACCTCGGCCGCGTCGAGCGCCACGCGCAGGCCGCGCGGGTCGGCCAGGCCGATGTCCTCGCTGGCCATGCGGACCACGCGCCGCGCCACGTAGCGTGGGTCGACCCCGCCGTCGAGCATGCGCACGAGCCAGTACAGCGAGGCATCGGGGTCGCTGCCGCGCACCGCCTTGTGCAGCGCCGAGATGGTGTCGTAGAACTGCTCGCCGCCCTTGTCGTAGCGGCGC
>Ga0209798_10001577_pt1 | contig 13683 bp, 12 predicted proteins | sample DOMMetBare3Fresh_FD_187475 | JGI IMG/M metagenome (GOLD analysis project Ga0209798, IMG submission 187475) | Wetland sediment microbial communities from St. Louis River estuary, USA, under dissolved organic matter induced mercury methylation -... | ecosystem: Environmental > Aquatic >...
GCCCCCGTCCGACCAGTTCATCCGGGCGGGCCTCCAAGGGAGGGGTTTATCAAGGCACAAGGCCAGCTTGTTGAAGAAATAGTTTTGTTTGGATTAGTATAAAAGTTGAAGTGGAAGATAAAAAGTTTAAATAAAATTAAAAGTACCGCTCCTTCTCTTTTGGAGAAGGAGATGGAGGATGAGGCTATGTTTATAAAAGATTACATAAAAGATATCTGGGGTGCTTTAAAATCACTTGTAGTTGGTATGAACCGTACAGGTTATTATTTTACGCATCACAAAGAAATCATTACGCAACAATATCCTGATAACAGGGATACATTGGTTTTACCAGAACGTTTCAAAGGTGAAGTGGTAATGATTCATGATGAAAATAATGAACATGCATGCACCGGTTGTACAGCTTGTGAACTGGCTTGTCCTAATGCAACCATCAAGATTATCACCAAGTTTGATGTTGATGCTGAAACAGGAAAAAAGAAAAAAGCTATTGACACTTTTGTATATCATCTTGAATTATGTACCATGTGTAATTTATGTGTAGAGGCTTGCCCTACAGGAGCGATTAAAATGGCACAAACATTTGAACATAGTGTGTTTGACAGAAGTAAATTGACAAAGAAATTAAATCAAGACGGATCGAAGATAAGAGCGGGTGTTGAATAAAGCCCTCTCTAACTCCCCCAAAGGGGGAGGATTGCTAAGCACTGAGGCCAGCTTGTTTAATATATTGAGTAGATATAAAGTTGTTGTTAATTGATGATTGAAAAGTTATTGTTGAAATGAGAAATTACTATTGTTTAATTAAAAAATAAAAGCCCGGCTTCCTTCTCTCCTGAGCATAGACGAAGGATGGAGAAGGACCGAGGATGAGGCCATGACTGCATCACAAATTATATTTTATCTGATCTCAGCTTTTATACTGAGTATGGGAATTTTATCTGTTACTACAAGGAAAATTTTCCGTTCTGCCATCTGGCTGTTGTTTTCATTGATAGGTGTTGCTTCTTTATATTTCTGGATGGATGTTCAGTTTATTGCAGCAGTACAAATAGTTGTTTACGTTGGCGGAATTGTTGTACTCATCATCTTCTCTATTTTTCTTACACAACAATCAGGTAAAGAAATGGCAAAAGCCCCTTTGGCAAGAACAATTGCTGGTGCATTGGCGGTATTTTTTGGATTTGCATTCAGTTATATGTTGATTTATCAATACGGATTTAAACCGGCAGAACAACCATTTGATACCAATGTAGCAAGAATAGGAAATGCCATGCTGAATGTTGAACTGGGTGGGTACTCTCTGCCTTTTGAAGTAGTAAGTATTCTTTTGTTAGCTGCCATGGTTGGTTGTATTGTTATTGCACTCAAAATAAAACCGGAAGAGAAATGAACGAAGTACCAGTAACACATATTTTATTTGTAAGTACGGCACTGTTCTTTATTGGCATGTATGGATTGTTTACAAGAAGGAATCTGATAACCATGCTCATGTCCATTGAATTAATGCTGAACAGTGTAAACATCAACTTTGTTGCATTCAATAAATATTTATATCCTCAGAAATTAGACGGTATCTTCTTCACCATATTTATTATTACAATTGCTGCTGCCGAAGCAGCTGTAGCAATTGCAATTATTATAAATCTCTATCGCAGTCATCATTCAATTGATGTAGAAGATACCACGGAAATGAAATATTAATATGAACTACTCTTCTTACATAGCACTTATCCCTTTATTGCCATTGGCAGGTTTTGTATTGCTGGGAATTTTTGGAAGAAAATATTTCAACCAAGCTTCAGGAATTATAGGAACAGGTTTGCTTTTAATTTCAGCCATTCTTTCTGTTTATACTGCATACCAGTATTTTTTCATTGATGGAAAAGTGGGTGATACTTATCAAACTATTACTGCGTTTAAATTTACCTGGTTAACATTTTCTGAAAATGTTTCTATAGATATGGGCATCATCCTCGATCCTATTTCTGTAATGATGCTGGTAGTTGTAACTTTTGTTTCATTGATGGTACACATTTTCAGCCTGGGTTATATGAAAGGGGAAGAACGGTTTGCAACTTATTTTGCATTCCTCGGCTTGTTTACTTTTTCTATGCTTGGCCTGGTAATATCTTCCAACCTGTTTCAGATTTATATGTTCTGGGAATTGGTGGGCGTATCTTCTTATCTATTGATTGGATATTATTTCAATAAACCATCAGCTGTAGCTGCATCTAAAAAAGCATTTATAGTAACACGTTTTGCAGATTTAGGATTTTTAATCGGCATTCTCATTCTTGCTTTTTATGGTGAGAGTTTAGATTTCAAAACCATCATCGCCAATTTAAGTTCACAACAATCAACACAATTTGCAGCAATTACTTCTGCATCTTTTGTTGGCATCTCTGCTATAACATGGGGATTAACACTGGTGTTTATGGGTGGTGCAGGAAAGAGTGCAATGTTTCCTTTACATATCTGGTTACCCGATGCTATGGAAGGCCCTACTCCAGTTTCTGCATTAATACATGCTGCAACCATGGTAGTTGCCGGTGTTTTCCTTGTTGCCAGATTGTTTCCATTATTTGTAATAAATGAAAGTGCTTTAAGTGTTGTAAGAATTATTGGTGTTGTATCTGCTTTATTTGCAGCCATCATTGCATGCACACAAACAGATATTAAACGTGTACTGGCCTATTCAACCATGAGCCAGATTGGTTATATGATGTTTGCATTAGGTGTAAGTGGTACAGGTGGTGAAGAGGGTTTAGGCTATTCTGCCTCCATGTTCCATTTATTTACACATGCCTTCTTTAAATCATTATTATTTCTAGGTGCAGGAGCAGTCATCCATTTAGTTCATAGTAACGATATGAAAGACATGGGTGGTTTAAGAAAACTGATGCCTATTACTCACATCAGCTTTTTAATTGCCTGTTTAGCAATATCCGGTGTTCCGCCATTTGCAGGTTTCTTCAGCAAAGAAGAAATTTTATTAGCAGCGTATAATTCAAGCATGACGGTTTATGCGATTGCTTTACTTACATCAGGATTAACTGCATTCTATATGTTCCGCTTATATTTCTCTATCTTCTGGAACAAAACGCAAAACGCAGAAAGCTTAGAGCATAATGCACATGGCGAAGGAACTTTCTCAATGAAATTGCCATTGATTCTTTTAGCTGCAGCTACAGTTTTAGTTGGATTTATTCCTTTTGGAACTTTTGTTTCATCTGATGGCAAAGCATTGGAATCGCATTTTCACCTTATGTTTTCTATTACACCTGTAGCCATTGGACTTGCAGGAATATTTCTGGCCATGTGGATGTATAAAACTGAAAATAACAAACCTCAACAGGTATCAACGGCACTGGGTGGTTTATATAAAGCAGCATATGGAAAATTTTATATTGATGAAGTTTACTCTTTCATCACCAAAAAAATAATTTTCAATTTCATTGGCCGACCTGCTGCATGGATTGATAAAAACATAGTGGATGGAATGGTGAATGGCACCGCTGCCGGAACTGCAAAAATTTCATCACTTATTAAAGGCATTCAGTCAGGCAAAGTACAGAACTATGCATTGTACTTCTTTGCCGGCATCATATCATTAGCAATTGTATTTATTTATTTATGGAAACAATAAAATGAATCTATCACTACTTCTCATATTGCCGCTAGCGTTTTCATTCCTGTTGCTTTTTGTAAAAGGATTAAAACAAGTACGTACTGTTGCATTAACTGCAGCTGTTGCTCAATTAGGCCTTTCACTTTATTTATTGTATCAGTTTTTAATTGAAAGGGCTACAAGCAGCTCAAACTTTTTGTTTGAACAGAAATATGCCTGGTTTAAAAATTTGAATATCAATTATCATGCAGGTGTTGATGGCATTTCAGTTGCTATGATTTTACTTACTGCATTTGTTGTGCTTGCAGGAGTTTTGGTTTCATGGAACCAGGAAAAATTGCATAAAGAATTCTTCTTTCTATTATTATTCCTGAGTGTGGGAGCTTATGGCTTCTTTATTTCTCTCGACTTGTTTATGCTCTTCTTCTTTTTAGAAGTTGCTGTTATACCAAAATTTTTATTGATTGGTATTTGGGGCAGCGGCAAAAAAGAATACAGTGCAATGAAACTAGCGTTAATGCTGATGGCTGGTTCTGCATTGGTTTTTGTAGGATTAGCAGGTTTATATTATAATACACCGGTGAATGAAGTTTTCAGTTTTGATTTAACTACAATTGCAAATCAAACCGCTTCTTCTGCCACACAACGTTTCTTTTTTCCTTTTGCATTTATAGGCTTTGGCATTTTTACAGCCTTGTTTCCATTTCATACATGGGTACCTGATGGTCACTCATCAGCGCCCACTGCTGCATCCATGTTTCTTGCAGGCATATCAATGAAGCTGGGTGGTTATGGTTGTTTACGTGTTGCTACTTATTTAATGCCCGATGCTGCACAATACTATTCAACAATTATTATTGTACTTGCTTGTATCGCTATTTTATACGGTGCATTTGCTACTATGATGCAGACGGATTTGAAGTATATCAACGCATATTCATCTGTAAGCCATTGTGGTTTTGTATTACTTGGTATTGGCATGTTAACCAAGACTTCCATTACCGGAGCTGTTCTGCAAATGGTAAGTCATGGCTTAATGACAGCCCTTTTCTTCGCCGTGATAGGAATGATTTACGAACGTACACATACCAGAGTGGTAGCACAACTTGGTGGATTATTAAAAGTAATGCCATTCATTTCTACTGTGTTTGTCATTGTGGGTTTATGTTCCCTTGGTTTACCTGGCTTAAGCGGCTTTGTTGCTGAAATGACGGTGTTTATGGGCAGCTGGCAAAAAGCTGATTTGTTTTATCGCTTTGCAACAATCATTGCCTGTGCATCTATTGTTGTAACTGCTGTATATATTTTAAGAGCTGTTGGTTCTTCTATTATGGGACCAGTAAAGAATAATGATTACTTACAACTTACAGATGCGGGCTGGAATGAAAAAACAGCAGCTGTATTATTGCTTGCTGGTATTCTGATTATGGGATTGGTTCCTTTCTGGATTACAGACCTTATTAATCCAGGAACGGAAGTGATTATACAAAAGATTGGAATGATTAAGTAAAAATGAAATGATGAATGATTTTTTTCTTTTAATGAAACAGGAATTGCTGCTCACAGCAATCATCTTTATTCTTTTATTTGTTAAGCTTAGCACTAACGAATGGAAGACAAAGAATCTTTTGCTATTGGTTAATATTCTTTTAACCATTAACCTTGCTGCAGGCTTTTTCTTTAATGGATTTGGATATCTTTTTGGAGATATGTTTCAAACAAATGATCTCATACGCTTAGAAAAAAATATTCTCAATCTTGGCACCTTACTCATTTCATTGCAATCATACAACTGGTTAATGAAGCATAAACATGCTGCTGAGTTTTATATGCTCATGTTTTCTGCTTTGCTGGGCATGTTCTTTATGTTGAGCAGCCATAATTTACTGATGTTTTATGTTGGACTTGAATTAGCCAGTATTCCACTTGCAGCCATGGCTAATTTTGATCTGGAGAAAAGACGTTCCTCAGAAGCAGCTATGAAATACATTATGTCATCAGCGTTTGCTTCTGGTTTGTTATTGTTTGGTATATCACTGATGTATGGTGTAAGTGGCAGTTTAAACTTTACTGATTTACAAAGTTTACAAACAACATCTCCGTTATATGTTTTTGCTTTTGTTTTAATTATTGCAGGATTTGGATTTAAAATATCAGCTGTTCCTTTTCATTTATGGACTGCTGATGTTTATGAAGGTTCGCCGGTTGCAGTTACTTCGTTCTTGTCTGTTATATCAAAGGGTAGTATGATTTTTGTTTTTGGAACAGTATTGTTTACTGTTTTTCAACAGCTGTTTTTCCAATGGTATAACATACTGGCAATATTAGCAGTTTTATCCATGATTATTGGTAATCTGTTTGCATTACGTCAGCAAAATTTAAAACGGTTTCTTGCTTTTTCTTCTATTTCACAGGTTGGTTTTATTTTAATTGGTATTACAGCAGGCAACATGAAAGGTTTATCATCAGTCATTTATTTTGTGTTGATATATGTTTTTTCTAACCTGGCTGCTTTTGGTGTATTGAGTTTGGTTGATGCAGAAAAAGGAAAAGAAAACATTGATGACTATAAAGGATTTTACAAAACTAATCCTGTCTTAACGTGGGTATTGGCCATTGCGTTATTCTCGTTGGCAGGCATTCCGCCAACAGCTGGTTTCTTTGGTAAATTCTTTTTAATTCTTGCAGGTGCCGGAAGAAATAATTATCTTCTTATAACAATAGCAGCTTTAAACATGGTAGTATCGTTGTATTACTATTTACGCATAATTAAAGCCATGTTTATGGATACTAATGAAAACCCAATTGAAAATATTATAATAAGCAGAAGCCCTAAACTTGCATTGGCCATTTGTTTAGCAGGTATTGTAATTACGGGTTTAGTTGGTGGTGCTTATGATTATATTTACTCTTTGGTAAAATAAATTAAATAATAAACACAGAACAAGGATTAACGAATATAGAAGTTGGACTGAAACCCTTCTCATTCACCATTCCCTGTTCAATATTTGAGATTCTTATGGCTATTAATAAAAATCACGAATTTGAAGACCTGGATGGAGTGAAGTGTGCAGTTGTTGAAAAAAATGCCAGCAACGAACGTGTTCGTTTTCTGAAAGACTTACTGGAGTTCAATAACTATAAAGTAATGGTTGTGCCTTCACCCCCGCCAAAAGCAGCTCCTGCTCCAAAACCTGCAGAAGGTGAAGCAGCTGTTGCAGAAACCCCTCCCCCACCAGCTCCTGAAACCTTTACAGTTGGTGTAACAAACGTCATGTTTAATGTTACCAATGCGTTGTTTGGCAGATTGCTTAAATCAAAAGATGGTCATATTGTTACTCCTGCATACTGGCAACAGAAAGATCCGGTAAGCCATGATGAAACTCCATATTACGAACAGATAAACTAATTGAAACTAAGATGGAAGTAAAAAATTTATTTGACCAATCAACCTGCCAGGAAATCATTGATCGATTAAATAAACTTTCATCAACATCTGAACGGCAGTGGGGAAAGATGACGGCGGCACAAATGCTGGCACATTGTAAAGAAGCTTATAAAGTACCATTAACAAGTAAGCCTTTAAAAAAACATCCGCTTTCGTTTATTGGATGGATATTTAAAAAGCAGCTCTTCAATAATAAGCCATATAAACAAAACCTGCCTACTGCACCAAATTTTATTATTAAAGAAGAAAAAGACTTTGATAAAGAGAAAGCAGAAATGCTTTCAATTGTAAAAGCTTTTCATGAAAAAGGTGCTTCAGGAGTTGGTGATAAAGTACATCCCTTATTTGGAAAACTTACAGCCGAACAGTGGGGCTTAAGCATGTGGAAGCATTTAGATCATCACCTGCGTCAGTTTGGAGTTTAATTCTACTACTAGCCTCTATTATAAACGAAAGAGGGAATCTCAGTTGAGATTCCCTTTTCATTTTTTCATATGGAATAATTCGTTTTTTAATTATGTAATGCATCCTTTGTATACAAATCAGGAAACACGATCTGCAACCGGATGCCCTCCAATTAAATATTTTGAATAATCAATCTCAAATAAATGATCAAGTGTTTTATCTACCATTTCATAATGTTGCTGAACTGCAGCTTCACCCTGCTTCCAGTAATTCTCAAATACAGTTTCTTTTATTTTGGCAACAACATCGTTTGTTTGCAATACATTACTGGTTGTAAAGAAACAGGTTTGCATAATACTGCTGACCTGATTTTCCATTCCGGTTGTTTTTGCCACTGCATCGGCATTAATAACATAAAATTTTAATTTTTTATGTACTACTGTATCCTGAATCTTCTTTGGTAACATTTTCCAAACTTCATCTTTTTCATAAGGTGCATTTAACAGAAAAACAGCTCCTTCTTCAGCATCTTTTAAAACATCATATTCATTAAGTAACTGAAACTGATTACAACCAATGAAGTTTGCTGAATGAATAAGATAGTTTGAATAAACTGGCTTTTTACTGAAACGTAGATGTGAAACAATGAATGTTTCTGCATCTTTAGTTTCACTTACAAAATAACCCTGTACATGCTCATCTGTTTTTTCACTGATGATCTTCATGGAATTTTTAATTGCATTGAAGCTTCCATCAGTACTTGTTCCAAAAAACAAAGCATGTATTAAATGATGCCTTTCAGTTGAAAAATGTTTTTCATAACTCAAAATGGCATGTGTTGCATCTTCATCAATTCCAACTGAAAAATGGTTTTTTGGCTTATCTTTTTTCATTTCTTTAAACACAGCCTTTGCCATTGCCGGTGTAAATTCTTTTGATAATAAACCATATCTGCCGGCCATAATATGTGCATGATGATTTTCCTGTGCTTCGTTAAATGCATTCACCACGTTCATATATAAAGGATCTCCAATTCCGTTTGGCTCTTTGCTTCTGTCAAGTACAGCTATGCTTACAACCGATTTAGGTATGGCATTAATAAAGGACTGTATATCCAACGGGCGGAATAAACGAACAACCAGCATACCCACATGTTTATGATACTCATTATTCATATAATCAACAGCCTCTCTTACAGCACCTGCACCAGAACCCATGATAATAATAAGCCTGTCGGGGTGTGCATGTCCATAATATTCATACAAATGATATCTTCTTCCGGTTAAAGTAAAAAACTCATCCATAGCATCCTGTACTATATGCGGAACATTCTGGAAATAAGAATTGGCATCTTCAGTATAAGAAGTTGATAAGTCAACTTCTTCATTACCGGCACTCATTGATTTTTTTTGATTAAGCACTTTGTTCCGGTATAAATGAATGGCTTCCATATCAACCATTTTCTCAATGGTTTCATCAGGAATTAATTCTACTTCATTAAGTTCATGAGCTGTACGAAAGCCATCAAAAATATTCAGAAAAGGTACTTTGGCTTTTAATGTTGATGCCTGTGCAATCAATGCCATATCCATTACTTCCTGGGGAGTATTACCAAACAGCATAGCAAATCCGGTTGAACGAACAGCCATAACATCACTGTGATCACCAGAGTCTGCTGGGTGACTTGCAAGGCTATTTGAAGCCACATGGTAAACTGTTGGAGTTAAATCAGCTGCCATTTTATACATCTCAGGAATTTTTAACAACAACCCTCTTGATGCAGTAAATGATGTTGCAATAGAACCAGGTTCAGGTTCCTTTTCAATGATTTCGGGAACCGTTCCAAAAACATTTTTCATTCCTTTTTCTTTCCATTCACTTACCCAATCTTTCAGGTTGGAAGTTGACGTAACTGTATCAATTGCAATAACTTCATTGCACTTATAGGCAATGTATGCAGCAGCTTCATTGCCATCCATGATTTCAATAGATGGCATTTTATCAAAGTTTTTAATTGTGTCCACGTTGATTGTTTTAGAAGGAGCTAAATTACCAGAACTCCTATAAGCCGTGAATGATGAGAATCAGCAAAAAAACTAATTGCTGTGAGCAAACGAAAAAAATGGGGTATTGTTTAATTTTCATTTTTATGATAGTTCGTTACCTGTTTGAAGATCTGGTTATTGGGTAATTCTTGAAAAATTTGATATTACAGAATCTTTAATTCTGTGATCGTTTTAATTGCTTTGTGATAGATTTGATATATTCCACTTTTAATCAAAACAGAATACCAACATGTTTAATTTGATTCAAAAACGCTGTGAAGCAATGGTGAAAAATTTTAATGAAATTCCAGCAGAACGAAAGGAAATTCTAGAAAATATTTCAGCCTATATAAAAGGTAAGACTGCAAACAAAGAAACGGCGAACCTTGTGTATGTGTGCACACATAATTCACGCAGGAGTCATTTAGGACAAGTTTGGGCTGCAACTGCAGCGAATTATTATGGAGTGAAAAATATAAAAACATTTTCTGGTGGTACAGAAGCCACTGCGTTTAATCCTAATGCAATTAAAGCATTGGTATCGGCAGGTTTTGATGTAAAGAAAATAAGTGAAAGCAATAATCCGGTTTACGAAGTTTACTTTGCAGAAGATGAGTGTACAACCTGTTTTTCCAAAGTATATAATGATAATAAAAATCCTTTGCAGAATTTTGCAGCTATTATGACCTGTTCTGATGCGGAAGAAAATTGTCCGTTTATTCCCGGCTGTGATCTAAGAATAGGTACTACATATAACGATCCCAAAGCTTTTGATAACACTGTTCTGCAGGATGAAAAATATACTGAGCGCAGCAACCAGATAGCTATGGAATGTTTATACGTTTTTTCAAAACTTACAATCAACTAAATTCAACTAATGAGTGCAAATAATTGTGCGCCTGCACATGAGCGTAAAAAATTAAGTTTCTTAGACCGTTACCTTACTTTATGGATTTTTCTTGCAATGGCCATAGGTGTAGCGGTTGGGTATTTTATTCCTTCATCATCAAAACTTATCAATTCATTCTCATCTGGCACAACCAATATTCCGTTAGCCATTGGTTTAATTCTGATGATGTATCCTCCTTTAGCAAAAGTGCGTTATGAAAAAATGGGTGAAGTGTTTACCAATGTAAAAGTGTTGAGTGCTTCGTTGCTGTTGAACTGGGTGATTGGACCCATCCTCATGTTTGTATTAGCCATTACTTTACTCAGAGATTATCCTGAATATATGATTGGGGTTATTTTAATTGGCCTTGCCCGTTGTATTGCGATGGTGGTTGTATGGAATGAATTAGCAGAGGGCAACCGTGAATATGCAGCTGGACTTGTTGCACTAAACAGCATCTTCCAGGTTTTATTTTTCAGTATATATGCGTATGTATTTATCACCGTATTGCCGCCCATTTTTGGATTGAAAGGATTAGCCGTTGATATAACCATTGCTGAAATTGCAAAAAGCGTTGGTATTTATTTGGGTATTCCGTTTGCCGCTGGTGTAATCAGTCGGTATACATTAATTAATTTGAAGGGTGAAGAATGGTTTCAGAATAAATATGTTCCCTTTATTTCTCCCATTACCTTAATAGCATTATTATTTACCATCGTTATTATGTTTAGTTTAAAAGGCGAGTTGATTGTTCAGATACCGCTTGATGTATTGCGTATTGCTCTTCCGCTAGTGATCTATTTTGTAATCATGTTTGTGGTGAGTTTTTTTATAGGCAAATCATTTGGCGCCGATTATTCAAGAGCAACATCTGTTGCCTTTACTGCAACAGGAAATAATTTTGAACTGGCAATAGCTGTTGCTATTGGCGTTTTTGGCATTAACAGTGGTGAAGCATTTGCCGGAGTGATTGGCCCATTGGTTGAAGTGCCTGCATTGATTGCATTGGTAAATCTGGCTTTCTGGTTCAGAAAGAAATATTATTTAAAAGCTGAAGTTGAGATTTGATGAACGATTAATTTGTTACAAGTGTCCACACAGCAACAGCAATTAAAGCACCAATAACAGGCCCAACAACTGGCACCCAGCTATAACTCCAGTCACTGTCTCTTTTGTTTTTTATTGGCAATATAAAATGCATCATACGTGGACCCAAATCCCTTGCAGGGTTAATAGCATAGCCGGTTGGCCCACCCAAACTCAAACCAATTCCTAATACCAGCAAAGCAACTGGCAATGCATCCAATGCACCTAAACTGTTTTGTGGTGCAGCAATAAATAAAACGCCCAGCATTAAAATAAATGTGCCAATAATTTCAGTAAGTACATTAAAGAAAGAATTTTTAATAGCAGGGCCTGTACAAAAGATTGCCAGCATGGCATCAGCATCATTTGTTTCATCAAAATGTTTTTTGTAAGCCAGCCACATTAATAAAGAACCAGTCATGGCTCCCAGCAATTGTGCAAGAATATATAAAGGAACATTGGCCCAATCAAATTTTCCAACGGCTGCTAAAGCAATGGTAATGGCAGGATTTAAATGAGCACCACTTACAGCGGCACTACTGTACACACCCACAAAAACACCAATAGCCCATCCAAATGTGATAACGATCAATCCTCCGTTATTTCCTTTTGTTTTTGCAAGTAATACGTTGGCAACAACAGCATTACCAAAAAGAAGAATGAACATAGTACCAATGAATTCAGCGATGAATGGAGACATGGTTTTGTGGTTTATAGTTTGTGGTTTGTAGTTTGTAGTTGAGTTTACTTCGTACTTCTCACTTTTTACTTCTCCTTCAACACATACCCTTCTGCAATTTTATAAAAATCTTTCAGCTGTTGTTCTTTCCATGCTTCATCTTTATTTAATTCTTTCATCATGATATTTGCAACCAGTGGAGCTGCTTCAATGGCTGCTTTTGCATCTAAGAATAAGGCCCTTGTTCTGCGGGCAAGTACATCTTCTACAGTCATGGCCATTTCATTTCCAACAGCCCAAACTACTTCGGCAATAGTATAATGTAAATCTGGATGAATGAGTTGAGAAAATCCCTGGTGCTGTAAAAAACGGATTGCAGCTGCATCACTTCCATAATAATGCAACGGATCATCATAATCTACTTTCTTCATCCAGCCATGCAACTTCATGGTTTCTGTCTGGCAACGGGTATAAGCAAGACCTCCTTCATAATGGCTCTTTAAAATTAATTCCTGTGCCATTTTACGATAGGTTGTCCATTTACCACCGCTGATATTAATCATTCCACCTTTTGAAACCCAGATGGTATGATCACGGGGAAGCACAGCCGTTTTAGTTTTACCCGGAATTTTCACCAATGGCCTTAATCCGGCAAATACACTTTTTACATCGCTTCTTAACAACCCGGTATGCACATAACGGTTAAAATGATTTATTACAAATTCAACTTCTTCATCCAACGCAACCGGTTCAACTGAAGCTGTATCTATACTGGTATCTGTAGTGCCAATAATTACTTTATCATGAAAAGGAACGGCAAATAATACCCGGCCATCATCGGTACGGGGTATAAACAATGCATGCTCACCCGGAAAGAATTTTTTATCTACTACAATATGAATGCCCTGTGAAGGAGAAACTGTTTTTGCCAATCCATCATCATCCATCTTTAAAATAGCATCAACAAAAACACCGGTAGCGTTTACAATAATAGTTCCCCTTGCTTCATACACTTCGTTATTCAACACATCTTTAATGATAACTCCCTTTACTTTTTCCTGTTCATGTATTAAACCGGTAACCTTGCAATAATTTAACAGTGTTGCACTTACATCCACAGCAGTTAAGGCCAGCGAAATACAAAGCCTTGCATCATCAAACTGTCCGTCGTAATAAGCTACTCCCCCACTTAGTTTTTTTCCATCAAGCCCTTTAATGTATTCCTGTGTCTTTTTTATAGATAACATTTCGGTTTCACCTAAACTCAGTTTTGCTGATAAAAAATTATACATCTTCAATCCTAACCCATAATATAATTTTTCCCACCAGCGATAAGCAGGTAAAACCAACTTTAACGGATGAGCAATATGCGGTGCGTTCTTCAGTAACAATCCTCTTTCACGCAAGGCATCTCTTACCAAACGGATATTTCCCTGTTGCAAATAGCGTACACCACCATGAATTAATTTGGTAGATCGGCTACTGGTTCCTTTACCAAAA
>Ga0209798_10001578_pt1 | contig 13679 bp, 10 predicted proteins | sample DOMMetBare3Fresh_FD_187475 | JGI IMG/M metagenome (GOLD analysis project Ga0209798, IMG submission 187475) | Wetland sediment microbial communities from St. Louis River estuary, USA, under dissolved organic matter induced mercury methylation -... | ecosystem: Environmental > Aquatic >...
CATCCACCCACGAGCGGTGCGTCAGCACCATGACCATCTGAGGGCGCGCGTCGTGGGTGTCTTGCCGCGCGCCTTGCTCTGCCGTCACATCTGGGGGCACGCGTCGTAGGTGTCTTGCCGCGCGCCTTGCTCTGCCGTCACACCTGGGGGCACGCGTCGTAGGTGTCTTGCCGCGCGCCTTGCTCTGCCGTCACACCTGGGGGCACGCGTCATGGCGGCCCGCCGCGCGCGCTGCTCTGCCGGCGGTCTCTGTTGTCGGTCGCCCAGTCGAGACGTCGTGCTGACGGGAACGTGGTAGATCCGACGGCGGTGCGCCGCGAGAGCTAGCACATTGAGTGCTGGATGCCCAGGCGCGCCGGTCCCTTCAGCCGGTCCGTACAGACGTGCCAGCGCAACGCCTGGTACCGCTGGTCGGGGCCGGCGGCCTTGCCCCTGCTGCCCTGCGCCTGCGCCCCTGCCCCTGCGCCCCTGCCCTCATATGTGAGGGCAGAGCAAAGCCTCCGGAGCGAGCCTTGGGAGCGAGCCTCCGGAGCGAGCAGCTGGAGCGAGCAGCCGCAGCGAGCAGCCGCAGCACGTGCCCGGCGTGCACCGGTGCGCCAAGGGCACCCTGGGAGGCGCGCCCGGGAGAGTCGGTGTCAGGGCAGGCCGATCCTCGGCGGGAACGTGCCCGCGCGGCCGAGCAGGGCGGGGGTCTGCTTGCCGAGCTGCTCGCAGACCCACGTCCCGGTGGCGGCGACGGACTCGAGGTCCAGGCCCGTCGTCCAGCCGGAGCGGTGCACCAGGTAGAGCAGGTCCTCGGTCGCGATGTTGCCCGTCGCGGCCGGTGCGAAGGGGCAGCCGCCGATGCCGCCGGCCGAGGCGTCGAGCACCTCCACGCCGGCCTCGACGGCCGCGAGGGCGTTGGCGTAGCCGGTGTTGCGCGTGTTGTGGAAGTGCGCGCGCAGTCGCACCGGGTCGCCGCCCTGGGTCCGGCCGCCCATGGCCCGGATGCCCTCGACGAGGACGCGGACCTGGGCCGGCACCCCGACGCCGATCGTGTCGGCGATCGCGAGCTCGTCGTAGCCGGCGGCGAGGCAGCGCTGCGCGATCTGCAGCACCTTCGCGGCCGGGACCTCGCCCTCGAAGGGGCAGCCGAACGCCGTCGAGATCACGACGCTGACGCCGACCCCTGCCGTGCGGGCGCCGGCGGCCATCTCGTCGGCCGCGTCGAGCATCTCGGCGACGCCCGCGTTCTGGTTGCGCCGCGAGAACGTGTCGCTCGCCACGACGACGACGTTGACCTCGTCGACCCCCGCCTCGATCGCCCGGGTCAGGCCCCGCGGGTTGAGGACCAGACCGATGTACCGGACGGCGCCCGGCGCGACGTCCTCGCCCGCCGCCTCGGCCGCACGCTCGAGAAACCCCGGCGCCCGGACCGCCGCCATCACCGCGTCGGCGTCGGCCATCTGCGGCACGAGGCGCGGGTGGACGAAGCTCGTCGCCTCGATCCGCCGCGCGCCGGCGGCGATGCTGCGGCGGATGAGCTCGACCTTCGCCTCGGTCGGCAGCAGGGTCGCCTCGTTCTGCAGCCCGTCGCGCGGGCCGACCTCGACGATCTCCACTGCGCCCCGGGTCTTCGCCATGGCACCGAGCATCGCACCCTGGTCCGGCGCTGCCCAGTGCCGCTCCGGCTCGTCGTCGTCCGGCAAGCCGACGAGGCCGTCGGCCTTTCTGCATGCAAGACGTATCTATTGCCTGACAGGTCATGAGGCCCGCGGTCTTGTCAGACCGGACCGTGATCCCTACATTGCATGCAATCCAGGGTTACCCGTCGTCGGGAGGTGTCGTGTCGCAGGCCGCTGACCGGGTGTACGGTGCCCTGCGCGCGGGCGTCCTCGACGGCCGCTACGGGTTCGGCGAGCGGCTCGGTGAGATCGAGGTCGCGGCCGCCCTCGGCACGTCCAGGACACCGGTGCGTGAGGCCCTGCGCCGGCTCGGCTCCGAGGGGCTCGTCGAGGTCCTCCCCAACCGCGGGGCGCGGGTCCGCACCTGGACGGCGCAGGACCTCGAGGAGACCTACGAGCTGCGCGCCGTCCTCGAGGGGCTCGGCGCGCGGCGCGCGGCGGCCCGCGTCACCGCGGCCGGCGTCGACGAGCTCGCCGCGCTCGCCGACGAGATGGTCGGCGTCGACCCGAGCCTCGGGCACCGGCCGCCCGGAGACTTCGCCGACCTCGCCGCGCTGAACAGCCGCTTCCACGCGCGGATCGTCGAAGCGGCCGGCAGCGGCCAGCTCGCGGCGACGCTGGCGGGCCTCGTCCAGCTGCCGCTCGTTATGCGCACGTACCGCCGCTACACCCCGCACGCGCTCGCCCGCAGCCACGCCCACCACCGCGAGATCGTCGACGCCCTGCGGGCCCGCGATGGCGCGTGGGCGGAGTCCGTCATGCGCTCGCACGTGCTCGCCGCCCGGGCCGTGCTCCTCGCCTCGCACCGCGACGCGGCGGGTGACACCGCAGGCGACGCGGCGGCCGACACCGAAGGACAGGCCTCGTGACCGACGGTCCGGACCCGCGCAGCGCCGCCGCGATGCCGCTCGCCGAGGCGTCGTCCGGAGCGCTTGCGGGGCTGCGGGTCGTCGAGATGGGCCAGCTGCTCGCCGGGCCGTTCTGCGGCCAGCTCCTCGGCGACCTGGGGGCGGAGGTCGTCAAGATCGAGCCGCCGGGCGCCGGCGACCCGATGCGGCAGTGGGGACGGGAGAAGCCGCACGGCCAGTCGCTGTGGTGGCCGGTCGTCGCGCGCAACAAGAAGTCGGTCACGCTCGACCTGCGCACACCCGAGGGCCAGGACGTCGCCCGCCGCCTCGTGGCGGTGAGCGACGTCGTCATCGAGAACTTCCGGCCCGGGACGCTCGAACGCTGGAACCTCGGCTACGACGTCCTCGCGGAGATCAACCCCCGGCTCGTCCTCACCCGGGTGACCGGGTTCGGCCAGTCCGGTCCCTACGCCCCCCGCGCCGGCTACGGCTCGATCGGTGAGGCGATGGGCGGGATCCGTTACGTGACAGGGGATCCCGACCGCGCACCAGCCCGGGCCGGGATCTCGCTCGGCGACTCGCTCGCGGCGGCGTACGCGTGCATCGGCACGCTCGCCGCGCTCGCCGAGCGCGAGCGGTCCGGCCGCGGCCAGGTCGTCGACTCGGCGATCTACGAGGCGGTGCTCGCGATGATGGAGAGCCTCGTCACCGAGTGGCAGGTCGCCGGGTACCAGCGGGAGCGCACGGGTCCTGTGCTGCCGAACATCGCGCCGTCCAACGTGTACCCGACGAAGGACGGCCAGACGATCCTGGTGGCCGCCAACCAGGACACCGTCTTCCGGCGGCTCGCGGTGGCGATGGGAGAGCCGGCGCTCGCCGAGGACGAGCACTACGCGACCCACGGTGCCCGGGGTCGGTACGCCGCCGAGCTCGACGACCGCATCGCGAGGTGGTCGGCGACCTACCTCGCCGACGAGCTGCTCGACCTGCTCGAGGAGCACGGTGTCCCGGCGGGGCGGACGTACCGCGCGCAGGACATGCTGCGCGACCCGCACTTCGCCGCGCGCGGCTCGATCGTCCGCGTGCCCGACAAGACCTTCGGGGAGCTCGCGATGCAGAACGTCGCACCCCGGCTGTCCCGCACCCCGGGCTCGGTCCGGTGGAGCGGGCCCGACCTCGGCGAGCACACCCGTGAGGTGCTCACCGGACTGCTCGGCCTGTCCGACGACGCGGTCGACGCGCTCGCCGCCGCCGGCCGGATCTGACCGCCCGACCCGCGCGCCCACCTGGGAGGAATGGCCATGACGTACCGGCTCGGAGTGGACGTCGGTGGCACGTTCACCGACCTGCTGCTCATCGACGAGGACACCGGCGCGACCCATCGGGCGAAGACGCCCTCGACCCCCGCGGACCAGGCTGTCGGCGTGCTCGTCGGCATCGAGAAGGTCTGCGCCCTCGCCGGGATCGAGCCCTCGGCGATCGACCACGTCATGCACGGCACGACCGTGGCCACCAACGCCGTCCTCGAAGGCAAGGGCGCCAAGGTCGGGCTCGTCGTGACCCAGGGGTACAGGCAGGTCCTCCAGGTGGCCCGCTCGTTCGTGCCCGGCGGGCTCGCGGCCTGGATCATCTGGCCCAAGCCCGAGCCGCTCGCGGCGCTCGAGAACACCGTCGAGGCCGTCGAACGGGTCGACGCCCGGGGTGCGGTGGTCACGGTGCTCGACGAGGCCGACCTGCGCACGAAGCTGAAGTACCTGCGCGCGCAGGGCGTCGACGCGGTGACGGTCGCGCTCATCAACTCCTTCGCGAACGCCGCGCACGAGCGGCGGATCGGCGAGCTCGTCGCCGAGGAGATCCCCGACGTGCCGATCTCGCTGAGCAGCGTGATCCTGCCCGAGATCCGGGAGTACGAACGCACCCTGACAACGGTCGCGAACTCCTACGTCCGCCCGACCGTCGGCCGCTACCTGACGAGTCTGGAAGCGGCGTTGCGGGGCAGACAGATCCGCGGCACCCTGCACGTGCTGCGCTCGGACGGCGGCCTCGCGGGCGTCGCGACGGCGACGGCCGCACCTGTCCAGCTGCTCATGTCCGGCCCTGCCGGGGGCGTCTCCGGGGCGAGCTGGGTGGCGCGGCAGAGCGGCTTCTCGGACCTGCTCACCTTCGACATGGGCGGTACGAGCACGGACGTCGCACTCGTCCAGGACGGCCGGCCCCGGATCGGCCGCGAGACAACGGTCGGCTCGCTCAACGTCCGCGCGTCGTCCGTCGACGTGCGCACGGTGGGCGCCGGCGGCGGGTCGATCGCGCACGTCCCCGAGCTGACGAAGGCGCTGCGGGTCGGCCCGCAGTCCGCGGGCGCCGAGCCGGGCCCGGCGGCCTACGGCAAGGGAGGCGAGGCGCCGACGGTCACCGACGCGAACGTCGTCCTCGGCTACCTGCCGCCGAGCCTCGTCGGCGGCGAGATGGCCCTGGACGCCGCCGCCGCCCGGGCGGCCGTCCAGACCGTCGCCGACGCGATGGGCCTGGCGGACGCCGAGACCGCCGCCGCGGGCATCGTCGACATCGTCAACGAGAACATGTTCGGGGCACTTCGGCTCGTCTCTGTGCAGCAGGGCTTCGACCCGCGCGACTTCGCCCTCGTCGCCTTCGGCGGCGCGGGACCGTTGCACGCCAACGCGTTGGCGAAGCTGCTCGGGTCCTGGCCGGTCATCGTCCCGCCGTCGCCCGGGGTGCTGTGCGCGTACGGCGACGCGACGACCAGCCTGCGCGACGAGAGCGCCCGCACCTTCATCCGCCGGTTCTCCGAGACGAGCGACGCCGAGGTCGCGACGGCGCTCGCCGAGCTCGCGGCCGAGGTGCAGGGCCGGCTCGACGCCGAAGGTGTCGCGCGTACCGACCAGACGGCGACGTACACCGTCGACGTGCGCTACCACGGCCAGGGCTTCGAGGTCCCGGTCGCGGTGACGACCGACGAGCTCGCCGCGGGCGGACTCGCCACGGTGGGGGCCCGGTTCGACGAGGAGCACACCCGGCTGTTCACCTTCGCCCTCGACGCCGAGCACGAGCTCGTCAACCTGCGCGCCGTCGTCACCGGCCGCCCGCCCACCGTCAGCGCCCCGCAGCTGCCCGCGGGCGGCACCGACGCCTCGGCCGCGCGCGTCGGTGACACCCGGATCTACGTCGACGGCGCCTGGACCGCCGCGGGCCTGTACGACCGCGCGGGGCTGGCCGCCGGCAACGTCGTCGTCGGCCCTGCGGTCGTCACCGAGATGGACTCGACGACGCTGGTGCTGCCCGGTCACGCCGGCACCGTCGACGCTGTCGGCACGATCCTCATCCGTCCCGTCGACGCCGCGACCGAACCCTCCGCTGCCGAACCCGCCGCGGCCGCCGAGCCGTCCGCCTCGTCCGCCGCCTGAGCGCGCGCCGCCCACCCCCGGAAGGAGCCACGCCATGGCCACGCTCGTCGTGACGAGCACGACCCCCCTCGCGGCGGTCGACGTCGACCCCGTGACCGTCGACATCATCGAGAACGCCCTGCGCAACGCGCGCTACGAGATGGACGCCGTCCTGTTCCGGACCGCGATGAGCCCCGGGATCCGGGAGCAGCACGACGAGTTCCCGCTCATCGCCGACCCGGACGGCAAGATGGTCGTGGGCCAGTTCGGCCTGTCGATCCCCGACTTCCTCGCCGGCTTCGACGGCACGGTCGAGGAGGGCGACATCCTCATGACGTCGGACCCCTACGCCTGCGGCGCCGCGATCAGCCACGCGAACGACTGGCTCGTCGTCATGCCGATCTTCCACTCCGGCCGGATCGTCGGCTGGGCCGCCATGTTCGGCCACATGACGGACGTCGGCGGCAAGGTCCCCGGCTCACTGCCGACGGACGCCACGTCGATCTTCGAGGAGGGCGTGCTCATCCCGCCGTTCAAGCTCTACCGCCGAGGTGAGCTGAACAGCGAGATGCTCGCGCTCATCCTCAACCAGGTGCGGATGAAGGAGTGGAACCGCAGCGACCTCAACGCGATCGTGGCCGCCTGCCGAACCGCCGCCCGCCGCGTCGTCGAGCTGTGCGACCGGTTCGGCCCCGACACGTACATCTCCACGCTCAACGCGTTGCTGGCGCGCAACTTCGCCGCGATGAAGCAGCTCATCGCGACGACGATCCCGGCGGACGAGACCCTCACGTTCACCGACTACATCTGCGACGACGGCATGGGCTTCGGGCCCTACAAGATCCACTGCTCGATGTACCGGGAGGGTGACGGTGTCGTCCTCGACTTCACCGGGACCGACCCGCAGTCGCCGGGCTCGATCAACTACTACCTCAACGAGAACCTCTACAAGATGTTCTTCGGGATCTACATGATCATGGTCTTCGACCCGCAGATCCTGTGGAACGACGGCTACTACCCGCTCGTCGACGTCCGGATCCCGCAGGGCACGCTGCTCAAGCCGGACTACCCCGCCGCCCTGTCGTGCCGGACCCACGGCCTGGGCCGGATCTTCGACATCCTGGGTGGCCTGCTCGGCCAGCGGCAGCCGGAGTTCCTCTGCGCGGCCGGCTTCTCGTCGTCCCCGCACCTGATGTACTCCGGGCACCGCACCGACACCGGCGAGTGGTTCCAGCTCTACCAGATCGGCTTCGGCGGCATCCCGGGCCGGCCGTTCGGCGACGGCCCCGACGGGCACTCGCTGTGGCCGTCGTTCACCAACGTGCCCAACGAGTTCCTCGAGGCGTACTTCCCGCTGCGGATCGAGAGGTACGAGACCGTGGCGGACTCCGGCGGCCCGGGCTTCTTCCGCGGCGGCAACGGCGTCGACATCGCCTACCGGTTCCTCGAGCCGGGCACCGTCTCGATCCACGACGACCGCTGGTTCACCTACCCGTGGGGCGTCAACGGCGGCGAGCCGGGGCAGCGTTCCCGCAAGTGGCTGGATCGGGTCGACGGCGGCCGCGAGATGCTGCCGAGCAAGTGCGACAACGTGAAGGTCGAGGTCGGCGACGTCCTGCACTACGTCACGTGGGGCGGCGGCGGGTTCGGCGACCCGTACACCCGCGATCCGGCGCTCGTCGCGCTCGAGGTCCGGCGCGGCCTCGTCACCGCGGACGGCGCGAGGCGCTACGGCGTCGTCCTCACCGGGGACGGCGCGGTCGACGAGACCGCGACGACGACGTTGCGGGAGCGGCTCACGAGCGAGCGCGGCCCGACGCAGGTGTTCGTCCTCGGACCGAGCATCGACGAGCTGCGCGAGCGGTGCCTGGCCGAGACGGGCCTGCCCGCCCCGAAGCCTCCCGTCTTCCGCCGGGTGGCAGGCCGCGCCTGACGGACCGCCGGCTGATCCGGCAACGGATCTGGCAACGGATCTGGCAACGGATCTGGCAACGGATCTGGCAACGGATCGAGCACCCCGGACGTTCTACCGGGTGCCGGGCAGGAACGAGGTACCTCGATGACGTGTCCGGCGGACGCGAGCGGTCGCCCCACCGCCGCGTCGGGCGGCGCGTCCCCTCCCCGTGGGGGCGCGCCGTCCGGGCCGGCCCCGGCCAGCGACCTGCAGGCCGACTACGCGGCTCACGGCTTCGCCGTCCGGCTCGGTTTCGGATCCCGACCCGCTGTCCTCGTCGTCGACGTGGCGATGGCCTACCTCGATCCCGCGTCCCCGTTGTACGCCGGGGTCGAGGAGGCCGTCGCGTCGGCGGCCCGGGTCGTCGACGCAGCCCGGGCCGCCGGACATCCCGTCGTCCACTCCCGGGTCGTCATCGCCCCCGACGGGTCGGACGCCGGTCACTTCTGGCGCAAGGTCCCGTCGCTGCGCGTCTTCGTCGCGGGCAGCCCACTCGCAGAACCCGTCCCTGCGCTCGCACCCCGGTCCGGCGAGGTCGTCGTCACGAAGCAGTACGCCTCGGCCTTCTTCGGCACCGGTCTCGCGGCCACCCTGCACCGCCTCGGCGTCGACACGGTCGTCGTCGTCGGCCTGACGACGAGCGGCTGCGTCCGGGCGAGCGCCCTCGACGCCCTCCAGTACGGGTTCGTGCCCGTCGTCGTGGCCGACGCCGTCGGGGACCGCGACCCGCGCCCGCACGAGGCGAACCTGCTCGACCTGCAGGCCAAGTACGCAGACGTGGTCGACGAGGCCGAGGCCGTCGCCGAGCTGCGGCGGCTCGCCGGCGAGCTCAGCGGAAGCTGACCGTCACGGTGACCGTCTTCTTGCTCCCGGCCGGCCGCAGCTCGAGGACGGCGAGCCGGCCGCCGACGCTGACGGTGCACGAGCGCCGTCCGCTCGGGGTCGCCGTACCGAGCGTGCAGTCGCGCTTCTTGAGCCTCGCGACGAGCTTGTCAGCCGTCTTGCCGGCACCGACGGTCGCCGACGCGGCCTGACCGGTCAGCGGGTCGAGGACACCCTCGGTGACGCAGCCGACCCGCACGACCTTCGCCGTGGGTCCGGCCGCCTCCTGCATGACGGCCAGCAGCCAGGCCTCGAGCGACGAGCCGTCCGCGACCTGGGCCGCCGTGCACTGCGGCGGGCCGAACAGCCGGTCGTAGACCGCCTGGCCGGCCCTCGCCGTCCCGACGACGATGCCACCCGCGACGCCGGCGATCAGTGCGAGGACGGCGAGGAAGGCCAGCGCCGCCCGGGCCGGGTGCTCGCGCTCGACGGTGACGACGCCGAGCGGGGCCGCGTCCTGCGGACCCGCCTCGGCGAACGCCGTCCGCAGGTCGAGGATCGTCGTCGGCACGTCGTCGAGCGGCACCCGTCGCGCCGCGACGTCCGGGGGCGCCACGTGGTGCCCCCGGTGGCTCGCGTGCTCGCCGTGCGCCGGATGCGGCCGCGCAGCAGGCCCCTGCGGCGCGCGACCGCCTGTTCCGTCCGGCGGCCCGGCCGCACCCGTGTCCGGGTGCTGGCCGTGCTCCACCCCCGTGTCCATCGCCACGACGACCCCCCTCGGGCTGCGGTCCGTCACCGCCGTCGCTGGAAGTGTGCCGTGCCGGAACCCCTGTGCTCAAGGTCCGCCGTCCCCGTGACCCGCCCGTGACCTGCGACGATGCAGGGCCCGACGCGGGTACGCCGGGGGAGGGCGGGTGGGTCAGTCCAGCCGCTCGACGATGAGCCGCAGCGAGAACCCGACGTGGTCCCGGGCGGCCCGCTCGGCGGCGTCCGGGTCGCGGGCGACGATCGCGTCGAGGATCGCCCGGTGCTGCGCGTTGGACTCCTCGACGTCGCGCGGGTCGTAGCGCTGCGCGAGCTGGTTGTTGAACGAGTAGAACCGGTTGCTGTCCGCGAGGCGCTGGAAGTAGGCGTTGTTCGCCGCCTCGGTGATGAGCTCGTGGAACGTGGTGTTGAAGTCGACGAACCCGGAGTCACCCCGGACCGGCTCGCGCGGACGCGCCTCGAAGTAGGCGCTGAGCTCCTCGACCTGCGCCGGCGTCGCACGCTGGCACGCCAGCCGCGCCGCGTAGCCCTCGAGTGCCATCCGGACCTCGTAGATGTCCTTGATCTCCTCGAGCGTGTGCTCGTAGACGACCCAGCGCCGACGGTGGCTGACGATGAGGCCGTCGGCGGCGAGCCGCTGCAGGCTCTCCCGGATCGGTGTGCGGCTGACCTTGAGCCGCTCGGCGAGGTCGACCTCGACCAGGTGGTCGCGCGGCCGCAGCCGGCCCATGAGGATGTCGTCCCGCAGAGTCCGGTAGACGTCGTCCGCGAGCCGCTGGGTGGGGCCGGCGGCGGCCGGCACCACGTCCGGCTCGATCTGCTCGACGGCGTCGTGTGCCACGGGGGCCTCCTTCCCGGCGCGACGATCCGACGAGGATGGCACGTCCCGGCCACGTCGTGCGTGCCGACGCTCGTCGCGTCACGCGCCCGTGACCCGGCCCTCACACCCCGCCGGGGGGCAGGAGGCCGATCATCGCGGTCCACCGGTCGACCTCGCAGCCGTTCTCCAGGGTGAACTGGCTGTCCACGGCGCGCCCGCGCCACGTGCCGGTCACGCGGGCCTTCTGCGGCCCGCCGTACTGGTCCGCGCACTGCCCGGACCGCGCGGGGAGCGCCTTCGTCCCCTGTGCGCCGAGCACGCCGCAGGCGACCCTCGGCTGCGGGTGCGACCCGCCGGCCGGGTCGCAGGTCAGCGTCCAGTACGCCCGGACGCCGAACCCGTCGTCGAGGAGGATCTTCAGGTCGGCCGTGCCGGCGGCGGCGGACGGCGTCGGACCGCCGCCGCCGACGCTGACGCTCGGCTCGTCCCAGGGCACGAGCGTGCTCGTCGTCGTGGGCCCGGGACCGAGCGTCTGCGGTCCTGCGGTCGTTCCCGTCGGTGGGCGCCGCGTCGTGGGGCTCTGCGGCGTCGTTCCCGACGTCGTGGCGGCCGTGGTGACGGGCGCCGGTGAACCTCGTCCCGCGGTGGTCGTCGTGGCGGCGGCTGCCGTCGTGTCGTCCCCGCCCCCGGAGGAGCACCCGGCGAGGGCCGCGAGGGTGACGGCGAGCAGTGCCGCCGCCCGCAGCCCGCCGTCCCACCCACCCCCCGGCGCCGACCCCGCACCCCGTGCCGTCCGGACCCGCGTCACCCTGCAAGGATAGAGGGGTCGGACCGGCCGTCCTGCCAGGAGGAGATCCCCCGATGTTCCCGCTCTCGGTGCCGTCCGTCCGCGCGCCCGACGTCCCGGACGGTGCGCACCTCGTCGACGTCCGCGAGCACGACGAGTGGGTCGTCGGGCACATCGACGGCGCGCAGCACATCCCGCTCGGCGAGCTCACCGGGCGTCTGGCGGACCTGCCGCTCGACGCCGAGGTCGTCGTCGTGTGCCGGTCCGGCGGGCGGTCCGGGCGCGCCGTCGCGTGGCTGGTCGAGAACGGCGTGGACGCCCTGAACCTGGACGGCGGCATGGGAGCGTGGGCGGATGCCGGTCGCCCCATGGTCAGTGAGACCGGGGCCGAGCCGTTCGTCCGCTGACGGGCCCGCCGCGGTCCCCCGCCCGAGGATGAGCCCCGCCGCCGTCGAGCTGACCGGGCCCGGCCCCGGTGACGACCTCGTCGCCCACCTCGTGCCGGTGCTCGCCGGCCTCGGCGCGCCCGGGGACGACCCGTCGACCGCGGGGACGACCGGGCCCGCGTCACCGGCCTGCCTCGCGACCGAGGGGCATCGCGCGGACGCCGAGTCGCTCGTGGCGATCCTCGACGCGCAGATGGCGAGCCGCTGGCTCGACGTCGCCGCCCGCCGGATGCGCGCCGTCGGCGAGGGCTTCTACACGATCGGCTCGGCCGGCCACGAGGCGAACGCCGCGATTGCGCTCGCGCTGCGGCCCACGGACCCGGCGCTCCTGCACTACCGCTCGGGCGCCTTCTACCTCGCGAGGTCGGCCCAGGCCGGGCGCCGCGACGGCGTCCACGACGTCGCGATCGGGCTCGCTGCCGGCGTCGACGAGCCGATCGCGGGCGGCCGGCACAAGGTCTTCGGCCACCCCGACCTCGCGGTCGTGCCGCTGACGTCGACGATCGCCAGCCACCTGCCCCGCGCGCTCGGCGTCGCCTGGGCGCTCGGCCGGACGACCGGGCTGCCGGCCAGGATGCGGACGCCGCTGCGCTGGCCGGACGACGCCGTCGTCGTCGCGAGCTTCGGCGACGCGTCGGCGAACCACTCGACGGCGACGGGGGCGGTGAACGCCGCGTGCTGGGGCGCGCACCAGGGTGCCCGGCTGCCGCTGCTGCTCGTCTGCGAGGACAACGGCCTGGGGATCTCGGTCCGGACGCCGCACGGCTGGGTGGAGGCGATGTACGGCTCCCGGCCGGGCCTGGAGTACCGGTTCGACGACGGGACCGACCCGCTGGCGACGCTCGCCGCGGCGCGGGCCGCCGTGGCGACGGCCCGCGACGAGCGGCGTCCGGTGCTGCTGCACCTGCGCACCGTGCGGATCGGCGGCCACGCCGGCTCGGACGTCGAGGGCGGCTACCGGACGCCGGCGGAGATCGCCGCGGACCTCGCCGCGGACCCGCTCGCCGCGACGATGCGGGCCGTCGTCGAGGCGAACGCGCTCACCCCGAACCAGGTGCGGACCCGCTGGCAGGCCGCGCGCGACCTGGTGACCGACGAGGTGGACCGGGCGCTCGACCGCGCGCGGCGTCCCGGCGGCCGGCTCACCGGCTACGAGCAGGTCATGGCGCCGATCTCGCCCCGCCGGCCCGGCGTCGTCGCGCAACGGGCCGGCGTCTGCGCGGACCGGCCGGCCCGGCACGACGTCTTCGGCGCGCGGCTGCCCGAGGACGAGGGCGGCCTGACGCTGGCGCAGGCGATCAACCGCACGCTCCTCGACGCGGGCGCGCTCGACCCGCGGCTCGTCGTGCTCGGCGAGGACGTCGGGCGCAAGGGAGGCGTCTACGGCGTGACCCGCGGGCTGCAGCGCAGGCTCGGGGCGTCGCGGGTCGTCGACACCCTCCTGGACGAGCAGACCGTGCTCGGGATGGCGCTCGGCGCGGGGATGTCCGGGCTGCTGCCGGTGCCCGAGATCCAGTACCTCGCCTACCTGCACAACGCCGAGGACCAGCTGCGCGGCGAGGCCGCGACCATGCAGTTCTTCAGCCAGGGCGCCTACCGCAACCCGCTCGTCGTCCGGGTGCAGGGACTGGCCTACCAGAAGGGCTTCGGCGGCCACTTCCACAACGACAACGCGCTCGGCGTCCTCGGGGACGTCCCCGGGCTCGTCGTCGCCTGCCCGGCGCACCCGTCGGACGCCCCCGCGCTGCTGCGTACCTGCCTGGCCGCCGCGGACGCCGACGGCACGGTGTGCGTCGTCGTCGAGCCGATCGCGCTCTACCACGAGCGCGACATGCTCACCCCGGGCGACGGCGCCTGGCTCGCGCCGTACGCGCCGCCCGAGGCGTGGGGCATGGGGCACGTGCCGATCGGTCGCGCCGCGACCTGGGGGGCCGGCACCGACGTCACGATCGCGACCTTCGGCAACGGGTTGCGGATGTCGCTGCGGGCGGCCGCGGCTCTCGAGCGGGAGGGTGTCGGCGTCCGGGTCGTCGACCTGCGCTGGCTGCGCCCGTTGCCCGTCGACGACGTCGTCCGCGAGGCACGGGCGACGGGCCGGCTGCTGGTCGTCGACGAGACCCGGCGGACCGGTGGGATCTCCGAGGGCCTGCTGACCGGCATCCTCGAGGCGGG
>Ga0209798_10001579_pt1 | contig 13675 bp, 9 predicted proteins | sample DOMMetBare3Fresh_FD_187475 | JGI IMG/M metagenome (GOLD analysis project Ga0209798, IMG submission 187475) | Wetland sediment microbial communities from St. Louis River estuary, USA, under dissolved organic matter induced mercury methylation -... | ecosystem: Environmental > Aquatic > Freshwater...
TTCTTGCTGCCCCATACCTCGTACGCATGAACAATGGCCTGACTCGCCAGCAATGCTTTCACAAGGTCTTGGCGTTTTTCGCGTGAAATCGCACCGGCCAAACGATAATGGGATAAAGCTTCATCCGCTTTGCCGTGCCGAGCGAAGAACAGCGCCAAAGCATAGTGCCCGTTGCTACTCTGTACCTGTAGGAGTTGTTCCGTGATCCGGGAATCCTTGCCGGAAGCTCCCCATGCTAAGTCAATCAGTGCGGGCAATAACTCGGGATTGCTGGCTGCTGCCCGCCGCAAGTCGACAAAGGCCTTATCATCATGGGCCCCCTCGCGAAACAAGACATTGCCACGTTGCCAGAGAGGCTTTGCGTAGTAGGGCGCCAGACGAACAGCTTCGTTCAAGCACATCAGGGCCCCGGCCCGATCCCCAAGCTCGTCACGTGTCATCCCAAGGTCCAGCCAAAACACATAATCCCGTGGTCGCAAACTAACCGCGACTTCGAGTTGTTTAAGCGCCTCTCCAGGTTGTTGTGAGTAGTTCGAGAGTGCCCCGCTGGCGTAATGGGCTTCGGCGTCATTTGGCGTCAGCCCAACAGCAGTCTCCAGGGCCGTCGCGTCTGCGGTCATCATTCCATATTTCACAAAAATCCTGGAGACAGCAACGCGACCGGAGTAGAGCATCGCTCCTGCAAGCCCAATAATTACAAGCGCGCTGCAAACCAGTTGTAGCGCGCGGCGGGTAGCGTGAACTGATTCGACCTGCATTTATGACGAGAGGATGGGGTAGTTGGAAGTCGTCCGCACGCCGTGCGAATTGCAAAAATTAGAGCGTGCCCAGTAACGAGCACGCTCAATTTAGCTCAGTTGACTCGAAAAACTAAGGACTGGGATTTGTGCCGCGAGTTCCGAGAACGATAGCCGTGGTGCCGCCAGCAATTCCGGCAAAGATCGCAACTTTTGCAGCTGTGCTGAGGCCGGTTGCTACCGCCCCACCAGTTGCTGCTGCTGAACTCAATGAACTAAGCTGGCCGTTCAGAAAACAGAAGCCGAGGGCCTTGCGATTATTATTCGTCTTCTCGGACGCGCCTTCAGCGGTATAAATCTCGCCTACACCCTGGCCTTTCTTCTTAATCGTGACGCAGCCTCTCATCACCCTAACGCGCACGTTTCCATTGTCGTCAAAATCAAGCTGGATTGATGAATTGGGCTGGAGTTCAATTGTACCCGCTGCTCCGAGATCAATGGTGCCGCTGACCTGATCCGGAGTCTCGATCGTGGCACCGGTCAAGATAGACGCGCCGGTGGCCGCGCTGGCGCCGTTTACTGTAGCTGAAGGACCACCCCTGAGAGTCAAGCGGGCGACAAAGCGCTGCGGCGCCGGCACCGGCGTCCCAGCAGAGCCAGATCCGGCTAAACTGGTTTGGACGTAAACCTGGGCGAAAGAAAACGCCAGGAATACTGCGAGTGCTTTAAAAGCTTTTCGTTGTTTCAGGCTCATGTTGTTGCCCATCCTAATGTTAACGTGATCAGAATTAGCCAAAGTTCGGCGACTGAATGTGGCCGCCAGTTTACTTTGCTTAAGCGCATAGGTCAATCGTTTTTTACACATCTCGCTGGATTTCGGTGAAAAAGTTTGGCCAGATGCACTGAAGTCCACAACTGAACCGCCTCATTTCTTATCAAAGCGGCTAAGTTGCTCAGCTAGTTTTGGATCGAGCGTCTTTAGAATAGCCAGTTCTGCTCGCGCTCCCTTGGCATCCTTCAAAGCAACATAGGTCAAACCAAGGTTGAAATGCGCTTGCGCAAACCCGGGCTTGATCCGCACCGCTTCTTTGAAAGCCCCTACCGCTTCCTGGTACTTCGCGGACTTGAACAGAGCCTGACCAAGACTATTTTGCGTCTCCGGATCATTGCCATTGATGGCAATGGCCCTCTGGAAAGCTTCGGCCGCCTCGCCGAATTTGCCGGCCTGAAAATAGGTGTTCCCAAGGTTTTTATGGGCCTCAGCATCAGTAGGCTGCAGGCTGACGGCCTTTTGTCCAGCTTCAATGGCCTCATCATAGCGACCGATTCTGTAATAGATCGCCGTCAGATTGCGGTAGGCCTGTGCAAAGTCGGGCCTTTGTTGAATGGCAAGGCGGAACTCTGCAATGGCTCCTTCAAAATTCTGCATGCCATAGTAGGAGTTTCCGAGATTGTAGTGGGCGTTCGTGTAATCTGGCTGGGCTGAGATGGCCTGCTTGAGTACTTCAACCGCTTCGGCGAAACGATGCTGAGAATTATAGTTGTCTCCCAGGCCATTGAGAGCTTTGGGATAACTCGGCCTGAGCTTCAAGGCTTCTTTATAAGCCGCAATCGATTCGTTCAGTTGATTGAGCTTGTAATAAGCGTACCCCAGATCGTTAAAGGTCACGGGATTGTTGGGTTTGGCAGCCGCAGCCTTTTTAAACTCCGCGACGGCTTCCTCGTACTTGCCAAGACTGGTAAGTGCAGTCCCGATATTTGTAAATGCATCAGCATAGTCCGGCCTTATTCTGATCGCCTCGCGATAGCTTGCGAGCGCATCATCAACTTGACCCGAAAGAAAATAGGCATTGCCGAGGTTGTAATGCACGTCGGGTAGATCCTTTCGTGCAGTCAGGGCCAAATTGAAAGTCTTAATCGCCTCAGAGTGTTGGCCGGAGACTGACTGCGCCTCGCCCAGGTTGTTCAGGATATCCGGATCGCCCGGACGCACCCTGAGTGCTTGTTTGAATGCTTCCACAGCCTCCGCATACTTCCCGGTCTTGTACAAGCTCGCGCCCAAATTGTTATAGGCAATCCAATCATCAGGCTTTAGGCGCACCGCATTCTGCAGGGCCTGGATTGAATCGGTCGACTGTCCCAATTTGTCATTTACGAACCCCAGATTACTGTAAGCACCTGCATTATCCGGTTGGAGGCGGACAGTATCACGGTAAGCCTGCGCCGCTTCGGAATACTTAGCCATCGTCAGATAGGTATCGCCCAACACATTGTAGGCATCGGCCCAATCCTGCTTGTAACGCACCGCCTGCTGCAGCGATGCGACAGCCTCTGGTAGCTTGTCCAAAGCCGTATAAGTAACGCCGAGGTTAAAATAGGCCTCGGGGTCGCCGGGCTTGAGTTCGATCGCTTTCTTAAAGGACAAGGAAGCTTCGGTGTTCCGGTTTTGGCTCAGATAAGTAGCACCTAAATTGTTGTGAATGTCCGGATCGTTCGGCGTGAATTTCAGGGCATTCAAGTAAGCCTCGACGGCTTTGTCGTATTGCCCCAGACCGTAATAATTGTTTCCCTGATTTTTGAAAGCTTCGCCTTTATCCGCATCGGAGAGGGTAGCCACCTGAGGTTCGGTGCCAACCGGTTTCTCGCGTGGCGGTCGCCGCCCGGTGTTTCTTGCTATCTCAACTGGCTCGGTGTGACGAACCGGCTTGCTCTTCTTGATGATGGCCAGACTGCTACCGCCGACCAGATCGCGCAATCGTTGCGGCCGCTTAAAAATGACCGCAGCGCCGCCCATGATGTCCTGGCCCTGGAAACCGCTGCTGGCAATGTCCTGTGGCGGCAAGGCGAAAATGACCTGCCAAAGCATGGTAATAGTCAGCGCCAGCGCTACAACTTGACTTAAGACTTTAGCCTTGGGCATTCTGGTTTCGTGTTGCGGTTTGCTTGCTGATGCCGCCGGTAACGATGACTATGAGAGCCACAAATATCATGGCGTTGGCCATTCGATGCAGTCCAAAGTCCATCAGGCTATGAATGGCAACACCCGCTATCGCAACCAATCCCGCGAAAGAGGTGGCGCGGCGAAAAGCATCAGGTGATTGCAGGTTCGCTCGGCCTCGCTTAAATACCAGAAAGACAAACCATAAAAAAATTGCCAGGCCAACCAGACCGCCGCTGGCAATAATCTCCAGGTAATCGTTGTGCGCTTGCTGAGGAGTCATGCTGCCCGCCGCATCATGATAGCGAGGAATTGCTGCCCAATACCCGCCCATGCCCACGCCAACAATTGGATTGGCCTTGATCAAATCCAATGTGTCTCGCCAGATTCTTAAGCGGTTCACGCCCAGATTCGATTCCTCCGGTCCTCCAAACTCGAGCCGCGCTGCTTCGATGTTATTGGCAAGGCGGTCGCCGCCTACCCAAAACACTCCAATAATGCAAAACAACAGGAGGCTGACTACAAGTGCCACCCGCACGAAGGGGGCCGTGAGTACTTTCCAGGCCCTCCCTGAGTTCACCTGATCAACTCGTACGACCATAGGAAACAAGAGCAGGGTCACTACCACTTGTCCCAGCATCGCAAGAATTGCTCCGCGCGAATTCGCGAGCACCAACGCCATCCAGATCGGGAGTGAAACCGCCAGGTAAATAAGGACCTGGTCGCGGCGCACCCCGCCTGCCGCCAGCAGACCAAGCACCAGGCCGAGCCCCATCTCCATCAAATAAGCAAAGTGGTTCTTGTTTATGAATTGCCCGTAGCCCTGTTCAGGCAGAAGCATTGGCAAACCAAACCCCGGGCCATGCTGCATAGTTTGGCGCAACATCCCAAAAACGGCGCTCGCCACTGAAACCGCTATGATGAGGTGGATCAGCCGTCGCAAACGCCGTTCCGGACTGGCATAGCGCAGCAGCATTCCAGTAAACAACATTAATGCCAGCAACTGCAGCGCAAATATCCTGGTTTCATAAGGGTCGGCACTGATGGAATTCCAAAACTGGAGTTCAATTCCCGAGCCGGGGGGAGCAGCAGTTGATAAAGGCAACGTTTGCAGGTAGGCAAAAACGATCAGAACCAGAACGGGAAGCAATATTCCTATTCCGGCAGGCTTCGGATAATTGCTGAGTGTGATTTCAAAGACCGCAAGGATGCTTACAGCAAGAATCGCCGTCGTAAAAACAGCTTTCCACAAGGGATCTGCTCCACCGTAGGCAATCGTTGCGAGAGTAATCAGTAGCAGGAGCGTGGCGTAGATCGCACGACCGAGGATACGTGCTATGCCCGAAAGCGTATTGCTGGGGGTGGGGACCTCCGCAGTTTCAGAGCTGGCTGACTGAAATTTCAATTGATCAGCTTTCCCGCGCCGACACTCAGACTCATTTTGGGCACAGCGTTGCGAGGCTCGGTGTTGGTCAGGACTCGTTCGGTCGCCTGAGATAACTCGCGCCGGAAGAGGTCAGATAAATAATTCATATCGACCAAAAGCGGCGCGCTGGAGATTTCCCGATAGAGATTGATCCACCCCCATTCGCCTTTGCTGGTGCCAAGCGGCAGACGGACTGACCAGCAACGGCGCGAGCCAAGTGCCCGCTCCCTCTCGATGCCATCTCGTCCCCAGGACCAGGTGATGCCGTCATCGCAAAGCGCCGCACGTTTCATTGCCCGGTGATTGCCTGCTAATGTGAACGCGGCGCTATTCTCAGCGGCATTGCTGGGGTGCCCAAATCTCATTTCGGCGTAGACAAACTCACCAAACTCGAGCAATTGGCTGACGGCTTGAAACAACTCACCGAGGTTCGTAGCTTTTGACAGTGATAGGCTGGCCCGTCGCACGCGAATGTTGTTGGCCACGCGAATTCGTCGCTCGCCAACATTGCGTTTAACCCCCGCTTTGATTTCATCTATTTCGTGGTAACGCAAATGGCCCACCGCAAAGATCACCGCTACAACAATCACAAACAGAACAAACCCCATCACAGGTGAGGATGTTCTGGTAAAGATCATGGCCAGCAGACCGAAAGCGGCGCAAACAGCGTAGAGTGCCAAAGCGGCCTGCCTCTGCGACCAGCCTCGGGCCAGTAACATATGGTGGATGTGTTCGCTGTCACCTTGAAAGACAGGCCTTCCGCTGATCAAGCGCCGCGCAAGGGTGACGCTGGTATCTACTACCGGCAAGCCAAAAGCCAGGATCGGAGTAATTACCGCTACCGCGGTACTGGCTTTGTGCGTCCCGACAACCGATAGCGATGCGAGGGTGAAGCCGACAAAGAGTGCCCCGGAATCACCGAGAAAGATCGACGCAGGATTAAAGTTGTAGCGAAGAAAGCCAGAGAGTGCGCCACAAAGTACGAGCGCAAACACAATCATCAAAGGACTCTCACCCGCCAGCGATACCACCAAAATCACCAGCGAAGCGAAAAGTGCGGCTCCCGCAGCCAAGCCGTCCATGCCGTCGATTAAATTAAACGCGTTGGCGATTCCTACCAGCCACAGCACCGTGACGAGGAACGACAGGGTCGGAGGCAGATGAACGGGTCCGATCAGGGGAATCGAAAATGCCTCAATCCGGCCACCCATCACAAAAAAGAGAGCCGCAATCAAACCCAGCACCGCGAACTTCAGTGGGGCGCTGGCACCACGCAGGTCGTCATATATTCCGAGACACAGGACGAGCGTCGCCGGAATCAGAATCATAAGAAAATCTGTCTTATAGGCATGCAAAGACTGGGTAAACAGATTGTCAACCAGCGGCAGTGTCGAGAAGGCCAGCATCACCGAAAGATAGATGCCAACCCCACCCAATCGTGGGATGGCCCTTGTGTGTACTCTTCGCTCATCCAGGGGTACGTCGAGCAAACGGAAGCGTTCGCAGGCGCGGCGCACCAGCGGTGTGATCACCAGTGAGGCGAACACAGAAATCAGAAACAGGGCGAAATACGTATTCAAAAAAGACCTCTAACTGAGCCCGGACTGTTAAATTTTGGGGGACTCCGGCGTTTGCTTCAGGAGCCCGGCGAGTGACTAAGCGCTTGCTTCATGCAGGGCGGGGGTTCGATCCTGAAGCATGGCGGCAATCCATTTATAAGTGATTGCCAACCCGTCTTCAAGGGAAACCTGTGGTTCCCATCCCAGTACCTGCTTGAGACGTGTGTTGTCGCTGTTTCGTCCTCTGACTCCCTGTGGCTTGGTTAAATCGTAACGCTTCGCAATCTTCTTGCCGGCGATCCGGGCGACAATATCCACCAGCTCATTAATTGAAAGCATGCGATCCTGGCCCAGGTTGAGCGGCTCGCGATAGTCGCTTTTCATCAATCGATAAATACCTTCGACACAGTCACTGATGTAGCAGTAGGAGCGCGTTTGCTCACCATCGCCCCATACTTCGATTTCATCTACATCTCTGGCCAGGGCGACTTTGCGACAGATAGCAGCGGGCGATTTTTCACGTCCGCCATCATAGGTACCCAGCGGACCAAATATGTTGTGGAATCTCACGACCCTCGTATCCAGGCCAAAGTCCTCTGAGTAATGGCGGCAGACGCGCTCCATGTAAAGCTTTTCCCAGCCGTAACCATCTTCAGCAGCCGCGGGATAAGCGTCCTCTTCTTTGAGCGGCGCAATGTCGGTTTGATTCTGTAAATACCCCGGATAAATGCAGGCACTCGAAGTGTAAAGGTATCGCTTCACTCCGTTTATCCGCGACGCTTCAATCGTCTGCAGATTGATCAGCGTATTGTCCCGAACAATGACAGCCTTGTTGCTCTCTATGAAGCCGATGCCACCCATATTCGCGGCCAGTCCGTAGACCTCATCAATGTCCTCGGTTGCGGTTAAGCAGTTTTCGCGCCGGGAAAGATCAAGTAACTTGAACTCATCAGCCTCAGTAGCTTCGAATTCAGGCTCCTTGATATCGACTCCGCGTACCCAATACCCGCGCTCTTTCAGATAACGTGTTAAATGATGTCCAATAAAACCGCCCGCTCCAGTCACGAGGACACGTTTTTGTTTGTTCATGTTCATCTTGACGATTTCCTACTCTAAATTTATTGCACCAGCGAATGCTTGTTTGCTTTAGCAAGACCAGCTGCGACTGCGGCAGAATCAGCGGGCACGCATTCTATGACTCTCAGCATCTGCGGCAGCAAAGTTTCTTTGGAAAAGCTCGCAGCTAATTGGCTTGCTGACCTTGCGCATGGCGCCAGGGTCGACTGCCGAAGGATAAACTGGGTCACTGCTTCGACATCGCCATGACGCGCGCCAAAGGCGCTCGGCTGCTCGTCCAGATCCGCCATCAGATCCGCAACATGGCTGCCGGCAGGCCCAATATAAAGGAACGGGGCTCCCACTTCGAGAATGTTATAGACCTTGCACGGGTGGACAATTCCCGCGAACGAATCACCCATAACTACGACCTGAAGGTCGGCTGCCGATAGTGAGCCAGCCAGTCTTTCCAACGGTTGATAGGGAAAACAAAAAACGTTGGTCAGTCTCTGCTGTTGTGCATGTTCCCGTACCTTGATTTGCTCACTGCCGCCGCCAACGAAACAGAATGCAATTCGGGCATTGTCCGCCAGCCGGTCGGCCGCCTGTAACAGAGTGTCCAGCGGATGACAGGGACTGTGATTGCCGGAATACATTACAACGAACTTTTCCGAAAGGCCATGCGCTGCGCGGAAGGCGTCCCTCCCTTCCGCGTCATATCTGACGTCGTCAGAATGTGACCAGGGAGCGATCGTAAACAGTTTTGTTTCGGAGATTCCCTTCTGCACTATGCGCTCTTTCATGAAGCGATCAAGCACGACGATGTGCTCGGCATGCTTTAGACTGTAGTGAAGCAGCCACTGCAGAATTCCCGCCATCAGTGAATGTTCCCTGAGCCAGCCTGCCGCGATGGCTTCATCCGGGTTGAGGTCCATGACCCAGAACAGCAGCCGGCCTCCCTTTAATTTAACGAAGAGCGATCCCAAAAAAGAGATCAAAGGGGGCGAGGTTAGCGATACAACCACATCGAACCGCGGGAGTAGCAGGAGTCTCAGCGCGCAGTTCGCGAGGAAACTGGCGAAATTGATCGCCCGGCGCCACTTCGCTTGCTTACCGAGCGCCAGCGAAGGAACGCGAATTATCCTGATGCCCTTCCATGTTTCGCGTCGCGGAAAACGATTAGCAGGCTTGTCATAGCCCCGGTCACTGGCGATCACTGTAACTTCGTGTCCGTTGCGCGCTAGCGCAGTCGCCAGATCTGTGAGGTGCTGCGCTGTCGAGACAACATCAGGATAGAAGCACTGATTGAGAAGCAGAATCTTCAAACGGGAATACTCTTTGGTCTTTGGTCTTTGGTCTTTGGTCTTTGCCCCTTGCTCTTCGCCCTTTGCCCTCAGCCCTTAGCCCCTTCGGTTATTCGCTGGCGAAAAAAAGCCACCGTCTTTTCCAGTCCTTCGCGTAATGGAATCGTTGGGTTCCAACCGAGCAGTTCCTGGGCACGCCGGATATCGGGTTTGCGCTGACGGGGATCGTCCTGTGGCAGGGTCATGTAGCTTACGCCCGATGCGGACCCGCAGATGCGTACGACTTCTTCAGCCAACTGTTTGATTGTGAACTCTCCCGGATTACCCAGGTTAACCGGCTCATGCAAAGCCTCCGCATTCATCAACCGCTTCAACGCCTCTACCAGATCATCTACATAGCAGAAAGACCTGGTCTGGTCACCGGCTCCATAAAGCGTCAGCGCTTCGCCCCGCAGGGCCTGCACCACAAAGTTTGAAACCACCCGGCCGTCGTTCTCCAGCATGCGTGGTCCGTAGGTATTAAAGATGCGGGCAATGCGCGTGTCCACCTGATTCTGCCGGTGGTAATCCATCATCAGAGTCTCGGCGATACGCTTGCCTTCGTCGTAACAGGAGCGCAGCCCGATGGGATTCACGTTGCCCCAGTATTCTTCAGGCTGAGGATGGACCAGCGGATCGCCGTAGACCTCCGAAGTTGACGCCTGTAGAATACGCGCCCGCACCCGTTTAGCCAGCCCGAGCATGTTGATCATGCCCATCACGCTTGTCTTGACTGTCTTAACGGGATTGTACTGGTAATGAATTGGGGAAGCCGGACAGGCGAGGTTATAGATCTGGTCAACCTCGAGCAGGATGGGCTCGATCACATCGTGTCGCAGTAGTTCAAAACGGTGGTTGTCCAGCAACGGCAGAATATTCTCGCGGCGGCCAGTGAAGAAGTTATCCAGACAAATTACTTCATGGCCTTCGCCAAGAAGGCTTTCGCACAAGTGGGAGCCTATGAAGCCCGCACCGCCGGTTACCAGAATACGCATTTCGTTAGTCTTCTCCTGTTTTGCAAGCTTCTCTTAGAGACGACAGACCATTGACGATAGACGATGGCAAAGCTGGTCTTCTATCTTCCATCCCGTCTTACGGCATGATTTCCCAAATACAAGACATCCATCCGCGTCTTTAAGAAACAGTTGATCGCCTCTTTCGGAGTGCAAACGATCGGCTCGTTCTCGTTGAATGAAGTATTAAGCACCACCGGCACGCCGGTGAGTTTGTAGAAATCCGATATCAACTGGTAATAGCGTGGATTAAGGCTGGGCGAAACCGTTTGCAATCGTCCCGATCCGTCGACATGGGTCACAGCAGGAATTTCCGCCTGTCGCTCGGGTTTGATTTGATAAACCATCAGCATGGTGGGCGCCGGATGCGTCTGTTCGAAATAGGTACCGGTGTGCTCTTCCAGCACCGACGGCGCAAATGGGCGAAAGGGTTCGCGCTTTTTGATGCGGTCGTTGAGAATCTCTTTCATCTCAGCCCGGCGTGGATCCACCACGATCGAGCGATTGCCGAGTGCGCGTGGTCCAAATTCCATGCGGCCCTGAAACCAACCAATCACCAGGCCCTCAGCAATGTCTCTAGCGGCGCGTTGGGTCAGTTCGCTGTCCGAGTAAGTTTCAAAAACCAGATCGGCGCTGCGCAACTCCGTCTGTATGAGTTCGTTGGAAAACTCCGGTCCGGTATAAGCGCCCTCCATTACCTCGCCACGATTTTGTTTCAGGAGGCCGTTGTAAATCTGATAACAGACACCCAGCGCCGTGCCGCTGTCCCCCGCGGCGGGCTGGACGTACACCCGTCGGAAAGGTGTGTTAAGCAGAATCTTTCCATTCATTACGGAGTTATACGCCACCCCGCCCGAGAGTCCGAGATCTGTCAATCCAGTCCGTTCGTGCAGGTGATTCAGGACGTGAAAACCGACCTCTTCCAAACGCAGCTGCAAACTGGCGGCAATGTCTCGTTCACGATCGGTAAGCTGCCCACCCGGTTGCCGCGGCGGTCCAAAAGTCCGCGCAAACTCGTCTGAGAAAATGCGACCAATGACTGGTGAGCCTTCGTCCCAGGTCATGTCGACACCTTCAGCATGGTGGCGAAAGTAATCAAGGTTCAGTCGAAATTGCCCATCGTCAGCGGTGCGAATAATATCGCGAAACTCTTCCATGAAGCGGGGCTTGCCGTAAGGAGCCAGGCCCATGACTTTACCTTCATCTCCGTAGTGGGGGAAGCCGATGAACTGTGTCGTAGCGGTGTAGACAATGCCGGTAGAGTGCGGATATTCAACCTGTCCGAGCACCTCAATAGAGTTGCCTGAGCCTTCGGCCCACATCGTGGAAATAAAGTCGCCAAACCCGTCGATGGATAGCAGGGCCGCACGCTCGAATGGCGAGACAAAGAACGAACTGGCGAGATGAGCACGATGGTGTTCGATGTTATGAAACTGTGCGCCAATGTTTTTCCGCGCCATGCCTAGCGCCGCTGCCAATTCGTCTCTCAGGTCGCGCACTTTTGCGGCGTTGGCGAGCCTGTCTTTGATCTGGCTAAAGATTCCACCGCCGTTCGCAGGAATTGCGGATTGCGGATTGCTGATTGCGGAATCAAGCTGGCCTGAAACGTCAACATTTTCAGTTGACGCCAGCGCGGCAATACTTTGGTCGGCGAGCACCTCCGCATGCCGCAACTTAAGATCCGCACTTCCCTTCCTTCCGGTCACTTGTTTCGCCGCCCGCGTCGCCGCGAACAGGACCTTCTTGTGCAAGTGGGCTGAAGGGTCGCGGGAGATTCCGATGTGGTCGACCGCCTCGATTCCAATGCCTGCTGCGCGCAAACAGTAGCGAATTGATTCCGTGGGAAAGCCCGCGCAGTGTTTGAAACGATTGAATCGTTCCTCTTCGACCGCGGCCATTAGTTTGCCATCGCGGATAATTGCCGCTGCGGCGTCTCCGTGATATGCGTTAATTCCGAGAATGATCATTTAGAGTAATAACGCTCTATCTAATCCAGGTCGATTAGACTAAAAGCAAAATCGTTTCGTAAATTTTGCGAGTTCAAGTTAGAAGCGCCAGTGGAAATCATTCCTGTCGGGTCCCCAGAGGGGCTGGGTGTTTAGCCGTTGCACTTGAAGTTGAACTTTCCAGTCCCAAGCTTCGCGTAGTTAGATCTGGCGAACGTCCGTTAGGCGAACCTTCATCCGTTCAAACTGAGCTCTTTACCTTCAACCCTCTCAATCGCCGCCAAATCCGACTGAACCATCTCCTTGACCAATTGTGCAAACGTATACTCGGGCTGCCAGCCCAACTGCGTGCGAATTTTCGTCGAGTCGCCGACCAGCTGATCCACTTCGGCGGGGCGATAAAATCTCTCATCGACTACCACGTACTTTTCGTAATCGAGCCCCACTTCGCCGAAAGCCCGCTCACAAAATTCACGCACGCTGTGCGACTCGCCGCTCGCCACTACATAGTCGTCAGGCTCCGGCTGTTGCATCATCAAATGCATCGCCCGAGTGTAGTCTTTGGCGTGGCCCCAATCGCGCCGCGCATCCAGATTACCCAGACGCAGCTCCGACGCCAGGCCGAGTTTAATGCGCGCCACCGTGGCGCTGATCTTGCGCGTCACAAATTCGAAACCGCGGCGCGGCCCTTCGTGGTTGAAAAGGATTCCGCTCACGCAATACATGTCGTACGCTTCGCGATAGTTTCTGGTCAACTCAAAGCCGGCCACCTTGCTGATCCCATAGGGACTGCGCGGATAGAAAGCGGTCGATTCCTTCTGCGGCGTTTCGCGCACTTTGCCGAACATCTCGCTCGAGCCCGCGAAATAGAAGCGACACTTTGGTCGCAACTCGCGCAGGGCCGCCAGCATGTAATGCGTGCCGTTGATGTTGATGTTCATGGTCGAGAAACCATCACGAAAACTCTCCGCCACGAAACTCTGCGCCGCCAGGTGATAGCATTCGTCGAAGTCATGCTGACTGATTAAATGAAAGATGCTTGGATAACTTTCCATACTTGCCGGGTGCAGGCTGACGCGGTCGAGCAAATGAGCAATACGCTCCGTGCGGTGTTCCGGCATTTCCAGCGCCACCCGCCGCACCAGGCCATGCACTTCGTAGCCCAGCTCGAGCAGTCGTTCCGCCAGGTAGCTGCCGTCCTGGCCGGTTATTCCGGTGATCAGTGCTTTCTTACGATTCATCTTTGGTTGACTCTCACGCTCCCACTGCGCCGCGATTCTGCTGCTCATTTTGCTCGAGTTTGTCCACAATCATGTTCAGTACGCGCACTGCTTCTCTGCCCTCTGCGGCGCTGACTGGCGACGGTCTGCCCTGAGCAATTGCATCCACAAAGCGGCTGACAATGATGTCGTGCGTATTGTCATATTTTCCCGCGGCCAACTTCATCCCCTTGGCCACCAGGTTGTGCACAATCTGTCCCGACTCGCTGAGAATGGAAAGCGCCACCGGCATCGGTTTCAAGGTCGGGCGGCGGCTATTGACCAGGTACATGGCTTCGAGATCGAGCGTCAGGATTCCTTTGCTGCCCATCAGGTCAACCCGCGCGGCCCATTGGTCCGTGGTGTAGGAAAGGGTCACCGAACAGGCTGCCTTGTCA
>Ga0209798_10001580_pt1 | contig 13673 bp, 12 predicted proteins | sample DOMMetBare3Fresh_FD_187475 | JGI IMG/M metagenome (GOLD analysis project Ga0209798, IMG submission 187475) | Wetland sediment microbial communities from St. Louis River estuary, USA, under dissolved organic matter induced mercury methylation -... | ecosystem: Environmental > Aquatic >...
GCTCTTCCTGACAGCAGTGGGCGTGGTGACCTGGGTTCCGAGGAATCTCTGGCGTCAGTTCCTCTACGAGATCATCGCGTCGACGGTCCAGGTCCAGAACTGGCTGCTTGCGCACGACTCGGTGGACTACCTCGCCGCCAACAACAGCCCGTCACCGACACAGCATTTCTGGACGCTGTCGGCGGAGGAACAGTTCTATATCGCGCTGCCGCTGTTCCTGCTGGCGGCCATCGTGCTGGCCCGAGTCCTCCATCGTGGTCACCGGCAGGTGATCCTGGCGGGGCTGCTGCTGACCGTCGCCTGCTCGCTCGGCTACTCGATCTGGCTGACTGCCACCACGCCTGGAGTGGCGTACTTCTCCACGCTGACCAGAGCCTGGGAGTTCGCTGCCGGGGCGTTGCTCGCCTTCGCCGGAGCAAGCCGGCATCTGAATCGCACGTTGACCTGGCTCGGTGTCGCGGGCATCGGAGCAGCCTGCATCTTCTACAACGCGAGCACCCCTTTCCCGGGCTTCGCGGCGGCACTGCCGGTTGTCGGTGCGGTACTGGTGATCTGGTCGGGACGCGGTTCGACGTTCGACCGCTTCGGTGCGCTGCCGCCGGTCGCCCTGCTCGGACGCGTCTCGTACGCCGCCTACCTGTGGCACTGGCCCCTGATCGTCCTGTTGCCCTACGTCACGCACCGGTCGCTGGGCACGGTCGACAAAGTCGCGATCATCGCCGCCACCGTGCTCCTCGCGTGGTTGTCGACCACGGTGGTCGAGGACCCGATCCGGTTCCGACCCCAGCTGCTCGGCCAGCGCCGTCCGCTCGTGGTGGCAGTCTGGTCCGCTGCGGCGATGGCTGTCGTCATCGGCTTCTCCAGCGTGGCGGCTAACGGTCAGGTGATCCGCGAGAAGCAGCTCGCCCAGGTCGCGCACAAGGTCGTTGCCGACAAGCCGAGCTGCCTCGGCGCCCAAGCCATGGACCCGGCGCTGGCTCCATGCGACAACCCCCAGCTGGCCGGCGTCCTCATCCCTGACCCGGCCCAGGCCAAGACCGACCAGAAGTACCGGCCTGACTGCTTGGGTATGGCGTCCGCCGGCGTACCGAGGATCTGCGCGGTCGGCCCCGAGACGGGCTACAGCAAGCGCGTCTTCGCCGCTGGTGACTCGCACAACAACGTCCTGCTTGGCGTCTACCGCAGCATCGCCGAGCACAACAACTGGCGTATCGACGTCGCCAGCCACAACGGCTGCTACCTCACGACGGCCCGCAACAAGCCGTCGTCGGACGGTTCGGAGCGCGAATGCGAGTCCTGGCGCGCGGGGGCGATGAAGATAGCCCGGCAGGGCGGGTATGACGCGATCATCGTCACCCACGCCCAACCGGTCATTCCCGCTCCGGGTGAGACCGCGAAACAGGCGACAGTGCGTGGGCTCGTGGCAGCGTGGCGCAGTTTCCCGGACGTGCCGATCGTGGCGATCCGCGACAACCCGTGGGCGACCGGGGACGTCCTGACCTGTGTTGCCGAGCACCTGACTACGGCCGCTCAGGACTGCGCAGTATCACGGTCGGCGGGACTCGCCATCTTCGATGGCACGGCCGAGGCAGCCCGACAGGTACCCCGCGCGCGCATGGTCGACGTGACATCGCTCTACTGCACAGCCACCGTGTGCCCGCCTGTCATCGGTCACGTCCTCGTCTACAAGGATCACACCCACATCACCGCGACATTCGCGGAAACGCTTGCGCCGTATATCGAACGACAGGTCGTCGCCGCGCTCTCGAGCTAGACGCTGTTCAACGCTGGGCGGCATACACCCGAGGCGGCAGAAGGCTTGGTCAAGACGGGACCGCGGCGAGCAGCTCGCGGACCTGGGCGACGGTGGGGACGCGGCCGGAGAGGATGACGTGCTCGTCGACGACGAGTCCTGGGGTGGACATCACGCCGTAGCCGACGATGGTGGGGTAGTCCTCGACCTTTTCGATGGTGGCGTCGAGACCGAGCTCGGCGACGGCTTCGCGGGTGACGCGCTCGAGGTTCTTGCAGTTGGCGCAGCCGGGGCCGAGGACCTTGATGATCATGGTGCTTCTCCTTCAGTGGGGCAGGACCTAGTGGGGCAGGACGATGTTGAACAGATAGCCGACCGCGACGATGCCGGTGCCGACGACGCCGACGAAGGTGGCGATCAGCTGGGGTTTGAGGACCCGGCGGAGCAGAATCATCTCCGGCAGCGACAGGGCGACGACGCTCATCATGAACGCGAGCAGGGTGCCCATCGGCAGGCCGGCGCCGTAGAGCGACTGGACCAACGGCATGACCCCGGCTGCGTTGGAGTACAAGGGGATTCCGATGAGGACGGCGACAAAGACACCGAGTGGGTTGGACGCGTTGGCGTAGTGGGTGAAGAAGTCGGTGGGCGCCCAACCATGGATGGCAGCGCCCAGACTGATGCCAACCAGCAGGTATGGCCAGATCTTGCGCAGGATGGTGACGACCTCCTCGACGCCCATCTGGATCCGGTCGTCCCAGCTCAGCCCGGCGGTGGTGTCGATGACCTGACCCCCCAGCCGGGTCTCGAAGACGAACGGCTCGACCCACTTCTCGACGCCGAGGCGGCCGAGGATCCAGCCGGCGACGATCGCCACGGTCAGCCCGGCCACGACATACAGCAGGGTGGGTCCCAGCCCGAACATGCCGAACAGCAGCCCTATGGCGATCTCGTTGACCAGCGGGGAGGCGATGAGGAAGCTCATCGTGACCCCGATGGGGATGCCGGCGGCGACGAAGCCGATGAAGGCGGGCACCGCGCTGCACGAGCAGAACGGGGTGATCACGCCCAGGCTGGCGGCCATGACGTTGCCGACGCCTTCGCGCTTGCCGCCGAGCATCGCCCGGGTGCGCTCGAGGGACATGAACGAGCGCAGCACGGTGACGACGAAGATGATGCCGACGAGCAACAGGGCGATCTTGACCGTGTCGGCGCAGAAGAACAGCACGGCAGAGCCGGCGCGACCGGTCAGGTCCATGCCGGCGGCGTCGCGGATCAGCCACGTCCAGAACGGCTCGTTGGCCTGATAGAGAACCGCCCAGATCGCGGCCGCCGCCGCCAGACCGACCCAGCGGCGGGTCGGGGTGCCCGGCCGCAACCGTTCCGCGACCGAGGTCATGAAGGTGCTCCTACGAGCGCGCTGGGCAGGGCGGCGTGCAGTCGTGCGAGGGCGTCGTCGGCCAGCGCGTAGTCGATCCACCGACCGCGCCGACTCGCGGTCACCAGGCCGGCCTCGCGCAGAACCTTCAGGTGGTAGCTGAGCAGGTTGGCTGCAACCGGGACGTGCTCCTGCAGGTCGCACACGCACCGCGGCGACTCGGCCAAGCGCGTCAGCACGGTCCACCGGACCGGGTCGGCCGCCGCGGCCAGCACCGTGGTGGCCGCCGATGCCGCAGGGGAGACTTCAACCGAACTTGTACCAGCCATGATTGAAGTATACGTCGTCAGGCCACGTTCTGTGCGACCTTGCGGGTCGATACGGTGGGCTCGTGAATGACCAGAGCTGCTTCGCGGTGATGGCACTGTGGATCTACCCCACGAAGGCGGCCCGGTAGCATCAGAACCCGGTCACCCACGCCGGTGACCGATCCCGTGCCGCCCAGTGGGGCGGCATACCGCATCAACGTGCAGGAGCCAATCGTGTCTTTGCAGTCGTCCGACATCACCGTGGTCATCGCTGGGACGAAGCGATCGGTCGCGGGGGGGACGACGGCAGCTGACCTGTTCGCCGAGGACAAGAGCGCCGTGGTCGCCCGGGTCAACGGAGAGCTGCGCGATCTGGCCCACGTTGTCGCCGATGGCGATGTTGTCGAAGCCGTGGGGCTCGACAGCGACGAGGGGCTCGCGGTCCTGCGTCACTCCGCCGCCCACGTGCTCGCCCAAGCCGTGCAACAGATCTACCCCAAGGCCAGGCTGGGCATCGGGCCGCCGATCCGTGACGGTTTCTACTACGACTTCGACGTCGAGGAACCGTTCACCCCCGAAGACCTCAAGGCCCTCGAGAAGGCCATGCAGAAGATCATCAACGAGGGCCAGACCTTCGTTCGCAGGGTCGTGACGGACGAGGCCGCCCGCGTCGAGCTGGCCGATGAGCCCTACAAGATCGAGCTCATCGGGCTGAAGGGCGGGGCCGCCGGGGCCGTGTCGTCGGTCGAGGGCGCGGACGTCGAGGTCGGCGCCGGCGAGCTGACGATCTACGACAACATCCGCCGCGACGGCGAGCGCGTATGGGGCGACCTGTGCCGCGGCCCGCACGTGCCCACGACCAAGATGCTGGGCAACGCCTACAAGCTGATGCGAACGGCTGCCGCCTACTGGCGCGGGTCCGAGAAGAACCCTCAGCTGCAGCGCGTCTACGGCACCGCCTGGCCGTCCAAGGACGAGATGAAGGACTATCTCGACCGGCTGGCCGAGGCGGAGAAGCGTGACCACCGCAAGCTCGGGGCAGAGCTCGACCTGTTCTCCTTCCCGGACGAGATCGGTTCCGGCCTGGCCGTCTTCCACCCCAAGGGCGGTGTCATCCGCAAGACGATGGAGGACTACTCCCGGCTTCGCCATGAGGACTCCGGCTACGAGTTCGTCTACTCGCCGCACATCACCAAGGCCAACCTGTTCCAGACCTCGGGGCACCTCGACTGGTACGCCGAGAGCATGTACCCGCCGATGCACCTCGATGAGGAGCGCGACGCCGAGGGCCACATCAAGCGTCAAGGTCAGGACTACTACCTCAAGCCGATGAACTGCCCGTTCCACTGCCTGATCTTCCGGGCGCGTGGCCGGTCCTACCGCGAGCTGCCACTGAGGCTCTTTGAGTTCGGTTCGGTCTACCGCTACGAGAAGTCCGGAGTGGTGCACGGCCTGACCAGGGTCCGGGGGATGACGCAGGACGATGCGCACATCTACGTCACCCCCGCGCAGCTCCAGTCCGAGCTGAAGACCTTGTTGACCTTCGTCATCGACCTGCTCAAGGACTATGGCCTCGACGACTTCTACCTCGAGCTCTCGACCCGCAACGAGGACAAGTACGTCGGCACGGACGAGAACTGGGCCAAGGCCACCGAGGCCCTCAGGGAGGCGGCCAGCGACTCGGGCCTGGACCTGGTGGACGACCCCGGCGGTGCCGCGTTCTACGGCCCCAAGGTCTCCGTCCAGGCTCGTGACGCCATCGGCCGCACCTGGCAGATGTCAACGATCCAGGTCGACTTCAACCTGCCCGAGCGTTTCGAGCTCGAGTACCAGTCGGACGACGGCTCCCGTCAGCGCCCGATCATGATCCACCGCGCGTTGTTCGGCTCGGTCGAGCGGTTCTTCGCCGTGCTGACCGAGCATTACGCCGGGGCGTTCCCACCCTGGTTGGCGCCGGTCCAGGTGATCGGGATCCCGGTGGCCGAGGAGTTCAACGACTATCTCTTCGAGATCGCCGAACGACTGAAGGCCAAGCGGATTCGCGTCGAGATCGACACCTCGGCCGACCGTTTCCCGAAGAAGATACGCACCGCTCAGAAGTCCAAGGTGCCGTTCATGCTGATCGCCGGCGAGGACGACCGGTCCGCCGGTGCGGTCTCGTTCCGCTACCGCGACGGCTCGCAGAAGAATGGTGTCCCGATCGCTGAGGCGATCGAGGAGATCGTGCTGGCTATCGAGAGCCGTGTGCAGGTCTGATCGCTGATCGTGGACATCCTCGCTGAGATCTGGCATCGCGCCCTGACGACCCAGCCGGCCCCGTCCGGCCGGGTCGTCGCGTTGACCGCCGTGGTCGCGGCGCTCCTGGTCTGGGCCCCGGGCGCGTGGTCGGTCACCCGGCACGTCGTGACCATCGCGCACGAGGCCGCCCACGGACTCGCCGCCTTCCTGTCGGGGCGCAGGCTGCACGGCATCCGGCTGCATTCGGACACCTCCGGCCTGACAGTGTCCGCGGGCAAGACCACAGGGCTGGGCATGATCGTGACCGCCGCCGCGGGCTATGTCGGCCCTGGGCTGCTCGGCCTGGGCGCTGCCGCGATGTTGACCCATCAGCGAGCCGTTGGCCTGCTGTGGGCGATGTTGATCCTGTTGGCACTGCTGCTGATTCAGGTGCGCAACTGGTTCGGCCTTTGGTCGATCCTGGTCAGCGCGGCAGTGATGTTGGGTGTCTCCTGGTGGCTCGCGCCGCAGGTGCAGTCCGCCTTCGCCTACGTGTTGACGTGGTTCCTGCTCATGGCCGCCCCACGTCCGGTCCTTGAGCTGCAGGCACACCGACGTGGCTCGGGGACGAGAAGCTCCGACGCAGACCAGCTCGCACGGCTCACGTTTCTGCCGGCGATCGTGTGGGTCGGATTCTTCCTCGTCGTGACGGTGGGTGCTCTGGTTGTCGGCGGACGCTGGATGGTAGCGGCAGCGACCTGACCGCAGGGTGCATAGGATCGGCACCATGACGCAGGACGAGAGCCACACGCAGGAGGAGAGCCACCCGCGGCCCGAGCTCGAGTCGGCGCAGGATTTCGCTCTCGTCGACGACGGGTTCGAGCGCCTGTGGACCCCCCACCGGATGGCCTACATCAACGGAGACCGTCCGACCGACCACGCCGGCGAGGGCTGCCCGTTCTGCTCGGTGATCGCCAAGGATGATGCGGAGGGTCTGATCGTCCATCGCGGGGAGACCTGCTACGTGGTGATGAACCTCTTCCCCTACAACCCTGGCCACGTTCTGGTGTGTCCCAACCGTCACGTTTCGCTCTACGTCGATCTGACCGACGAGGAGACGCTGGAGTTCGGGTCGCTCACAAAGGCCAGCATGGTTGCCCTTGACGGGTCTTCGGCGCCCATGGGCTACAACATCGGGATCAACCAGGGAGCGGTTGCCGGGGCCGGCATTCGTGCCCACCTGCACCAGCACGTCGTCCCGAGGTGGAGCGGCGACTCGAACTTCCTGCCGATCATCGCGCAGACCAAGGCGCTGCCGATGCTGCTCGAAGACGCCCGTCTGCGTCTCGTCGACGCATGGCCGCGCGGCTGAGCCACATGCCTGTTCAGCCGGTCCTGGTCTTCGACGGTGACTGCGGGTTCTGCACCACGTCCGCCCGGTTCCTGCACCGGCGGGTGGTCCGCAATGGCTCCACGCGCGTCGCCCCCTGGCAGCAGCTGGATCTCGACGCGCTCGGTCTGACCGCGGACCAATGTCGAGCAGCCGTTCAGTGGGTCGGTGAAGACGGCCAGGTTGCCAGCGGTCACCTCGCTGTCGCTGCAGCACTGCGCGCCGGTCATCCCGTATGGCGCCCCGTCGGTGCGCTGCTCGTGGCGCCGGGTTTCTCGTGGCTGGGCGCGCGTGTCTACGCCTGGGTTGCGGCCCATCGATACGCGTTACCCGGCGGGACACCCGCCTGCCAGGCGTTCACTCAGGCAGATGGGTCTTGACCAGGTTGGGCGGCATCGGCTCGTAGCCGTGGGGGCTCCGGGTGAAGGTGCCGGTTCCATGGGACACCGAGCGCAGATCGATGGCATAGCGGGTGATCTCGGTCTGCGGCACCTCGGCCTTGATCGAGCTGCGGCCTGAGGTGTCCGGCTCGGTCCCGAGGACCCGGCCCCTGCGCGTCTGCAGATCTGTCATGACCGCCCCGACATACTCATCGGCCACTGTCACCAACAGCGAGTCGATCGGCTCGAGCAAGGTCACGGTCTGCGGCGAGGCGGCGTCCTTCAGGGCCAGCGCTCCAGCGGTCTGGAAGGCCATGTCGCTGGAGTCCACCGAGTGGGACTTCCCATCCGTGAGAGTCACGCGCAGGTCGACCATCGGGTATCCCGCGATGCAGCCCTTCAGAAGTTGCGCGCGAACCCCTTTCTCCACACTGGGGATGTACTGGCGGGGGACCGTTCCGCCGACCACGCGGTCGACGAACTCGAACCCGGCCCCCCGCTCGAGGGGCTCAACGGTGATGTTGCACACGGCGTACTGACCGTGGCCCCCGCTCTGTTTGATATGCCGCCCATGACCGATCGCGTTGGTGACAAAGGTCTCTCGCAGGGCCACCTTCAGGGGCTCAGACACAACGTTGACGCCATAACGGTCCCGGAGCCGCATCAGGAGGACGTCCACGTGAGCCTGGCCCATGGTCCAGAGGATCACCTGATGGGTCTCGGGGTTGTGTTCGAGCCTCATGGTGGGGTCTTCGGCCACCAGTCGAGCCAGGGCGCCGGCCAGCTTGTCCTCGTCAGACTTCGTGGCCGCCGTGATGGCCACCGGCAGCAGCGGGTCCGGGAACATCCACGGCTCGACCAGGGCCGGCATCTCCTTGCTGCTCAACGTGTCTGTGGTCTCGGCCTTGGTCAGCTTGGCCACCACGCACAGGTCACCGGCAATGGCGTAGGGCTTGGGGTGCAACGCATCGCCGAGCGACGAGGACAGGAGCCCGACGCGCTCGTCGTCGTCGTGACCGACATGCCCCTCGAGCGATCCGCCGGCGAGGCGGTCAAGGTGGCCCGAGACGTGGACCACCGAGTCCGGCCGCAGGGTCCCGCTGAACACGCGGACGAGACTGACCCGGCCGACATACGGATCGCCGGTCGTACGAATGACTTCGGCCACCAAAGGGCCGTCGGGGTCGCACGTGAGCGGCGGCAGGGGGTCGCCGTTGGGGGCCATGATCGCCGGCAGCGGGTGCAGGTTCGGCGCGGGGAAGGCCGCTGTCAACAGCTCCAGCAGCTCGAGGGTGCCGACGCCGGTCTCGGTGGACACAGGGATCACCGGGTGAAAACGACCGCGTGAGACTGCCGTCAGGAGATCCGAGATGATGAGGTCGATGTCGATGTCCTCACCATCGAGGTAGCGGTCGAGAAGTGTGTCGTCCTCGGACTCCTGGATGATCGCCTCGATCAGATCCGACCGGTGACCTTCGATGAGCTCACGGTGTTCGGAGTCAGCGGCACGGTCCACGACCTCGCCCGAGCTGTAGTCGTAGATCCGCTGCGACAAGAGCCCGACGTTGCCGACGATCGACTCGTCGTCGCCATGCAGCGGCAGGTACAGCGCCATGACACCGTCGCCAAAAACCCTCTGGCAGATGGCCACCGTGTCCTCGAAGTCGGCCCGTCCGGCGTCCAGCTTGGTCACCGCGACCGCCCGGGGCATGCCGATCGCCGCGCACTCCTCCCACAACAGCATGGTGGCGCCGTCGACGCCGTCGGAGGCCGAGACCACGAACAGCGCCGCATCCGCGGCCCGCAGACCCGCCCGCAGCTCACCGACGAAGTCCGGATAGCCGGGGGTGTCGATCAGGTTGACCACCACGCCGTCATGGGACACCGAGGCCACAGAGAGCTGCACGGAGCGCTCATCGAGGATCGGTTTGGCTCGATAGCCCGGGGTCGTCGCGGCAACGAGATGCTCGAACAGTGTTGTCTTGCCGCCTCCACTGTGCCCGACGAGCACCACATTGCGGATGTCACCGGGGGCTGCGGCCTGCTGGACGGGTGCGCTCGTGGACGTCTTGGTGCTCATGGCGAAAACGATGTCGTCTCAGAGCGCTGGGCACAACCCCGTACGGCAGGTCGGTACGCTGGGGCCACCATGCTGAACCGATTCGCGCGAGTCTTCATCAACAAGCTCTTCACGCCTCTGGCCCGGTTGTTCCTCAAGCTCGGCCTGAGCCCCGACGTCGTGACGATCATTGGCACCGCCGGGGTCTGTGTGGGCGCGCTGGGTTTCTACCCGCGTCATGAGTTCTTCTGGGGCTCGCTCATCGTCGCGGTGTTCGCGCTTTTCGACACCCTCGACGGCGCCATGGCCCGCCTCTCCGGTCGCTCGAGCAGGTGGGGCGCCTACCTGGACTCAACCCTGGACCGGGTGGGCGACAGCGCCGTCTTCGGCGGACTCGTCCTCTGGTATGCCGGCGACGGCAGCACGCCATACCTCGCAGCTCTGGCGCTTGCCTGTCTGATCCTGGGCAGTGTCGTCAGCTACTCCAAGGCCCGGGCCGAGGGCCTGGGCATGACGGCCAACGTCGGCATCGCCGAGCGGGCAGATCGACTGGTCGCGGTCCTCATCGCCACCGCCTTCGTCGGGCTGGGGCTGCCCGAGGTGCTGTTGACGGTGGTCTTGTCGCTGTTGGCACTGGCCAGCCTGATCACCGTGATCCAGCGGATGCTCGAGGTGCGCCGCCAGGCGTTCGAGATCGCGTGAGCAGGCTGTCCGAACGTGCCACCCTCGCCGCCTACCGCGCGGGTTGGTCGCTCGTGCGCCGGATGCCGGATCGTCTGGCCTACGCCTCGTTCGATCTCATCGCCGACGTCACATGGCGGCGACGCGGCAAGAACGTCGAGCGGATGCGCAGCAACTACGCCACCGTCCGGCCAGAGCTGAGTCCCGCCGAGCTCGACGCCCTGGTACGGGCCGGGATGCGTTCATACCTGCGCTACTGGTGTGACTCCTTCCGACTTCCCGACCGCAGCATCGAAGAGCTGATCGACGGGGTCCGGGTGGTCGGGGACGACGCGGTCCGTGCCCAGCTGCAGTCCGGCAGGTCCGCGGTCATCTTCATGGGGCACATGGGCAACTGGGACTTCGGCGGCGCCTGGTCCACGACCCAGCTTGCGCCCGTCACCACCGTCGCCGAGCGCCTCAAGCCGGAGAAGCTCTTCGATGAGTTCCTGGCGTTCCGTGAGGGGCTGGGCATGCGGATCATCCCCCTGACCGGTGGCTCCAACGTCTTCCGCGAGCTGACCCAAGCCTGCCGTTCCGGGGCGCTCGTCGCACTGTTGGCCGACCGGGACCTGACCAAGGGCGGCACCGAGGTCGACTTCTGCGGTCAGCGGGCGAGGATGGCCATCGGGCCCGCAGCGTTGGCGGTCAACACCGGCGCAGCCCTGTTCCCGTGCATGGTCCACTACGAGCCCCATCCGCGGGGGCACGGCTGGCGGACGGTCGTGACGTTCCACGACGCTGTCGCCGTACCCGCTGAGGGCACCCCCCGGGACAAGGTCCAGGCGATGACCCAGGCTTGCGCCGACGTACTTTCCCAGGCTGTCCGCGAGCACACCCACGACTGGCACATGATGCAGCGCGTCTTCACCAAGGACCTCGACGGCGACCGCGTATCCGCACCCCCCGCGGACTCCAGATCTGCGGACCTGACATGAGGATCGGGCTCGTCAGCCCCTACTCCTTCGATGTTCCCGGCGGAGTGCAGCTGCATGTGAAGGACCTCGCCGAGCACTTCATCTCCAAGGGCCACCACGTCAGCGTCCTGGCACCGGCCGATGGCGACACTCCGTTGCCCGACTATGTCGTCAGTGCAGGCCATGCGGTTCCGGTCCGCTACAACGGTTCTGTGGCCCGACTCTCCTTCGGACCACTGACTGCGGCCCGTGTCGGCCGCTGGGTGGAGTCGGGCCGTTTTGATCTCGTCCATATCCACGAACCCGTGGCCCCGAGCGTCTCGGTCCTCGCCCTGTGGGCCGTGGATGGCCCCATCGTGGCCACGTTCCACTCGTCCAACCTGCGCTCGCGAGCCATGCAGGCGGCATACCCGCTGTTGCGACCCAGCCTCGAGAAGATCAGCGCCCGTATCGCGGTCTCCGAGGACGCGCGTCGCACGGTGACCACGCATCTGGGCGGCGATGCGGTGGTGATCCCCAACGGCGTGTTCGTCGAGCGGTTCGCGTCGGCGCCGCGTCGCCCCGACTGGCAAGGCACCGCCGAACGACCCACGATCGCCTTCCTGGGACGGATGGAAGAGCCGCGCAAAGGTATGCCGGTGCTGTCGCAGGCTCTGCCGCACATTCTTCGCGAGATCCCCGGCGTGCGGGTGTTGATCGCCGGCCCGGGCGACCCCGACTCCGTCCGCGAGAAGCTGACCAGCCAGGCTGCCGCAGCGTGCGAGTTTCTCGGCCCGGTCAGTGATGAGGACAAGGCCAGACTGCTGGCGTCGGTGGATGTCTATGTGGCGCCGAACACCGGCGGTGAGAGCTTCGGCATCATCCTGATCGAGGCCATGAGCGCCAGTGCGACCGTGCTGGCCAGCGACCTGCCGGCATTCTCCAGGGTCCTTCACGGAGGCGACGCAGGGGAGCTGTTCCTCAACGAGGACCCGGTTGACCTGGCGCGGGCCGTCGTGGCGCTGCTGCGCGACCCGGTACGGCGTGAGCAGCTCGCGGCTGCCGGGCGTGAGCGCGCCAACGCCTTTGACTGGTCCGTGGTCGCCGAAGACGTGATGGCGGTCTACGAGACGGTCGTCTTCGGCCGGCCGCCGGTGCGCGCCTCCAGCGAACCTGACTCACGGTGGGGACGACTGCTTCGTACCGGCAGAAACGCGGGAGGCACCACGTGATGGACGTCAGCTGGGTCGTCAGCGGCATTGCGCTGCTGGTCCTGATCGCCTGGTACGTCTCGTATGGCGCCGCACGGCTCGACCGGTTGCACTCTCGGGTCGAAGGCGCGCTCAGCGTCCTCGACGCCCAGCTGGTACGCCGGGCCGAAGCCACGCTCGAGCTGGCGAACTGTGGCGCCCTGGACGCTGCCAGTGCCCTCATTCTTGCCAGTGCGGCGTCTGACTCGCTCGAGGCCGACACCGCGGATCAGACATCTCGCGAGGCCATCGAGAGCGACCTGACCCAGGCCCTCGAGGTGGCACTGGGCGAGGACGCGCTGGCACACCTGCGAGCGGACATGGCGGTCGGCGCCCCGGTGCTCCAGCGCGTGGCCGCAGCCAACCAACGAGTGCAGCTGGCGCGCAGGTTTCTCAACGACGCCGTCACCGACGTGCAGCGCGTGAGGCGCAAGCCGGGCGTTCGGCTGCTTCGGCTGGCCGGCCATGCCGAGCTCCCGCAGACGTTCGAGATCGACGATGAGCTACCGATGCTCGTGCGGGGCGACTGACGCCCTAATATGGCGAGTGTTCCCGAAGCATCGCAAACACCGTAAGACACCCGGAAGAGGCACTGTCTTGTCATCGCAAGAGACCACCCCCGCAAACGTTCCTGCCACCGGGACCTCGCGCGTCAAGCGCGGTATGGCCGAGATGCTCAAGGGCGGCGTCATCATGGACGTCGTCAACGTCGAGCAGGCCAAGATCGCCGAGGACGCCGGCGCCGTTGCCGTGATGGCTCTCGAGCGCGTGCCTGCCGACATCCGCGCCCAGGGTGGCGTCTCTCGGATGAGCGACCCGGACATGGTGCAGGGCATCATCGAGGCCGTCTCGATCCCGGTCATGGCCAAGGCCCGCATCGGTCACTTCGTCGAGGCTCAGGTCCTGCAGAGCCTCGGTGTCGACTACATCGACGAGTCCGAGGTGCTGACCCCGGCGGACTATGCCCACCACATCAACAAGTGGAAGTTCACCGTTCCCTTCGTCTGCGGCGCGACCAACCTTGGTGAAGCTCTGCGCCGGATCAGCGAGGGCGCGGCGATGATCCGTTCCAAGGGCGAGGCAGGCACCGGTGACGTCTCCAACGCCACCATGCACATGCGCGTGATCAGCGCCGAGATCCGCCGCTTGTCCTCCATGAGCGAGGACGAGCTGTACGTCGCGGCCAAGGACCTCCAGGCCCCTTACCAGCTGGTCAAAGAGGTCGCCGAGGCCGGCAAGCTGCCCGTGGTGATGTTCGTTGCCGGCGGTATTGCGACTCCGTCCGACGCGGCCATGATGATGCAGCTCGGAGCCGAGGGTGT
>Ga0209798_10001581_pt1 | contig 13672 bp, 11 predicted proteins | sample DOMMetBare3Fresh_FD_187475 | JGI IMG/M metagenome (GOLD analysis project Ga0209798, IMG submission 187475) | Wetland sediment microbial communities from St. Louis River estuary, USA, under dissolved organic matter induced mercury methylation -... | ecosystem: Environmental > Aquatic >...
ACGCCAAGGCAGCGATCTTCGCGCTCGACGAGCTGATGGAGGCGACCGGGGAGCGCTTGCCGGTCATCGTCTCGGGCACCGTCACCGACGCGTCGGGGCGCATCCTGTCGGGCCAGACGGTCGGCGCCTTCTGGCACTCGGTGCGCCATGCGCGGCCGCTCGCGGTGGGCCTGAACTGCGCGCTCGGGGCGGCGCTGATGCGGCCGTACCTCGAGGAGCTGGCCAAAGTCGCGGCCGACACCTTCATTTCCTGCTATCCGAACGCGGGCCTGCCCAACCCAATGAGCGAGACCGGCTTCGACGAGACGCCGGAGGTGACCGCCACGCTGATGGAGGACTTCGCCAGGAGCGGCTTCCTGAACATCGCTGGCGGCTGTTGCGGCACCACGCCAGAGCACATCGCTGCGATCGCGCAAAAGGTCTCGGCCTATCGGCCGCGCGGCAGGCTCGACCCGCTGTTCACCCACCTGAAGGCCGCATAGCGCGCCGCCTTGCATCGGCGCGGTTCAGCGCGCCTTGTCGGCGCTCGGCGCCCGGGTCGCGGCCACCGGCTTGGCGCCGTTGCCGGACAACGGCAGCGTCGCATCGTCCAGCCGCGCGATCGGCATTGGCGGGATCGTCAGGCGCAGCTGGACCGGCCCGCCCGGGCGCGTGCCCTCGGCGATCGCGATGCGTGGTGCGGCGATGCGCCGGGTCACCAGATGCTCGCGCACGCGTTGCGCGCGCGCCTGCGCCAGCGTCGCGGCCCCGCCGGCGTCGTTGGGTGCCGATACGGTGATGCGCGCGCCGGCCTGGCGGCGCAGGATCTCGGACACGCGCTCGAGCACCGCCGACAGCGCCGGCTTGATGTCGGCTTTGCCGCTGTCGAACGAGTTGGCCAGCGGCACGTCGACCTGCAGGTTCGAGCTGCCCTGGGACGCGATGACCACCGGCGTGCCGCGGAACCAATCCTCGAGCCAGCGCTGTTCGGCAACGACTGGCGCCACGGGTGCTGCGGGCGCGCCGGCCGCCCCTGGCGCGGTCGTCGTGCCGCCGGGCCCCAAGGCGCCGGCCGGGGACACCGCCGGGGGCTCGACCGGACCGGATCCACGCGAACCGATCGGCCCGGTGGCACACGCGCCCAGCCCCAGCGCGGCGAGGACGAAGCAGCCGCGCGCAGTGGCGCGCAGGGTGGTGACAGGCATGGACACGGCAGGGGTACTCGATTCAATCGACAGGGGGCGGCGCAGATGACGCCAGGCCGCTATTCAAACCGAAGCGCAAGGGTGGCCGGCATCTCGCCAGGGGGAACGCGGTAACGCCTGTGATTGTCGGTGACTCGCGGCGCCGCCGCTGGCGCAATGCGGCGGGATCTAGGGAGAGGGGGAACCCTCCGGCGAGGCCTGCAGGGTCGCGCGGTCCGCCCCGCGCGAGCGAGCGAGTGCTGCAGGCGTCCAGAATGGCAGCATGTCCAGCGCCTTCTCGCGCCGTTCGGCGCGCATCGGGCGCATGCCGTCGAGCACGCGCCGCACGCGCGCCTCGTCCACCTGGCCTTGTGCCTGGTCGGCATGCAGCAGCGCGTCGGGGGCCGGCAGCAGTCCCGCGAGCCAGGCCGCGGCCAACGGGCCGACGCTCGACGCATCCTGATAGCCCAGGTGCACGCGCACCGCGCGCTCGGCGCCGCACACGCCGTCGCCCCAGGGCGCCAGCGCGAGGTACAGCTGCAGGATGCGCGCCTTGCCGAGCGTGCGTTCCATCTCGACCGCATACAGCAGCTCGCGCAGCTTGCGCGCTGCGCTGCGTTCACTGCCGGTGAGCGTCAGCTTCGCGAGCTGCTGCGTGATCGTGCTGCCGCCGGCCAGCGCGCTGCCGGGCCGCTGGTTGTGGTGCCAGGCGTCCTGCATCGCGGCGAGGTCGTAGCCCGGGTGATCGAAGAAACGCTGGTCCTCGGCCGCGATCACCGCGCGCGGCAGCCAGCCGGTCAGCGTGGGCACGCCGGCGTCCGAGCCGATGCGGCACGCGGCCGGGCGTTGCAGGTCGGCGAGGCGCTCGGCGCCCAGGCCGTCGACCTCGAAACCTTCGATCAGCGGATCGACCTTCCAGGTGCCGCCGGGCAGGCGGGCGCGCGCGGTGAGCGTCATGTGGCCGCGCACCTGAACGCGGTCGCGTTCGGGCAGCTCGCGGCCGAGCACGTGCACCACGTCCGCGAGCGGCGTGCGCGGCAGCCGCACCTCGACCGCGAGCGCGCCGCCGCGCTCGAAGCGCGCCAGCCATTGCAGCCTCAGCGCGCGCGGCGCGTTGCCGAGCGCGAGTTCGCCGTGGTAGCGGTCGGCACCGTCGGACGCAAGGCTCAAAGCGGCACGGTCGACCATGAACGGCTGCGGGCCCAGCGCCGCGAGCTGCACCTGGCAAGGCGCGCATTCGGCGCCCAGCCCGCCTTGGGCGCGCGCGGCGATGCGCCACGCGCCGTGTGCGGTGTGCAGTTGCCGGCCGTCGAGCAGCGGGGCCGCGAGCGGATGCGCCGCCAGGCGCAGCACGGTGGCCACCGCGACCTCGCGCTCGACCGCCTGTCCGGCCGCCGTGAAGCGCAGCGTGTGCGACCACTCGCCCGGGCGCGGCGCCAGCGAGCGCAGCGCGAACAGCACCAGCGCCAGCCCGAGGGCCGCGAGCGTCAGCGCGACGATGGTGCCAAACCACAGCATGCGCCGTCCAAAGATCGTCTTCATGATCACAGTCCTTGTACGTGGGTGAGGGCCTGCCAGGGGCCGTGGCTGCGTCCGAGCGACGCCGCCCAGAACCAGGCGGAGGCGTCGGTGAAGCCATGTCCCTCGGCGTCGACGATGCGCTCGCACACGCGCACGCGCTCGCCGCCGCGTTCGGCCTCGAAGCAGCGCCACAGCGTGTCGGGCTCGCGCTCGTCGCGCGCCAGCCGCGCGGCCTGGACCTTCCAGCCGATGCCACGCCAGCAGTCGGCCGCCGGGTGCAGCATGCGGGTGGGGCGCTGCACGTCGCGCAGCACGAGTTCGCTGCCGTCGGCCAGCGCGAAGCGCGCGATGCGTCCCGGGAACTGTGCGGCAAAGCGCTGCTCGACCGCTGACAGCGATAAGGGTTGCAGGGTCTGGCCGTGCCACTCGCGTGGCCATTCGGCGGGTACGCTGGGCGTCGGCGCTGCGCTTGCGCGGCCGCCCAGCGCCAGCGGCAGCATCGCGCACCACAGGCACAACGCGACGACCGCGAAAGGCCATTGCTCGGCGGCGTGTTGCCGCCATGTCCCGATGGGTTTCATGCGCGCTCTCCCGGTGCGACAAGGAGCCGTCCGCGCGGACTGACGATGCGCACGACCAGGACCACGACGCCGATCAGTGCCGCCAGCCCGATCGCCTCGTGGGCCCAGCCCGCCAGCCCCTGCGGCCGCACCTCGAGCGCGACGAGGGCGGTGTTGCGCAGCACGTTGCCGGTGAGCACGACGGCGCCCACCAGCGGCAGGCGCTGCAGCAGGGCCGCATCGCGCGCTTGCGTGAACGCGGCCACCGAGCAGGCCGCGAAGTAGCCCAGCCACGCCAGCTGCACGCCCGAGCACGGCGCATCGACGATGACGAGCTGGCCGCCGACCGTCATCGCCGCGCCGCTCGGCTGCGCGGCCCAGCCCAGCGCCTGCAGCAGCCAGGCACTGAACTGCGCGGTGAACACGCGCAGCGGGTAGCCGACGTAGAACTGCAGCGATGCAACGAGCGGCAGCGCGAGCAGCGCAAGGCCGGCCAAAGCGGCGCGCGGCGAACGCTCGGGCAGCCAAGCGGCCAGATGCGCCCACAGTGCGAGCGCGCCCAGCAATGCGGCCGGCAGGGGCGGTGCAACGAACAGCGCGGCCGTGGCTGCGGCCGTCAGGGCCGCGGCGGCGCCGAGCCACGCCAGGCGCGGCGCGGGGCGCAGCACCGAACGAGCCCGCACGATCCACAGGAGCAACGCCGCAAGCGAGGCCAGGCCGAGCGGGTCGTCGGAACCGTCGGCCAGCCGCCTTGCGGCCCACAGGCCGTGCGGCCAGAGTGCAGCAGCGTGCAGCGCGATCCAGCCCAGCGCCGGCACCACGACGGGCCGGCAGGCGATGGTGGAGGCAGGCCTCATGGTGCGTGTGGCTCAACGGTGGCGGCGGATGTGCACGATGCCCGCGCCGATCAGGCCGAGCACCACGAGCAGGGCCAGCCACGCCGCCGGTTCGGGTGTGCTCGGCACCGCCGCGCCAACCGCGTGGTTGCTCACGCCCTGCGGCAGCGGCAGCGGCTGGTTCACGCTCGCCGGCCCCTGCCCCTGTGCGGCCTCGGGGTTGCGCACCACATGGTCGACCGCGATGAAGCTGGTGTATTGCGTCAGCAGGCTGTGCTGCAGACCGAGCGTCGTGATCGCCTCGCGCCGCGCGTTGCCGCCGACGAGCGCCTCCTCGTCGCCGAGCTGCTGGATGCGACGCCGTGCCCACAGCAGCCGCAGCGCCTGCGCGTCGGCGTCGGGCGTGGCCGCGGGGAGCACCTGTTGCCAGTCGCCCTGCGCGGTCTGGCCGCGCAGCACGAGCTGGCCGCGGGGTTCGCCGCGCCACTTGCCGAACAGCGCGACCGGGCGGCCACCGAGCACGTCGGGCAGGGCGTCCAGCCGTGCGGGCTCGAGGTCGTAGACGTCCAGGCCCTCGAAATGCGCGCGCACGCTGGTCAGCACCGGCGCCTCGATCATCCGGCGCAGGCGCTCGGCCTCGCGCTCGGCGAACTCGGGCCGCGTCACGATGAACGGCTCGCCCTGGCCGGCGCGCGCGATGCCTTCGATCAGATGCCGGTTGACCGACGAGCCGATGCCGAAAGCGAACACGTTCGACTGGCCGAGGTTCTTGCGCACGAGCTGGAACACGCGCTCCTCGACGGTGACATAGCCGTCGGTGATCACGACCACGGTGCGTGCGATGTCGGCTGTCTTCGGCAGCGCGGCGATGCGCTCGAGCGCCGGCACGATCTCGGTGCTGCCGCCGGCCTGGATCTGACCGAGCGTGGCCACCGCCCGCTCGATGTTGGCCTTGGTCGCGGGCACCGACTCCTCGGCGAGCATGCGGTTGCTGCCGGAGAACAGCATCACGTTGAAGCGGTCGCTCGCGCGCAGGCCGCCGATCAGGTGGCGCAGCAGCGTCTTGGCGGTGTCCAGCGGGAAGCCATGCATCGAGCCCGAGATGTCGACCACGAAGATGTACTCGCGCGGGTTGATCTGCACCGTCTCGATCGCGCGCGGCGGCTCGATCAGCGCGAGGAAGTAGCTCTCCTCGCCGGCGCGGCCCGGGTACAGCGTGAGGCCGCCGGTGGTGCTGGCACCAGCCAGCCGGTACTCGACGATGAAGTCGCGGTTGGCCGGCGTTTCGCTGACGTCGTCACCGCGCGCCAGCGCAAGCTCGGCCTGCGGCGTGCCCTCTGCCTGCACCTCGATAAGGTGCGAGGTCGAGGCAATGTCATGCACCGGCAGCGGCGAGGCGAAGCGCAGGTGCAGGTCGAACGCGGCGGTCGACTTCACGCCTTCGGGCAGGTGCGCGGTCGCCGGGAAGCCCGGGGTTTCGACCTCGCCTCGCGCGACGTGGTAGCGCGGTCCGACGACGGTGGGGTAGACGAACCGGTAGCGCCCGTCGGTGGGCAGCAGCAGTTCGGTGTAGCGCAGCTCGACCGACACGTCGTCGCCCGGCAGGATGTTGGCCACGTTCATCTGGAACACGTTGGGTCGGTGCTGGTCGAGCAGCGCGGCGGTCTTGCCTTCCTTCTTGGCGGTCTCGTACTCCAGGCGCGCGCGCTGCTTCTCGCGGATCTGCGCGTGGAGCACGCGCTCGCCCAGGCGCACCGTCATCGCATTCACCGCCGCCTGGGTCGACCCTGGAAAGACGTACCTGGCCTCGATCGGGCGCTGGCCCTCGTTGCGGTAGCGCTGGGTGACGCGCACGTCGGCGATCGGCCCGACGATGCGCACTTCGACCTGCGTGCCCTTGAGCGGCAGGCGATCGATGCCCGGCTCGCTGCTCGCGATGTGGAAGTACGGGCCTTCGCGCGGCGGCTCCTCGGCCTGGGCCCAGGCCGGAGCCCAGGTCACCATCAGCAGCGCAGCGAACAGCGATCCTGCGATCGCCAGGATGACGCGGCCGACTTGCTCGTGCGGCCGCGGGGACGGGACACTGGACATGTGCGCTCTCCTTGAGCGTCGCGCCACCATCGGGTGGCCCGGACGCGAGGTTCGCGCGCGGCGGTGAAGCGACGAGGAAGGCGAGCGGGAGCTTGTGTGAAGTGGGCGTGAAGCGAAAGCGGCATGGGCAACCCGGCGCGGTTGACGCGGCCCGGTTACCGTCTGCTGGCGGTTTTCATGCCCGCCTGTCGCGGCGCGGGCGCGCTGGCAGTGCGCCCGCCAATCAGCGGGCTTGAGGGCGCGACGCCGGCCGCTGCGCCACTTTCACCTTCACGTCCACCGCCTTGTCGCCACGCTGCACCGCGATCGCGGCATCGGTGCCCGGCGGCAGCGCGGCCACCGCGTTGAGCAGCTCGGCGGTATTGGCCACCGGCTTGTTGCCGATCTTGACCACGACGTCGCCGGGCTTGATGCCGCCGTCGCTGGCTGGACCGTCCTGCAGCACGCCGGTGATCAGCACGCCGCTGCCGACCTTCAGGCGCAGCGTTTCGGCAATGTCGGGCGTGAGGTCGCGTGGCTCGACGCCGATCCAGCCGCGCACCACTTTGCCGTCCTTGATCAGGCTTTCCATCACCTGGCGCGCGGTGGCGGCGGGGATCGCAAAGCCGATGCCCAGGCTGCCGCCGGTGCGCGAGAAGATCGCGGTGTTGATGCCCACGAGGTGCCCATCGGCGTCGACCAGTGCGCCGCCCGAATTGCCCGGATTGATGGCCGCGTCGGTCTGGATGAAGTTCTCGAAGGTGTTGATGCCCAGCTGGTTGCGGCCCAGCGCGCTGACGATGCCTGACGTCACGGTCTGCCCGACGCCGAACGGGTTGCCGATCGCCAGCACCTGGTCGCCGACCTGCAGCGCGTCGGAGTTGCCGAACACCACCGCGGGCAGCTTGGGCAGGTCGATCCTGAGCACGGCGATGTCGGACTCGGGGTCGGAGCCCACCGACTTGGCAGTGGCCGAGCGGCCGTCGGCCAGCTGCACCTCGATCTCGTCGGCGCCTTCGACGACATGGTGGTTGGTGAGCAGGTAGCCCTCGGGCGAGACGATCACGCCCGAACCCAGACCGCGCTGCGGCTCCAGCCCCTGGGGGGCGCCGCGCTCGCCGAAGAAGAAGCGGAACCACGGGTCGTCGGCGTGCGGGTTCCGGGCCGGCGCCTTGCTCGCGACGATGCTGACGACTGCCGGCGCGGCGCTGCGCGCGGCACCGGACATGCTGCCACGAGCGGAGGTCGCGCCCGACGCGGGGACGTCGGGTACCGCCGCAATCGACACGATCTCGGGCAACATGCGGCTTGGCGAACGCGAAAGCCACTCGGGCTTGAGCGTCGCCAGCACGAACAGCAGCGCCAACGCCACGGTGACGGCCTGCGAGAAGATCAACCAGAGGCGACGCATGAACGACAACGGCTGCGGGGGGTGACGGGACAACGATGGGTGCTGCGCGCAACGAGATCGAGACCTACCTCGCCACGCTGCTGGCGCTGGAACGCTTCAAGGATTATGGGCCGAACGGTCTGCAGGTCGAGGGCCGAGCCGAGGTCCGGCGCATCGTCTCCGGCGTGACCGCGAGCCTGGCGCTGATCGATGCGGCGATCGACGCCGGGGCCGACGCGATCGTGGTCCACCATGGCCTGTTCTGGCGCGGGCAGGACGGGCGGCTGACGGGCTGGCTTGCCGAGCGCGTGCGGCGGCTGATGAGTGCAGGCACCAGCCTGTTCGCGTACCACCTGCCGCTGGACGCGCACGCCGAGCTGGGCAACAACGCGCAGCTGGGGCTGCGCCTGGGGCTGGCCGCCGATGCCCGTTTCGGCGAGCAGGACCTGGGCTTCGCAGGCACGCTCGCGACACCGCTGCCGTGCGCGGACTTCGCCGATCGTGTGCAGGTATCACTCGGCCGTGCGCCGCTCGTGCTGCCGGGCGACGGGCGGGCGCTGTCGCGCATCGGCTGGTGCACCGGCGGTGCCCAGGGTTACTTCGAAGCCGCGATCACGGCCGGCGTCGACGCCTTCGTCACCGGCGAAATCTCCGAACCGCAGGCCCATCTGGCGCGCGAGACCGGCGTCGCGTTCTTCGCCTGTGGCCACCATGCCACCGAGCGCTATGGCGCGCCGGCCCTGGCGGCGCACCTGGCCCAGCGCTTCGGACTCGAGCACCGCTTCATCGACATCGAGAACCCCGCATGAGCGATCGACCGCCGATCCTCGTGACGATGGGCGACCCGGTGGGCATCGGTCCGGAGATCGTGGCGCGCGCGTTCGTGCAGGGGGCCGCCGCGGGCTGTGTCGTCGTGGGTGCTGTGGACGTGCTGCGGCGTGCGATGGCGCTGCGGGCCGACCCCTGGCCCGTGGCGCGGCTCGAATCGCCGACCGGCGTGCGTGCGGTGCCGCCGCGCTGCCTGCCGGTGTGGCAGCCCGCGGGGCTGGACCGCGGGCTGGCTGCGCTGGAGTGGGGCCGCGTCGACGCGCGCGCGGGCGCAGCCGCGGCCGCGTGCATTGAAGCAGCCGTTCGTGCTGTCCAGTCGGGCGAGGGTGCCGCGCTCGTCACCGCGCCGGTGAACAAGGCCGCGCTGGCCGCCGCCGGCGTGCCGTTTGCAGGGCACACCGAGATGCTGCAGTCGCTCGCCGGCGGCGTGCCGGTGCGCATGATGCTGGCCAATGACGAGCTGCGCGTCGTGCTGGTCACGATCCACCAGTCGCTGCGCCGCGCGATCGATGCGGTCACGTTCGACGCGGTCCTGCAGACACTGCGAATCGCGCAGCGCAGCGGGCACGGCACGCGCATCGCGGTGGCCGGACTCAACCCGCATGCCGGCGAGGACGGCCTGTTCGGTGACGAGGAGCAGCGCATCATCGCTCCGGCGGTGGTCGCCGCGCGCGCCGAGGGCATCGACGCGCACGGGCCGTTCGCGCCCGACACCGTGTTCATGCGCGCGCGGCGCGGCGAGTTCGACCTGGTCGTGGCGATGACGCACGACCATGGCCTGATTCCGGTCAAGTACCTCGGCGTCGAGCACGGCGTGAACGTCACGCTCGGCTTGCCCTTCGTGCGCACCAGCCCCGACCACGGCACCGCGTTCGACATCGCGGGCCGGGGCGTGGCCGACGCCTCGAGCCTCGCGGCGGCCATCCGTTGGGCCAGGCGCGGCATTGACCCGTGACCGCCGCGGACCTGGCTTTGCCGGCTCGCGGGGGTGATCGTCAGTACCGAGTGAGCGGCGCGCCCGAAGTGCTCAGGCCGCCGGTGCGCAGTGCGGCGAGCTGCTTGCGCGCGCGCGCGGTCGCACGCTCGATCAGGTAGGCATTCTCGAACGCGCGCAGGCGCCCGGTCTCGCACAGGCGGAACAGCATGCGCGCGGTCATCGAGATCGCGTGCTGGTGCAGCTTGCCGCGCGTGAAGACGAAGAACGTGCGCCCCGGGCTGATGTGCGACAGCCGGACCTTGTGCCACTGGCCCTCGAAGTGCATGCGGTACGAGAAACCGATCTGCACGTGGTCGGCGAGCGACGCACCCTTGGTCGGCTCCACCGGTTCGGGCGGCGGCAGACCGTCGATGTTGATGTCCAGCGCACTGATCTCGGGCTCGGCGTCCTCGGCCGTCAGGTCGATGTCGACCTGACCGTTCCAGTCGATCGCACTTTCCTGCACCAGGCCGATGCGCTGCGCCTCCTCCGGCGTGAAGGGGTCGGACACCACGTCGTCGAGCACCGGGATCGCGCTGATGCCGCGCACTGCGTCCTCGGGCTTGGGCAGCGGAGTGCCGAGAATCGCGTCGAGCTGGCGCGACAGCAGGTTGTAGTCGAGCGTGCTCATCGACTCGCTGACCTTGAGCGAGGCCGCATGCGCCGGCAGCAGCTTGCCGAAGAAGTCTTTCTTTGCCGCGTCGGGCCAGCCGATCAGTGCGATGCCCTCGTTCAGGTCCCTCATCATCTGCGGCAAGCGCTGCAGGAAGGCCTTGCGGTCGCTCGGCGCGCCTTTGGCTTGCACGCTCATCACGAGTTCGCGCCCGGCAATGCGGAAGCGCCTGACCTGTTCGCCGTCGGGGCCGTGCAGCGAGGCCGATTTCATCAGGGCCTGGCTCCAGACCTGCGTCAGGAACTGACGCAGGAACTCGTCCATCGTCACGGGAGCCAACCCGGCCTGCAGCTGCTGCGTGAAGCGTTGCTGCAGCAGCAGCTCGGTCTCCTTGTTGTCGAGCAGCGAACTGGCCTTGCTCTGGGATTCGACGTCCTGCCTGGCCTGTTCGGCGACGTAGGCTTCGAGCTTGTCGAGCGTCTGCTCGTAGACGAGCATCTGGTCGAAGTCGCCGCCGACGATCTCGTCGACCAGCTGGCGCACCAGCTCGAGGAAGTGCTGGCCCGGGCCCTCGGAGAAGTCCTCGAATGCCACCGCCATCGAGGCGATGCGGTTGACCAGCTTGCGCACCGGGTGGCGGCGCGAAGAGAAGAAGGTCGGGTCGCCGAGCGCGGCGCGTAGCACCGGCAGCTGCAGCCGCGCGATGTGGCGCGCCATCTGCGGCGGGATCTTCGGATCGGCCAGGATCTGGTCGAACAGGCTGGCCACGACATCGATCACCATGTGATCGAGCGCTCCGGTGGCCGTGCGGCGCAGTTCGTCCCGGTTGGCAAGGATCATGTTCGACAGGCCCGCCAGGCCGGCAACCGAGCCGGGTCCCTGGACGCCGCCGGCCTGCGCTGCGCCGGCCTCGTACTGCGTATCGGCAGCGATGTTGCCGAGCATCGCAAGGCGCCGTATCAGCGTCATCACCTCGGCATCGACCTGGCCGATGGTCGTGCCATGTCCGTAGCCGCTGGCGTTCCCGCCCAGTCCCAGGCGCGCCGCCGATGCCGCGCTGCCGCCGGCCAGGCGGCCCGAGCCGCTTTCGGGCCCGTCCATGCCGATCGGGCGGCCGAGCGTGTCGTATCCGGTCTGGTAACCGGTGTTGTGGTATTGGCCCAGTTCGTTGCCCGGGCCCTGGGTCGTGCGCACCGTCACGTCCGGTGGCCGCACGCCGGTCGTCTTGAGCTCCTGGTTGATCCCGCTGTACAGCGCGGGCATCCCGCTGGCCAGCGCGCGCCCGATGTGCGCGCACAGCACGGCCCGCACCTCAGGCCGCTCGCTCACGGTGTCGCAGGCCCAGACCATCGCCTTGCCGATGATCTCGGGACGAAGCGGGTTGCGACCCTCGCCCTCGGCGCGGTGCGCGGTGTGCAGCAGTCCCATCATCAGCGTGTCGAGCTCGCGCAGCTCCCACTCGCACTCGTGTTGCAGCGTCATCGCGACGCGTTCGGCGCCGACCTGGATCTCGACCTCCCGGTCGTCGACCAGCGACAGGCTCTGCCAGTTCGTGCCGAACTTGCTGCTCGGACGGGTCGAGCTCTCGAGCCGGCGCAACTCGGCGGTGATGCTCTCCTCGAGCTTCTCGTTGAACGTCATCACGAAGGCCGACTGCTTGCGGTTCAGCTCGAACTGAGCGGCCAGCAGGTTTTCGCGTTCCAGCGCCTTGCTGGTGGCCAGGGCGGCCACGCCCAGCGAGTCGACGCAGCGAAGTGACGCCTCGCGCGCAGCGGCCTTGACGCGCTGGGTGGCGGCCACGAGGGCTGCGGGTTTGAAGGGCGTGGCGGAACTCATGTCGAAGATGGGTTCGGCGGGGCGGTGCCTCCTGCAAAAAGCGAAAGCCGCACGCACCGCGTGCGGCTTCAAGTATGAGGCCAAACAGGGCACGCGCGGACCACGCGGGCGGCCGCTCGCACGGCCTGGCCGCCCGTCGGGCGCCCGCGCCGGCGGCTACTTCTTCAGCGAGTCGCGGATTTCGCGCAACAGCACGACGTCTTCGGGCGGCGCGGCAGGCGGGGCCGGCGGCGCTTCCTTCTTCAGGCGGTTGATCTGCTTGACCATCATGAAGATGATGAAAGCCAGGATCACGAAGTTGATCGCGACCGTGAGAAAGTTGCCATACGCGAGCAATGGCACGCCCGCCTTGCTGAGCGCCTCGTAGGTCATCGGGCCCTTGAAGTCGGCCGGAGCCGCGGCCAGCTGGATGAAGTAGTTGGAGAAGTCCAGACCCCCGAAGATCCTGCCGACGACCGGCATGATCAGATCCTTGACCACCGAGTCGACGATCTTTCCGAAGGCCGCCCCGATGATCACGCCGACCGCCAGGTCGACGACGTTGCCCTTCATCGCAAACTCTTTGAACTCGCTGGTGAAACTCATCGTGGTCGCTCCGAATTGATTTGTGTGGGATCGCGCCGATCACGGGATCGGTTGGCCGGCGCAGTATTGCCCTATACGCGTCCCAGTCAAGCTGGGGCAGTCCCGCGACGGGCGTCCGCTAGAATCTCGGGCTGACCCGCAGATGCTCCTGCGCTCCTTTCCTAGAGGCCATCAATGAGCCAAGATGCCATCGACCCGAGCCGCCGCGCCTGGGTCGGTATCGCTTGCGGCGCCGGCGCCATTGGCGGCGTGGCCGTCGCAGTCCCCTTCGTCTCGAGCTTCGCGCCGTCCGAGCGCGCCAAGGCGGCCGGTGCGGCCGTCGAGGTGGACGTCAGTACGCTCAAGCCCGGCGAAATGGCCACGGTCGAGTGGCGCGGCAAGCCGGTGTGGATTCTCAAGCGCACGCCCGAGCAGGTCGAGTCGCTGAAGAAGACCGATTCCAAGGTGGCCGACCCCGAGTCCAAGCGCAAGCCCGACGAGCTGACGCCCGAGTACGCGCGCAATCAGTACCGTTCACGCAAGCCCGAACTGCTGGTGGCCGTGGGCATCTGCTCGCACTTGGGCTGCTCGCCCACGGCCAAGCTGCAAGGCGGTGCGCAGCCGGGCCTGCCCGAGGACTGGCAGGGCGGCTTCTTCTGCCCCTGTCACGGCTCGATGTTCGACCTGGCCGGCCGTGTCTTCAAGAACGTGCCGGCGCCGGACAACCTCGAGATCCCGCCGTATGTGTTCCTCTCCGACAGCAAGCTGCTGATCGGCGAGGACAAGAAAGCCTGAGAAACCCTCTGAGAGGCAATTGAGGCAACCTACCCATGGCTGAATTCAAGGAAGCCCCACCCGGATCGTCGCTTGCGGTCCAGGCGACCACCTGGATCGAAAACCGGTTCCCGACGGCCTTCGCCGAATACAAGAAGCACCTGTCGGAGTACTACGCGCCGAAGAACTTCAACTTCTGGTACTTCTTCGGCTCGCTCGCCTTGCTCGTGCTGGTGATCCAGATCGTCACCGGCATCTTCCTGGTGATGCACTACAAGCCCGACGCGAACCTGGCGTTCGCATCGGTCGAGTACATCATGCGCGACGTGCCCGGCGGCTGGCTGATCCGCTACATGCACTCGACCGGCGCGAGCGCGTTCTTCATCGTGGTGTACCTGCACATGTGGCGCGGCCTGATCTACGGCAGTTACCGCAAGCCGCGCGAGCTGGTGTGGATCTTCGGCTGCCTGATCTTCCTGTGCCTGATGGGCGAGGCCTTCATGGGCTATCTGCTGCCCTGGGGCCAGATGAGCTACTGGGG
>Ga0209798_10001582_pt1 | contig 13667 bp, 16 predicted proteins | sample DOMMetBare3Fresh_FD_187475 | JGI IMG/M metagenome (GOLD analysis project Ga0209798, IMG submission 187475) | Wetland sediment microbial communities from St. Louis River estuary, USA, under dissolved organic matter induced mercury methylation -... | ecosystem: Environmental > Aquatic >...
AAATAACCGGTATAAAAGATAACTGCCGTATTAAACGCATCGGTGGACAAAAACTTTCCCAGTGTTTTTGTGGGAAAAGGAACCAGCGCCACCAGCATCAGCAGTATACCGTTGATGATCATGATGGAGTTATCCGTTTTATTCAGCATTTTAAACAAACCGTGATGACCTATCCAGGCCAGTAGCACATTCACAAAACTGATGACATAAGCAAGATAAATGGGCCATTCGTCCAGCAAGGCCTGCTGCAGGGCTTTGTTGGAGATCTCATCGTTGAGTTTTACTCCTACTTCAAGTGATAACAATGTTACCGCAATACAAAAGACCCCATCACTGAATGTTTCAATACGTAGTGTTTCTTTTTGCGCCTGTATTTCGGTTGATTTGTTCATTGGCTTATTCTTTGTCTTTGATCTGCGGCCAGTAACTATCGGCTTTCTGAATTCTTTCCTGCCTGTTTTTATCCCAGTCATTTCTCACAGAAAGACTGTAGTTCAGGTACAGTTTCCCATTATCAATCGTCCAAGCCTCAGGAACCGTTGATGCCTTATAACCGCGGGATAATCCATAGGCACAATAACCACCATACTGAGGTGCATATTTTACCGGGTTTGCTTTAAAAAGATCCAGGTGTTGTCTGGAGGAAAAATACCAGTTGGCATTACTCCAGTTGTATAACAATTCTTCTTTCCCTTCAACCGGTTTTCCATCGGTAAAATAAGCTACCGGGTCATAGCCCCTTATGGCTTTACCGGATTTTGCAAATACGGCCGACTTCTGTGCATACAGAGAAAGAGTGGTAAATAAAACTCCTGTGATAATTAATACTAATTTTTTCATACAAATAATTTCAGATAAAGGTGATTGGAACCAAAGAATTGTAATGTCGTATAGTTGACAACCAGGACTTTTTTAATCCGAAATAGTACAAAACTATTTATCGTCAAACAGCCGACAGCAGAAACCTTAAAAACGGTGTTTCTTTGTTTCCATTTTAAAATTAAAGCATGACTAATCATTACGACATCATCATCATCGGCACCGGAAGTGGTGGCAGCACTATTGCTTATAAACTGGCGCCGACCGGTAAAAAAATATTAATTCTGGAACGTGGCGGCTTTATTCCGAAGGAAAAAGAAAACTGGGATCCGCATGAAGTGGTTACGAATGGCCGCTATCGTCCTAAAGAAGACTGGTATGATAAAGATGATAAGCCTTTCAAACCGTTTATACATTATAATGTAGGCGGCAACAGTAAAATGTATGGCGCTGCGTTATTCCGTTTCCGTAAATCTGATTTTGAAGAAGTAAAACATTATGGCGGCGTATCACCTGAGTGGCCCTTGAAATATGATGCGTATGAATATTATTATGAGCAGGCAGAAAAATTATACAGTGTGCATGGTAAACGAGGAATTGATCCAAGTGAGCCTCCTGCAAAAGCAGAATATCCGTTGCCACCGCTGGCCTATGAACCATTGATAAAAGATCTGGATGAAAAATTAAAACAACTTGGATTAAACCCTTTTCCATTGCCGATGGGTGTGAAATTGCCGCAGGATTATACTGTCACCGAAGCGCCGGTTGTATTAGAAAATTTTGATGGTTTTCCTGATCTCACCGATAGTAAAGCAGATGGGCAGGTAATGTGCCTTCGTCCTGCATTGAAGAACAAGAATGTAACCTTGATGACCCATGCCTATGCAGAAAAATTAATAACTGATGAAACTGGTCAAAGGGTTATTGAAGTAATGGCAATTATTAATGGTGAAAAGATAAAATTCAGCGCTGACACTTTTATTGTTGCCTGTGGTGCGGTGAATTCTACAGCATTGTTTTTGCGAAGTACCAATGAAAAACATCCGAATGGTTTGGCCAATTCATCCGGCCAGGTAGGAAGAAATTTAATGCTGCATCATAATGGTTGCCTAGTTGCTTTCACCAAAAAGAAGAATGATTGTGTGTTTCAAAAAAGTTTAGGCCTTGCTGATTTTTATCATAGCGCTGATGACAGCGAGTTCCCATTGGGAGAAATTCAACTGATGGGCCGCAATGATCCCGATACCATAAACTGGATGGGCGAAACCTTATTCCCCGGTACATCATACAATGAACTGAAAGAAATGAGTATTGATTTCTGGCTGACAGCTGAAGATTTACCCGATGAAAACAACCGGGTAACATTGCGCAATGATGGAACAATAAAAGTAGATTATACAAGAACAAACTATACAGCATTTGAAAAGTTAAAAGAAAAGCTGAAAAATATATTTGTAAACCTTGGCGAGCTGGATGCAGATTACAGAGATGTTAAATGGGGTGGGTATGATTTGGACGTTAGCGGTATGAGTCACCAGAATGGAACATTACGTTTTGGCAATGACCCTAAAAGATCGGTGCTGGATTTAAATTGCAAAACACATGACCTGGAAAATGTGTATGTCGTGGATGCCAGTTTCTTTCCTAGTTGCGGGGCATTTAACCCGGCCTTGACAATTGCTGCAAATGCATTAAGGGTGGGTGATCATTTAATAAAGAATGTATTACAATCTGAATTAGCTGTAAAAACTGAAACGGTTTTACATTAATCTGATTTTTTCACCGCAGAGAACCTGCCATCCGGACAGGCAGGCATGAGACCCCGGGGATGCGCAGTGTTACTCAGCGACAACTCTTGTTTCTCCAGTTCTGCGGTAAAAAACCGAAATGGAAGAAATAGCAAAAAATACAACCATTTATATCAGTCATGGCCTTGAGATAATCGCTGCTGCCGTGATTGCTGCAGCTTTGATCCGGTTGGTCATTGAGTACTTTCAAACAATAGCGAAAGTTAAAAGTGGTTTATCCGCCATGCAAGCAAGAGTACAATTTGGAAGCGCAGTGGCGGTAGCTCTTGAATTGTTATTAGGCGCCGATGTATTAGCCACAGCTGTGGCACCCACCTGGGATGAGATCGGTAAACTCGCTGCCATTGCAACCATAAGAACTGTATTAAACTTTTTCCTTGAAAGAGAATTAAAAAATTCAAAATCTCCTGCCTAAAGTCAATCAGGCGACAGTCAGGCCTTCCATCATTTCTTTTATTTGCGGTATGAGAGCCATGCCCATAAGAATCGTTACCGGTAAAAGAGGCTGGGTGCAGTTGAAAGCTTCCTTCCAAAAAAACCGGATACATTACCTGCAGGAAGCATTGGGTCTTGCCATCTTTATGATTTCCGCTTGTTTCTTTGGCGCTAAGTTATTTTCAGAAGAAAGCTCCTGGCATGATGCAATATCAAATCAACTGACCCGGAATATCCTGATGGGAATCGCCATGGGAGCCACGGCCTTATTTATATTTTATTCTCCGTGGACATCGCCAAGCGGGTCACAAATAAATCCAGCAGTCACACTTACTTTTTTGCGATTGGATAAAATGTGTCGCTATGATGCCATGTTCTTTATCATTTTTCAGATCCTGGGCGGAACGGCGGCTGTTTATGTCATGCAGTTACTGATGGGAAGTATATTAACGGATGCACCGGTACATTCTTCGGCAACGGTACCGGGCAAAGTAGGAATATGGGCCGCTGCCGGAATTGAATTGCTGATTGCTTTTATCACCATGAGCATGGTGCTGTTCACTTCAAACATCAATAAGTTGAAAAAGTTTACCAGGATATTTGCTGCATGTTTAGTTTGTAGCTGGGTAATTGTGGCTGCGCCTATGTCAGGGTTTGGAATGAATCCTGCCCGTTCATTGGCCAGTGCAATCCCATCCGGGATATGGACAGCATGGTGGATCTATCTGTTTATTCCCATATCCGGTATGTTGCTGGCCGCAGAGTTTTATTTGTTTACAGAAAAAAGAAAAACAAATAATCATTACCCGAAGGAAAATATAAAATCATTAAAGAGGAATTTTATTGAACCATTGGAATTTATGTTATAAGAAATTGTATGAAAAAGAAAATACATGTTACGGGAATGGTGTTGTTCTTTTCCCTGCTTTATCACGGTCATTCGTACTCCCAGGTAACCCGGGTGGAAGCAGTAGGAATTACGGTAAAAGAAATGAACCGATCATTAAAATTTTATACAGAGGCTCTTGGTTTTAAAAAAATATCCGATACGGAATACAACGGTGAAAGTTTTGAAAAGCTGCAGGGGATTTTTGGTTTAAATATGAGAGTCGTTCGCCTGCAATTAGGTGATGAGTTTATTGACCTGACAGATTATTTAACCACCGGCGGCCGCAGTATTCCGGAAGATGCAAAAAGCAATGATCTTTCTTTTCAGCATATTGCCATCGTAGTAAGTGATATGGATAGAGCTTTTGAACAGGTAAAAAAGTTTAATGTGGAATTTGTTTCAACCTCCCCTCAAACTTTACCAAAGTCCATCCCTGCAGCAGAAGGCATCAAAGCATTTTATTTTCATGACCCCGACAAACATAACCTCGAATTGATTTATTTCCCAAGAGGAAAAGGACAGGATAAATGGCATCCCGATAGCTATCGGGATAACGGAAAAATATTTTTAGGTATTGATCATACAGCTATCGGAGTTAGCAGTACAGAGAAAAGTCAGAGATTCTATCAGGATATTTTAGGTATAGAAAGAAAAGGCGAAAGCTGGAATAAAGGAACTGAGCAGGAACATCTGAATAATGTGGAAGGTGCATCGCTGCATATCACAGGTTACCGGGCTGCATCGGGACCCGGAATCGAGTTTTTGCAATATATCAGTCCGGGTCCGGGAAAAGTTTATCCTGAAGATTCCCGTGCAGATGATATCTGGCATTGGCAAACTACATTGATCTTGGATGATGGTGAAAAGGTTTACAATAAATTAAAAACGGCAGGATACATTTTTATTTCAAAAGAACTGGTGCATCAGTATGGTAACGGAGTGCATACCAGGTCATTTATTGTCCGTGATCCTGACGGGCATGCAATGATAGTAAAAGAGATAGTAAAATAAAAATTCAAAAAAATGTTGAAAGTAACATGTTTTTTTATCGTAGCGATATTGATTATAACCGCTCCCTGCACAGGGCAGGGATGCAGTGATGCCGGGGTGTGTACAATTCATTCGATCAAGAATAATGCGGAAGCACATGAATCCGGGAAAGGAAAGAAAAATGACCTGGTTATTGGTTTTGGTTTTGGGAAAGGAGAAAGATCTACCAATAACTACACCTGGTATGCTGAATATACAAGAAGCCTGACGCAAAGAACTTCTGTAACCGGCAAACTGAATTATGGTGCTATTACCGGTGAACTTGCTAATACTTCTGGTTTAGGAGATCTGTTTATTTCCGTTAATCATGCTTTTGACGTAAAAAAGAAATGGCAAAAATCATTTGTTATCGGCCTGAAAATTCCTTTTGACGGGGCTGATATTACCAGGAACGGAATTCATTTACCCATGCCTTATCAGACCAGCCTGGGCACAACAGATTTGGTGCTGGCGGTTAATTACAACCGGAAGTCATTTGGCGCCACGCTGGCCCTGCAACAACCTTTAAAAGCAATAAATGAAAATAAATTTTTGCCCGGCGATTACCCCGCTGTGCCTTTGACCTTACAATACTGGCCCACCAATGAATTTGAAAGAAAAGGCGATCTGGTTGGAAGAGTATCTTATAGTTTCAAAACAAGTGACAGGTTTTCCATCCGCCCAAGCATGCTTGGAATATATCATTTGGCAAACGATACTTATGCAGATGATAATAAGATGAGAAGACCCATTTATAATTCCGCAGGGCTTACCCTGAATGCCAACCTGTTTTTTGACTACAAATTAAAAAAAGGGAACGGTTTCGAACTTTCGCTGGGAACACCTTTCATAGTAAGAGATCAGCGGCCTGATGGATTGACCAGGAAATTTGTGGCTTCACTGGAATACCAGCTGAGTTTCTGAAAACCTGCCCAAACATTCCCGAAAGTTGCGGATTGTATTGGATAGTCTTTTCCAACACAAAAATTTAAATTATACAGCAGAATTGTGACCCTGAATATACTCACAAAGTATTTTTACGTATTTACAAAAGCTTAGTGCTGTTGCCTGGGTACATAATATATTACCGGGTTTAGTTGCCAACCCTGTCAACGGGCCGGCAGAACCCTGTATATACCATCTTCGGAATTGCGGTTTAATATCACTACTACTGCCGTGCCCGGTGATACATTTTTTATTCCTTCCCTTCGTCATCCAGTTGACAATACTTTAATCCGGTATTTCTTTTTTTTGCAGTAATGAACCAGCCTGAAAATATTATTTGCCCCCTATGTGGTGATGCCGTGGATAAATTACTCTACCGTTATCATCTGGATAATGAACGACAGGTGATTGAACGGATAAAACAACATAACCCTGAGTGGACAAAAGATGATGGCGCCTGCGGCCGTTGTGTGGATTATTATCATACAGAAATTGTGATGGAACAACGAATACTGCCGGAAGTGGGACCTTACTTCCCTGTAAAAAGCGCAGATGATTTTATTATTCTTCCAACGCCTTTGCGGCTGGATGCTAATGCAAAATTTACTGGCAAAGGCGTTACGATTTGTTTTATTGACAGCGGTTTTTCTATTCATCCTGATTTGATAGCATATAAAAACAGGATTAAAGAGATTGTTGACATAACAAACCCAAAACAAACTCAAAAATATTTTTCAATGCCTCATCCGGAGGCCTGGCATGGAACAATGACATCAGTAGTTTGTGCCGGTGATGGTTATTTAAGTAATGGATTATATAAAGGAATTGCCAGTGATGCCGAATTGGTATTATTAAAAGTTATGAATGATGATGGCCATATAACTACTGAAAATATTATTAGAGCACTGCAATGGGTTTTGAACAATTATAAAAAATATGAAATCAGGATTGTTAACATGAGCCTTGGCGATGATTTTGCTGTATCCTATAAAGAAAGTGAAATAGATAAGCTGGCAGAACAGTTAAATGAAAAAGGAATTGTTGTAGTGGCGGCAGTGGGTAATGATGAAAACGGATTAATAAAACCGCCTGCTAATTCACCCCATGTGATTGCTGTTGGCGGAATTGATGATGAGAATAAATTGGATGATGAAACAAAACTGTATCACTCTACCTATGGAAAAACAGTTGATGATTTGATAAAACCAGAACTGGTGGCCAATGCTATATGGATTGCTGCCCCCATTTTACCCGGCACCAAAGAACAGGAAGAATCTGAAGCCCTGCATCATTTGCTAAATGCGGAAGATGATAAACTAAAAGTAAGTTTATTAAATATCAAAGAAAAAATAAACCTGGATAGCGGAATATTTGATTCAAATGACGTACCTTTTATTAAAGAAGCAATTGTCAATCGTATCCGCAACTGCAAATATATTTCTCCGCATTATATGCATGTTGATGGAACTTCTTTTGCAGCCCCGATTGTAAGTTCTGTTATTGCACAAATGCTGGAAGCTAATCCGCAACTCACTCCATTGCTAATCCGTGAAGTTCTTTTCAGTACGGCTAAAAGAATAGATGAATACCCTGCCGAAAGACAGGGCTTCGGTGTTATCCGCCCCGGAAAAGCAGTATTAAAAGTTTTTAAAAAAGAAGAAATTATGAAACCGCATTCATCGCCATTTATCAATAGCAAACAAAAAACTATTGAATTTTATATTCAGCATGATTGTGCTTCGCAAATTTCACTGGCCGGAAGTTTTAATCATTGGGCGCAGGATGTACTGCTGATGGAGCCGGGAAAAAAAGGTTTGTGGAAAATTCAGATACCGATGCTTCCTGCAGGGAAATATCAATATAAGTTTTTTGTGGATGATAAAAAATGGCTGGAGGATGTGGACAATCCGTACAGAGAACCGGATGGTTTCCATGGATTCAACAGCATACTTGTTATTGAAAATTAAACAGAGATGGTTGAAATCATTTTAATTATTATTTTGATTTACCTGCTGGCAGGCGTATTGTTTGTTATTCCGTTTTTAAGGAAAGGAATTGTAAAAGTGGATGAAGGTGCACATGGCGGAAGTGTAGGATTTAAAATAATAATAGTACCGGGGGTAATAATATTCTGGCCGGTTTTATTGAAAAAATGGAAGAAAGCTTTAAAGAAAAAAGCAGAATGATTAAAGGATTACGAAAAAGACACAGGCAAATATGGATAGCATGGGCTGTGATATTGCCCGCAGGAATTGTTTTTGCATGGTTAGCCATTCCCAATCAGCAGCCTGTAAAATTATTGCGGGAAGAAAAAATAGAATTGTTACCTGACATTGTAAAATCCGCTGATAAAAAAGATTACCTGGTAAATCTAAGAAGCAATAAAGAAAGAACAACCTGGCAACTGGAATGGCAAAATAAAACTGTGCTTGCCGTTCCTTCGGCAGTTATTTATAAGGCCTCCCTAAATCCCTCCGAAGGAGGGACTTTTGAATCTTTCAAACCGGAGCAAGCCGAATTGATTGGAAGGATTGAAACAAAAGCTGTGTATGTATTTGTATTGCCTGCTGATTCATCAGGATATGAGCAATTACATTTGGTTCTTTATGAATTTATTCATGAACAAAAAATTGATAGCATCAACTTATTACCATGAGTGCATCTTATGTAGCCGTTGGTTGGAACAGGCAAAAGAAAATATATGACGGGCTGATTGCGGCTTTTTGCATCGGATATCTTGCTTTGTTCATAATGCTGACTTTATTATTTAACAACCAGGTAACATTTGAAACATTACTCATCCGCAGCACATCTACACTGGCTTTATTGTTGCTTCATTTTATTTTAGCTATCGGGCCCCTGTGCAGGCTGAATAAAAAATTTCTTCCTTTATTATACAACCGCAGGCATTTGGGTGTTACCATGTTTACATTGGCATTGGTACATGGCAGTTTCAGCATTTTTCACTTTCATGCAAAGGGTAATGTAAATCCATTAGTTTCCACATTTACATCCAATACCAACTTTAATTCGCTGGCCGCATTTCCATTTCAGTCGTTGGGTTTTTTGGCATTAATCATTTTTTTTCTGATGGCTATAACCAGCCATGATTTTTGGCTGCACAATCTTACACCCAAAATCTGGAAGACGCTGCACATGTTTGTTTACCTGGCTTATTTATTAGTGGTAATGCATGTTATGCTGGGAGTAATACAATATGAATCAAACCCTGTGTTTGTTATTATTCTTTTTGCAGGGTCGGCAATGCTGGTTTTACTTCACCTGCTGGCAGCATCAAAAGAAAAAAGAATTGACCAGATGAAATTTTTGGTGCAACAGGAAGGTTATGTGTTTGTATGTGACGTAAATGATATAGAGAATAGGTGTGCAAAAATATTTTGTATTGACAAAGAAAGAATTGCTGTGTATAAACATGAAAATAAATTATTTGCTGTGCATAATGTATGCAAGCACCAGGGCGGGCCATTGGGCGAAGGAAAAATAATAGACGGTTGCATTACCTGCCCCTGGCATGGTTATCAGTATTTGCCGAATAACGGGCAATCGCCGCCGCCATTTAAAGAAAAAGTAAGCACTTATGATGTGAAAGTAATTGATAATAAAATCTGGCTGAACCCGGTTGCATTTCCGGAAGGAACAGAAAGACCAGGAGCAATAATTAATAATTGAATTGAAAAATGGATAATTCAGAATTCTATATTGGATGGCAACCGAAGTCGCCGAAGAGTTTTGCAAAACATACCCGTATGGTATTGTTTGTTTTAGTAACAATAGTAATTGCGGCAGGAGTTTTATTATCGCTGCAGCAAAAGAGATTTTCAACTGCCAGTTTCGAATTCGGACAACTCACCGAAATAAAAGGCATTTATCAAAATTTTCCTGTTCCATCTGTTAAAGTGATGACGAAACAGGATGCATCAGGAAATTCAACTTACCTGACTATTCCATTGGTTGGTTATGGAAAATTTGGCGCCGAAGGAACCATTGCACAACTGGAAAAAGAAAAAAATATCAGCCTTGATAAAAAAGAAATAACCATCAAAGGCACATTGTTGTACAGCGATGGAAAAACATTGCTGCAAATTGATAAGAATGATAAACCGCTAATCAATGTAGGTGATGCATCATCTGCACAAATAATCATAAACAATATTAAAGAACTCGGCACGGTAGAATTAACTGGTGAAGTGCTGGACCCCAAGTGCTATTTTGGTGTAATGAAACCGGGGCTTGGCAAGCCTCATCGGGATTGCGCTATCCGTTGTATTGCCGGTGGAATGAGCCCTGTATTTTATGTAAGAAATGAAAAAGGAGAAGCCGGTTATTATCTTATCCTTGATGAGAATGGAAATAAAATGAATGATGATTTGAAGGATTATATAGCTGACCCGGTATCATTGAAAGCAAAAGCTGTTCAATATGATGATTGGGTAGTGTTATATGTAAACAAAAAAACTATAAAACGTACGGGTGGATTGAGTTGGTTTAAATCGAAAGCTATTTCGTGCACACCATCCTCTGACAAATAATTCATAGCATATTTTGATAAATTGGATTTGCTTCTATTTTTTTAATAATAGTACCAGGATTCATATACCTTTCTCTTGTTATTGGCCGATGAATATAATCAGAGCCTATCCATATTTCACCGCTCATTTTTTTTCTAACATAAATGCTCCAATCAAGCAACTGATAACCGAGTCCATGAGCAATACAGATTGCATCGGTGTTATATTCAAAGTGGTCAATATATTTTGCAGAAATATTTTTAACTACATGTAATATTATTTGTTTGGTGGTCATGGTTAAAAAATCTGCAGCATGTGCCATTTCGTGGCCCATTACACCCAACTGTGCATTAAAAGGTAAATTTTTAAATAGCACCGGCATTAGTATTTCCTCACTACTGTCGCTTAAAGTAATTACAAAATGTCTTTTGCGTGGAGGTTCAAAAACTCCCACGTAGGTAGCTCTTGTATTTAATCCGGTATGTCTTTTTCTTATTCTAAAAAGGATGGGGCTATTTTTCAATTCTGGATAATAAGAAAGTACAATCAGGATTTGCTTTTCGAATTGCTTTGGGTATTGTTTATTATTTCCAAATTCTTTTTTTAATTCTGTAAAATAATTTTTTGAAAGGCTATCAGGATTAAAATTTTTTCGTGGAGATTGACAAAATACAATTAATGTATATGAAATAAGAATGATTATTGCAAGAAGGGTTTTTGCGCTATTCATACACCATTTCATGCTGCTGCAGGTTTTACTTCTTTTAGTCTTTCCATAAATAATGAAGATTCTATTTCATACACAATGTCTTCAGCCACTTCTTTTTTATCTTTTAAAGGATAATCTGTCCTGGATAAATCTTTTTTTATAATTGTTATCTTATTGGTATCAAAACCGAAGGTAGCTCTCTGGTCATTCATTGAGTTCAAAACTACCATGTCAAAATTTTTCTTACTCAACTTGTTTATTGCATTCTTCAGTTCATCATTTGTTTCCAGTGCGAAACCAACAGAAAGTTGTTTACAGGTTTTTACTTTACCGAATTCATAAGCTATATCAATATTTTTTACCAACTTAACAATAAACTCGGATTTGACTTTCTTTATTTTTTGTTCAGCAATTTTTGCAGGCCGGTAATCTGCCACAGCAGCAGCAAAAACAGCCGCATCAACTTCTTCAAAAAATCTGCAGCAAGCTAAATACATTTCTGAAGCCGAATTAACTTTTACAATTTTCAGGTGGGGATGATTAAGTTCGATACACACAGGTCCGGAAACAAGAAACACTTCTGCTCCCTGTTTCAAACATTCTTCAGCAATAGCATATCCCATTTTTCCGGAAGAGTGATTGCTGATGTAGCGGACGGGGTCAATAGCTTCACGGGTTGGGCCAGCGGTGATAAGGATCTTTTTATTCTTTAAGTGTGTGGAGTTCATAAGCCAAAATTTAATAATTCCAAATTTATTTCAACAGCCTGTGATGAACTGTCAGTTGGTTTACAATTATGGCAAATGAACAATTAGATTCACCTGGCAAAATAGTGCCTGGAATTTCCTTAATTATTATCAAAAACAATATTCACTGATTCCCGTGGATTATCCTTTTCAAAATGCAATAGTTGTGCCGGATAATAAAAAGTATGATAATCATGAATTAAGCTTTCTTCATCCAGCTTCTCTGCATTTCTGCGCATTGCTCTTTGCAAACCTTTTTCAAATGAACATTCAATCCAGATTTTATAATCATAATAGCTGAGATATTTCTTTTTGAATAAAAAAATTCCTTCAATTAGCAGAATATCGATGTTTTTAAAATCGTAAATCAAATGATAATATTCATCTGAATGTGTATGTATTCCCAGCGTTTCGAGATAAATACTTTTATTCTTTTGTAAAGGAAAAATCAACTGCTCAAAAAAATCATTCCATCTGAAAATGTTATTATATACATTCTGTGCAGCATTTTCTTTTTGCAACCGCATTGCCCGTTGATGTTGCCAGGGGTCAATATTAATATTAGCGACATTCAATCCATTGCATTCTATTTTTTTCTGAAGGAGTTTGCCAATATGTCCTTTCCCGGAAGCATCAATACCGCTGATGGCAACAGTAAAGACTTTTGAGGAAGAATGCAGTTTATGATTTTCAGCTACCTTATCTGCCAGTTCAGTAATGGAACTCAATTCATGCATTGTTATACACCTTAATCAACGTTTCCCTCAATACAGAGGCTTCATCTGAGCTATGATAATAAATTAAGTTGGCAATATCTTCCGGCTTTACCCATTTATTAAAATCAGCATCAGGTATGGCAGTTCTGTTTTGTGGTGTGTCTATTGTACTTGGCACTACTACACTGGTTACTACATTTTTTCCTTTTGCTTCTACATTCATTAATTCAGCCAGCCGAAAAATTAATGATTTAGCTAACCCATAAGCCACCATTCCATTACCATATTCAGCATTTAATCCTGGCCGTGAACCAATAATAAATATCCTTCCGCTGTTTTGTTTCATCATTTGTACAAAAACCGGACGGGCTACATTGTAGGTTGTTTCAAAATTCAGTTTATATTGTTTTAAAATATCAGCAGCAGATGTATCCACAATTTTTCCCATGGCGAAACCACCAACAGTTAATACAGCAGTATCTATCGAACCGTATTTTTCAATAACATTTGCTATAAATTTTCCCGTATCTTCTTCATTCATCAAATCAACAACAGCCTTTTCCAATTTATCATTTGGGTAATCAAGTACAGTAGTGTCGCCAGGAATTATTGTTCCAATGGCTTTATACCCTTCAGCTATAAATTTCTTTACTACCGCCTGTCCGAGATTACCTGTGGCTCCGGTTACGATTGTTGTTTTCATTTCAAATACATTATTTTACCAAGTTACAGAAAACAAAAACCCTTCAGCAATTTGCTGAAGGATTTTCATTGCTCGTTATTCCCAACTAAATTTTCCGCCGGTATTCAACCTTATCTTATATAAACTTGTATGTGCAGTGAGATATAAAGTTTTTCCATCATCGCCCCAGGCCATATTGGCCGGTCGTTCGGGTGTTACAATTTTACCCAGCAATTTCCCTTCTGCAGAAATAACCCATACACCACCCGGCGCACTAACAAATAAATTACCTGCTTTGTCCACTTTTATTCCGTCAATCGCTTCATCGTCTTCTGTAAGGTTCCAGTCAAAGAAAACTTT
>Ga0209798_10001583_pt1 | contig 13663 bp, 12 predicted proteins | sample DOMMetBare3Fresh_FD_187475 | JGI IMG/M metagenome (GOLD analysis project Ga0209798, IMG submission 187475) | Wetland sediment microbial communities from St. Louis River estuary, USA, under dissolved organic matter induced mercury methylation -... | ecosystem: Environmental > Aquatic >...
GCGGTTGTCGCCCTGGCCGGCCTTGCCGGACGTCGCGCGCCGGTGCGGGTGGTGGTGGTACTCCAGGAGCGTCGTCTCCTGCGGGTCGACGACGAGGACGACGGCGCCCCCGTTGCCGCCGTTGCCGCCGTCCGGGCCGCCGAGCGGCTTGAACTTCTCCCGGTGGACGGACGCGCAGCCGTTCCCGCCGTCCCCGCCTGCGACGTGGAGCACGACGCGATCGACGAACGTCGTCACGGTGGACCTCGACTCTCCTGCTCGTGGTGCTGCGGGACGCGCGAAGGGCGGGCCGGTGACCGGCCCGCCCTAGGCGACGTGCTGCGAGCGGCTAGCCGCTCGGGTCTGTGCTCCGGTGGGCGAGGGTCACTCGCCGACCGGGACGACGCTGACGACCCTGCGGCCGCGCTTGCGGCCGAACTCGACGGCGCCCGGCGAGAGCGCGAAGAGCGTGTCGTCGTTGCCGCGGCCGACGTTGTCGCCCGGGTGGAAGTGGGTGCCGCGCTGGCGCACGATGATCTCGCCGGCGCCGACGACCTGGCCGCCGAACCGCTTCACGCCCAGACGCTGCGAGTTCGAGTCACGACCGTTCCGGGTCGAGCTCGCGCCCTTCTTGTGTGCCATGACTCGTGCCTGCCTTCGGTTTCGCTGCGGCGGTCCGCGGGACGATCAGATGCAGATCAGGTACTGAGCAGTTGCCTGGCGACCCGCCGCGGGGCAGGTCGACCGAGGGTCACTTCTCGATGCCGGTGACCCGGATCCGCGTGTGGTGCTGCCGGTGGCCCTGGCGCTTGCGGTAGCCGGACTTGTTCTTGAACTTGAGGATGCGGATCTTCGGGCCCTTCGTGGCCTCGACGATCTCGGCGGTGACCTTGACCCCGGCGAGCGCGTCGGCCGCACTGGTCACCGTGCCGCCGTCGACGAGGAGGAGCGGCTGGAGCTCGACCGTGGAGCCGGCAGCGCCGGACAGCTTGTCGACGACGAGGACGTCCCCGACGGACACCTTCTCCTGACGGCCGCCTGCGCGGACGATCGCGTACACGTGGAACTCCTGCCTGGTCGGTCCTGGTTGCTCGCCGGCGTTCGCACCCGACCTTCTCACCGGCCGCCCGGTGACGGTCGTCCGGCAGTGGCGATGCGGGGGGCGTAGACAACGAGGCGCGCCCTGCGGCGCACCAAGGGTAAAGGGTACGGATGCGGCGGTGGCCGGGTCAAACCGGCCCTCCGCCTCCCCTCCTGGTCGTGTTCCCGGTCGTCTCGTCCGGTGGTGGGTTCGCTCCCGCTGCGAGCGGCCCGGTTCAGCTGCCCGCGACGGCGCTCGGCGTGGCGCCGGCCGCCTCGGCGGGCGGACCCGCCGGGCTCGACGCCGACCGGTTGCCCCGGCCCCGCCGTCCCCGGCGTCCGGTGGGCTCGCCCTCGGCGGTCCCGCCATCGGCGGCCGAGGCAGCACTGCCGTTCGGACCCGCGTCTACGTCCGTCTTGTCCGCCCTGTTCGCCTTATCGACCTTGTCCCCCTTATCCCCCTTGTCGGCCTTGTCGGCCTTGTCGGCCTTGTCGGCGGACCGGCCGGAGCCGTTGCCGCCCGACCCGTTGCCGGACCGACCGCCGCCGCGCCGGCCGCCACCACCCGAGCCGCTGCCGCTGCTGCCGCTGCTGCTGGCGCCCCCGGACGAGCCGCCGCCGTCCTGGCGCTTCTCGACGGGCTCGTCGTGCAGGACGATGCCGCGGCCGCCGCAGTGCTCGCAGTTCTCGCTGAAGACCTCGAGCAGCCCCTGGCCGACCCGCTTGCGGGTCATCTGGACCAGCCCGAGGGACGTCACCTCGGCGACCTGGTGCTTCGTGCGGTCGCGGCCGAGGCACTCGAGGAGCCGGCGCAGCACGAGGTCCCGGTTGGACTCCAGCACCATGTCGATGAAGTCGACGACGATGATCCCGCCGATGTCCCGCAGCCGGAGCTGGCGGACGATCTCCTCGGCAGCCTCGATGTTGTTCTTGGTGACCGTCTCCTCGAGGTTGCCGCCGGAGCCGGTGAACTTGCCGGTGTTCACGTCGACGACCGTCATGGCCTCGGTCCGGTCGATGACGAGCGAGCCGCCCGACGGCAGCCAGACCTTGCGGTCGAGCGCCTTGGCGAGCTGCTCGTCGATCCGGTGCTCGGCGAAGACGTCGCGGTCGCCCTCCCACCGCTCGACGCGCTCGACGAGGTCGGGCGCCACGTGGCCGATGTAGGCCTGCAGGATCTCCCAGGCCTCGTCGCCGTCGATGACGAGCCGGGCGAAGTCCTCGTTGAAGATGTCGCGGACGACGCGGATCGCGAGGTCCGGCTCGCCGTAGAGCAGCGCCGGCGCGTTGACCGCTCCGGTCTTGCGGGAGATGTCCTCCCACTGCGCTGCCAGCCGCGCGACGTCGCGCTCGAGCTCCTCGGCGCTCGCACCCTCGGCGGCCGTCCGGACGATGACCCCGGCGTCGTCCGGCACGACGTCGCGCAGGATCTTCTTGAGCCGGTTGCGCTCGATGTCGGGCAGCTTGCGGGAGATGCCCGTCATGGAGCCGTCGGGCACGTAGACGAGGTAGCGGCCGGGCAGTGACACCTGGCTCGTGAGCCGGGCGCCCTTGTGGCCGATCGGGTCCTTCGTCACCTGGACGAGGACGCTCTCCCCCGACTTCAGGGCGTGCTCGATCCGGCGCGGCTGACCCTCCAGGCCCGCGGCGTCCCAGTTGACCTCGCCGGCGTACAGGACGGCGTTGCGGCCCTTGCCGATGTCGACGAAGGCCGCCTCCATGCTCGGGAGCACGTTCTGCACCCGGCCGAGGTAGACGTTGCCGACCATCGACGTCTGGGTGCGCCGCGCGACGTAGTGCTCCACGAGCACCCCGTCCTCGAGGACACCGATCTGGGTACGGCCCTCCCGCTCGCGCACGACCATGACCCGGTCGACGCTCTCGCGGCGGGCGAGGAACTCCGCCTCGGTGATGACCGGACGGCGCCGGCCGGCCTCGCGGCCCTCCCGGCGGCGCTGCTTCTTCGCCTCGAGGCGGGTGGAGCCGCGCAGCCCGGTGACGTCGCCGCTGCTGCTGCCGCCGCCGGAACGGCGGCTCTCCCGCACCCGGACCACGGTGTTCGGCGGGTCGTCGGGGTCGGTGTCCGCGCCGGAGGTTCCCCGGCGGCGCCGGCGGCGGCGCCGACGGCTGCCCGCGGCGGTCTCGGAGTCGTCGGGGTCGTCGCCGTCGGTCCCGGCGTCGCCGGTCTCGGCGGGCTCCTCGTCGCCGGTCTCCTCGCCGTCCTCGGCGTCCCCACGGGTGCGGCCACGGCGGCCGCGGCCACCCCGCCGACGGCGCCGGCGCGGCGCACCGTCGCCGTCCTCGTCGTCGTCGTCGCTGTCGTCGGCCTCGGCCGGCGCGGTGTCGGGGTCCGCGACCTCGGTGGCGGCCGCCTCGGCGACCGGCTCCTCCTGCGTGACGGCACGGCCGCGGGTGCGGCGGGTGCGACGGGCGGGCTCGGGCGCCTCGGCCTCGTCGGGCGTGGCGTCCGCGGGCGCCGAGTCACCCGTGGTCTCGTCGGTCGCCGGGTCGACGACGGGCGGGCCGGCGGGACGGGAGGCGGCGCGGCGGGTGCGCGGGGCCGCCGGTTCGGGAGCCTGGAACAACGGCATCGCGAAGACGGGCCGGGCGGCGGCCTCGTCGGCGTCCTCCTCGGCGTCCTCCTCGGCGGCCTCCGCCGCGGCGTCCGGCCCGGCGACCGCCTCGGCGGCGACCTGGGCGGGGTCGACGGCGACCTCGGCCGGGACCTCGATCCGGGCCGCCTCGGCGGCGGCCTTCGGGGCCCGGCGGCGCTTGCGGACCGCCGGGGCGGCCTCGGCCTCGACCGCAGGAGCCGGGGCATCCGCGGGCTCGGTAGCCGGCGCAGCCGGCTCGGCGACCGGGACGGCCTCCGCGGGCGCGTCGGCGACCTTCTTGCGGCTGGCCCGCTTGCGCGCGGGGCGCTTCTCGACGGGCGCCGGCGCGTCGGCGGCGGCCGCATCGTCGCCCGCGGCCGGAGCGCCGCCCTCCCCGGAGTCGGGCTCGGGTGCGACGGGCGGCCCGGCGGGCCGGGACGCGGCCCGACGTCGGGTCCGTGCCGCGGGAGCCGTCACCGGGGCGGCCGCGTCGGTGCCGGCGGTGCTGGTGGTCGTGCCGGTGGTGCTGAAGGTCGTGCTGGTGGGCTCGTCGTCGAGCGTCACGGGGTACTCCCGTTCCCCGGGTACCGAGCCACACCACCATCGGCACCGCACGGGGCGGTCGTCGCGTTCGTCGCGCCGGGTTCGGCGCGACGGAAGTCGTCACGTGCGCCTGGTGATCGCGCTGGCGTCAGTGCGGCGCGGCTCGGGTCAGGCGCCGGCGGCGTCCCGGTCGGCGGTCAGAGGATCGGCCACCGTGCCGTCCGCCTCGTCGAGCGGCCCCTGCGCCAGCCGCGTCATCCGTGGGGGTGACGGCGGCGCGAGGAGGGCCTGCGACCGGAGGGCGGCGAGGACGTCGTCGGGTCGGACAGCAGGTGTGGTGTGCCGTACGACCAGTCTGAGTATCGCACAGGGGACACCCACGACTTGAGCCCCGGCACGCGGGTCGCTCCCCGCGTCGTCCGTCGGACCGAGCGTCGCCTGCCCGGCGGTGGTGTCCGTGGCCGGCGGGTGCAGCGGCGGTGGGAGCGTGTCGACGACGACCAGCCGGACGACCGACGACCGCGCGTCGAAGGTCCGGATGCCGTTCTTCGTGAGCCGCTGCACCTCGATCCGGTCGGCCGCGAGGAAGACCTCGACGGCGGCGCGCGCCGCGTCGACCGTGACCCCGGGCAGCTCGAGGACCCAGTCGGACGCCTCGAGCCGGTCCGCGAGCGAGCCCGGGCCGGCCTCGACGACCTCGACGACGTCGAGGCCCACCGGGAGCGCGGCGTCGAGCGCGGTGCGGAGGGCCTGCGGCTCGCAGCGGCGGCTCAGCGCGATCTCGAGGTACTCGGCCTCGCTCGCCGCCCCCGTCGGCGCCGCGCCGGCGTAGGAGATCCGCGGGTGCGGGTTGAACCCGGCCGAGAAGGCGACCGGCACGCCGGACCGGCGGACGGCGCGCTCGAGGGCCCGCTGGAAGTCGCGGTGGCTCGTGAAGCGCAGCCGACCCCGCTTGGTGAAGCGCAGCCTCAGCCGCTGCACCGCGGGCGGTGGCGGCGGGCCGTCCGGGGACCGGGCCACGGCCGGGAGCCTACGGCGTGCGCGGCCGCGGGTCGCTCGGGGGTCGCGGTCAGACGACGGGTACGGCCTCGACGATGAGGTTGTTCTCGTAGCGGTGGGTCTGCGGGTCGAAGCGGCCGCCGCACGTGATGAGGACGAGCCGGTGCGCGCCGTCCTGAGCGAAGATCGCCGGGTCGTCGGCGAGGTCGGCCTGCCTGACCTGCCGGATCCCGGCGACCTCGTAGCGCTGGACCCGGTCCCCCTCGCGCAGCGTGACGACGAAGCCCTTCCGGACTTTCCTCAGGTCGGCGAGGATCCCGAGGCCGAACTGCGCGGAGTCGACGTGCCCGGCGATGACGACGCGTCCGAACGCCTCGCCGGCCTGGGCCCCGCCGGTCCACCAGCCCACCTCGTCCGGGTCGTCGGGGACGACGAGCGACCCGTCGTCGCGGACGCCCGCCGGGACGACCGGTGCCCGGTCGCCGTCCCAGAGCACGAGCGTGGCGGGCCGGAACGGGTCGCGTGCACCGTCGGCCCGCCCGGTCGCGGCCTCCTGCACGACCGGCTCCCGGGTGCCGCCCCGTGCGGGGCCGACCGGAGTCGTCGGGACGGCGGTGCCGGGCAGGATCACGGGGGCGGCGGTCAGGGCGCGGCCCGGCGGCGCCGAGGTGGCGGCCACGCTCGGCACAGCGACGACGAGGAGCCCGGTGAGGAGCATCCCCACGCCGTACCCCGCCACGGCCAGGAGGCCCGGGGTCGAGCCGCTCACCGGCGGCTCACCGCACGTGCCGGCTCACCGGGCGTGCCGGCTCCCGACGCCGGCCACGGCCGTGCGGGCGGCGCCGACGCGCGACGCGACGAGCAGGAACAGTCCCAGCAGGCCCACGAGGATCGACGTCCGGGTCGACAGCGGGCCGCCCCCGACGAGTGCGAGGGCCGCCTGGCCGCCGTCGCCGGTGTGCACGCTCGTCGGCGCCTTGGCGCCGACGACGGTCAGCGGCAGCTCCTGGACGAGCGCGTCGGCGGTGCCGGCGGTGGGGTCCCCGATCGCGAAGACCCGGGTCAGCGTGCCCTTCTTGAGGGTCAGCGACACCGGCTTGAGGATCGGGTCGCCGCCGGAGGTCGGGACGACGTCGACCGAGTACGTCTTCGCCGGGACGTCGAGGAACAGCGACTCGCCGTTGGCGACGTTGCGGAAGACGGCCTTGCCGTCGACGCGGATGTCCGCGGGCGGGGCCATCGCGACGTGGGCGACGACGAGGCGGGACTTGCCCGGGCCGACCGGCTTCTTGTCGTTCGTGAAGACGGTGGCCGTCGGTGTGCCCTCGGTGTCGGCCTTGGGGTGCGCGACGATGTCCGTGCTCGTCCCGGCCTTGATCGAGAACCGGCTCGACAGCAGCACCTTGCCGTCGCCGTCGCGCAGCTCGAGGCGGTGCGACCCCGCGCTCAGCCGCAGCGGGCCGACGATCGTCTTGGGTTTGGCGTCGGGGCAGACGTTCTTCCCGTCGACGAAGACGTCGACGGTCTGGCCGACGATCCCGTGGACGATGAAGGCCTCGCCGGTGGTGCCTGCGGCGCGCGCCGAGGAGGCCACGGCCGTCGAGACCCCGAACGCCAGAAGGATCACTGCGACCACTGCCAGCAACCGCCGACCCCGTGCGCCCGACATCAGTCCTCCAGAACCTCGCCCATCGTCACGTCACCCTAGCGATGTGGGTCCTGCGAGGCGTCGAAAACGCGCAGAGTAGCCGGGCATGTCGCCCGAACAGCCGAGAGAATCGGCCGATCGGACGGTGCGTGACACGTCTACGGCTAATCTGGTAGACGCACGCACGTCGACGGGCCGTCCCCTGCATGGTCGGTCGCCGCGCCAGGAGGATGATCGATGGCCAAGCGCGACGGCGCCGCAGGCGCCGCCGAGACCGTTGCGGACCCGGCTGACGCCGGTCCGCCCGACGGTGATCTCGCCCTCGGCGCCGGCAGCTCCCCGGCCGGCGGGGCGGTCGACACGCCGGGGCCGCCCGCCGAGCCCGTGACCCGTGACGGCGCTGCCGCTGCCGACGAGCCGCCGGCCGCCGGGGCGTTGCCCGGCGCCGTCCAGGAGCCGGTCGCCGTCCCGGCCGTCGCCGGCGTCGGCGCCGCCTCGCAGGGCCGCCGTGCCGGCCGGTTCCCCCGGCCCTCCGGACCGCGCACCCCGACCTTCGGGATCTCCCTCGCCGCGATCCGCGGGCCGCGCCCGGTGGCGCGCACCGAGGGCACCGAGGAGCTGCGCCGCTCGCTGGCCGACACGGAGGCGCAGACCAACGAGCTGCGCGAGGCGCTCGACGCGCTGCGCCAGGCCCTCGACCACACCTCGCCGGCACGCACGGCCCCGGCGGAGCCCGAGCGGCCCCGCCGCCGGCCGGCGCTGATCCTCGCGCTCGCGGCCTCGCTCGTCGCCGTCGTCGTCGTGGTCGCCCTCGTCCTCTCCCGCGGCGACGACACCGTGACGGCGTCCCCGTCGCCGGCGCCGTCCGCCACGGCGTCCTCACCGTCGGCGAGCCCGTCCGCCCCGAGCCCGTCGGCATCGGCTGCCCCGTCGGTCACCGCGTCCGCGACCCCGGCGCTGACGACGACACCGCTGCCCTGGCGCGGCGGACCCGTCATCGTGCCGCCGGGCGTCCCGGAGTCCGGTCCCGGGATCACGGCACCCGGCACGGACGTGACGCTGGCGATCGACGACGACCTGCGGCACTTCGACGTCTACGAGCAGGCCGTGCTCGCCGAGCCCGCCGACGCGGTCACGGTGTCGTTGCCGCCGGTGACGCTGTGGAGCGGCGCGCTGGACGGCGCCGCCGAGGAGGTCCGGCCGGCGGTCGAGGACCTCCAGATCGAGATCGACGGTGTGCCGGTCCGGGTCCAGGAGCGGGGCGAGGGCTGGTTCGCGCTCCCGCCGAGCGGCAGCCGGGCCACGAAGGTCGTGCTCCGTTACCGGCTCTCCGGCGTGGCCGTCGGATACGCCGGCAGCCCGAACGCCGCGCGCCGCACGGTCGCCGTGCCGCCGCTCACCGCCCGGGCCTCGCTCGAGGACTCCCTGCCGGTCACGCTGCGGGTCGACGACCCGCGCGTGCGCACCATGTCGTGCACCACCGCGGCCGAGAACACCGTGCTCTGCGGCGGCCAGCAGGGCTCGACGACGATCGGTACGATCCCGACGGGTGCGGCACCTGCGGCGTTCTTCCTGGTGGACCTCCGCGCGCTCTGAGCCTGCCCGGCCCGGGGGGCCGGCGGTCTGCGTGCGCGTGGTCGCTCAGACGCCGGCGGCGGGGGCGGGGGCGACGCTCAGCGGCAGCAGGCTGCGCCCGGTCGGGCCGATCTGGATCTCGGTGCCGAACTGCGGGCACACGCCGCAGTCGAAGCACGGCGTCCAGCGGCAGTCCTCGACCTCGACCTCGGACAGCGCGTCCTGCCAGTCCTCCCAGAGCCAGTCCTTGTCCAGGCCCGCGTCGAGGTGGTCCCAGGGGAGCACCTCGGTGAAGTCGCGCTCGCGCGTGGTGTACCAGTCGAGGTCGACGGGCTCGTCGGCCAGGGCGCTGGCGGCGCATCGCTCCCAGCGCTCGTAGGAGAAGTGCTCGCTCCAGCCGTCGAAGCGGCCGCCGTCCTCCCACACCGCGCGGATGACCGTGCCGACCCGCCGGTCGCCGCGGGAGAGCAGCCCCTCGATCGTGCCGGGCCGGCCGTCGTGGTAGCGGAAGCCGATCGCCTTGGCGTACTGCCGGTCGGACCTGATCGCGTCCCGGAGCTTGGCCAGCCGGGCATCGACGACCTCGTGGTGCTCCTGGGCAGCCCACTGGAACGGCGTGTGCGGCTTGGGCACGAAGCCGCCGATGCTGACGGTGCACCGGACGTCACGGCTTCCCGACGCCTCGCGGCCGGTCGCGATGACCCGCTTGGCGAGGTCGGCGATCTGCAGGACGTCGTCGTCGGTCTCGGTCGGCAGGCCGCACATGAAGTAGAGCTTCACCTGGCGCCAGCCGTTGCCGTACGCGGCCGCGACGGTCCTCACGAGGTCGTCCTCGGTGACCATCTTGTTGATGACCTTGCGGATCCGCTCGCTGCCGCCCTCGGGCGCGAACGTCAGGCCGGACCTGCGGCCACCCCGGGACAGCTCGTTCGCGAGGTCGATGTTGAAGGCGTCGACGCGGGTGCTCGGCAGCGACAGACCCGTGTTCGTGCCCTCGTAGCGGTCGGCGAGCTGCTTGGTGAGCCCCGCGATCTCGGAGTGGTCGGCACTCGACAGGCTGAGCAGTCCCACCTCCTCGAAACCCGTTGCGGCCAGGCCCTTCTCGACCATCTCGCCGATCCCCTGCAGCGACCGCTCGCGCACGGGACGGGTGATCATCCCGGCCTGGCAGAACCGGCAGCCCCGGGTGCAGCCACGGAAGATCTCGACGCTCATCCGCTCGTGCACGCTCTCGGCGAGCGGGACGAGCGGCCGCTTCGGATAGGGCCACTCGTCGAGGTCGGAGACCGTGTGCTTGCCGACCCGCCACGGGACGCCGGGCCGGTTCGGTGCCACCCGCTGGATCCGGCCGTCGGGCAGGTAGTCGACGTCGTAGAACTGCGGGACGTAGACGCCGCCGGTGCGCGCGAGCCGCAGGAGGAGCTCGGTGCGACCGCCGGGCCGGCCCTCTGTCTTCCACGCCGCGATGACGTCGGTGACGAGCAGGACCGCCTGCTCGCCGTCCCCGACGACGGCCGCGTCGAGGAAGTCCGCGACCGGCTCGGGGTTGAAGGCGGCGTGGCCGCCGGCGAGCACGACAGGGTGCGACTCGTCGCGGTCCGCGGCGAGCAGCGGGATGCCGGCGAGGTCGAGCGCGGTGAGCATGTTCGTGTAGCCGAGCTCGGTCGAGAACGACAGGCCGAGGACGTCGAACGCGCGGACCGGCCGGTGGCCGTCGACGGTGAACTGCGGGACGCCGTTTGCCCGCATGATCTTCTCCATGTCGGGCCACACGGCATAGGTGCGCTCGGCCAGGGCGTCCGCGCGCTCGTTGAGCACCTCGTAGAGGATCATGACGCCCTGGTTGGGCAGGCCGACCTCGTAGGCGTCGGGGTACATCAGCGCCCAGCGCACCGTGGCGTCGCCGGCGACGTCCCAGTCCTTGACCTGGCTGTTCAGCTCGCCGCCGACGTACTGGATCGGCTTGCTCACCAGGGGCAGCAGCGGCTCGAGCCGGTCGAAGAGCGACTCGACGGGCATGGTCACGAAGACCCTTCGGGTGGACGGTCAGCTGGTCGGACGGGCGGACGGTCAGGGCGGGCGGGTCACGCGGACGGTCAGGACGGGCGAACCTCAGGTCCAGGGTAACCGGGCCCGCTGCCCCCGGCCCGACCGTCCCCGCCCGAGGGCCGTCGCCCCGGCGAAGCAGGCGAGCGCGTCGTCGTGCGGCCGCCTACTTCTTCTCCCGCCAGACGCGCTCGAAGGGCAGCCGCCAGGCGTGCGGGGCGATGAGCTGGTGGATCGCGTTGGGTCCCCAGGTCCCGACCGCGTAGGGCTTGACCGCCGGCGGGTCGACCAGGAGGGCTGTCGAGCGGTCCCAGAGGCTCTCGATGCCCTCGGCGGTGGTGAACAGCGTGTGGTCGCCGCGCATCGCGTCGAGGATCAGCCGCTCGTAGGCCTCCATGACGTCGCCGGCCCGCTCGGTCTCCTGGGTGGAGAACTGCATCGAGAGCTTCTCGAGCTTCATGCCCGGCCCCGGCCGCTTGCCGTAGAACGACAGCGACACCTTCGAGGCGTCGGCGAGGTCGAACGTCAGGTGGTCCGGGCCGGCCTGCCCGACCCCGGAGTTCGGCGGGAACATCGACCGCGGCGCCTCCCGGAACGCGACGGAGATGATCCGCATCCCCTCGGCCATCCGCTTGCCGGTGCGCAGGTAGAACGGGACGCCCGCCCAGCGCCAGTTGTCCAGCTCCACCTTGAGCGCGATGAACGTCTCGGTGTCGGAGTCGCCCGAGACGCCGTCCTCGTCGCGGTACCCGGCGTACTGGCCGCGGACGACGTCGCGGACGTCGACCGGCATCATCGACCGGAAGACCTTGTTCTTCTCCTCGCTGATCGCCCTCGGCTCGAGCGCGGTCGGCGGCTCCATGGCGACGAACGCGAGCACCTGGAGCAGGTGCGTGACGACCATGTCCTTGTAGGCGCCGGTCTGCTCGTAGAAGCCGGCGCGCCGGTCGAGCCCGAGCACCTCGGGGATGTCGATCTGCACGTGGTCGATGAAGTTGCGGTTCCAGATCGGCTCGAAGAGGCCGTTGGCGAACCGGAACGCGAGGATGTTCTGCGCCGCCTCCTTGCCGAGGAAGTGGTCGATCCGGAAGATCCGGCTCTCGTCGAACGTCTCGTGCAGGTGGTTGTTGAGCGCGACGGCGCTCGGCAGGTCGGTGCCGAACGGCTTCTCCATGACGACCCGCGAGCGCTCGACCAGACCGGCGTCCCGGAGCATGGCGATGACCGCCAGCGCCGCCTTCGGCGGCACACTGAGGTAGTGCAGCCGCTGCACGTTCGCCCCGAGCTCGGCCTCGGCGGCCGTGACGGTCGCGGCCAGGGCCTGCGGGCCCGCACCCTGCGGGACGTACGTGACGCGACCGGCGAACTCGTCCCAGGCGCCGGCCGGCAGCCGCTGGTTGCCGAACTCCTCGACGGCCTGCTTGGCGAAGACGCGGAAGCCCTCGTCGTCGAGGTCCTCCAGGGACGTCGCGACGAGGCGCACCATCGGCGCGAGCTCGGAGGTCCCGAGCCGGGCCAGGCCCGGCAGGAGCTTGCGGCGCGCCAGGTCACCGGTGGCCCCGAAGAGGACGACGACGTGCGGGTCGATCGGCTCCGTCCCGGAGTGCACCGGCCGCGACCCGGGCGCGGGGTAGGAGATCGTCTGGGGCGGGTTGTGGGTGGACACGACCCGATCGTGGCACTGCCGCGTCACAGGTGTCATCACGAACGGGTGGGCGACCCAGGACTCCTCGTCCGCTGCCGTGCCCGGCCGCGTCACCGCCGGAACCAGACCTTGATCTCCCGCGCCGCGGCGTCCGCGCTGTCGCTGCGGTGGACGACGTTCTCCATCGGGCCGTGACCGTGGTCGCGGCCGAGGTCGCCGCGGATCGTGCCCGGCGGCGCGAGCGTCGGGTCGGTCGGGCCGCACAGCGCCATCACGCCCTCGACGACCCGGCGCCCCTCGACGACGGCGAGGACGGCGGGACCGGACGCCATGAACGCGGCGAGCCCGGCGTAGAAGGGCTTGCCGACGTGGTCGACGTAGTGCTCGGCGAGCGTCGACGCGTCCGGCACCCGCACGTCGAGCGCGACGATCGAGTACCCCTTCGCCTCGACCCTGCGCAGCACCTCGCCGACCTGGCCGCGCGCGACGCCGTCGGGCTTGACGATGACGAGCGTCCGTTCGACCCGAGCCTGCATGGCGCACCCTCCCGGGCGCCCCGCGGCGGACGCACCCGGCGCCAGGTTAGGTCTGGGCGGGCGCGCCCGGCTCCGACCTAGGTCCGGGCCGGCCGGCGCCCGGCGCGGGTCACAGCCCGGGGAACCAGATCCCGATCTCGCGGGCGGCCGACACCGACGAGTCCGAGCCGTGGACGAGGTTCTGCTGGACCGGGGTGCCCCAGTCCCGCCCGAGGTCGCCGCGGATCGTGCCGGGCGGGGCGAGCGTCGGCTCGGTGGAGCCGGCGAGCGAGCGGAAGCCCTCGACGACCCGCTGGCCCTCGACGACGGCGGCGACGACCGGTCCGGAGCTCATGAACTCGACGAGCGGGCCGTAGAACGGCTTGCCGATGTGCTCGGCGTAGTGCTGCTCGAGGACGTCCCGGGACGCCGTCCGCAGCTCGAGCGCGACGAGCACGTAGCCCTTGGTCTCGATCCGCCGCAGCACCTCCCCCGTGAGGCCACGGCGCACGCCGTCCGGCTTGACGAGGACGAGCGTCCGCTCGCTGCTGGCCACAGGACCCTCCCGAAGAACACTCACCGGCGTGACAGCGCGTCGCGCACCGCCGTGCGCAGCCTAGCCACGTCGTGACGCTCCGCAGGCGCGGGGCGGCCGGACGACCGCCGGGCGGGTGATCCGGGTCCCGGCGGCGCACTCTCGCGGGCCCCGGGGCTCAAGTCCCCGGGCGGCACGACGACCTCATGGGTACGACCGGGGACGGCGTCGACCCGACGTCACGCCCCGGACGCGCCGACGAAGGAGGGACCATGCCCGACCTGCCGCTCAGCCTCGCGCTGACGAGCGTCCTCGCTGCGGCCGTCGACGGCGGGCGCGACCGGCACACGCTGCTCGCGGCCCTCGCCGCCGACCGCCGGCTCGCCCCCGTGGTCCCGCTGCGCCGGCCGGGCGGGCCCGCGCAGCCCGGGCCGGACCACCCGCGCGCCGCCTGACGCGCGACCCGTCCGCGGCAGGAGGCACGCCATGAGCACCGGCCACCCG
>Ga0209798_10001584_pt1 | contig 13658 bp, 14 predicted proteins | sample DOMMetBare3Fresh_FD_187475 | JGI IMG/M metagenome (GOLD analysis project Ga0209798, IMG submission 187475) | Wetland sediment microbial communities from St. Louis River estuary, USA, under dissolved organic matter induced mercury methylation -... | ecosystem: Environmental > Aquatic >...
ATGCAGCTCCTCTCCGACTGGCTGTTCGGCATGCTGCTGGGGGTGCTCGCCCTCAGCGCGGTGATGCACGTCTACGGAGGCGCGATCCGACTGGGCGAGCGGCTCAAGGGGTTCGACCCGCACGTCAAGGCTCACCTGTCGGTGCTCGCGGGGCTCATCGTCGCCTCAAGGGCCTTCGACTACTGGCTGTCGATCTACCAGCTGAACTTCTCGCCGCGTGGCCAGGTGACGGGCGCTTCGTTCACCGACGTGCACGCCCAGTTGCCCGCGTACCAGATCCTCATGTTCCTGGCGCTGGCCACCGGCGTGACGCTGCTGTTCAACATCCGCTTCAAGGGTTGGCGCCTGCCCGCGGTCGCGATCGGCGTGTGGGTCGGGGCCTCCGTGCTGGTCGGCAGCGTGTATCCCGCGGCCATCCAGCAGTTCCAGGTGAATCCGAACGAGCTGCAGGCCGAGTCGCCCTACATCAAGCGCAACATCATCGAGACCCGCAAGGCGTTCGATCTGACCGACATCGAGGTCAAGCAGTTCCCGGCGAACACCGACCTGAGCGCGGCGGACGTCGCCGAAGCCACGGCCACCGTCTCCAACATCCGCCTGTGGGACCCGACGATCGTCGTCCAGTCGTACAAGCAGCTCCAGGAGATCCGCTTCTACTACGACTTCAAGGACGTCGACATCGACCGCTACGTCATCGACGGGGCGCTGCAGCAGGTGCTCGTCTCTGCCCGCGAGATGAATGTGACACAGCTGTCCGACCAGGCGAAGACTTGGATCAACCAGCACCTCATCTACACGCACGGATACGGTGCCGTCATGAGCCCCGTGAACAGGGCGAGCGAGGACGGTCTGCCGATGTTCCTCATCAAGGACCTGCCGCCCAAGTCGTCGGTGGACGTCGAGATCAAGACGCCCGGCATCTACTTCGGCGAAGAGAGCAACGAGTACGCGATCGTGGACACCACGCAGAAGGAGTTCGACTACCCGGTGGGCGGGCAGAACGCCAGCACCGCCTACGCGGGGAAGGGCGGTGCGCCCGTGGGCACGCCGCTGGAGCGCGCGGCCTTCGCCGTCAGGTTCGGTGCGCCGGAGATCATCCTCACCAGCGCGATCAAGCCCGAGAGTCGGATCCTCTTCAGGCGCGACATCAAGGAGCGGCTCGGTACGCTCGCGCCGTGGCTCGTGCTGGACAGCGACCCGTACCCGGTCCTCGTCGACGGGAAGATCATCTGGGTCCAGGACTGCTACACGTGGTCGAAGTACTACCCTTACTCCCAGCGCTACGGCGGCTCGGACGTGAACTACATCCGCAACTCGGTGAAGGTCACCATCGACGCCTACGACGGTACGACGACGTTCTACGCCTTCGACGACAAGGACCCGGTCCTTGCCACGTACCGGCGCATCTTCCCCGAGCTGTTCACCGACGCCGCGAAGATGCCCGAGGCGATCCGCGCGCACCTGCGCTACCCGGAGGACCTCTTCAAGCTGCAGGCCGAGGTCTACAAGACGTATCACATGTCCGACCCGCAGGTCTTCTACAACAAGGAGGACCAGTGGGCGATCCCGGGCGAGGCGAAGGGCTCGGCGATGGCGCCGTTCTACGTGCTCATGCAGCTCCCCGGCGAATCGAAGCTGAGCTTCATCCTCATGCAGCCGTTCACGCCCCGGAACAAGGACAACATGATCGGCTGGATGGCGGCACGCTCCGACGCCGACACCTACGGCAAGCGCCTGGTCTACAACTTCCCGAAGCAGCGACTGATCCTGGGGCCGGAGCAGATCAAGGCCCGGATGAACCAGGAGCCGGAGATATCGAAAGAGCTCACCCTGCTCAACCAGCAGGGGAGCCGGGTCATCCAGGGCAACCTGCTGGTGATCCCCATCAAGGACGCGATCGTCTACGTGATGCCCATCTACCTCCAGGCGGAGTCCTCTCCCATGCCTGAGCTCAAGCGTGTCGTCGTGAGCTACGCTGACCGCATCGCGATGGCGCCCGACTTCAAGGCGTCGCTGACGGCTGTGTTCGGCGGCGCGCCCGCCCAAGGCGGCGGACAGACCCCGGGCGGCCAAGGCACCGGCGGCGGTCAGGAGACCGGTCCTCGCGCGGGGGATGCCGCGCTTGCGAAGACGCTGTTCGAGCAGGCTACCGCAGCCCAGAAGGCCGGGGACTGGGCCGGCTACGGCAGGCTGATCGGCGAGCTCGGGACCGTTCTGGAGCGCATGGCCGGCACCTCGAAGGCTGCCACCACGACGCCGGTGAAGTAGCGGGTCAGCTGGCGCGAACGACGGCGGAAGGCTGGCGGGCACACCGACTCTGACCTGCGGTTTGTCGGTGAACGGCACGCTTCATGCTATGATTCTCCCCGAGCGGCCCGCCCTCACCGGCGGGTCGAACGGTGTTCCAACAAGCGTGCGGCCCTCCCCGAGGGCCGTGGGACCGGCGCCGGAACACGAAGCCGAAGCAGACAGGACGCTTTTCGCCGCGAACACAGCGGTGATGCCCACAAGGGGCAGGCGTCCGAGTCAGGAGCAGAAACAACGGTCCCGCCGCGAAAAGCATACTCGTGCTTTACGTCGGCGAAGGCGGCGGCCGCTCTTGCGAGAGTGGTCCCCCAGAGCCGGGTGCGAGACAGCCAGTAGCGCCATCCCCCTCGAGCCTGTGAGGCTCACCCCCGCTGTCTTGACGCGTGCCTCTTAGTGACACGCCCTCCCGCCTCGCCGCCTGTTCTGTACCCGAGCGTGGAGGTTCATCTTGAACGTACGCAGCAGCATGTCCCGATCCTCGAGCGCGACAGCGCTCAGGGCCGTGGCGGTCGTACTCGTGGCCGTCGTGTTGGCCGGCACCGGTGCCGTATCCGGCATCGCCGAGGCCAGCGCGCAGACCGCGGCGCAGGCGAAGGCCGTGCGCCTCGCCCGCTACCGCAGGCACCTCGCGCGGATAGGCAGCGCCGCGACCGTCAGCCGCGCAGTCCCGCGCGGCTGGAGCAGCGCCAGAGTCTCCTGGTACGGCCCCGGCTTCTACGGCCGCGGCATGGCCGGCGGCGGCAAGCTCCAGCTGACGAGCATGATCGTCGCCCACAAGACGTTGCCGTTCGGCACCAAGGTGCAGTTCTGGTACAACGGCAAGTCCATCATCGTCCCGGTCAGGGACCGCGGCCCCTACGTGGCCGGCCGTGAGTTCGACCTCGGCCCCGGCACAGCCATCGCGCTGGGGATCGACAAGATGGGCGTGGCGAAGGTCAGGTATCGGATCCTCGGCCGCTAGATCGGATCGGACACGCTCTTCGGGCTCCGGCCCGGGCGTCAGGCACGACATAGAGCTCTCTCGAAGGGTCGCCTCCCCGCACAAAGGGGGCGGCCCTTCGCCTATATTGGGTATGCTCTTGTCGGCCTTGGAGCCGAAGCCTTTGCCACGAAAGGTCGCGCGAGCGATGCCCGACGAGCCCACCGCACAGCCAGAGAAGAAGGACGATTTCCTCGCCCGGATCCTCGACGCCGTCGTCGACTTGCTCGAGACGGCCCGCGACTGGGTCCAGCAGGAGGCCGAGGCGACCGTACGCGAGAAGGTCGTCCTGCCGATCCAGCGCCTGGGACTCACGCTCGCGTCCGCCGCGGCGGCGGCGGGCCTGCTCGTGATCGCGCTCATATTCATCGCCGTGGCGGCCGTCATCTTCCTGGGCAGCCGGATCGGCTACGACCTGACGTTCCTGATCATCGGGTCGACGTTCCTGCTGGGCTCCGTGATCTTCCTGGTGATCAAGGTGAGGTCGATACAGAAATGAGCGCAGCCCCGGCTCGCCCGAAGCCCGCCTCCCAGATGCCGACGAAGCTCACGACGGACGATCTGCGGCACAAGGTGCTGGCCGTCCGTGACGTGACCACCGACGAGGCGCGCAAGCTCGTGAAGGCCAACACCGTGCGCATCGTCGTCGCCAGCGCCGTCGTGGTGGCGGTCGTGGTGTCGGCGGCCTACTACTTCGGCTCGCGCTCGGGCGCGGCCGCGGCCAAGCGGCGCTAGCGTCCGCATGCGCGTCCGCTCCGTGACGGTCGGGCACGACGTGCTCGAGGCCGTCGTCGTCTTCGAGCCGGGCGAACCCCTGCGCACCAGCGACTTCCCCGACGCGCCGCGCGAGGTGCTGGCGATCCTTCCCGGGCTGCGGGGTCATCGTTGCGACAACGGCGCCGGGGCGACCTTCGCCGAGGAGCTCGCGGACACCGAGCTCGCCCACCTGCTGGAGCACGCCGCGCTGGAGGTCGCCGCACTCGCAGGTTCGCCGGACACGCTCAAGGGTCGCACGTCGTGGGACTTCGCGGCGGACGGACCGGGTGTCTTCCGCGTGACGCTGGAGTACGACGACGACCTGGTCGTGCTGGGCGCGCTCGATGTCGCCGCGAAGGTCGTGCGGGCGGCGTGCGGTGCGGGCGTCGGGCCGGACGTCGCGGCGGAGGTCCGCCGGCTGGAGGGGCTTCGGAAGAGCTGAGGAGCGGCCGCTTCGCATTGGATGATTGACTTTCGATGACGGTCGGTTTACTTTCGATACATGCGACCGACACACGCCATCGAATCCATCCTGGGGACCCGCAGCCGTCTCGCGGTCCTGAGGGTGTTGCGTGGCGTCAGGGTGCCGCTCAATGCCTCGCAGATCGCCGCTCGCACGGGACTCACCCGTCCGGCGGTGGCGGCCGTCCTCGATGACTTGGCCGCCATGGGCATCGTCCGCAGCAGCTCGGCCGGTCGCGCCAACGTGCACCTGCTCGAGCGCGACAACGTGTACGTGACGCGCCTGATCGAGCCGCTCTTCCAGGCCGAGGAGTCCGTCCCGGAGAGCATGGTCGACGACTTGCGCGACGCCTTCGGGGACCTTGCCGAATCCGTCGTGCTCTTCGGCAGCTACGCTCGCGGTGACCAGGACGACGCGAGCGACGTCGACCTGGCGCTCGTGGCGAGCGATGCGCCCCGCAAGGAGGCGCTCGAGCGCGCGGTCGATGACTACGGGCCGGCGTTCCGGAAGCGCTTCGGCGCGTCGCTGTCCCCGCTGGTGTATGAGGCACGAGAGGCGGCGGCGCTGTGGCGCACCGCCCCCGACCTCGCCGAGTCCGTCCAGCGCGATGCGGTGGTCATCAGTGGCCGCGCGCCGTGGGAGTGGACGGAGGATGAGTAGGCTCGACCGCGCACGGCAGACCCCGCGCACGCAGGCGCAGCCGTCTCTCGCGAAGTGCCTGGAGTTCGGCGATGCGTGCCGGACCGCTCTGGCTCACGGTCAATGGAATGCCGCCGGGCTCGCGGCCATCCATGCGGGGATCTGTGCCGGGGATGCAGCGCTCATCGCCTCCGCCGGGATCCGCAGCGCGTCAGAGGATCACGGCGCGGTCATCGCGCTGCTGGATGACGAGGTCCCGGAGTTCACCGCGACCCAGCGTCGCCAGCTGGCCGGCCTGCTCAAGATGAAGAACCGCGTCGCGTACGAACAGCGGCTGCTCACCGAGACCGAGGCGCGCCAACTCGGCGACCACGCGCGACGGCTTGGCGACTGGGCCACCCGCGTGGTCGGCGACCACCCGGCCCGCTGATGCCGGTGCCTTGACCCCCCGCGCCGCCCGGTGCTACGGTACGCGGCAACCTCCGGGGCCGCTCATGCGCCCGGACGCATAGAACCATCACGGACGTGAGGGAAGAGGGCATCATCCGCCCAGCCACCCCTCCGAAGTCCCCGGCCAGCGAGCGCGATCAAGGCTCAGGAAGCCGGACGGTGTCCCGGACCGCTATCGCACCGGGGTCGAGGTCTTGCGGGAGCTGCGTGCCCCGCGGGCGAAGACAGGTGGTACCGCGAGAGACGACCCTCGCCCTGTCATACGGGTGGGTCGTCTTTGTGTTTCCGGACGTGCGGTCCGGAGGGCTTACGCGGACCGCACAAGGCGGGTGGGTGCGATGGGCACGGCACGAGTGGTCTTCGACAAGTGGGACGGTCGCTACGCCGAGCGTATGGCGGGCGTGCGCTCCTCGGCCGTGCGCGATCTCTTCGCCGCGGCTTCACGCCCCGACGTCATCTCGCTCTCCGGCGGCATGCCGGACGTGCGCCGCGTGCCGCACGAGGCGGTCCTGCGCGCGACGCGGGAAGCGCTCAAGCACGATGGTCCGTCGGCGCTCCAGTACGGCTCCTCCGACGGGCGCCCCGCGCTTCGCGAGCGCATCGTGGACCTCATGGCCGAGTCGGGCGTCCGCCTGAGCGCCGCCGACATCATCGTCACCGCGGGCGCCCAGCAGGGCCTGGACCTGCTCGCCAAAGTCTTCCTGGACCCGGGTGACGTCATCATCGCCGAAGGCCCGACCTACGTCGGCGCCTTGCAGGCGTTCTCGGCCTACCAGCCCCGGATCGTCTGCGTCCCCATGGACGAAGGCGGCATGCGCGTCGACCTGCTGGAGCAGGAGCTGCGTCTGCTCGGCCCGCGCGGCGCCAAGTTCATCTACACCATCCCGAACTTCCAGAACCCCGCGGGCGTGACGCTACTGCCGGAGAGGCGCCGGCGTTTGCTCGAGTTGGCGCGCGAGTACGACATCCCGGTCATCGAGGACGACCCGTACGGCCGTCTGCGCTACGAGGGCGGCCACATTCTGCCGCTCAGGGCGCTGGACCCCGAAGTCATCTACCTCGGGACGTTCTCCAAGATCTTCGCGCCGGGGCTTCGGCTGGGCTGGATGGCGGCGCCGAAGCCGATACTTGCCCGCGTGCTCCTGGCGAAGCAGGCCGCGGACCTGTGCGGATCGGCCTTCGGCCAGTGCGTGGCGGAGCACTACATGACCGGCACCGGCTGGCGGCACGTGCTCGCCGACCTTGTAGCCACCTACGGCGAGCGCCGGGACGCGATGCTGGCCGCGCTGGAGGAGTTCCTGCCGGCGGACGTGACCTGGACGCGGCCCGAGGGCGGCTTCTTCGTCTGGGTGACGCTGCCCGCGCACCTCGACACGAAGGCGCTGCTGGCCGAGGCGGTGGAGCGCGGCGTGACCTTCGTCCCGGGCAGCGACTTCTACCCGGACGGTCGCGGCGCCAACTGCATCCGGCTGGCCTTCTGCTACGAGGCGCCGGAGCAGATCACGGAGGGTGTTCGCCGGATCGCCGAAGTGCTTGAGGACAAGCTCGAGCTGTACCGCGCGTTCGTCGCGGCGGGCGCTGTGCCCGCCGCCGCCCGCGCCGAGGAAGGAGCACTCCGATGAAGGAGAAGATCGCCGTCCTCATGGGTGGGCGCTCGCTGGAGCGCGAGGTGTCGCTGCGCAGCGGCGAGCGCGTGTTCCAGGCGCTCACGACGCTGGGCTACCGGGCGCTCCCGCTGGACGTCACGCCGGAGCTGGTCGAGACCCTGCGCCGGGAGAAGCCGGACGCCGTCTACATCACACTGCACGGCAAGTTCGGCGAGGACGGCACCGTCCAGGAGGCGCTGGAGTTCCTCGGCATCCGCTACACGGGTCCGGGCGTCGTCGCTTCGGCGCTGGCCTGGGACAAGAGCCTGTCCAAGCGGCTCTTCGCCGAGAAGGGCGTGCCGACGCCCGCGTGGGTGACCTTCACGTCCGACGCGTTCAAGGAGATGGGCGCGGCGAGCGCGCTCGACCTGGTCTCCGCGGCGGTCGGTGGCTTCCCGATGTGCGTGAAGCCGTCGAAGCAGGGATCGGCGCTGGGCCTCTCGCGCGTCGAGGACGCGGAGCACCTGCCGGACGCTCTGCTCACCGCGCTCTCCTACAGCGACGCGGCCCTCGTCGAGAAGTGGATCGACGGCACGGAGCTGGCCGTGTCGGTACTGGACGGCCCGGATGGGCCGGAGGTCCTGCCGCCGGTCGAGATGGTGGCGAAGTCCGGGGTCTTCGACTACACGGCCGCCTACACGGCCGGAGCCACCGACTACTACTGCCCGGCGCGCCTGGACGACGCGGTGACCGCCGAGGTCGTGCGGCTGGCGCGCGAGTGTCACGAGCTCTTGGGCTGTCGCGGCGTGAGCCGCGCGGACATGGTCGTGGACGCGGCCGGCCGGCTCTTCGTGCTGGAGGTCAACACCTCGCCCGGGATGACCGAGACGTCGCTGCTGCCGATGGCGGCAGAGGCGGCCGGGATGAGTGTCGAGCAGCTGGTGGAGCGGATGGTGAGGGGTGCGCTCGATAGGGTAGAGTAACGGTGCAGCGAGTGATGGCGGGCGGGCGCGAAGGGCGTGCCTGTCCGTGGATGTCTAAGGACCGTTTTTCAACGGAGGTGCGGCCATGTACGACGACAGGCGTGGTGGCGGGCTTTTCGGAGCGTTCATTCTCGGCGGGCTGATCGGCGCCGCACTCGGTCTTCTGTTCGCGCCGCGCGCGGGCAAAGAGACCCGCGAGATGCTCATGGACAAGGGCGAGGAGCTCATGGACCAGGGCAAGGACATCTACGAGAACGGCCGCGAGCGCATCGTGGAGGCCTACGAGTCCGGCAAGGTCACCGTCGACGAGCGCACGTCCGAGCTCCGCGGCAAGGTCGAAGAGGTCCGCGAGCGGCTGAAGGACCAGGTCGGCGACGCGTCCGTCACCGCCAAGGCCAAGGTCGCCGAGTTCAAGATCGAGGCCGACAAGGGCATCGACAAGGGCGCCGAGGCGGCCAAGAAGGGCCTCGACGTGGCCGAGGACAAGACGCAGGCGGCTCTGGACTTCGTGGCCGAGAAGACCAAGAAGGACGAGGCCGAGAAGGCCGCGGCCGAAGCGGCTGCAGCGCCCGGTGAGGGCGACAAGAAGGACGCGGCCGCAGGGGCGAAGCCCGAGTAGGCCTACGTCCGCGCATCGTCGGCACGAGGCCGGCGCACCGGAAACGACGAAGGACCGAGGGCCGGACCCCCGCAGGGGTGCCGGCCCTCGTCACGCACGAAGGCGACGGTCTGAAGAGCAGGAATGACCCGCATCAGCGACATAGAGGGAGCCGATCTGCTGGGCGCCGGAGAGGCGCGCCTCGGGACCGTGGAGCGCGTGCTGTTCCACCCGAGGGAACCGCGTGCGGTCGCGCTCATGGTGAAGCCCAACCCGGCGCTCTACGTCGTGGAGCGCCCGAGCGCGTACCTGGTCCTCGGCGACGTCGCCATTGAGGATGCCGCGGTGCGCTGGGACGGCGCGAAACTGCCGTCCCGGGGGCGGACCGAGAAGGCGCTCCAGATCGACATGGACGCCACCGTCATCTGGCGGGGCATGCCCGTGGCCTCGGCGGGCGGGCGGTTGGCCGGCATGCTGTCGGATGCGGAGATCGCCGAAGACGGGGCAGTCAGCGCCGTGTGGATATCGACGGGTGGCGTCGGGGATGTGGCCCATGGACGTCTCAGGGCGCCCGGTGAGCTCGTCCGCGGGTTCGACGGCCGGGCGGTCGTCGTTGAGGCCGAGCCCGAGGATCTGGTAGCGTCCGGCGGGGTCGCCAAGCAGGCGGCGACGGCGGTGGCCGCGGTGAAGGCCGGCGCCGATTCGGTCACCGACGCCACCGGAGACGCGGTGGCAGGCATCAGCTACAAGGCCGGGCGCGCCCTACGCTCCGCCGCGCGCTCGGAGCCCGTGAAGAAGACCCGTGCGGCATTCAAGGGGATCGCGGACGCGTTTCGCGAAGGCTACGACGAGAAGAAGTAGCGAGCCGGCGAATGACGTCGGCCGGGACAGGGACGGACAGGGCGGATGGCGCGAAGGATCAGGAGCTTCACACCCGAGCGGGTCGCCGACCTGCCGGACAGTTGCGGCTGCTGTGGCTTCTGGGAGTCATCCGAAGCCTTCGGCCCCGGTTGTGGCGCGCCGTGCGACCCCGCCGTCGTGCGCGAGTGGGTCGCGAGCGTGCAGCGCGAGTGGGGGGACTGCGGGCGCATCGCGTACGTGGACGGTGAGGCGATCGGCTTTGCCAAGTACGCTCCGCCGCGCTACTTCCCGCAGGTGCAGCGGATGCCCGCGGGACTGCCGTCGGACGACGCCGTGCTGCTGGCGTGCCTGCATGTCGAGGCCGACGTCCGCCACGCCGGCGTCGGCAAGGTCCTCGTCCAGGCCGCGCTGCGCGACCTGGCGTCCCGCGGCGAGAAGGTCATCGAGGCATACGCGGCCGTCGACGCGGTCGACCGCAAGGCGACGCCCATGATGACCGTCGAGTTCCTGCTCCGGCAGGGGTTCACGGTCGCGCGTCCGCATCCCAGCTACCCACTCATGCGGCTCGAGCTCAAGACGCTTGCCGCGTGGACCGAGAACATCGAGGCCGTGCTTGAGTCGCTCCACCTGCCCGCGCTGGGGCGCGAGCGCATGCCCGAGCCCGCGGCCAACTCCCGGTGAAGGAGCAACGACGTGGCTGACCGCATCGATGGCGGCCCCCGCAAGGCGGGGTCGCTGGAGCGCGTGACGGCGTATCTGGCCGAGCACGGGCTCGCGGACCGCGTGATGACCTTCGACGAGGGGTCGACGAAGACCTCGCAGCTGGCCGCGGACGCAGTGGGCTGTGAGCTCGGGCAGATCGTGAAGTCGCTCGTCTTCCGTGCCGGTGACACACCGGTGCTCGCGCTCGTGGCGGGCGACCGGCGCGGCGACTCGGACGCCATCGCGCGCGAGGTCGGCGCCACCACCGCCGCCTTCGCCGATGCCGACACGGTGCGCGAGGCTACCGGCTATGCCATCGGGGGCGTGTCGCCCTACGATCTGCCGCCGCGGCTCGTCATACTCATCGACGATTCGCTCCTGCGGTTCGATGAGGTCTACACCGCCGGCGGTACGCCACAGTCGATGGTGCGGCTCGATCGCGCGCGGCTGTTCGAGATCGTCGGCGGGCGCGTGGCACGAATCTCGCGGTAGACAGACACGCTCGAAGGCGAAGGGACGGCTTGCCGAAGCGGCATGGGCGGATACGAAGTACAGCGACCGGACGGAGAACGCTCGCGGCTGAGCAGCGCGCTAGCAGCCGCACTTCTCGGCTGTGCGCTGTGGAGCGCGGTCGTGTGGGCGTACGTCCCGATGTCCATCTCGGTCGACGGCTCCGGCCGTCGCGTACCGACGGGCACGACGGCACGCGACCTCGTTCGAGCCGGGATCGTCACCGCGAAGGCGGGGGACGTCCTGGGAGTCAAGGGCGGTGTCGCCGCCGCGCGCAAGGGCGGCGCCCCCGTCGTCATGTTCGATGGCAGGCCGGTCGACGGTCGCGCCCGGGTGTACTCCGGCGTCTCGGTCACCAGCCGCCGCGGCGCCGATGTGCGCGAGCGGGTCATCGACGCCCTGGTGGCCGTTGAGCCACCGCTGCAGGAGATCGGCAACGGCCCCGACGGCGTGCTGCTCCAAGTAGGATCGGCCGGCCTCGTGCGCGCACGGATCGGCGAGGTGTCGCACAGCGTCGTCGCGACCGCTACCACGATCCGGCCCGCCGTGCCGATGGTCCTCCAGCGTCGCCCGTTCCCGCCGGGCACCAAGCTCGTCGCCCTGACCTTCGACGACGGGCCGTGGCCGGGCCAGACGCAGCGCATCCTCGAGATCCTGGCGTCCGAGAACGTGAAGGCGACCTTCTTCATGATGGGGCTGCGCGTCCAGCGCGAGCCCTCGCTCGCCAAGCGCGTCGTCGCCGAGGGACACCAAGTCGGCAATCACACGCAGACACACCAGCTGCTCGGACATGCCACGCCGGCACAGGTCATCTACCAGATGGCCACGGGCGAGGCGACGATCCGGCGCTACACGGGGGTGGAGCCGACATGGTTCCGCGCTCCCGGCGGGACCGTGACACTCACCGTCAAGCAAGAGGCCAGAGCCATCGGCGAGCGTATCGCGGGCTGGACGGTCGACACGATGGACTGGACGAAGCCGCCGGCGTATCAGATCCGCAAGCGGGTGGTCGGCGGCGTGAAGCCGGGGGCGATCGTCCTCATGCACGACGGCGGTGGAGACCGCAAGCAGACCATCGATGCGCTGCCGAGCACGATCCAGGCGCTCAAAGCTATGGGCTACACCTTCGTCACACTCGACCAGATGTATCCGCTGGGGTGAGTGCGCGTCGCCGCCGGCTCAGGGGCGTCGGAACACGGCGCTCGGGGTGACGACGATCGCCACATGCTCGTCGTGCGGCTCGCACGGCACCTGGGGGACAATCTGTTCGTCGTAAGCGAGCCCGACCGTGGTCGCCCTCGCCGGCAGCGACGGCAGCAGTGCGTCGTAGAACCCCCCGCCGAAGCCCAGTCGTGCGCATGAAGCGTCGAACGCTACGCCGGGGACGAGCACCAGGTCGAAGTCCTCGGGGGCTGCCCAAGCGCACGACTCAGCCGGTTCCGCGATGCCGGCGTGGCCAGAGACCAGCACCTCGTCGTCCTTCACCCAGTGCAGCGCCAACGCTCCGGGGCCGCACACGCGGGGCAGTGCGATGCGGGCGCCGCGGGCGCGCAGAGCGGCGACCAGCGGGGTCGGGTCGATCTCCTCGGGCGTGGCGGCGTACGCGAGTACGGCGCATGCCGTGCTCACCTCGGGCAGGTCCTGCACCCGGCGGGCGATCCCCTCGGAGGCCGCCTGTCGGGACTGGGGGGAGTGCGCGGCGCGTAGGGCGCGCGCGCGCGCACGGAGCTCGCGCTTGCTGTCGGCAGCTTCACCCATCTGGCCCTGCTCTCGCGTCGCGGTGGTGGCCGATCGAGTATAGCGCCCGCCCACGTTGACCCGAAGGACGACCCGCGCCGTTCAGCGCAGGGGGTAGAGCGCGCGCGACCGTGGGGCATATGCTACATATCGGCCCGCCGCGATCAGAGCGGGCCGAGCGCACGGAAAGCGAGAACCGATGGCGGAGACGGCGGGGGGCCCCGAAACGCCAAGGCCGACCAGTGGGCACGGGAACTACCTCTTCGTGCTCATCGCCGTCGGGATCATCGTGAGCGTCATCGGGGTCGGGCTCGGCTTCGCCTACTACGACGGCCAGCGCACCTACATCCAGGGTCAAGTACAGGCCAACCTCGAGTCGGTCGGCAGGCTCAAGGCAAACGAGATCGAGCGTTGGCGCGAGACCGCGATCTCCCACGCCGAATACATGCACCTCCGCGTGCCGGGCAGGACCGATCTTGCCGGATGGGTCAGCGCGCCGGAACCGGGCGTGAACGGGCGCGTGGAGCGCTTCCTGACCGACAACGCGAAGTACCGCGGCTTCGAGCGCCTCCTCGTCTATGATCCCGCCAGCGGTCGCAGCATCGCGAGCGACGGGACCACGGCGACCGCGCATGACCTCGCGACCGCAAAGGCGGGCACCGAGACGAGCGGCGTTGTGATGCAGCAGCCGTACCGCCAGGGCACCGGCGTCTACATCGACGTGGTCACGTCGATGGCGTTGGAGAAGGGCGCAGACGTAGTCCTGCTCATGCGGCTGGACCTTCGCTCATTCCTCTACCCGCTCATCCAGACATGGCCCGTTCCAAGCGCGTCCGCCGAGACGCTGCTCGTGCGTCGCGACGGGGACTCCGTGGTCTACCTGAACGACTTGCGCTTCAGGCGGCACTCGGCGCTCGAGCTCAAGTACCCCATGAGTTCGGTCGAGCTCCCGGCGGTGAAGGCGGTCACGGGCGCAAAGGGTGTCACCACAGGCGTGGACTATCGGGGGCAGCACGTCCTCGCAGCGCTCGAGAGGATCGGCGCGTCCGACTGGTTCCTCGTTGCGAAGATGGACGAGAGCGAGGCC
>Ga0209798_10001585_pt1 | contig 13656 bp, 14 predicted proteins | sample DOMMetBare3Fresh_FD_187475 | JGI IMG/M metagenome (GOLD analysis project Ga0209798, IMG submission 187475) | Wetland sediment microbial communities from St. Louis River estuary, USA, under dissolved organic matter induced mercury methylation -... | ecosystem: Environmental > Aquatic >...
GGTTTCTTTAAGATATTGCAACGACCACATAAAAGCAGTTGAGTAAAAATATTTTTTAGGTAAATATCGCCATGCCACTTTGCTTTTATTCACCCACATCATCTGCAGCTTTTCTTTTTTGGGTTTCCGGCCAAGTGGTGATTCTTTATGAAGCATTACTATTTTATCACTGTAAGCAATCGAGTAACCGGCATCAAGAATTCTATAGGCAAGGTCATATTCTTCCATCCCATAAAAGAAATCAGCCGGATATTCTCCAAGTTTTTCGATCACTTCTCTTTTTATGGCATGGGCGCCACCGGCATAAAAATAGGTTTCAAAAAAAGACTTGTCTTTATACTCTTCATAACGTTTATGCGGCAACCCATTCTTTTGCATCTGCAAGTTCTCGTAGTAAAGTATTTTGAAAGAAACGATCGCCTTTGGTTTTTCTGTGTTGCTTGTTTCGAACTCATTTAAAAGATTAACCAGGCAGTCCTTATTTTGTAACACCGCATCATCATCAAGCATAATGATGATCGGAGCATTTCCTTTTCTTAAAGCAAAATTTCTTCCTTTAGCTACTCCAAGATTTTCAGGTGCATCAAAATAACGGAAAGGAAGGGCGGTAGATGAGTTTATATAATTCTTTACTTCCGTATAATCAACTGTTGAAGCATTGTTCACCACTATTATTTCTTCCAGTAATCCGGAAGCCTGGTCAAGCCCACTGATGTTTTGCAATAGTTCCAGCATATCAGCAGGACGATTGTAAGTAATGATTATAAAACTAAGTGGCTTCAACTTCCGGGTTTTACTGATAAAAACAGTTCTCTGTAATCTTTATTAAATCTTTCTATACCAAAATTATGTTTTGCATATTCAATATTGTTATCAGACATTCTATTCAGCTCATTCCGGTGGTTTTTCAACCAAATAATTTTTTCTGATGCTTCACTGATAATCGTTGCTTCATCCATGGTGTTGCTGAAAAGAAAACCATTCTCATTGTTTTTAACATGGTAAGGTATATCGCCAACTGCAGTACTTAAAATAACACAGCCATGAGCCATCGCTTCCATTATGACCATTGGAAATCCTTCAGTTGTTGAAGTAAGGATCAATACATTAGCTTTTGTATAAACTCCGGCAATTAATTTTTCGTCGTTGGTATTGCCATAGAACTTTATAAAAGAGTAATCACCCGGGTTTACTGCTTCAGAAACGTCGCCAAGGATTTCGAACTGTATCTTCTCATTTTGCAACAGTTTCGCTGTTTCAGCAACGAGTTTGACTCTTTTTTCTTCTGTACCACGTCCAACATAGAGGACTGAAAGATCATTTTTGCTTTTTGGAGCTATTTGTTGCGGTAAACTGATCGCATTAGGTATATGCTGTATTTTTTCTGTATACGAGGCTGGAATCTTATAACGCTGATATAATTCTTTATGGTCATCAATTCTTTTCTTGCTGATCATAACTGTTCTCTTGATAAATGGCAAAAAAGGAATGCGGATATATGAAAAGCTGTTTAGTGAATGTATGAGTTCAATTTGCGGGATCGATCTTTTGACCCACGGACTTATTTTATATCCAAAATTACATTGACCATTAAACACTATTGGTTTCTGATGTTGCCTGTTAATATGACCTGTGATAATACCGCGATAAAATAAATTCAAAAAATAAAGCCACTTATCATCAGTGAACTTTGAAATATCTTTTATATCACAGCCGGTTTTTTTGAAGTCTTCAAGAAAACGATCATCGGATGATCTTTTTGTAAAAAAAACAATGCAATCACTGCCGCCGGTTGCTGCTGCTATCTGAGCATGTACTTTTTCAGCGCCGCCGGTATGATAAAAAGGGAAAAAGAAAAACACTTTGTATTGTTTCTTCAGCGGACGTCTTAATGCTGCTAATCTTCCCAGTAAGATGAAAGGGTAGATGAAAATATCCTCAATAACTCTTTTTATGATCAGCAGCCAATACATTCAGTAAAATAAATTTTTAATAGCTTTAGCAACTCCTTTAACCAGGTCAAGTAGTAAGCTTCCGGCAACCATGAAGCTAAATGAGTTTACTTTTCCGCCCGTTAAAAATTTTAGTTTCATTCCTGCATGTCGGAAAAATACATTTTTCTTTTTCAGGTAGATACTTGTTACTGATTCATCATGCGTTCTGTACAGTAATAATGGCTCGTCTATTTTTGCAATACTCATTCCACGATTCAGCACCCGTAGCCAGAGATCGTAATCTTCAATATTTTTTTGTTGCTCATTATACTTTAGGTTTTTTAATATCCCGGCACGCATCATTACAGTCGGATGCGCTATGCAGTTTTCATAAAGCATTTGTTTTTTTATTTGTTCTGCTGTTATTGTTTTTCTGTCTAAGTTCCAAACTCCGGTCTTTTCACCTTGTTCATTTATAAAGTCAATTGTTGTTGCTGCAACGGATACGTTTTCGTTTTGGTCGAGAAAGTTCTTTTGTTTTGCCAATCTTTCAGGCAAGCAAATATCATCAGCATCCATGCGGGCAATATATTTTCCCTGCGCCAGTTCAATAGCCCTGTTCAAAGAAAATATTAGTCCTTTATTGATTTGATTTTTTATATATATGATCCTTGGATCGGCAAATGCAAGAATGGCAAATTCTGTTTTATCTGTGCTTCCGTCATTGATAATAATCAGTTCAAAGTCAGAAAAACTTTGTTGCAGCACACTTTTAATGGCTTTACCAATAAATTTTTCGCAGTTATAAACCGGGAAAATGACACTAACAGCCGGTGAGTTCATATCGGCAAAATACTCATAAAATCGTCAGTCGTCAAACACGATTGGCAAGAGCAGTTTGTTTCCTGTTCCGCCATTCCATAAATATCCCGATGGCCAGTATTGCGACCAATACGATCGTGAAAATAGAAGTAATGCTTTTACCCTGGTAGTACCCCTGTGGTTTGAATTCAAATTTAATTTCATGTTTGCCTGCTGGAACAGCTAGCCCACGCAATACATAATTCACTTTTACAATTGGCGCTTCTTTACCATCAATATATGCTTTCCATCCGCTTTTATAATAGATCTCGCTGAATACCGCAAACTGATTACTTGCAGCATTGAAAGTATAAGTGATCACATCATTATCGTTTTTTACCAATGCAATAGAAGCAGTGCTGTCAGGAACAGGTTCAAATGGAATTGATGATTTGAAGGTATCTTGTACAACTGCTGTATCCTTCGGATTGAAATTGCCAAGAGCATTCATTTCTGCATTGGCGTCTTTTACAAATTGAATGCTTTTTACCAGCCAGCAATTTCCTAAAGCACCATTATTTTTTTCATACGCGGTTGTTTGTCCATTTGGTTCTTTCTGGATGAAGTATTTGATGTTTAACATATCAAGCACATAAGTGTTTGGTTGTTGTCTTGCAAGCTTATTTTCGATCAGTTCCTGGTAGGTGGCAATCTTTGCTGGATGGTAACCCCCGGCCGAATTATAATAGTAGGAGGTAATGTTTTCGCTAAACCGGTCGCCATCGACAGTCCCACCCTCGCTTACATTATAAACCCTGAAAAACGATTTATCAGCAAGGAGTTCTTTGTCTTTTTGTGTTTGCCGAAATGCTAATTGATTTTCTTCAGTGTCTTTATAATTGTCTTTATTCAAATAACGGCTATCAATTGGCAATAGATCGATCAAAACAAAAATACCAGCCAACACCCCCAGGACAAGTGGTTTTATTATATTCCGGACAAACATGAATAGCAATATTGCAGTTACAGCTATAAATCCGAAGGAACGAAGAATATCATTTAACATTAATGCTTTTCGGTCTTCTACCAAAGCATTAATAAATTGCCTTACCAGATCCAATGCCTGCTGCTGTTGAGTAAGTCTTTCGTCACGCAGTAATTGTTTTGCACCTTCATTAAGGAAATCAAAACTAAAGTACAGCAGGAAAAAGATGACAAATATTCCTGCTGTTACAAATGCCCCGTTTTTAAGTTGCCTGAACAATACTTTTTTATCCCTGGCATTTGCCATTGCATTTAAGCCAAGTGCAGCAAGTAACGGAAGTAATAATTGCGGAATAACCAAGATCATTGAAGGAGCTCTGAACTTGTTGTATAATGGAAGAAAATTATACAATATGCTATTAAACGAATCAAAATAACTGCCCCATGACATCATAACGGTAAGAACAATTGTTGTTAATATCCACCATTTATGACGATTGTCTAAAACAAACATTGCAAGAATTGCAAGAAAACAAATGATAGCTCCAACATAGGGTGGACCGGAAGTGCCACCGATGCCGCCCCAATATGTTCTGGCGTATAATTCCCCCGCATCGGTTTGACCAAAGAATCCAAAATTATTTAATAAGAATTGTTGTGCATCCTGTGGTAAAGCTCTTAGGTTCGCAATTGCTTTTGATTTCTCTTCAGAAATTTCTAAGTGGTCACTGCTGCCCCCATACATTCTTGGTACCATCATCACTAATGGTTCGAAAATATTTACGCTATAGCTAAAAGCATAATCTTTCGTAAGACCGTCTTTTGCATCTTCGTTTTTCGAAGTTGAATCGACTAATGAACGAGCACCACCACGTATCGTTTCTTTTTGATATTCATAAGTGGAAAGTATACTTACTGCGTTTGTAAGGACACCGGTTAACCCAGCCACAAGTGTAAAAATGATTGCTAATCCAAGATGCCTCAATTCTTTCTTTATTATCCAACGCACTGCATAAAAAATTGTCATGATGGCAATAGCAAGAAAAAGGTAATAATCGATCTGGGGATGATTTTGGGTGATAAGAACTGAAGTAAACAAGGCGGTAAGTCCTGTTCCGAGCCAATATTTCTTTTCATAAATTAGAATGATAGAAGCAAGTAAAGCCGGCATGTAAGCGATCGACAACATTTTAGTATCGTGGCCAACAGCTATAATAACGGGATTATAAGTGGCGTAAGCAAATGCCAGTGCACCTAGAACTCCAAACACCGTTCTCACTCTCAAAACGACACATAAAAAATAAAAACAAATACAGGCAAGGAAAAAAAAGTTTACAGGCTTTGGTAAACCAAGAGAAAATATCTGGTGTGCTATCCAGGGAATTTTGTTATTGGATGTATACCCGATTTGAAAAGTTGGCATGCCGGCGAACATGCTGTTTGTCCAAAGAGGATAAACGCCGTTATGTGTTTTTGCATATTCAACGGATTGCTGAATGGAACCTTTCCAATGAGTGATATCATGTTGTGCAACTGCCTTTCCTTCTAACACAGGTTTGCAGTAAATGAATGCTATAACGAGGAATATCAGTACTGCTATTCCGTGAGGAATCAGTTTCTTAAACCATGAATTCTTCATATAATCGGGGTTGTTTAAGGCTGACAAAATAATGCTATTTTACACGAAAAATCCCCGATGCGCTGGCTTTTATTTTTGTCAAGACTGGCTTTCATCTGCAATCTTATTTTTATACCGGCATTCATCTTACAAATAGAGAATTTTATTTCCGATCCTGATCTTTCGTCTTATATCATTATCATCGGGTTTGTGTTTGCAGTTTTATTTAACCCACTTGCCAATCTTTGTTACCTGGTATTATTTTTTGCTAATAGAAAAAGTCTTTCGATTGTTCCCGGCTGGCTTATCGTTATTAATATTTTATTTTTAATACTTCAATTAATATTTCTCTTGTTTTTAAATGTTCATAATTACGGATCATGATTCATAATATTCTTAAAGACAAACCGACAAGGCTGTTCATAGTTTTATCAGGATTTTTAATTGCTAATGCAATGGTGGCAGAATTCATGGGTGTAAAAATATTTTCGCTTGAAGAAACACTTGGCATGAAGCCGGTAAGTATCCGGTTATTTGGCGATACCTATTCTTTTAATCTAACCTGCGGGGTGTTATTATGGCCGGTAGTTTTTGTGATGACGGATATCATTAATGAATATTACGGGAGAAAAGGAGTGAGGTTCATTAGCTGGCTTGCAGTTATTTTGATCGGCTATGGTTTTATAATGCTTTTTGGAGCTATGCAAACAACACCCAATAATTGGTGGATAACCAGCAAGCAAACTGCAGGTATTGAAAATATGAGCTCAGCATATAATGGAATTTTTGGACAGGGACTTGGAATTATTATTGCATCAATGACAGCGTTTCTCATCGGGCAGTTAATAGATGTTTTTGTTTTTCGCAGCATAAAAAAAAGAACCGGTGAAAAACATATTTGGCTAAGGGCTACAGGCTCTACTTTAGTCTCACAATTCATCGACAGTTTTGTTGTGCTTGTTATTGCATTTTATTTTTACCCAAAATTGGTTGCAAACCAGGGTTCACCATGGCCGCTTAACCAGGTAATTGCTATCGGTATAGTAAATTATATCTACAAGTTTGTTGTTGCTATTTTGTTGACGCCGGTTATTTACTTTGTTCATTACCGCATTGAAAAATATTTGGGTCATGACCTTGCTAAAAAAATGAAACGGGCAGCAATGGGACAGGAGGATACATTGAGTGATATTCCGGTAGGAGGATGAGTTTTAAATACCAGATGTCGGGTAATAGATAATAATTGTGATGTTGGCGGTGTAAAATTATCATCTATTAGTTATTAATTATTATCTTTTCTTGATCATTTTTGCCACGATCTTATCAATCGGTAATGTTACCGTTTCATCAGAAAAATCATCCCATTCAATTAAGCGAAAAGTTTCTGCTTCACCGGTGTTGGTATAAATTTCCATTTGCTTTTCATCGAAATCAAATGCCTTTGTTCGAACAGGAACTTTTAATTCTTCCAATTGCCTTGCGAAATAGTAAATAGAAATGATCTGGTCATCAGGACGGAATGCAGACATTTGAAAATAATCTGTTGTATAAATATGATCACCAATTTCCGCTTCAATACCTAATTCTTCTTTCAATTCTCTTTTCAGGCAATCTCTTGTTCCTTCTCCAAACTCCAAACCACCGCCGGGGAATTTTGTATACAAACCACCGCGGATAAATTCATCGGCAACCAATACCTGTTTTTTTTCATTTATAAGTATGCCATAAACACGAATATTAAAACGCATCAGGAAAAATTATAGTGAAGAAGTATGAAGATGAATTATCATAGTTCAACAAGGCCATTAAAGACTCTTTCAGCGGGGCCGCAAAGCCATATGTTCCGGAATTTGCCATCATCAATACGATCAAATTCCACATTCAATCTGCCGCCAAGTGTTTTTACTTCAACTTCATTAAACCCATTTTCATTGTGATAGCATACTAATGCAGCAGCAGTAACACCAGTGCCGCAACTCAGTGTTTCATTTTCTACTCCACGTTCATAGGTTCTTACAAAAATTTTATCCGGCTCATCAAGCTGCTCAACAAAATTTACATTGATGCCTTCTTTTTCAAACTCACGACTATAACGTATCTCACGGCCTTTTTTAAAAACATCAAGATTTGCAAGTTGCGGAATCAGTTTTACATAATGAGGCGAACCTGTATCTACCAAAAAGTCGCTGTGATGGTTTAAAATAATATCAACATCATTCATCTTAAGTGAAACGATCCCATCAGCATCTATCCTGGCCTCATGTTCGCCATCTGTCGCAAGAAATTTGTATAAATCTTTTTGGATACCGATGCTTTCGGCAAATTTTATCAGGCAACGACCGCCATTGCCACACATGCTTCCCTCACGGCCATCGGAATTGTAATAAACCATTTCAAAGTCGTACCCCGGTTTTTCATTAAGCAGCATCAACCCATCAGCGCCGATACCATATTTGCGGTCACAAAGCTTCTTAACCTGTTCAACAGTCAATTTAAGATCATGTCCATTGCGGTTATCAATGATCACAAAATCATTTCCGGTACCCTGGTATTTATAAAATTCAGTCTTCATTTTTTATTGCTTATACATTTTGAGAAACAATTTCTAAAACCTTTACAATCAGGTTTTCAACAGCCATTTTCCCGTCCTTCGAAAACTCTTTTCTTACCCTATTTGCTATGACGGCATTCAGTGAAAGACAGTTGTGTCCAAGAAGCCTGCTCAATCCGTAAATTGCCGATGTTTCCATTTCAAAGTTAGTGATCCTATACTGACCAAATCGAAATTGAGTAAGCCTGTTGATCAATTCTGGGTTGCTGATGCCCAGCCGGAGAACCCGGCCTTGTGGCCCATAGAAGCCCGGGCAGGTAACAGTAATACCCTGGTAAAAATCTTTTACAAAATGCTTTATCAAAGATCCGCTGGCACCGGCAATATATGGGTAACCAATTTGAGAATGCATTTGAGTGCTTGTAACAAATGAATGAAGTAATTGCTTTTCTTCATCATTTTGTTCAAGCCGGTAAAAATTCAGCAGGTTGTCAATGCCAAGTCCATGCGTAGATGCGATAAAACTATCAACGGGAATTTCAGGTTGCAAAGCTCCCGATGTGCCGATCCGCATAATGTTCAACGAAGTGAATTTTGCCTTTATTTCACGGGTGGTTAGATCAATATTTACCAGCGCATCCAATTCGTTAAGGGTAATATCAATATTATCTGTACCGATGCCGGTTGAAAGAACTGTTAATCTTTTTTTACCGATGCTTCCTGTATGGGTTATGAATTCGCGGTATTCGCCTTTATATTCTATTTTATCAAAATGCTTGCTTACTTCTTTTACCCTGTCAGGATCACCGACGAGAAAGACGGTGTTGCCGATTTCATCAGGTTTCAGGTTCAGATGATAGATGGCGCCTCTTGCATTCAATATCATTTCCGATTCGGCAATTCGTGACATATGCTTTTGGATTATAATCTTTTAAGGAAACGACTTATATTTGCTCCCGTTTCCGATCCCTTCTTAGGAGTCCTTATGGACAAATCTAAAATGTAAAACTTGAAATCGGAAATAAATAGGGTCCTGTGGCCGAGTGGCTAGGCTGAGCTCTGCAAAAGCTCCTACAGCGGTTCGAATCCGCTCGGGACCTCTGAAAAGGTTATCAGAAATGGTAACTTTTTTTGTTTCATAGAATTACCAAAGTACAAGAGCCGATAGTTTCGGCCGCGACGAAAGGGATTTTTAATAGTAGCAATGCAGCCGGGTAAATAAAAAAGGCTGCCACAAATTTGTAACAGCCCGGTGTTCATATAGCAAGCAATAGTTATAACCAGAAAGATGAGGACATAGACGCCGGAAATTTCTTCCAGCTCTTCTGGGTAGTTTTTTTATAAATATTTTTTCCAGAGAATTTTAGAATATTACCTTGTTCAAAATGCAGGTAACCAATTCCAGGGATCTCGACTTCAAACCCCTGTATCAATAATTCTCTTATAGAACTGATAAAGCTACTGAGATCTGACGCCGTGATACAACTCTCGATCTTCATGTTGTTTGAAATAAACGCAACCAGGTTTGAATCGGTTGACTCGTTTTTATCTGCTGAAAAGTTGATCCATTTTTTGGAATAACCATTTTCAGTGGCAGCCGGGTTTTCGCCTACCACTTCAAACCTTCCTATTTGAGGCAGTTGCAAATAATGATGTCTTTCCAGGAAGGGACGAAAATGCTGTGCAATTTTCATATAGCAGTTGTTTACTAATCAGAATAAATCAATGTAGCATAGGATCAGGAAAAAGGTTGTGCGACAGCGAATTTTAAGAATAAGGGATGGTAGGTAATAAAGGTGCCGGAGGTTTTTCGATGGGGAAACAATGTTAAGAATAAATTATCAGAAAATCAATAGGTAACAACGGGTTTTTAAAAAATTAATTGAGTTCGATCACTGTTTTGCCTCTTGTGCTATACCGGATCTGTAGTGAATCCCTGATACGGGCTGTATCAGCAGCTGTGGCTGGTAAAACAAAATATAAATTGAAAAGAACAGAATCTTTTGTGTCCATTTTTACATTAACCTTAATGCTTTGCAAATATGCGTACCTGCTTATAGCTCTTTGTTTGGCAGCTTTCTCTATAACAAAACGATACATATTTGAACTGTCAACCTGGTTTGTTATTACCTGAACCGTATCTTTTGCTTTTGTCAGGCTATCCTCTTGTTGAGTAATAATTGGCTCCAGCTTTTTTACCTCAGTACCTTTTTTATCCTTTGTCCGGGTATAAACAAGGTATCCGCCAAAAACTGCCAGCGCAAGACCGGCAATTGCAATTAGCCAGGTCACTATCTTATTTGTCGCAGGGCCTTTGGGTCTTTTAGGAGAAAACATTTCTTCATAATCTGTAAATGAGTTTTCAGTTGTCGAAGTCATATCCCGGCCATCGCTGCTGGTTTCTTTGTTCTTTTCTGTTGAAATATTGTTTTGGGTAAAGTCATAGTTGCCAAATTTGTTCTTGGAAAGTGTGCCAATGCCTTCAAATAAGTAAGGGTTTCCAATATTTAAAAACTGGCGGGCAAGTTCAAGCGAGGAGTCAAGATCTGCTGAGACAAGGCTTTTCATTTTACCGGATTGCTCTGCAATAAAACGGATAAGTTCAGCGTCTTCCTTCACTGAAGTATCCTGTTGAAATGTTATATTACCTGAATCCTCAAGGATAAATCTTCCAATATTGGCAAGGGTAAGTTGTTTATTAGTGGAAAGGAATTGAGCTAAAAGTGGCGATAGTTTCAAGATATTTGAATTTAACAGCTTACAAGATAATTATTTTAATGCGCCGCCGCAAGAAGCTGGCAATGCGTTGTAATTTTGCTCATGTTTTCAAAAGAAGAACAGGATTTCATTAAATACTGGGAACAGAACCGCAACAAGCAAAAAAGGTTTTTCAAACAAATAGCCATCGGGCTGCCATTTGGGGTGCTTTTTGCAGTAGCCATGTTCCTGAATTTTACATCTGGTTGGGATAAAAGGGTAGAAACAATCACAAAAACCTATCCTTCGTTCAAATCACTGATACTTGTGTTGATCATTGCCATTTTAGCTATTGTGGTTTTTATTTCGGTATTTTCAGTAAAAGTGAAATGGGAAAAATATGAACAGCGATACCGTGAATTATTAAGCCGCTCTGAAGCTGAAAAAAAATCTGAATCTCAACCTTAATCAAATAACTTGTCACACGAAGCCATATCTGTATTTGATATTCTGAAAATAGGAGTTGGGCCATCCAGTTCTCATACATTGGGGCCATGGCGTGCTGCGGAAAAATTTGTACAGACTTTATCGAATAGAAACCTACTTCAACAAGTAACTGCAGTTCGTGTGTTGCTCTATGGTTCATTGGCAAAAACGGGAAGGGGGCATGGGACAGACATAGCAATACAATTAGGCTTGTGTGGTGCTGATCCTGTAACATTTGATGTGCAATCGATCAATAGCCGTATTGCTGATATTGCCGCAATGAAGGAATTATTGCTTGGCGGTATACATGAAGTACAATTTGATCCGAGAGAGGATATTGAATTTTTATACAGTGAATCGTTGCCGTTTCATCCCAATGCTGTTACTTTTTTAGCCAATTGTAAAAATGATGAGGCTGTTTCAGAAACTTATTATAGTGTGGGCGGGGGGTTTGTGGTAAAAGAAGGAGAAGAAAGTTCTTCGGGTTCAAATATCCAATTGCCATTTCCAATCAATAATGCCAATGACATTTTGCATTGGTGTATGAAAACAGGAATGTCGATAAATGAAGTGGTAATGGAAAATGAAAATGCGTGGCGACAAGAGAAGGAAACCAGAGAAGGAGTACTAAAAATCTGGAAAGTGATGAGTGAATGTATTTATCGGGGTTGTCATACTGCGGGAATTTTGCCAGGTGGTTTAAATGTAAAACGGCGTGCTGCTGAATTAAATAAAAAATTATTAGGCGCTAAAAAATACAGTGACTATAAAAGTTGGCTCGCTACAATTAAAGCAGCCGGCAATTCATTTAAATATATACTTGATTGGGTGAGTTGTTTTGCACTTGCCGTAAATGAAGAGAATGCTTCCTTCGGTAGAGTTGTTACTGCACCGACGAACGGAGCTGCGGGAGTGATACCGGCAGTTTTACAATACTATATTGTATTTGGAGATGGTAATAGTGATGATAAGATCATCAGATTTTTATTGACAGCTGCCGAGATCGGGAGCATATTTAAAAAAGGCGCCACACTTTCTGCAGCAATGGGAGGCTGTCAGGCCGAGATAGGTGTATCATCTGCAATGGCAGCCGCTGCACTTACTGAATCTATGGGTGGAACACAAAAGCAAGCATTAATGGCTTCTGAAATTGCAATGGAGCATCATCTTGGTCTTACTTGTGATCCTATTGGCGGATTAGTACAAATTCCGTGTATTGAAAGAAATACAATGGGAGCAATAAAAGCCATCACTGCATCACAACTTGCATTACAAGGCTCACCAGATTACGCAAAGGTTTCTTTAGATGCTGTGATAAAAACAATGTGGGATACCGCAAAGGATATGAATACAAAATATAAAGAAACTGCTGATGGTGGATTGGCTATAAATGTTCCTCTTAGTTTACCTGAGTGCTGATGCATGGTATTGGTTACTTGTTTAGATACCCCTTAAGTCCATAAAGTTACTTTTATTTTTTTTAGAAGTTTAATAGTTATACCTATTTGTCCCAAATGATACATGTCATGATGAATAATACCTTCAATTAAATAATGAAAATTATAATCTGTGTCCAAAAATTTTGTTTCAAGATAAGCGTCATCCTGAGATTCCATCAGGCGAATTAATTCTGACTGGCTGTTGTAAAAAGCATTTTTCAATTCCTCCCAACCAATTTTATTTAATTCAATATTACCCTTCCAGTCGTCCGGACTATTCATTAATTCAGTTCACAAACCTTTGAATCTTATCATGCATTCTTTTCTCCATTCCAGCATATGAGAAACATGCTCGGCTACACTATGTACTTGAGGTATCGGTCTTGTGAGAGCCTGAGATTCGGATAGCCCATCAATTTTATCTTTAAAGCATTGATCAAACCACAACGAACCTTCCTGAATTTCATGGAGCTGCCGGATAATATTCTTGATTAAAACCAGCGCCATATTTTATATTTTTTCCATTAGAGTATAGTGACCCTTAAGTAAATGCTAACACTTAAATATACACCACTGGAGGTATAAAAAATAATTGACATTCATTGAAATTTACCAGCAGAAATTTGATCAGACAGGAGTAAAGAATTTTTGATGAATGAATGTTTGATTCTATACGCAATTGCTGGTCTTCGAGATTAATAATTTCTCAAATTGGAATTTTCAGACCAGTAACACCGATATAGTAATGCTTCATACTTTGTGCTGTTGGTGATGAGTTCTATGAAAGTGTAATTCCTGATTTTAAACACCAACAGCGGCGTAAAAACAATGTGGGATACAGAGAAAGACATGAATACAAAATATAAAGAAACTGCCGATGGGGGATTGGCAATAAATGTTACGCTTAGTTTGCCTGAATGCTAATTGATAAATTAAACCACAGCGGTCACAGTGAATCACAGCGCCGTGTAACTCTGTGTTCGCCGTGGTTTATTTTCTACGCTGCCATCTTTTGACATTCTTCAGCGCATAGCTTACGAACTCTTACACATTCCATATCTAACTGGATACATCTTGCCATCATATTGATTACTTTTCTTGTGTGCAGGAACTTGCACAGTGATTATAGGCATCTGCGCGGCGAAG
>Ga0209798_10001586_pt1 | contig 13653 bp, 11 predicted proteins | sample DOMMetBare3Fresh_FD_187475 | JGI IMG/M metagenome (GOLD analysis project Ga0209798, IMG submission 187475) | Wetland sediment microbial communities from St. Louis River estuary, USA, under dissolved organic matter induced mercury methylation -... | ecosystem: Environmental > Aquatic >...
AGGCTCATTGTATAATTTAAGCCTGAGTTTTCAGCCTATAACAACTAAGGATTAATGACGTATGACTCCAGAAAAACGTTCCATACGCCGTCGTGGCATTTATTTATTACCTAATTTGTTTACCACGGGAGCCTTATTTGCCGGTTTCTACGCAATTACTTCGGCAATGGGCGGGCGTTTCGAAACGGCTGCAGTAGCCATTTTTGTGGCAATGATTCTGGATGGGCTGGATGGCCGCGTGGCCCGGCTAACGCATACCCAAAGCGATTTCGGCGCTCAATACGATAGCTTGTCGGATATGGTTTCATTTGGTGCAGCCCCTGCCCTGGTCATGTATTTGTGGGCATTTTCAAGCTTGGGTAAATTAGGTTTGTTTGCAGCCTTTGTCCACATGGCAGGCGGCGCTTTAAGGCTTGCCCGTTTTAATACGCAACTGACCTCGGCCGATAAACGTTATTTTCAGGGCTTACCCAGTCCGGCAGCGGCAGCTATTCTTGCCGGATTTATCTGGATTTCTCTGGAGCATGGCTATAATATTGAAATAGCTAAATATGTTGCCATGGTATTAACAGTCAGCACCGGCTTATTGATGGTCAGCAATTTCAGATATTCCAGCTTCAAAGAAATCGATTTAAAAGGCAAAGTGCCTTTTTTTGTGGCTATTTCCGTTATGTTAGGCATTGCTTTTGTGATGGCGCAACCGCAAACGATGTTATTCCTGTTGTTTTTGGGTTATGCAATCTCGGGCCCGGTTGTTACCCTGGTAATGCGCAGGCGCAGATTGCAAGGCCGCAAATTGTAAAATCTGCTTGAGAGCAAATTACCATTGGCGTATAGTTAACACCATGATTATTCAACACACCCCACATTTTGAAAACACGTTTGCTGGCGGCATGACTGCCAAGTCAAGTTTGTTTGCGTGGCTGCGCCTCTCTGTAAGATTCCTGCCCTGATGGGCATACAATCTTTTTCATTCGGTAATTAAATCCCCCCTTATTATTTATATCAACTCAGCAGTTGATATATTTTCATCGACTGCATGGATGCAGGAGTTAGAGCAATGCAGGAGCAATTGCCGAGAATGGAGTTTTTTATGAAAGACAAGTTAATTATATTTGATACAACCTTGCGCGATGGCGAACAAAGCCCTGGCGCATCCATGACGCGAGATGAAAAAGTCCGGATTGCCAAGGCGCTGGAAAGGTTAAAGGTCGATGTCATCGAAGCGGGTTTTCCTGCCGCCAGTCCCGGCGATTTTGAATCCGTTCAGGCCGTCGCGAATATCATAAAAGACAGTACGGTCTGTGGTTTGGCCAGAGCCTTGGACAAAGATATAGACCGCGCAGGTACGGCACTTAAAGGCGCAAGTCGATCACGGATTCATACCTTTATTGCCACGTCGCCTATACACATGCAAATGAAATTGCAGATGACTCCGGAACAAGTTATTGAGCATGCGGTTAAAGCCGTAAAGCGAGCACGACAGTTTACCGATGATGTGGAGTTTTCGCCTGAAGATGCCGGGCGCTCCGAAGAAGACTTTTTGTGCCGGATACTCGAAGCGGTTATCAATGCGGGCGCTACTACACTGAATATACCCGATACGGTAGGTTATAGCGTTCCTCAGCAATTTGGCTTGACCATTGCCAACTTAATTAAACGCATACCTAATTCAGATAAAGCGATTTTTTCCGTGCATTGCCATAATGACCTGGGTCTTGCAGTTGCCAATTCCTTAGCGGCTGTTATGAACGGCGCACGCCAGGTTGAATGTACCATTAATGGCTTGGGGGAACGCGCCGGTAATGCGTCACTTGAAGAAGTGGTGATGGCGGTGCGCACCCGTCATGATGTGTTTAACTGTCAAACAGGCGTAGATACCCGCGAAATTTTAACCTGCTCAAAGCTGGTTTCTTCCATCACCGGTTTTCCTGTGCAACCTAACAAGGCCATCGTCGGCGCCAATGCTTTTGCACATGAGGCCGGCATCCATCAGGATGGCGTTCTAAAAAGCCGTGAGACTTACGAAATCATGCGTGCTGAAGACGTCGGCTGGACCGCTAACCGCATGGTGTTAGGCAAGCATTCAGGCAGAAATGCCTTTAAAAGCCGAATGACTGAATTGGGTTTTGAGTTCACCTCGGAAGAAGAGTTAAATGATGCTTTTTCCCGCTTTAAACAATTGGCGGATAAAAAACACGAAATTTTCGATGAGGATTTACAGGCTCTGATTTCAGAAGCCGGTTTTGAGGCGGAAGATGAATATGTCAAACTCATCGCCTTAAAAGTGTGTTCAGAAACCGGCGAAGTCCCAAACGCAAAAGTTACTTTGCGGGTAGACAACAAGGAAGTTACCGGAAGTTCTGATGGCGGCGGTGCTGTCGATGCCAGCTTAAAAGCCATCGAAAAGCTGGTGAAGACCAAGGCTACGTTGGAACTCTATTCGGTGAATAACATCACCAATGGCACCGATGCCCAGGGCGAAGTGACTGTGCGTCTTGAAAAAGCAGGCCGCATTGTTAATGGTTTGGGCGCTGATACCGACATAGTGATCGCCTCGGCGAAAGCTTATATCAATGCGGTAAACAAGCTGAATAGCCCCGATCAACGAAGACATCCTCAAAAAGGTGATGTTTGACTCAGGTGCAGGACGACAGATTATTGGTACAAGAAATATGTGGGGTGCGACTTTAGTCTCTAATGGCGAAAAGTCGTCCCTGCAATCTTGTCTTTTGTAAGCATGGAGATTGATTTTGGATAATGCGCTTCGTTTGCAATATCTGGAGGCTATGGGTATTGATGTATGGGTGCCCAGAGCTTCGGCGCATACCGAGCAAGCGCTGTCGTCTGAAGTTAGCTCTAGCAATGCCGAAACGGAAACAATATCGCCAAGCGATAACTGGGATGCACTGCAAGCCGAAGTCTCTAACTGCACAAAATGCGCTTTGTGTAACACGCGCACCCAAACGGTATTCGGCTCAGGAAATAAGCAGGCGGAATGGATGCTGGTGGGCGAAGCGCCTGGACAACATGAAGACGAGCAAGGCCTGCCCTTCGTCGGTAATGCAGGGTTATTGTTAACAGAAATGTTAAGAGCGATAGGCCTGACCCGAGAAGAAGTCTTTATCACCAATATACTAAAGTGCAGACCGCCCAATAATCGTGACCCCCACGCCGATGAAGTTGAAAGTTGCAATGATTATCTAAAGCGGCAGCAGCAGCTAATTCAGCCAAAAATTATTCTTGCGATAGGCCGTATTGCGGCACAAGCCTTGTTAAAGACAGATGAACCCTTAGCCAAGCTAAGAGGCAAAGTACACACTTTTAATAATACGCCGGTTGTTGTAGTCTATCACCCTGCATACTTGCTTCGATCTCTGCCAGAAAAACGCAAAGCCTGGCTGGATTTAATGTACGCGCTGCAAACAGTAAAAAATAACAAAGGTTAATTATGCGTGGATTATTAGACAAAATAAAAAACTTGGTAATTTATGATGCCGACAGGGAATTCTACGCCAAAGTATTTCCTGATTCTGTGAGTAGAAAAGATTTGTTACGCCTGAGAACAATGACGCATGCTGATTTGCCCAGCGTGCTAGAAATAGAGAAAAAAAACTATCAGTTCCCGTGGGAAGAAGACATTTTTATAGACTGCTTTAAAGCGGGTTACAGTTGTTGGGTCTGTGAAGAACAAAATAAGGTATTAGGCTATAGCCTACTTTCCATAGCGGTTGGTGAAGCTCATATCCTCAACATTTCTGTAGACCCTGCCGAGCAAAAACAAGGTATAGGTCGTAAAATGGTGGAACACCTGATCGAAGTCGCCAGAGGACGCGCAGAAACGGTTTTTTTAGAAGTCAGGCCCACTAATATTGCTGCTATCGCGCTTTATGAAGATATAGGTTTTAACGAAATAGGCATCAGAAAAGGCTATTACCCTGCGGAAAATGGCCGCGAAGATGCCCTTATGCTGGCTTTGCAGTTGTTTTAAATCCTCTTCTTAAGACGAGGATTGTCCTCGAACAACACGAAAGGCACGAAAAAAACGGATAAAGTTCTATGGCATACTCACTGCACTCATTGAAATACAAAAGTCCGGAATCCAGGCTCCATGGATGAACTTGATATTAACTTGGAAATGGACTGAAACTTCCTTAAGTCGTCTATAAAAATCAATGCACCAATTTGATATTTCGTGCTTTTCGTGTCTTTCGTGGAAATTATCTTTTAGTTAGCTTATTTCAAATTTTCAGTCACATGCGGCTCAATGAGCTGGTACATGAGCTGGTGCATTTTTGGGCTGCCGGCAATCACGTTACCTGATTCCAGATATTTGTCATTAAAAGAAAAATCCGTGATAACACCGCCCGCTTCTTTTATCAACAAGATACCCGCAGCCACATCCCATTCCATGACGCCAATCTCCCAAAAGCCATCCAATCGACCGGCGGCAACGTAGGCTAAATCAAGCGCTGCGGCCCCTGCGCGGCGAATGCCTGCGCATTCTGTGGTTAATGCCCGGAACATGCCCATATAAGCATCAAGGTGTTTATCGGTTTTAAAAGGAAAACCGGTACCAATTAAAGCGCCTTTTAAACTGGCTTGATTGGTTACCCTGATGCGGCGATTATTTAACATAGCGCCACCGCCCCGTTTAGCGGTAAACAGTTCATCACGAAGCGGATCATAAACAACGCCAACTTCCAGCTTGTCTTTATGTTTTAAGGCAATGGAAACAGCGTATTGAGGAAATCCGTGCAAAAAATTGGTCGTGCCATCCAGCGGGTCAATCACCCAGACAAAATCATTGCCTTTATGTTTACCGCTTTCTTCTGCCAGAATGGCGTGCTCAGGATAAGCTGCTTTGATGATGTTAATAATATCCCGCTCGGCCATCCGGTCAACTTCGCTGGCATAATCATTTTTACCTTTTTGGTCGACGTGCAGATGACCAATATTATCAGCTGAGCGAAGGATCAAGTCACCCGCGCTTCTTGCGGCACGGATGGCAGTATTTAACATGGGTTGCATAGGCGGATTTATAATGAGCAGATAAAACCCCAATGATAGCAAATCTTTTGGTAAACTTGGCTTATTTTTAACGAAGGTCAAAACGCTTGCTGTCACATATAAAAATTGTTCTGGTCGAAACGACGCATCCCGGAAATATCGGGGCTGTTGCCCGCGCCATGAAAAACATGGCTATGGCTAATTTGTGGCTGGTATCGCCTAAGATTTTCCCCAGCGCTGATGCAACATCCAGAGCTTCAGGCGCTGACGATGTTTTAGCCAAGGCAACCGTATGCCAAAACTTGCAGGAAGCCATTGCCGATTGCGAACTGGTGATAGGCGCCACCGCGCGCTATAGAACCATAAGCTGGCCGGAAATAACGCCCAGGGAATGTGCCGGGAAAATCGTGATTAATGAACCCGATCAAAAAGTGGCTATCATTTTTGGCCGGGAAAACTCAGGTTTAAAAAATCATGAGCTGGATTTATGTCATTATCTGCTTCGAATTCCCTGTAACAGCGAATACAGTTCTTTGAATATTGCCGCCGCCGTGCAAATAGTTTGTTATGAGTTATTTGTTGCGGCAGGTGTGCGTGAAACCATTTTGGTGGGTGATAAAGGCAAAAACCCAAAAGCCACAGCGATGCAAATGGAATCTTTTTACACGCATTTATATCAAGCATTAACTGATATTGGCTTTATGCATCCTGATAAATCAAAATCAATCATGCGCCGTTTACGGCGGATTTATAATCGCGTTCAATTGGATACCAAAGAGCTGGATATACTCAGGGGTATTTTGAGAATGTCTCAAGACAATCAAAGGAGCCAATGATGTTTAATCGCCTCAAAGAGGATATTGCCTGTGTGTTCGAACGTGATCCTGCGGCTCAATCTGTGTTTGAAGTAATAACGACTTACCCTGGCGTTCATGCCGTGTTAATCCATCGCGTCAGTCATTACTGCTGGAATGCCGGTTACCTATGGTTAGCGCGGTTTATTGCCCATATCTGCCGTTGGCTGACCGGCATTGAAATTCATCCAGGCGCGCAAATAGGCAGACGCTTTTTTATCGATCATGGCATGGGTGTGGTTATCGGTGAAACAGCAATTATCGGCGATGATTGCACTTTGTATCATGGCGTAACCTTGGGAGGAACCACCTGGAGCAAAGGCAAACGCCATCCGACCCTGCATAACGGTGTAGTGATAGGCGCTGGAGCAAAAGTATTAGGCCCCATCGAAATTGGTGAGGGCGCCAGGGTAGGATCGAATTCCGTAGTATTGAAGCCCGTGCCCGCAGGCGCAACAGTAGTTGGCATCCCGGGACATATTATTGGCACTCATCCAAAAACAGCAAAAACCGGGCGCGATGAAATAGCCACCAAAATGGGCTTTGATGCTTATGGTACAACAGCCGACATGCCGGATCCAGTCGCTAATGCCATCAATCGCATGCTGGATCATATTCATTTACTGGATAAACAAATAGAAACCATGCAAAAAACCCTCCTTGATGCAGGCCTTAACTGCAAAGAAACACCTCTGTCGACATTGGATGGCTGTGAAATTGCAGACAGCTATGAGAAAGGCAATGAGTAAAGACGAAAAATATCAATAGTCTTTCACTTTGTTGTTTTCCTTGGCTTCGACTACGGCAACCGGAATTTTGGGTTCCCAATAATCCAGGTAGTCAGCGTGTTTTTTCTTTTTTTATTTCCAGATAACTGGTTTCCTTTGACAAGCAAAAGGCCCGGCATCAAAGTCTCTTCAAGCCTGATCTGTCTTGTAAAATCCCGGACCGCGTCTCTGATTGAGAGCTTCTTGAACAGGTCAGAGATTATCTTGTTCGCTGAGTTCTCTTTTTCTCTTTACCAGCCATTCAATAGAATCCTAATTAAAGATTCGAAAGTCGCCACGCATCTATGGACAACAGGGAACAATACCATAGAGGGGATAGATTAGGCAGGCTCTGAAGAATATGGGGCCAGGTCCTCTACCTCAAACCAGCGGCCGTTAAATAATTGCGTCTATTTAAGCACCAACTGCTGATTAATATCGGCTAAATCAGCCTCTGCTACAACGCCAGAGGCTGTTTTTAAGCGGATAATATTCACCAAATAACTGTAACGCGCTTGCAGTAAATCTCGTTTGGCGACAAAAAGCTGTTGTTGCGCGTTCAGCACATCGACACTGGTGCGTACACCGACTTCGTAACCCGTGTTGGTTGAATCCAGCTGACTCTGACTGCTGATTAGCGCTTGTTCATAAGCTTTCACCTGCGCAATGCTGGTGCTCAAGTTCAAATAGGCGCGCTGAGTTTCCAGCTCAGTTTGGCGACGGGCAATTTCTACATCATCTTGAGCTTTTTGTTTATTAAGAGCCGCTTGCCTGATGCGCGAACTGGTCGCGCCCCCCTGATACAAGGGAATCTGTAACTGTACGCCTATTGTGGCGGTTTTAAGATCGCTACCAAAACCATAAGCGCCACCATTTGCATAATTATTGTTATAGCTGGCCACAGCATCTAATGTAGGCAAGTGACCTGCTTTTGCGCGCTCGATTTCCTGTTCTGAAAACTTGACGCTATCTTGATAGATTTGGATGTTCAAATTATTTTGCGTGGCCACTCTCAGCCATTTTTCCATGCTTTGTTCTAACTTATTGGGTTTGATGTCCGCTTTTACCGTCGCTAATTTTTGCGGAATTTCGCCTGTAATCGCCTGAACAGCACTCTTGGCGTTTTCATTGTCGTTAACGGCTGCTATTTCTTGCGCATTGATTAAATCGTAACGCGCTTGCGCTTCATTCACATCGATGATTGTCGCTGTACCTGCTTCAAAGTTCGCTTTAGCTTGTTCTAACTGGCTTAAAATGGCTGCTTTTTGCGCGACAATCAAATTAATTTTATCTTGTGCGATTAACACATCGAAATAGGTTTGAGTGGTGCGTAAAATAAGCTCTTGCTGGATTCGGTGTAATTGTTTATCCGCCTGGCTTACCTGGGTTTTTGTTTGATCCATTTGCACCAGGTTTTGCTTGCGATAAATGGGCTGCCTCGCTTCCACACCATAATTGTAACCTTCGAACGATCGCCCACCGCTTGGGAATGGAACTCCAGTACCGGAATATTTAACATCAATGTATGAGGCGTTTGCTCCGGCAGTGAAATAAACCACCGGCCGGTAAAGCGCTTTGCCTTGTTCGATAATTTCTTGTGCGGCTTTATTGGCGCTCAAAGCAGACGCCAATGTTGGGTCATGCGCTAGCGCTTGATTATAAATATCCACAAGAGATTGTGGCTTGTCCTCTGCAAAGGCTTTCGTCGCTAATACAGACGTTGCGCAAATGAGCGTAATAACAAGGGTCAACTGTTTTAGTCCCCCGAAATTCAACCCGCTTAATTTCGGTAACGGCTGTTTTTTTATCATTATTAATCAATTTAATAGATTGTTGATGGTACTTTTACTCTAAACCATGCCGCATAAAGTGCAGGCAAAAATAAGACTGTCAGCAAAGTCGCAACTGCCAAACCACCCATAATCGCAACCGCCATCGGTCCAAAAAAGACACTCCGGGTAAGCGGTATCATCGCCAAGATTGCGGCGGCGGCGGTGAGTACAATGGGCCTGAATCGGCGTATCGTTGACTCGACTACTGCTTGCCAAGGCTCCAGTCCTGATGCTCGATCCTGGTCGATTTGATCGACCAGGATCACGGAATTACGCATGATCATGCCTGACAGCGCAATTGTGCCCAGCATGGCGACAAAGCCAAATGGTTTATCAAATAGTAACAATGCAACTGTGACGCCAATTAAACCTAATGGCGCCGTCAGCAGCACTAAAAATACGCGTGAAAAACTCTGTAACTGAATCATCAAAAGGGTGAGAACCGCAAATAAAAAAAGCGGAAATCCTGCCGCCACTGAAGCGCCGCCTTTGGCAGACTCTTCAACGGCACCGCCTGTTTCTATGCTTACGCCTAGTGGTAGTGCGGCTTTAATGTCTGCTAGCTTATCCTCTATTTGTTGCGACACCACGGGGGCTTGCAGATTCCCTTGTAAGTTAGCGCGTACGATAATCGACGGCACACGATTACGCCGCCAAATAACCCCTTCTTCAAACGCTGAAGTAATCGTCGCCATTTGCGATAAAGGGACACCTACCCCTGTCTGCGTGTTAATCATTAAGTCCGGCAAATGCGACAAACGTGTACGCTCAAATTCCGGAGCGCGCGCGACTAAGTCAATACGCTCTATGCCTTCTCTAAATTCAGTGATATAAAGCTCCTGCATGGCGCCATTGAGCACATTGGCTATATCGACAGAGCTAACCCCTAATAAACGCGCTTTGGCTTGATCTATCGTCACGTTGACGACTTTGCTAGGCTCTTCCCAATTGAGTTGTACATTCACCAGGCTATTATTGGCGCGCATCACCCGGGCAATTTGGCGGGAAATTTCACGTATTTGCTGAATGTCCGTTCCTGACACCCTAAATTGTACCGGGAAGCCCACGGGCGGGCCATTCTCCAGACGCAATACGGAAGCCCGCAAGGCAGGAAAATCGTTCTCAAACAAGGTGAGTAAATCATTACGTAACGCTTCACGCGCCGCTAGGGTTTTACTCAAAATCACAAATTGCCCAAATCCGCGATGTGGCAATTGAATATCCAGCGGCAAATAAAAGCGGGGGGCGCCTGTGCCGATATAGGCTACAAAATTTTCAATGCCTTGATTTTTTTTAGTCCAATCCTGCAACCATTGCTCTAATTTTTTCACCTGGGTTTCGGTAGCCGAGTATGAAGCGCCTTCGGTCATGCGCAAATCGACGATCAACTCGAGCCGGGTCGAATCCGGAAAGAACTGCTGTTGCACCTTGCCAAAGCCAATAATAGACACTACAAACAACGCCAGCGTAATGGCAATGACCGTTTTTCGGTAACGGACACAGGTGGTGACGAGTGCACGAAACGCCCGGTAAAAAGAGGTGTTATAAATATCGTGATGGTGACTGTTATCGACTTTTTCAGATAGATTTAGCCTGTTTCTCAGCCATAGCATGATTTTTGAAGGCTGCGGCGCGTGGGCATAATCGGGTAACAAATGGTAGCCCAAATACGGCACAAATATCACCGCTGCAAACCACGAAATCACCAGCGCAATTGCAGTTACCTGAAAAATCGACCGCGTATATTCACCCGTAGCCGAAGCGGCAGTTGCAATCGGCAAAAAGCCTGCCACAGTGACTAATGTGCCGGTGAGCATCGGCATCGCTGTTGATGTGTAGGCAAACGATGCCGCTTTGACTCTGTCCCAGCCCTGCTCCATTTTGGACGACATCATTTCCACGGCAATGATGGCATCATCGACCAGCAAGCCCAAAGCTAATATCAACGCGCCCAGCGAAATTTTATGTAAGCCTATCTCATTGAGTTGCATCACCAAAAACGTAGCCGCTAACACGACAGGAATGGTTATGGCGACTACGATACCGCTGCGCCAACCCAATGAAATAAGACTGACGCCCAATACAATCACTAACGCCTCTATCAGTGATTTCACAAAGTCATTTACTGAATTCGTCACAATTTTCGGCTGTGAGGTAACAGTATTAAGTTCTAAACCGACAGTTAATTGCTGTTGAATGCCTGCGATGGTTGCATCAAGCGCATGGCCCAAGGCAATGACATCACCCCCGTCTTTCATGCTCACACCCAATAGCAAAGTATCTTTACCTTGAAAGCGCACCCGGTCGTGGGGAGGGTCTTCATAGCCGCGATAAACACGCGCGACATCACCCAAACGAAAATCCTGATTATTGGCACGTAACCGCAACTCGCGTAAATCCTCTAATTTACTATAGCGTCCTGATACGGCAATGCGTATGCGTTCGGCAGCTGAATCAAACGTCCCCCCGCGTACCACGGCATTTTGCGCCTGCAAAATAGTGATAAGGTCGGCGGTTTTAATGCCTACCGTCACCAGCTTGGCATTTGAAATTTCGATAAACAGCCGTTGCTTCTGCTCGCCAAAAAACTCAACTTTCGCCACATCTTTCACTTTAAGCAGTTCAGTTCTAATCAGCTCTGCCTGTTTTTTAAGCGCCGCATAGTCAAAGCCATCCCCAGTCAATGCGTACATACTGCCATAGACATCGCTAAACTCATCATTAAAGGTCAGGCTTTCGAGGTCGTATGGTAAGGTATGGCGAATATCACTTATTTTTTTGCGGACTTGATACCAAACCTCTGGAATGTCTTTTGATAAGGTATCATCTTTGACCACGATAAAGATCAACGACTCGCCGGGTCGTGAAAAACTTGTGGAATAATCGAGATGAGGAACTTCCTGAATTTTCTTTTCCAGTTTGTCGGTTACCTGTTGCTCAACTTCTTGCGCGCTGGCACCCGGCCAAGTGGCTCGCACCAGCATCATCTTGAACGTAAATGGGGGGTCTTCAGACTGGCCCAGTTTGGTATAAGCAATCAATCCGGCTATAGTGAGTACCAGCATCAAATACAAGACCAGCGTTTGATGTTTTAAGGCCCAATCAGACAGATTAAAACGTCGGTTTTCACTATTTTCAGACGTTTCACTCATGGCGCTGTCTCAACCACCGGCTTGACTTGTTGATCTTTAATCAATGTATGTACTCCGGCAATAGCAATTTTTTCACCCGCTTGCAGGCCGCTTGCAATCAATACACCGTCTTCTCTAAACTGGCCGGCGATAACTTCACGCGGCTGCGCTTTATTATTGGCATCAATTACCCACACCAGTTTTTTACCATTGATTACAGTGAGCGCAGTGGTTGGCACCAAAAATTCTTCCGTTTGCCGCTCATCCTGCTGATTGAATTTTACGCCTGCGGTCATGCCTAGCTTTACTGCTTCGTCGGCATCATTAATAGTCACGCGTACATTAAACGCGCGGGTAGCGGAATCGGCTGATGGAGAAATTTCGCGGACAACGCCCGAGTAAGTTTTTTGCCGATCTGCCCACAATTTTACGATAACCGGGGCATTTAATTTTACCTCTGCCATTCGTGACTCCGGTACAGCAATTACGACTTCAGTTTCTTTTGTGTCTGCAATTTTCACCACTGCTTCACCCGCTTCGACTACTTGCCCTGGCTCTGCACGAATCATAGTAACCACGCCATCGCGACCGGCGGTTAAGTTTGTGTACTGTGTTTGATTGCCCGATACTTTCGCTTGGGCTTTTGCTTGAGCCAGCCGAGCACTCGCGGTTTTAAGCTCAGCCTCCCGACTATCCAACGCTGAAGCGGAAATAAATTTTTTGGCAAACAATTGCCGCTGCCGCTCTAACTCTGCCGCCGCCAGGGCATAGCCGGATTCCGCTGCGCGAACATCGGCCAATGCTGCTGCAGTACTTAAACGGGTATCTGTTGCATCCAATTGGGCAATCACTTGACCTTTATTAACTCGGGCACCAACATCCACCTTCCGTTCAATGATTTTTCCATCAATTCTAAAGCCCTGGCTGGATTCATAACGAGGGCGTATTTCACCTACCAACACCATGGCATTCGCTGCGGCCTTTGCACCCACCACCATCACCAAAGCGGGCCGTGGTGGCGATGCTGGCTGTTCGAGCTTTTCGCAGCCGACAAGCAGGGTTAACCAAATTAAAGCAAGATACTTAAGATTCATTGTGTACGATTTCCGGGTTAATATAGCAATCCAGGGGAAATACTATCATTTGGACTACCCCTCTCAATAATTAGCTACAAGCGCAATTTACATTTTTTTCAGCCGATACAATGCTGAAATATCCTCATCACCATAACCTTCTGCCATTAACTGCTCATAATCGACAACTGTCTTGTCGGCTATGGGAATAGAAAACCCAGTTTGAGCAGCCATCGTCTGGCAGATTTTTAAATCCTTGTGATGCAACTCCAGTTTAAAGCCAGGCGCAAAAGTCCCTTTGGTCATGGTAGAGCCGCGATGCTGAAGAAACCAGTTACCCGATGCGCCACCTGAAATGACATCGATGACTTTATCCATCGCTAAACCTTGAGCCTCTGCAAAAGCCAGAGCTTCAGTAACCGCCTGGTTAATGCCCGCGCACATGATTTGATTGACAGCTTTAGTGGCCTGTCCAGTGCCAGTAGCGCCGATATGTAAAATACGCGAGGCCATCACCTCCAGTACCGGTCTGGCTTTTTCCAGCGCATCCGCATTACCGCCAACCATCATGGCCAGTGTGCCATTTTTAGCGCCTTCTACGCCGCCGGATACGGGCGCATCCAGAAAGGCCACCTGTTTTTCCGCCAGAATCGCGGCGGCTTTTTTCGCCGTTTCACTGCTTACTGTAGACATATCGACAACGACGGAACCCGGCTTAATCGTTTTTGCTATTGCTTCAACAATGCTTAACACATCCTGGTCGGCTGAAACACAGATCAACACGATATCAACTTCCCGAGCCAGTCCCTCCGGCTGATTAAAAGCCGCATTATTGAATTCTGCCATTTTTGCAGCGGTACGATTATAGACAGCTGTTAAATAACCCACTTTAGCGAGATTTCTGGCCATGCCTAAACCCATTGCGCCCAAGCCAATCATGCCTGCTTTCATATTACTTTTCCAGGTAAGTGTAAGACGTCAACCCG
>Ga0209798_10001587_pt1 | contig 13647 bp, 14 predicted proteins | sample DOMMetBare3Fresh_FD_187475 | JGI IMG/M metagenome (GOLD analysis project Ga0209798, IMG submission 187475) | Wetland sediment microbial communities from St. Louis River estuary, USA, under dissolved organic matter induced mercury methylation -... | ecosystem: Environmental > Aquatic >...
TCGTTTCATCGGCGCCGGTCAGGTCCATCGCGCGGAGCGCGTCATACACCCGCCGGTCGAGCGAGATCTCCGTAGCGAGCGCGGCGGCCCGCTGGCCGCCGGCTTCGGCGGTGGCCCGCATTCCGGAGTCCGGGTGGACGGCTCCGATCAGCTGTGCCTGGTTCGCCGCGCCCTCGAGCTCCCGCTGGATCCGGTCGTAGAGCACCAACGTGTTGGCGACCGTCCGCGAGCCCCGGACCGCCAGTAGCCGGTCCCAGAGCTGCCGTGCCCGTGCTAGCCGGAGGTCGACCCTGCGATCGAATTCCGCGGGCGTCGGACGCCCGATCCAGAACGGACGGTCATCGCGGTGATGGACGGCTGGTGGCGGACCGAGGAGCAGCGCCGAGACGAGAAGCAGGAAGGCGGGCACGCCCGGATCAGTGGGTGATGGTCGGAGGGAACCGCATGCCGCCCGCCACGCCGTCGGCCTCGCAGTGGGCGTTCCGAGGGCTGTAGGCGACGCAGAAGACGCCGTCGGCGTGCCACCGCTCGTACCACCGGCGCATGACCCCGCGGTCCTGGGCGGAGAAGCGGGTCGAGGGGAGCTCGGCGGTGTAGAGCGCGACGTGCGTATGCACCGTTCCCGACCACTCGGGCGGCCCGCACCGGTCGATGGATGTTTCGGCCGAGATGCTCATCGAGTCGGCCTCCTGGGGGCCGAGGGCGAGGATCCGGCTCACGAAGACGGTGTCGTTGCGGACGGAGGCCCCGAGGCAGGCCACCCGCTCCTCCTTGGCCGCCACGCTCTGCTCCCACAGCGCCCGGAGGGCAAGGCCAGCTTCCCCGCTGAACCGAAAGGCCGGCGCGGGCTGGTGCTCGGCGCTGTCGGCCTGCGCGGCCGCCCGGCCCGCGCCGGTCGAGAGCGTGGCGGCCGCGACGACCGCGAGCACCAGCCGGGTGGTCACGGCGCCCGGCCGATCGCAACCCCCCACGGGATCTTCCCGACGGGGATCTTCTTGATCACGGTCAGCCGGTCGGTGTCCACTACGGTGACGTCGTTGGACGGCCCGTTGGCGGTGTAGAGCTTCCGGCCGTCCGGCGTGAGGGCGATTCCCCAGGGCCGCTGGCCGACCGGCACCGACCCGGTCACTGAGTCCGTGGCGACGTCGATGACCGAGATCGTGCCCCCGCGTCCGTTGGACACGTAGATTCGCTTGCCGTCGGCCGACGCCTCGGCGCCCATGGGCAGGGCGCCCTCGGGCATCGGGATCACCTTGAGCCGCTTGCGGCTGGCCACGTCGATCACCCAGACCGTGTGATCGATCTCGGAGGTCACGTACGCGCGCGCCCCGTCGGGCGTGAAGACGAGCGAACGCGGCCGTTTCCCTACCTCGATCTGTCCGACGACCTTGCCGGTCTTGGTGTCCACCAGGGTCACGTTGTGGGCGGTTTCGCCGCTGATCCACACCGTGTTGCCGTCGGGGTGCAGCCGGACGCCCTCGGGCTCCTTTCCGACGGTGACCGTTGTGCGGATCTTGCCGCTCGCGATGTCCACGATGGACGCCGTCCCCGCATCCTCGTTGGAGACGAACAGTGTCGTGCCGTCGCGACTGATGTCGAACGTCTCCGGATCGGAGCCGCCGGGGAGAATCCGCGTCACCTTGCGGCTCGCGGCATCCACCACGGCAATCCCGTCCTTGGACTTGTCCGCCTTCAGCTTTGCACACTCCTCATCGGGCATCGAGGGCGGGCACTTGGGCGAGCCGCTCAGCGCCACGAAGATCGTCTTGCCGTCCGCACTGACCCGCACCCCGCGGGGCCTCGTGCCGACGGGGATCGAGGCCACCGCGCTGTCGGTGCGGGTGTCGATCACCGTCAGCTCCTGCGAGTCCTCGTTGGTCGCGTAGGCAAGGAGGCCGGCTTCGGCAGGCGCGACGCCGGCGGACGCGGTATCGCCGCTCGCCCGGGCGGGGGCCTCACCCCGCGTGCATGCGGCAAGCAGCGCGATGACGGTGAGCAGGGAAAGATCATTTCGCATCGAAGATCGCCTTGTCGCGGTTGCGGGTCTGATCGAGTCCCTCGATCCGGTCGACACCGACGGTGGAGCGGAAATCCGCGCCATCGATGTTCGCCGTGGTGAGCTTGGCGCCGGTGAGGTCGGCCCCGGTGAGGTCGGTCTGCACCAGCTCGGCGTTTCTGAGGTCGGCGCGCACGAGACGTGCACCGGCAAGTGTGGCATGGGAGAAGTCGGCCTTGAAGAGGTTGGCGCCGGACAGGTCGGCGCCGGACAGGTCGGCGCTCACGAAGGTGGCGCGCATGACGCCCATCGACTGGTTCCCGGGATCGGCGCCGATGTTGGCGTTGGTGAGCACGGCGCCGACGAGCTTGGCACCGCGCAGGTAGCCGATGATGCGCGTGCCCGAGAGGTTGGCGCCGCTCAGGTCCGCCGCCTCGATGATGGTGGCGAAGAGGCTCGCCCCCTCGAGGTTCGCCCGGCGAAGGTCGGCCCTACGCAGGACACTTCCGTCGAGGTTGGCGCGGCTGAGGTCGGCGCCGGTGGCGACCGCGTCGGTCAGGTCGCAGGAGAAGAGGTTGGCGCCGCCGAGCTTCGCGTCACTCAGCCTGGCACCGGTCAGGGTGGCGCGCCTGAAGTCCAGCCCGCGAAGGTCGAGCCCGCTCAGGTCCACGTTGGAGAGATCGGGGGGCGTGTTGCCGGTGCCCGTCGCGAGGCGCGCCTTCAGCTGCTCGAGGTCCAGCCGGACCACGGGCGTATCGACCGCGACACGGGAGTGTGGCTCCGCTGCGGAGAAGGTTGTCGTGGCCAGGAACGCGGCCACCAGAGGGGATAGGATCATGCTCTTCCTTGGTGAAAGTATCCGGAGACTGCCCGGATGGCTATTCGCTGGTACCCGGCCGAAACCGGGCCGGTCCCCGAACGTGAGCGGGACCGCCACGTCGCGGTCCCGCTCGTGATCCCGATTCGCGACCCCGGGGAGCGGGGTCAGCCTTCGCGTTTCAAGGCCGGTCGTCCCGGCGACATCTTCGCGTCGCTCCGTGCCTTCACGTAGCTGTAGATCTTGTCGATCGTCGGGATTTCCATGCCCAACGCGCACCACGAGGGCATACCCTTCTCGGGGCGGCCGGCGCACACCACCTGCATGAATAGCTCCTTCGTATTGATGGGCCCGTCCGGCTTGAGGGAGAGGATGAGGTGGGGTGCGATCGTCGTTCCGAGCGCGTCCTCCCCATGACACCGGGCGCAGTCCAGGTTGTAGTGCTTCCAGCCGTCGTACACTTCCTGGGACACCGTGTCCCGGGGGGCCTTGTGGTATTCGTCACGGAGGTCCTGGGCGACGGCTCGAGTCGTGATTGTCGACGCCGCCAGCAGGACGCCGACGCCCAGCACGATCCGGCGGAGCACGGTTATGAGGGGCGTGCGCATGCTCGAGGACGTTCCTTTCGGACGGAAGAGGGATCGGAAACCCGCGTCCAGCCGCGGCGTCAGCGGCGACCGGCGAATCAACAAACTGGTTCTCGAACTCTCATACCATATTAGCGGGCAACGGTTCCGGGGCAGCTACCTACGCAACCGCCATGCCCGACGGGTTTCAGCTCGGTCCCGCCCGCTTGCCGGTATCGGCCGCGGGAGCGGTCGTGGCGCCAGTCGGCTTCTCCTGGCTCCCCTCTCCAAGGGGGAACATCGGAACGCTGTACTCCTTCAGGATGGCCTCGATCTCCGGGCGCTTGCGCTCGAGCACGGTCTGCAGGCTGTCCCGCAGCACGCGGTCGCGGCGCCGGACGCCCAGACCGATGTCGAACCGGAAGGGAAAATCGCTCAAGGAATCGCGCTCGGCCAGGGGTGTGAGCTGGAGGGGGACCGGGGACTTCTTGGCGAAGTAGCCCGCCAAGGGGCCCCAGACGATGGCGATGTCCACGTCCTTGTTGACGACCCCGTTGATGATGTCCTCGGGCCGGACCTGGTCGGAGAAGAAGGTGGCGTATCCCGTGAGGTTGCCCACCACGCCGTAGCGGCTCAGCACCATGACCGGCGGCGGGTTCTCGGCGTCGGAGTTGAGGATGTTGACCCCGATCCTGAGCGTCTTGAGCCGGGGGTCGGCGAGCGAGGTGATGTCGAGCCCACTGTCCTTCCGGGTGACGAAGAAGTAGCCGGACCGGAAGTAGGGCTTGGTGACGCCGGCTATGTCGAGCCCACTCGGCGCCTCCATCGCCACGTCGCAGTAGCGGCCGTTGAGCGCTCGGGCGAAGTAGCCGCGGCGGACCGGCCACCAGGCATACACGACCTGGGAGTTCCATTCGCGAGCGATCAACTCGGCGATCTTCTGCTCGAATCCCTCCCCCTTGTCGTTGGAGAGGGGCATGTTGTCGGGGTCGGCGCAGACGCGGAGGATGCCGGACGTGGGGACCTGCGGGCGGAGCTGCGCGTGGGCCTGGGCGACCGGGAGAACGCACGCCGCGAGCGCGACGGCAGTGAGCCCGGCTGTCGAACGGGAGCGCATCATGACCATCGGACCCTGCTGGGGAGCCGCCGGCCAGTGGGGGTCACCGGGGGACGGTTTCCGTGAAACGAACGGCGCCGGAGCTGACCGCGCCCCGGCGCCGTGCTCGTGCTGTAATGTACTCCCGGGGCGACCGGAGGGTATCCCCTCCGGCCGGCCGGGTGGTCCGGCTTACTTCACGGCCGCGTTCTTCAGCCCGAAGACGGTCAGGACGCCGCCCTGGGTCGAGAAGCTGCCCACGTCAGCGAAGGCGCCGAGCGCGCCGAGACCGGCGGTCGGATCCTCGGCACCGATGCCGGCGGCGACGCCGATACCGGCCCAGCCGCCGATGCCCGAGAGCACGGCGACGTTCTGCGACCCGTCCGGAGCGGAGTAGGTCATCGGGTTACCGATGATGCCCGACGGGGTCTTGTACTGCCAGAGAAGCTTGCCGGTCTTGGCGTCGACGCCCTTCAGCCAGCCTTCCATGGTGCCGTAGAACACGACACCACCGGCCGTGGCGAGCGCGCCGCCGTACGCCGCGAGGTTCTCCTTGATCTCCCACACGACCTTGCCCTTCATCGGATCCCAGGCGATGAACCGGCCACGGTGGCCGCCGGGGCCCGGGAACATCCGCACGATCGCGCCGACGTACGGCTGACCGACGGAGTACTTCACCTCGACGCCTTCATAGTCCATGCAGATGTGGTTCGCCGGGACGTAGATGAGGCCCGTCTGCGGCGAGAAGGCGGTCGGCTGCTGATCCTTGAAGCCGATGGCGGCCGGGCAGATGCCCTCGCCGTTCTTCTTCGAGGAGGTGCCGTACTTCGGATCCTTGACCGGGACGCCGGTCTCGACGATGCCCTCGACGGGGGTACCCGTGCCGCCGTTCTTGGCCCAGTTGATCGGGCCGAAGGCGTTGGCGACGAGGACCTTGCCGTTGGTGCGGTCGAGCGTGTAGCCGATGCCGTTACGGTCGAAGTGGGCGAGCAGCTTCTTGCCGCCGCTCTCGAACAGCAGCATTTCGTTGATGCCGTCGTAATCCCACTCGTCGTGCGGGGTCATCTGGTAGGCCCACTTCACTTTCCCGTTGTCCGGGTTACGCGCCCAGATGGTCATCGACCACTTGTTGTCGCCCGGCCGCTGGTCGGGGTTCCAGCTGCCCGGGTTGCCCGACCCGTAGTACATCAGGTCGAGGTCGGGGTCGTAGGAGTACCAGCCCCACGTGGTGCCGCCGCCCCGCTTCCACTCGTCGCCCTGCCAGGTCGAGACGCCGAGGTCCTTGCCCTTGTGCGACGGATAGTTCGCGTTCGCGTCGCCCTCGAGCAGGATTTCGCTGTCCGGGCCAGTGCTGTAGCCGGTCCAGACGTGCTCGCCGGTGTTGGCGTCGACAGCCGTCACCCGGCCGCGCACCCCGAACTCGCCGCCCGAGATCCCAAAGATCACGACTTCCTTGCCCGACTTGCTCTTGATGTAGATCGGGGCTTGGGTCAACGTGGCGCCCTGCTTGTAGTTGTTGGCCTCGACGCCCGCGTTCGACTTGTCCGGGTGCCGGACCTTCCACAGCTCCTTGCCCGTCTTGGCGTCGAGGGCGATCAGGTCACCCTGCAGCGCCTCGATGTAGATCTTCCCGCTGGGGCTGTACGCGACGCCACGATTCACCAGGTCGCAGCACGCGATTGGAATCGCGTCGGGCGACTGGTTCGGCACGTACTTCCAGATCTGCGGCGCGCCGGCCTTGGAGAGGTCGAGCGCATACACGATGTTCGGGAAGCTGGTGCTTAAGTACATCACGTTGCCGACGACGAGCGGGTTGCCCTCGTGGCCGCGCAGCGTGCCGGTCGAGAACGACCAGACGGGCCGCAGCTCGCCGACGTTCGCCGTCGTGATCTGCTTGAGCGGGCTGAAGCGCTGCTGGCCTTGATCACGGCCGGTCGCGGCCCAGTCGCCCTCGGCGGCACCGAGGGTCCACGCCCCCGACTTCGCCTGGGCGTTGGCGGACACAGCGATGGCTACGCTCAGCCCCGCCGCGATTCCACCGGACAGCACCTTCTGTGTAAAGCGGTTCATAACTGACCTCAGGATGAAGGGTGGTTCTACTGCTCTACTGCATTCGGTTGCCACGTGCTGCTTGACGCATCTGCGAGTGCCGGAACGGCTGCAACGGCGACTGGGCTCGAGTGCCGTACGCGGGGACCGGCCGGCGCGACCTACAAGTTAGCAGGACGGCCGGGGCGAGGGCGGGCCGCGTTCGGCCACCGCTCGGTCCCCGCGCTCGCTGCGGGTGAGGGTTCGCCCTGATGTACGCCTCGAGACGCCGCCGCGGAGCTCTGCGGGGCGCGCCACGGCGTCAGGGCACTGGGCCGTGCCGGAGCACGAGGCAAAATGGAAAGTGGGGCGGATGTGGGCGGACGGATGGACGGACGAGGGGGACCAGCGACGCGAGTGCGAGCCGCCTCGCCACGCCCAGTGTGAGGTGCGCGCGATCGCAGCAGCCGAGGACGAATTCAACATCGTGCCAATGGTGGAAGCGAACGGGAACGAGCCCATCTCACCCCTCAGCGTCGCCGCTGAACCGCATTGTGTGAGTAAAGACCTGCACTTGGGGAGGCGGTCATGAAAGTAGTCCCGCCTGCAGAATCGTCCTGTTCCCGCCTCGGGGGCCGCGGGTCGGCTGGCCGTGCGCGACGCATCTTCGAACATCAGCCAAGTCGCCGACTGCGGAAGGCTTAGAGCGGGGAGTATACACCGCGCAAAATGAACTGTCAATCAGGGAATCCGGCCGCTTCCGCCCAGCGGACTTTGGCCCCCGAACCGGCGAACCCGCCCTCGAAAACGCGGCCGTCGGAGCCGAGCAGGTCGGCCGTGCGCGCGGCCAGCTCCCGACCCTCGCCCGCGCTGCCGACGAGCCCGTACACCGCCGGTCCCCAGGAGCTCTGCCCTACCCCCACCGCTCCCCACTCCGCCATCCGGCGCACGAGCATCTCGGACGGCCCCGGGGCGAACACGCCGCCCTGCTGCGACGCAAACCAGGCCCCCGTAATGCGCTGCACCTCCGTCAGCGCCGCCCCGAAGCTCGCGATGTCGCCCTCCACCAGAGCGGGGAGCAGCTGCATCAGGACCAGATGGGAGACGCGCTCAACCTCCCGCTCCGGCGGGGGCGGCAGCCGCTCGAACGCCGCGGCCTCCGCCTCGCCGCTCAGCCCGGGCGCACCCTGGGGCACCGCGACGACGCAGCGCCAGTGGTCCGGGATGGCAAAGCGGGCCAGCAGCGGCGCGATATGGTCCGTTCCCACCCGCCGGCCTCCTTCCACGATGAAGCCGCCCAGCGCGAATGTCCAGGTGCCGATGGCCGACCGCCGGCCCCGGTCCACCGCCCGGGCCAGCGCCGTCGGCTCGGCCGGCAGTCCGTAGAGCTCCGCCAGCGCGCGCGCGACGGCCAGCCCGAGCTGGGTGCCAGAGCCGAGGCCGCTGTGCACGGGGATGTGCCGGTGCACGGTGAGGCGCGCTCCGCCGCGGAGCCCGTGGTAGGCCAGGAAGCGCTGCGCGAACGCAGCCGCGCGGTCGCCGTCAGCACCCTGGGCACTCACCCGCTCATCCGGCGCCGCCTCGAGCAGGAGGGAGGGGGCCGGAACGGCGGCGCCGAGACCGCCGAACCGTCGGCCCAGCGCCCCGCGGAGGTCCAGCACCCCGAAGTGCAGCCGGGCCGCGGCCTCGACGAAGACGCTACCGGGACCGGACATGGGCGGTCAGCATCGCCATCGCCTCGCGCTCGCGCGGCCCGGCAGTCTTGTCCACGATGACCTGCAACCTGGCATACTCCGCGCGGATCTCATCGGCGGGCAGGAGGTGGGTGCGGGTCGCCAGAATCGCCGCCTCGAGCACGGCGTGCCGGGCGCGGTTGAAGCCGAGGAACTCGCGCCGGAGCCCGCGATGGACCACCCGCGTCTCGATGCGCGAGCGGGGCGGCGTGTCGTCGATCGAGACCACCTCCAGCTCCCGCCACGAGCAGGCCGCCTCCAGCACCGCGCCGCGGACGACCGTCGCGGGCACCCAGGGAAACTGGGGGCTCGCGATCGCTCCCTCCGCAAAGAGCATGGCGTCGTCGGTCAGGTTCACCACCGCCACCCGGGTCTCCCGCACGTTCCGGAAGGTGGTGGTCTCGAGGAACGGCTTGAGCACGATGGTGGTCTCGCCCCACTCGACGCCCATGGGCGCGAAGTTGATCGCCCCCTCCGCGCCCATCGACGTGAGGATGGATTCGATGATCACCGCACCAGGTCCACCGGCGGGGGATTGGCCGCGAGCGTGCCGGTATCCGGCCCCGCCGGGACCAGCGCGCCGTCGGCCGCGAGCGGCAGCGCCCGCGGCGCCGCGGGCACGCCGTGCAGGAAGTGATCGACCAGCCGGTAGCCGTGCTCGGTCAGGACCGACTCGGGATGAAACTGCACGCCGTGGACCGGATGCCGCGCGTGCTGCACCGCCATGATCTCGCCGTCCTCCGATCTCGCAATGACCTCGAGCTCGGGAGGCACCGAGGCGGGGGCGATGACGAGCGAGTGGTATCGGGTGGCGCGGAACGGCGTGGGGAGCCCGGTGAAGATGCCCACGCCCCGATGGTGGATCATCGAGGTCTTGCCGTGCATCGGTTGGCCCGCCCGCACGATCTCCCCGCCGTAGGCGGCGCCGATGCACTGATGGCCGAGACAGACGCCCAGTATCGGGATGGTCGCCCCGAGGCGGCGGACGACGTCCGTGGAGATTCCAGCCTCGGCGGGCGAGCAGGGCCCGGGCGAGATGATGATGTGGGACGGCGCCAGTCCGCGGACGTCCTCCACCGTGAGGGCGTCGTGCCGGTAAACGACCGGCGTCTCGCCCAGCTCCCGGACGTAGCGCGCCAGGTTGTAGACGAACGAGTCGTAGTTGTCGAGCAGGAGGATCATGGCCCTGCCAGCGCCCTGATCAGCGCCCTCGCCTTGTCCAGGGTTTCCCGGTATTCCATCTCCGGATCGGAGTCCGCGACGATCCCCCCGCCCGCCTGGAAGTATACCCGTCCCCTTAGGGCCAGATAGGTCCGGATCACGATACTCGTGTCCATCGCGCCGGTGGTCGAGAGGTACCCGATCGAGCCGCAGTAGACCCCCCGCTGCGACGGCTCCAGCTCGGCGATGATCTCCATCGCCCGCACCTTCGGGGCACCGGTGATGGAGCCCCCCGGAAACGCGGCGCGCAGGAGGTCGATCGCGTCCGCAGCGGGGTCCAGCTCCCCGACCACGGTGGACACCAGATGGTGCACCGTGGGGTGCTGCTCCAGGGCGAACAGCTCGGGCACCCGGACCGTGCCCGGCCGGCAGACGCGCGACAGGTCGTTCCGCAGCAGGTCCACGATCATCACGTTCTCCGCCCGATCCTTGTCGCTCTCGGAGAGTGCCCTGCCGAGCGCCGCGTCGTGCATCGGGCCCAGGCCTCGCGGGCGGGTCCCCTTGATCGGACGGGTCTCGACGTGACGGCGGTTCTCGTCGAGGCGGAGAAACCGCTCCGGTGAGGCGCTCAGCACGCGAAGCTCCCCGACGTCGAGATATGCGGCGAAGGCGGCCGGGTTGTCGTGCCGGAGCCGGGCGTAGAGGTCGAACGCGGGCTCCGTCAGCGGCGCCTGGAACCGCTGCGAGAGGTTCGCCTGGAAGATGTCGCCCGCGACGATGTAGTCGCGGACCCGGGTCACCGCATCGAGATAGCCGCGGTGGGTGAAGGTCGAACGGAGACCGATCGCCTCCGCGCCTTCTACGCCGAGCACCGGGTACGATGGTGCCTCCGCGGCCGGCGGCGCGGTCGGACCCGGAACCGGTCGCGATACATCGCGCGCCGGCCCCCCGAGCCGCTCGCGAACCATGGCCAGCCGCTCTCCGGCCCGGTCGCCGCGCCGCGGGCCGGTCTCCGGCAGCCCGGTGGACACGATCCACGCGGTCTCGAGGAGATGGTCCCAGGCGATCACCCAGTCGTACAGCCCCAGGACCACGTCGGGAATCGCGAGATCGTCGAACCGCGTCGGCGGCAGACGCTCGAGCAGCGCCCCGTAGTCGTACCCGATGTACCCCGCCGCGCCGCCCTGGAACGGCGGCAATCCGGACACCGGGTCCGCCGCGAACGGGGCGAGCAGGTCGCGCAGGGCGATGAGGGGATCGGCGCCGATCGGCGTCCACGGCCTGCCGGGGCCGCCGAGCTCGGTCTTCCGGCCCTTGCTGCGGATCACGCAGGCGGGGTCCGCGGCCAGGAAGGAGTAGCGCCCCAGCTGATGGCTCTCGCCCGCGAGTGCCGCCCCGGTGGCGCTGTCGAGAAAGAGCAGGTAGGGCAGGTCGAGAAAACGGCCGACGGCCTCCATCGGGTCGCCCGCCGTGCCCAGGTTGTCCACCAGCGGCGCGAAGCGCTCGGTCATCGCAGCTTGCCCCGCCGCGCCGGCCGCGCGCCGGCCCGGCGGCGGCGCTGGGTGAGCTTGACGTGCTCGGAGCGCACGTCGTCCGGCGGGGTGAGGTACCCCCAGGAAAGCGCCCCTTCCTGCCGGTACGTCTTGCCGAGGGTAGTTGCGAGCTTGGCCTTGGCCAGCTCCCGGCCCAGGTAGAAGGCGTGGGTGGGCTCGTCCACGCCGAGCTGCGCGAAGATCTCCTGGATGTCCGTGCCGCGCACGAAGCGCTCGTGGTTGAACACGGTGATCGTGGTCCGGTCGGCGAAGATGCGGTAATTGGAGTCCTTCACCGCCGCGTGGAGGCGGCGGAGCTCCGCCTCGTCGTATTCGAGGACGACGGGATCCTTCACCGTCACCAGGCGGTCGTCCACGTTCTTGGGCAGCGTGCGGTGCCGGACGGCGTGGAACATGAGCCGCCGGGCGATGTCGATCTCGCGGACCGCGCCGCGGGCCCACGGAATGACCTCGGTGGTGAGCACCGCCCGCACTCCGGTCTCCTGGCAGATCGCCAGCAGGAGGGCGTGCACGCCCGTGGTGTCTGCGCTGGTGAGCTCGGTGATGTTGCCCACGCCCATCAGCAGCGCCGCGTCCGGATACCGTCGGTGCACCTCGGCGAAGCGTTCGAGTGAGGCGGTGAAGCCGAACCCGATGGGCTCGATCACCGGATCGATGAGGTAGCCGATGCCGCGCCGCTCGAGCTCGTCGATCGTGGCCGCCAGGCTCTCGACCCCCTCGCCGAAATCGGGGATCGCCACCACCCGGGTGCCGCTTCCGCCGAGGTCCCCGACCACTTCCCGGTTGGAGCCGTTGACGCTCAGCACCAGCTCCGCTCCGGCCTCGGCCGCCGCGCGGATCTCGGCCGGGTCGAAGCTGTCCACGCTCACCCGCATTCCGGCCCCGCGCAGCTCGCGCACGACGTCGCCGAGGGCCGGGAACGGCATTCCCGGCGTGCATCCGACGTCGATGACATCGGCGCCGCTCGCCTGGAAATAATCCGCCGTGGCCCGGATGGCCGCCCGCGGCAACTTTGCGGCGTTGTTGATCTCGGCGAGGATCTCGATGTCGTACGCGCCGTAGTCCGCGGCCGCCGCCGCGTGGCCGAAGTAGCCGGGGATCTCGCGGAGGTCCTTGGGCCCCTTCTCCACCCGCACCCCGAACCGCTCGGCCAGGATGCCGGTGTCGCCCTCGACCAGCCCGGGAAGCAGGATCAGGTCCGTTCCCGGCGGCACCTCGAGGAAACGCGCGATCCAGGGCGTCGTCATCAGCGCCGCGACGGTGATCCTGAGGACCGCGACTTCCGTCTCGAACGGTGGTTGTAGCTCCTCGAGAACGCGCCGCAGCGCCGGCTCGGCGAGCCGCCCGGTGACGAACAGGACTCTGGCGGGAACGTCCGCGGCGGGAGCTACCGTGGCTCCCCCGGACGCACCCACTTGTTCGGGGTGCCCTCGAGCGCGCCCCCACTCGGTCGCCAGAGGACCACTTCCTCGATCTTGCGGGCGAGCTCGAAGTCCTTGTCGGTGATGCCCCCCGCGGCGTGGTTCTGCAGCTTCACCGTCAACCGTCCCCAAGTGACCGTCAGGTCCGGATGGTGGTACGCTGCCTCGGCGAGGTAGCCGACGGCGTTCACCAGCATGAGCGTGGTCGGCCATCCGTCGGTCTTGAACACCCGGCGGATCCACCCGTCTTCGTAGTACCAGCCGGGCAGCGCCTTGAGCCGCTCGGCGATCTCCGCGTCGTTGTAGGTCTTCTCTTTCGTGGCCGGCATCATGCGCTCCTTCAGGTGTCTGATCCGCTGCTCACATCACTACCCCGCCGTTGACCATGATCATCTGCCCGGTCATGAACCTGGACTCGTCGGAGGCGAGGAAGACCGCCGCGCCCACCAGGTCCTCGGGCGTGCCCCAGCGCTGGAGCGGGGTCCGGTCCACGACCGCGCGGCGCCAGGCCTCGTCTGCCAGCTCGCCGAAGGTGGTCTCGATGAAGCCCGGAGCCAGGATGTTCACCCGGATGTTGGGCGCCACGGCGCGCGCGAGGGACTTGCTGAAGCTCGTGATTCCGCCCTTGGCCGCCGAGTACAGAATTGGATTCTCTCCCGTCATGCCGAGGGAGACGTGATCCCAGGACATGTTGATGATGACGCCGCCGCGCTCCCGCATCATCTCCACCGCGGTCCACGAGGCGACGATCGTGCCGCGGAGATCCACCGCGAGCACCAGGTCCAGCTTCTCCAGCCGCGAGAGCCGGCCGCCGGTCCCGGTGAGAATGTCCGCGCCGGCGTTGTTGATCCAGGCGTCCACCTGTCCGAACCGCTCGCGCACGCTCGCGCCGAGCGCCGCGATGTCCTCGTCGCGGCTGATGTCGACGCGCAGCGCTTCGGCGTGCCGGCCCAGCGCCCGGATCCCCCGGGCCGTCTCCTCCGCTCCCGCCGCGTTCCCGCGGAACGTGACCGCGACGTCGGCGCCGGCTCGCGCGCATCCGAGGGCGATCGCGCGGCCGATCCCGCTGGAGGCGCCCGTCACCAGCACGATCTTCCCGTCCAGCCTCACGCCGCCTCCCCTCCGTGGTCCGCTGGAGCTAACTTCTCAAGTCCCAACATATCCGGGCCTTAGCATCTCACAAGGGAGCGCGGATGCGGCTATTGGTGAGCGTGCGGTCGGCGGCGGAGGTCGCCCCGGCGGTTGCCGGTGGGGCGGAAATCGTGGATGCCAAGGA
>Ga0209798_10001588_pt1 | contig 13645 bp, 11 predicted proteins | sample DOMMetBare3Fresh_FD_187475 | JGI IMG/M metagenome (GOLD analysis project Ga0209798, IMG submission 187475) | Wetland sediment microbial communities from St. Louis River estuary, USA, under dissolved organic matter induced mercury methylation -... | ecosystem: Environmental > Aquatic >...
GTTTAAGTTCGGTGATTCTCAACATGTCGTGTAGTGTTTAAAAAGAAGTATGTTTTGCCGGCGTCAGTATCATACCAATTTGTTATTTTAACTTAACGGTTTTTTCTTGTTAGCCACCTTATAACGATCTGTTAATGAATATCGGAAAATTCTCTTATCAGTTCATGTTACAAGCAAATAAGAAAGAAAACCTATACAAAAATCAATATTATATTTTAGGCTTCCAACTGCGTAATATTAGCTATAGTTGAATTTATAAGAAATTAAATGAAATTATTGATCAAGTCGATCTCACGCCCTGAACGCCTTACCCCGATTGCAATCGCCCTCCTCTATGCCGGCTTTTACGCATTGTGGATTATCGCCTCGGACTACTTGCTAACGTTCATTGTTGACGATCCGATTCTCCAGAGCGGCATCAACTCCGCCAAGGATCTTGTTTTCGTCCCCATCAGTAGCGGCCTGCTATACCTATTACTCACGAGATGGCGCGAGTCTTTTGGGAAACCGCAAGAACACAATCAAGCTGAATTAAAACTGTTAGAAAGCCAACACCAATACCACACTTTGGCAGACTCTGGACAAGCCTTAATCTGGACATCTGGCACAGACAAGCTTTGCAATTATTTTAATAAGGTCTGGCTGGACTTCACGGGGCGCGACATCGGACAGGAGCTTGGCAATGGCTGGACCGAAGGTGTCCATCCGGACGATTTTCAGGCCTGTCTGGATGTTTATGTGTCGTCTTTCGACCGGCATGATAAATTTAGCATGGAGTATCGATTGCGCCGGCACGATGGCGAATATCGGTGGTTGCTGGATGAAGGTAATCCGCGCTTCGATACGAATGGCGAGTTCATCGGCTATATCGGCTATTGTCTCGACATAACCGAGCGCAAGGCAGCCGAAGCAACAATTCAGCAATTAAGCCGGATCTACGCAACATTGAGCCAATGTAATCAGGCTATCGTGCGCTGCTCAAACGAGGCAGAGCTGCTGCCGCAAATATGCCGTGATGCCGTGCATTTCGGTGGTTTTAAAATGGCGTGGATAGGCTTTACCGAACCCGGCACTAGAATGGTTCGACCGGTTGCCAGTTTCGGTGAAGGCGCCGCAGAATATCTGCACAACATCCACATATCTACGGCTACCGACAGCCCATCAGGGTGGGGCCCAACCGGTAACGCAATCCGCGAAAACCAGCCATTCTGGTGTCAGGATTTTATAAATGATCCACACACCCAACCATGGCATGAGAATGGTAAGCGCTTAGGCTGGGGTTCTTCAGCCTCACTACCTATCCATAAAAACGCTGTCGTTGTCGGCGCTTTCAATCTCTATGCGGTCGAGATCAATGCTTTCGATGAAGCCGCACGAAATTTGCTTATAGAAATGGCCACGGATATCAGCTTTGCACTGGACAACTTCGACCGTGAAGCCAGGCGCAAACAAGCAGAGGAGGCGCTTTCCAAGAGCGAACAACGCTTGAGGACAATCGTTGAGACAGAGCCTGGTTGCGTTAAGATTGTTGACCGCAACGGCCGAATCCTGGAAATAAACGCGGCGGGACTTTCAATGCTCGAAGCGGATTCATTAGACGAAGCGCAACAGCACTCTCTTATTAACTTTGTTCTTCCCGAATACCGGGACGCTTTTGCTGCCCTGCATAAACGCGTTATGAACGGCGATAATGATATTATAGAGTTCCAAGTCATGGGACTCAAAGGAACGCAGCGTTGGTTAGAAACCCGCGCCGCTCCTCTGAGAGATGAAACCGGCAAAGCTACACTGTTACTGGGGATCACTCGCGACATCACTGAACGTAAACGCGCAGATACTCAACTTAAGCTCGCCGCCAAGGTATTCGAGCAAAGTAACGAAGGTTTTATGATTACTGACGCCAAGCACAACATTATTATGGTGAATCATGCGTTCACCATGATTACCGGCTATAGCGAAGCGGAAGTTCTGGGACAGAATGTCCTTTTGCTGTCTTCAGGTCACCATGACCAGAATTTCTATTGCAGCATTTTGGAAGCTATCGACGCTGAAGGTCATTGGCAGGGCGAAATCTTGAACCGCCGTAAGAATGGCGAGAACTATCCAGAGCTGTTGAACATCAGTGTCGCACGCGATAACATTGGACAAATAACCGAATACATCGGCGTTTTTGCCGATATTACCCAACTCAAAGCTTCCCAAGCCCGGCTCGAATTTCTCGCCTATCACGATTCGCTCACCGGACTCCCTAACCGGCTTCAGCTATTCTCCAGTCTACAACATGGTATCGATATGGCAGAGCGCGAAGACAAACAGCTAGCCTTATTGATACTTGACCTGGATCGCTTTAAAGATGTCAACGACAGTTTTGGCCACTCAGCGGGAGATCAACTCCTGCAACTCGTGGCCAAACGTTTGTCACGGCGATTACGTGTCGTAGACACGGTATCACGCCTGGGCGGCGATGAATTTACAGTGCTGCTGGAAAATATTGTTCACACGGAAGATGCGGCTCGAGTGGCAGAGGGGATTATCGCTGACTTGCGCGAACCCTTGAAACTGCCTCAAGTCGGCGACATTATGATAGGCGTCAGCATTGGCATCAGCCTGTATCCCCAACACGGCAACACACCTGAAATACTGTTGCAACAGGCCGATGCGGCGCTGTACCGGGCTAAGGAGGGGGGGCGAAATCGTTACTCTTATTATTCCGACGAACTGACCTGCGCCGCTCGCGAGCGCATAGATCTGGAAGCGCGGCTGCGCAGGGCGATTACACAAAACGAACTGCGTGTTTATTACCAGCCCCAGGTCGATATTCCCTCAGGCCGCATCGTCGGCGCCGAAGCACTGATACGCTGGCAGGATCCTAAAGAAGGACTCATTCTGCCTAATCGCTTCATTCCTTTGGCGGAGCAAACCGGTTTGATTATGGCCATAGGTGAATGGTTGTTACGGGAAACCTGTCTTCAAGGTCGACAGTGGATAGATGCAGCTCTACCGCCCCTAACCTTGTCAGTCAATGTCTCGCCGTATCAGTTCCGCCATGGCGAACTCAGCACCTTGGTTCCTAACGTACTCAATGAAACCGGGTTTCCCGCTGACCGGTTAGAACTGGAACTGACCGAAAGCGGGTTGATGGAATATCAGGATCAAGCTTTAGAAGTTCTCAATAATCTGCGTAAGCAGGGGATTCACCTGGCTATTGACGACTTTGGCACCGGTTATTCATCCCTTGCTTATCTTAAGCGCTTCCCGCTCGATGTGTTGAAAATCGACAAAAGCTTTATTGACGATATCCCTCACCATCAAGGCGATATGGAAATCGCCGCTATCATTATCGCTATCGGGCATACCCTTGGCTTAAAAGTGCTGGCAGAAGGCGTTGAAACGCCGGAGCAATTAGTATTTCTAAAGGCGAAGGGTTGCGATTTATATCAGGGCTATATTAAGAGTCGGCCTCTGCCTGGGGAAGATTTCATAGCACTACTGCAGGAAGGCAAGCTATAAATACAGAATTGGGTGTCTTTTTTTCTTGACAAAATTGCCTTTGATTTTAGGTCCAATAATTTATAAGCCAGCTCTTAGTTAGTCGTGTGATATGGCCGGAGAGTGCCATTACGCCAACTGCTGCCAGCAGCAAAACATGACTTGCCGATAAAACCTACTCTTGACCTATGTTTTTATAGCAATAAAATTGTAACTTGTGACTATAATTAGTTACTTTAAGTAGCAATACATAATCTATTTAGGCAAAATCCAAGAATGAATATACCCGAATTGCCCAGGATTTTTATTGAATTTCAGCAACTGCAAGGATGCAGGAGTTAGACCAACGCAGGGACAGTTACCCAGGCATAATAATAGGCGCATAGTTAGCTGTAACTATTTATAGAACGCAGCAGTGAACAAAATGACCAGTAAGCTGGGTATATTCATTCCAGAAAATCGCATTGGGTCACTTAAGAAATTTAAACTTTCCCGCATTATTTGGGATCCCCTTGCCAGATTTAAAGGGTTTAAACGTAACTACTTAAAGTATGCTACATAACAATAACAAGAAGGATAAACCAATGAATACACCAAGATTTCTCACCAAATTTCTTATTATTTCTTTTCTTACGGCAGGTGCAGCTCATGCCGCAGAGCACCATAGCGGCCATGGCGGCGGCAGTGGAGGCGGTGGTGGTAGCTCAGCAGGCACTTGCGGCAAACCCCATCTAGGCAAGTTTTTACCACCCCATTTAGCAACGGTTGCGCCTGAATCGGAGTTTTCTTTTTTGGTTTTCAATATCGACAAGCCGGAGCAAGTTTCTGTCACTGTGAAGAACATGCCTGTTGAAGTCACGGCTGAGTTTAAAGACCCCTATTATAAGTTCGTTGGAAAAATCCCAGCTTCTCTTGTTAAAACGGCCGCACGTATTAACGTCAAGGTGGACGCTAAATCCCCGCATTGTGAAGCAGCTGATGGTTGGCTGTTGAAAATATCAGAAAAATAATTTGCATTCCAGGGTATCAACTGCGTCGCAATATAGCTGACGCAGTTGATAACCCTATCAGGTTCTTCTTTATTACTCTTTACTTGAACATTCTGTATGTCCGAAAATAACCCTATTAAGAAATGTTCAGCTTTCTGCCTGGCGTTGCGCTTTGATATAAATGAATTAGCCAAACTATTATCCGATTCAACCCTGATAAGAATAATTAAAGGCGCATTGCTGATAGAAAATGATCATGCCTGGTCGGTTGTCTTTTCTTATGGCGCTGTTGTCCATTGGAATGTTACATCTGAGCAGCAGGTTAAGCTCCACCAGTTATTATTGAATCATGCTGAAACTCCGCTTGCCGTCATTGAAGAAGAAAACTTCACGTTCGCTCTCGATTGCCCTGTGACGCGCATTATTGAAGATCATATTGAAATCGAGTCCTCGGATCCCATTTTGATATTTTCATTATCCCAAGGCATGGCGCAGTCTATTAAATTGGCCTCTTTTGAAACCAACGCCATAACTACCATCAACAATACCAACTACATCCCCCAATCATTAGCAGAAAATGGCAACATCAAGCTAAGCCGTCATAAAATAGCGAAAATACGCGGCCAATTGTTTTTAACCAAAAGCGATATTATTTTAAATTATGACTTGCTGGATACCCCTGATTTCTTTTGGGAATACCCCGAATATGAAAACTTTTACAGTATCACAGCAAAATACCTCGAAATAGCCCCGCGCACTGAGGTATTGTCAAAGAAGCTGGAAACCATCCATGAACTGTTTGAAATGCTGGCGGATGAGCAAAAACACAGGCATTCATCAATACTGGAATGGATTATTATCTGGTTAATCGCTTTTGAAATCGGCATGACGATATTCGACAAAGTGTTCTGAAATGCTCAGTTATCGACACTCATTTCACGCCGGAAATTTTGCCGATGTTTTAAAACATATCATTTTGATAAAAATTCTTCAGCACCTGGGCAAAAAAGATAAGCCTTTCTGTTGCATCGATACTCATGCAGGCCCTGGAGACTATGTTCTAAACGAGGGTTATGCGTTAAAAAACCGTGAATTTGAAAATGGCATTGCCAAGTTATGGCAACGTGATGATCTGCCTGACAGCGTTGCTGATTATGTCACACTCATCAAGAAATTTAACAACGCTGACGAATTAACCCGCTATCCCGGCTCACCCATAATTATCAAACAATTTTTACGTAACAAGGATCGCTTGTTTTTGTATGAACTGCATTCGACAGAAATCGAATTATTAAGTGCTGCCGTCAACCGGGATCGGCGTATCAAAGTGTTTCATGACGATGGCCTGAAGAACGCTGTTGGCTTATTGCCTCCTGTAGAACACCGTGGACTGGTACTCATGGATCCTTCTTATGAAATAAAAAGCGATTACCAATTGGTTATCGAGACCTTGGTGCAAATGAATAAACGTTTTGCTACAGGCACTTACGCTCTCTGGTATCCTGTGGTAGAGCGAAGACGCAATCAGCAACTTGAGCAAACCATAAAAAACAGTGGTCTAAAAAATGTGCAGTTATTCGAGTTGGGCATAAAGACGGATACTCACGAACACGGCATGACCGCCAGCGGTATGATAGTGGTCAATCCACCATGGACTTTAGCCGCTGAAATGCAACAGATTTTACCCTGGTTAGCCGATGTTTTGGGTGTTGATGGCGCGGGATCTTACCGATTGGAAACAGTGGTTGGAGAGCAAGTACATTCCCAACCAGTCACGTATTAATACCCTTATTAATGCTACCATAAGCATTTTATAACTACTGAGCTGATGCTGACTTTAATGATAGAACAAGGATTTACAAGATTGAAACGGATTTTCTTTACTCTGCGCGTTTATCAGTAAAATCCGTGCTCTAATTTCTCTCTTGCTGAGTAGTTACCTCATTTTTTACATTCGCTCCCGGATGGCAGCTCTCAAAAGGTTAACTCGATATGAAAAATATTATTGTGATGTCAGGCGATATTGGCAGTGGAAAATCCTCTGTGGCGACGGCGCTTAAACAGATAACAGGTTTTGACGTCATCGGCACCGGAACCATACAACGCGCCATCGCAAAAAGACGCGGCGTAACCACGCTGGAGCTGAACAAAATATCACAAACAGACCGTAGCATTGATGATGAAATCGATTCTTATGTTATTGAATTAGGCAAAACACAGGACAACTTAATTCTCGACTCCAGGCTGGCCTGGCACTTTATACCCACCGCATTTAAAGTTTTTTTGGCGGTTGATCCTGTAGTAGGGGCCGAACGAGTATTTTATGCAGCTCGCAATGACGAAAATAATCCTTCGCTGGATGTGACTCTTGAGAATAACCTTAAACGTCAGGCAATCGAAGACCAGCGATTTCACAAGTTATATAACGTGAATTTTAGAAAATATGGCAATTATGATTTGATAATTGATACTTCCTTTACCTCGCCGGAAACGATTGCCAGAAAAATCAAGGATTGTTTTGATGCGCGCTTGAACCATAATTCGTATTCAGCATTGTGGATAGCTCCAAGAAAGTTATTACCGACTAAAGCCTTAACAGCAAATACTGACGAACTCACAAATGAAGGCATTGAAGGAAATCAAGCTATAGCTGTTTTTGTGTGTAACGGATTTATCTATATTCGTGATGGTCACCGGCGAACAATTGCTGCACACAAGTCTGGCTGCGATTTGATTCCTGCAAAAATTTTAACTGAGGATCCATCTGATGAATTAAGCCCGGGGATTAGTGCCAATAAGGCTGCCAATGATGTTTCTTTATCAATGCTGCATGACTGGGAAGAAACACTGGGTTTTAAATATAAAATTTACCCTGAGAAGGTTTCTTTATAGTAGCGTAGTCCTTCGATGCGACGGGTTACGCTATCGCTAATCCGGCCTGCAAAATTGCAACGGATAGGACAGGCTTGCTGTTATTTTACCGCCAAGTCACTTTTACCCGCTACAGCTCAGCAAGAATTTCAAGCGCTTCAGAAAGCGTAGAGACTGGATGAATTTCCAATCCCTTAATCGGCATTTTCGGCGCGTTGGCTTTTGGAATCACCGCTTTTTTAAAGCCGTGTTTTGCCGCATCATTAAGACGCGCGTGGCCATTGGCAACTGGCCTTATTTCACCACTCAGACCTATTTCTCCAAAAAAGAACACATCATGGGGAATGACTTTATCCCTCAGACTGGAAACGATTCCGACAACAATCGCTAAATCCGAACTGGTTTCCGTTACTTTAATGCCGCCAACGACATTGGCATAAATTTCATCCTGCGCGGTAAAAATGCCGCCGTGCCGATAAAGCACTGCCAGCAACATGGCCAGACGGTTTTGGTCGAAACCTACGGCCAATCGCCTGGGATTTCCATATTGGCATTCAGTGACTAATGCCTGAATTTCAACCAGCAGCGGCCGCGTCCCTTCCCACAACACGGTAACCACACTGCCCGATGACGGTTTTTCCGCTCTGTTTAAAAACATGGCGGAAGGATTCTTGACTTCTTTAAGCCCCGTACTGTCCATTGCAAAAAAACCTAATTCGCCGACGCTGCCAAAGCGGTTTTTGTCCGCTCTTAAGACCCTAAACCGGGCATCATCTGTCGACCCCAGCATGACCTGAGTATCGACGATGTGACTCAAGGTCATGGGACCTGCCAGTGATTGATCCTTGGTCACATGACCGACCATAAAAATGGAAACATGATGCTTTTTTGCATATTGAGTCAGGTAACTTGCCGACTCCCTGACTTGAGAAACGGATCCGGGCGCAGAATCCGCGTCTTGTGTGTGCATCACCTGAATCGAGTCAATCACCAGAATTTGCGGCTTGATTTCATCCAGCATATCGCAAATACGTTGCACAGACGTTTCCATCAGCATCATGATTTTATCGGCCGGAAGCTTCAGCCGGTGCGCTCTTTCGGCAATCTGTTGCAGCGACTCTTCCCCTGAGACATACAACACGCTGATCGACCTGTCTGCAATATTGGCAATCGCCTGCAACAAGAGTGTGCTCTTTCCTGCCCCCGGCGCGCCGCCAATCAATACGACACTGCCTCTGACAATACCGCCGCCCAAAACGCGGTCGAATTCTGAAATCCCGGTCGAAATGCGTTCCGCTTGCGACAAGCTGACGTCGGATAATAATTTAACCTCCGATCGGCTCCCGGCATAACCCGTGCGGCTACTTCGTTCTGAGCTTGCAGAGCCCAGTCGCACTTCCTTTATGGTATTCCATTCGCCGCAACTGGTGCATTGCCCGCCCCAACGCGGATAATCGGCGCCACATTGGTCGCAAACAAACGCCGTTTTGATTTTTTTATTCATGCTATAACACTGTTAGTAACGATTCACCAAAAAAAGAACTGAAGATCAGGCAAAAGGCACAAGGCAAAAGATGAAAAAATTCAATCTTCAAGACGATCGCTCTTTGCCTTTAGCCTTGTACCTAATTGATTTCCGAGTTTAACAAAATAACTTCAATTTCTTCGGTAATTTCTTCCTGACGATAAATCTGGGATTTTCGGCGTAGATTCACCGTTTCATCATCCAGATGCTTTACCGCGCCTTCCAAGTGCTGCAAACGTCGTTGATTTTCTGCCATTAACGAAATATAAAAGATTTCATGTAGCACCGCGAACAGGTAATGATCTGTCAAGTCAGAAAAAAAATCGGCAGGTGGAAGATTGAGCACTGGTGGGTTTCCATAACGCAACGTTCGTTGTTTTTGACGCGGGAAAGGTGGAAGTATCTGCCGCCTGGTGATTTGACTTGAAGCATTATCGTGATAAACAACCGTCAACCGTAAGATAGGAGCAACATTAGTCGCACTGTTCATGTCACCCCTGGAAACCGGTAGTGAACCTATGCTATCAATTAGCCGGTTAAGAATGGCTGGCACTTCTTCTGCAACATTGGCACCTTCAATTGAGGCTATCACTTCAAGAGGATGATCTGCCAGCCTGTTACAAAGTCTGCTGCCGATGGCAATAATGCCTGCATAAGCTTCTGACGCAATCGAATTAATCAGGCTTTCGTTAAAATCACCGCAAAAACCCCGCTCAGCGCCCACCAAAATACAAATAGGGGCGGCGTTATCGTCAACGGCTGGTAAGGGATAAAAATCCAGAAAATCCAGCGCCGCATTTTCAATATTAGCCACAGCCTGACCCTGCATGGTTTGAAAACGCCCCAATTTGTGTATTTCAATCAACGCCAGGTTCTTCATTGAATTTAAAATGCTGCGTATCTCCTCCATTTGAGCGATATGCAATTGCAGTTCACGGCTTTGGCTCATGCAGGCTCTTTGGAAAAACTATTAAGCCAATCGCCGACTGCGCTTCGCCATTGTTCATAGCTGCTGTCCAGCGTCAGGGTGGTGGTTTTAATACCCTGATCAATGAGTCCAAGATAGCCCGTAATATCTTTAGGTTCTGCCTTATTAAAAAACCCTTCATTAAAGGCCGTCAGCCAGGCCAGTTGAAAGAGGCTACCGAGCGGAGCGAGCCGATCCTGTTTTAGTAATTCCCGCAACAGGCGTCCCCTTTTAATTCGTGCTTCCATGGATGCTTCCAGCCGCTGGCCAAAACGGGTAAAAGCTTCAAGCTCCAGAAACTGCAAGTAATCAAGTTTCATTTGTCCGGCTTGATTGCTGATACTGGAATGTTGGGCTTTGCCGCCTATTCGTGAGACCGATTTGGTAATGTCGATAGCGGGACGGAATCCTGATACAAACAGATCATTATCCAGATATATTTGCCCGTCGGTAATTGAAATAAGATTGGTTGGAATGTAGGCGGCAATTTCACCCTGCTTGGTTTCGACTATCGGCAGAGCAGTCATGCTGCCGCCGCCGTTTTCAGCATTCAAACTGGTTGACCGTTCCAGCAGACGGGAGTGGACAAAGAAAATATCGCCGGGATAAGCTTCCCGCCCAGGCGGCCTGCGCAGCAATAAAGACAGCTCCCGATAGGTTCTGGCATGGGTAGACAGATCATCGTAAATAATCAGCGTATCCCTACCCTGCGCCATCCAGTATTCAGCCAACGCACAACCCGCAAACGGGGCAATATATTGCAGACCGGGCAAGGCGCTGGCTTCGGCAACTACGCAAACTGTGTAGTCCAACGCGCCATGATCCCGGAGGGTTTGCAGTGTACTAACCACGGCAGAGCGCTTCTGACCGATCAGTACATAAATGCACACGACATCCTGGTCCTTTTGATTAATGACCGTATCGATGGCGATTGAGCTTCTGCCCAAACCTTCATCACCCACTATCAATTGCCGCTGACCCTTGCCAATGGGAATCAGGGTGTCAATAATTTTAATACCTGTGTATAGCGGTTTATCGACAAAATCCCGTGCAGTAATGGCGGGCGATCCTTTTTCCAGATTTTCCCGCCCTGTTTGATCGGGTGGAGGCAGGCCATCCAGTGGCATTCCCAAAGGATCGATAACCCTGCCTAAAAAGTCTTCACCGACCGGAATACTTAGAGAGTGTCGAGAAAGAAAAACAGTTGTGCCTGAAGTCAAAGCTTCGGTTTCATACAATAAAATTGCACCGATTCTGTCGAGGTTAAGGTCAAATACCATTCCCCGGCTGCCATCGGCAAAAATCAGAATATCTTCGATGGCCGCCGAGGGCAAACCCTTGATCCAGCTGATCCCGTCACCAATAGAAACAACCGTGCCTTGTTCGATAACACGTAGTCCAGGCCGATAATTTGCAAGCCAGTCTGCCTGCTTGTCCAATAAACTGACAGGAGTTTCTGATTTATTTAGATTCATTTGCGATCTCGGCAAAACCTATCAGCTCATGTTGAAGGTTGGCATTCAAGACCCAAGCGCCTATGTCCATCCGTATACCCGCAATCAACTCGATATCCTGATGATATTTAAAATTGATTTGACTGTTGATTAACGAGCTCAGCTTTTGTTCCAACTGGAGTCGCAACTCATCTTTTAACGGATAGGCGCTGATTATTTTAATGGGCACCGACTTTTTTGTTCCCGACATTTGCAGACACAAAGTGCATGCTGCAGGTAAGGTATTAAGATTATCCAACAACATGCCGAATATTTTTGCCTCCAGTTCAGGACTGGCAGACTGTTTCAGCAGCATTCCAGCAAAGCGGGCGCCGTTTTGTAACGCCTTTTTTTCAGCTTGTTGCTGTAGTTCCCGTTGCTGACGCTGAAGTGTCACGTTTATTTTTTGCCTCTCCTGTTCAAGTTCGATATTCAGCTGGTCCAATTGTGCCCTTCTCTCGACATCGATTTGCTGATGCAGTGCCTTAAGAGCAGCTTGTTTTTCTTGCTCCCACAGTTTTTGACGATTTTCATAAAGACTACGTTGCTCTTCCGCCTGCTGTTGCATAATTTTTGCATCGGCAAGCGATTGATCAATAAACTGCTTACGCTTGGCGATGACTTCCAGCAAGGGTTTGTAAAAAAGGCGCTGCAAAATCCAGATCAGAATCAGGAAATTGATGATTTCTAGGATAAAGGTGGAGACATTGAATTCCATGTTAGCTTTATTGATAGTTATTCTAAAAATATATTTTATTCACCACGAAGACACGAAGAACAGGCAAAAGGCACAAGGCTAAATATGAAAAATCTGACTTTCAACGGTCGCTCTTTGCATTTTTCCCTATTGCCTTTCGCCTTGTACCTTTACTTAACAATGTATTCAAGCAATGGATTCCTGAACAGCACAATCAAAATAATAACCAGACAATAAATAGCCAGTGATTCGATCATGGCCAGGCCGATAAACAAGGTGCGCATAATCGAGCGTTCCGATTCCGGTTGCCGCGATAAGGCATCAAGCGCACTACTAATGGCCTTACCCATAGCCAGCGCGGGTAACATGACCCCCAAAGCGATTCCGAAAATAGCGGCGACGCTGGATCCAAGGACGATCAAGGCGATGTCAGTCATAAACTACTCCTGTGAGTTAAGTTGTTGGGATTGCATGGCGCCAGCCAGATAGATCAGCGCCAGCATCCCGAAAATATAAGCCTGAACCAGTGCTTCAATGATATGCAGCATCAAAATAGGTATAGGAGCCAGGAAGCCTGCCACCAGCAAAATCAGCATGGCAGCCATTTCCAGACTCATCATATTGCCAAATAAACGAATCGCCAGCGCCAGGGTACGGGTAAATTCGCTGATAATATGAAAAGGCAATAAAATTGGGCTGGGCGTCAGGTAATGATGCAGGTAATGTTTCAACCCCAGTGTTTTTATGCCAAACCAGTGTACCGAAAAAAACACTACTACAGCCAGCGCCGAGGTCACGGAGAGATCCCGGGTAGGCGAATGCAGCTCCGGTATTAATCCCACCAGATTGGCAATAATCAGAAACAGCCAAAGGGTGGCAATAAAGGGCATAATTTGCCGTCCGTGTTCCGGTGCGACAGCGCTGATTGCCTCGTCGATAGCATCGACTATCCCTTCAACCGTTGTTTGCAACGCACCTGGCAACATGTCCAGGTGCCGGGTTGAAAACCACGCTATCGCGGTAATCACCAACATAATTCCCCACGTGGTAATGAGTGATGCCCCTATTTCCAGGGGACCTAAAGCAAAAGAAAATTCGTTTTCCATAATTTATAACATTAACATTTAGTCAAGATAAAACTCTCCAAAGATTCCCACCTATCAATTTCATTACGGATACTCAATACGTCGTTCCGGCAGCGAATGCCGGAATCCAGAAGCCAAGGATGGCAAGTTCTAACCACATCCTTGTGGTCTGGATACCGGCAATCCATGTCGGCATGACGGTCTATTTTTATGGATTGAGGTAGGACGTTCTCAAAAGATAGAGTACTAGCCTCTCTAATCTTTAATCAGAAAATACACGTTAAAAATCCCGATAACCAATCCGGTAAACAATAAACTCAGTGTCCAACGTGTTGAGTAACCTTCCACCATCCCGTCCAGCCAATGTCCCAGATAAACACCGCCAATAATAGGCAACACCATCACTAACCCCAATGTGCCGATATAAACCGTTTGTGATAACAGGTTCGGTCTATCATGTTCCGCTTTTTTAATGCGCTTAATCTGGCTTTCAATCTTCTTTTTGAGGTGCTGTTGATTATTCATAGTC
>Ga0209798_10001589_pt1 | contig 13625 bp, 13 predicted proteins | sample DOMMetBare3Fresh_FD_187475 | JGI IMG/M metagenome (GOLD analysis project Ga0209798, IMG submission 187475) | Wetland sediment microbial communities from St. Louis River estuary, USA, under dissolved organic matter induced mercury methylation -... | ecosystem: Environmental > Aquatic >...
GAGGAGCCCCGATCTCGGCGTTCCTGCGCTGGGACGAGACGTCACCGATTCACCGCCGCTACAAGGTGCGCGACTGCGACGTGCTCGTCGTCATCTCCCCCTCGCCCCCGTCGCCGCAGATGCTTCGCACCGTCAGGCCGGGAGGCCTCGTGATCCTCAACCGCGAGGGGCGCTTTCCGCATACCGGCCCCTTCGAGATCGCGCGCGTCCCCGCCTCGCGGATCGCACGCGACGACGACATCCTCTCGTCCGAGGGCCGGCCGATGGGCAACGTCGCCGTCCTCGGCGCGTGCGTGCGACTGCTCCTCCCGGACGGGCTCGGCTTCCTGGAGCAGGCCATCTCGTCCCGGATGGGTGGCGCCGCGGCGATGAACGTCGTGGCGGCGAGGGACGGCTACGCGCGCTGCACGCGCCAGCGGGCGCGCGCGGGTGACGAGCCGCTCGAGCCGGAGTCGGTCTCGGAACTGGCGCGAGCGCCGCGACCGACCCCGCCCCTCTTCCCCGTGAGCACCACCGACTCGCTGGGCATCCACACTGGCTCCTGGTCGCTCGACCGACCCGTCCTCACCGGCGAATGCACCGGCTGCGCCCTGTGCGCGCTCTTCTGCCCCGAGGGGGCGATCGCGCGCGACGACGGCTCCATCGCGATCGACTACCTCTACTGCAAGGGCTGCGGCATCTGCGAGGTCGTGTGCCCCGTCCGCAACGCCGTCCACATGGAAGAGGTGCGCGCATGAGCCTGGCACTGGCACACGGGCGCACGGTGTTGACGTCCGACGAGGCCGCGGCGCAGGCGGTGATGCTTGCCCGCGCGCGTGCGATCGCCTGCTATCCGATCACGCCGCAGACGGTCATCGTGGAGCGGCTGGCAGATCTCACCGTGGGGCGCGACGACGTCGAGTTCGCCAATCTCGACAGCGAGCACTCGATGCTCGGCTACGTGATCGCGGCGTCGCGGGTCGGCGTGCGGACCTTCACGGCGACCTCGTCGCAGGGGTTGCTGTACGCGCACGAGCAGCTGCACCGAGCCTCGCGGGAGCGGGTGCCGCTGGTGATGGTCAACGTCAACAGGTCGATCCTGGCCCCGTGGAGCCTCGAGCCGGATCTCTCGGACAGCATGAGCCAGAGAGACACCGGCTGGATCCAGCTGTACTGCGCGTCGGCGCAGGAGGTGCTGGACAGCATCCTCTGCGGCTACCGGATCGCCGAGACGGCACTGCTGCCGGTGATGGTGTGCGCCGAGGGCTTCCTGCTCTCGCACACGGCGGAGGTCGTCGACATCCCCGACCAGGGCACGGTGGACGCGTTCCTGCCGGACTTCCGCCCGCCGGCCGACTGGCTGCTCGATCCCGCGCGGCCGCGCACGTTCTCGGCGCTGCCGCAGCCGACGGAGTATGCCGCGTTCCAGCGTCGCGTCGCGGAGGCGCTGGACGGGGCGAGAGGCCTGATCGAGGACGTCGCCTCGGAGTTCACCTCGCGCTTCGGGCGCCACAAGGCCGGCGCGCTGGAGCTCTCGGGCAATCCCGAGGCGGACACGGCGCTCGTCACGATCGGGACGATCGGGGACACGGCACTCGAGCTGCTCGACGGCGACGAGAACCTCCTGCTCGTCCGCGTCCATGCGTACCGGCCGTTCCCCGCCGACGCGCTCGCTGCCGCTCTGGCCGGCGTCTCCTTCGTCTCGGTGATCGACCGTGCGCCCGCGTTCGGCTCGCTCGGCCCGCTCGGGGGCGACGTGCGGTCGCTCGACCTCGAGCACGTGAAGGCTGTGACGAGCTTCGTCTGCGGCCTCGGCGGCACCGAGGTGACGCCGCAGACGCTGCGCTGGGCACTGAGCGAGACGCGCTCGAGCCCCGGGCAGAGAGCAGGCCATGTGCCCGTGTACATCCCGGAGGAGGCTCACTGATGGCCGAGTGGCTCGAGCAGATCATCTCGGAGGAGCGACTTCTCCATTCCGGCCATGCCGCGTGCCCCGGCTGCGGCCCGGCCGTCAACGTCCGGCATGTGCTCGGCGGGCTGGCAGCGGCGGCACCGGAGTCGAAGATCGTGCTGGTCATCCCGGCGTCGTGCTGGACGATCATCGCCGGCATCTGGCCTGTGAACGCGTTCGGCGTCACCGTCCACCTGACGCCGTTCGCCTCGGCAGCGGCGGAAGCGTCGGGCATCAAGTCGGCGCTGCGGCTGCGCGGCCAGGGCGACACGCAGGTCGTCGTCTGGGGGGGCGACGGCTCGACCTGCGACATCGGCTTCGCCGGCGTCTCGGCGGCCGCGGAGAGGAACGAGGACATCGTCTACGTCCTCAACGACAACGAGGCGTACATGAACACCGGCGTGCAGAAGTCGGGCGCCACGCCCGAGGGCGCCTGGACGACGACGACGCCGACCACCGCTCCGCGCGCCGGGCTCAAGAAGGACATCGCCCGGATCATGGCGGCGCACCGGATCCCGTACGTCGCCACGCTCGCGCCGGGCTCCGTGCCGATGCTGCGCGACTTCAGGGCGAAGGTGGCCCGGGCCGCCGAGGTGCGGGGCTTCCGCTTCCTCCACACCCTGGGCGCCTGCCCGCCCGGCTGGAAGTACCCGACGGCGCAGTCCACCGAGATCGCGCGGTTGGCCGTCGAGTCGCGCTACTTCCCGCTCTTCGAGTGCGACCACGGTGCATGGAGGATCACGTACCGGCCGAAGCACCCGTTGCCGGTGAGCGAGTTCCTCGCGACCCAGGGACGGTTCGGCCACCTCTCGCCCGCCGCGATCGACACGATCCAGGCGCACGTCGACGAGCGCTGGGACCTGCTGGTGGCGTTGGAGCCTCAGGGAGCTCCCTCGCCGGAGCGCGCGCGCGCCGCTCCTTCGCGCTCTCCGCAGCGCGAGGCCGAGCGCGGCGCCCACCCCAGGGCGTCCCGCAGCGGAATCGCGAAGGCCCGTCGGACATAGCGAAGAGCGACTCCCGCAGAAGGCCCGGTACTTCTCAGCCTCGATCAGCGCCTAGGGCAACCGGAGGAAGATGGCGCTGCACGGTAGGCGGTTGGCGTCGGAGGAGTGGGCGAGCGCGGCGAGCGCACGCACCATCGCCCCGGTCGCACCCGGCCGGGCCCGGTCGCAGACTGGCCGCACCGCGAAGACGACGCCGGGATGGGCCTCCCTTACAGAGACATGGGAGATCGGCCGCTCAGGCCACGCGCTCGGCCCAGTCCCCGTACAGGCTCGTGTAGGCGCCGCCGCGCGCCATCAGCTCCGCGTGCGTGCCCTGCTCGACGATCTGGCCGTCGGCCAGCACGACGATCAGGTCGGCGCCCTGGATCGTCGAGAGCCGGTGTGCGATCACGAAGGCCGTCCGCCCGGCGAGCAGCCGGCGCAGCGCCGCCTCGATCACGCGCTCGGTGCCGATGTCGACCGAGGAGGTGGCCTCGTCGAGGATCAGGATCCGCGGGTCGGCGAGCAGGGCGCGGGCGAACGCGACGAGCTGGCGCTGCCCCAGCGAGAGCCGGAAGCCGCGCTCGCCGAGCTCGGTGTCGTACCCTTGCTCGAGCTCGCGGATCCAGCCGTCGGCGCCAACCGCCGCCGCGGCCCGCTCCACCTGCTCGCGGGACGCGTCGGGCTGAGCAAACGCGATGTTCTCGGCCACCGTGCCCGCGAACAGGAACCCCTCCTGCGGCACCACCCCGAGCTGGCGCCGCAGCGAGCGCTGCTCGACGTCGCGCAAGTCGTGCCCGTCGATCGTGATGCGCCCCTCGCGCGGGTCGTAGAATCGGGCGATCAGCTTCGCGATCGTCGACTTGCCGGCGCCCGTGCGGCCGACGAGCGCCACCGACGTACCCGCGGGCACGTCGAGGTCGATCCCATGCAGCACCTCGGGCAGCGTCCCGTAGCCGAAGCGCACGGCCTCGAAGCGCACGCGCCCGTCGATCCGGGGCAGCGCGAGCGCGGCCGGGACGTCGACGATCTCGGGCTCCTCGTCGAGCACCTCGATGATCTTGTCGAGCGCCGCGGTGGCGGAGAGGAAGGTGTTGTAGAGCTGGGACAGCTGCTGCACCGGGTCGAAGAAGTTCGCCAGGTAGAGGAAGAAGGCCAGCAGCGTCCCGATCGTGACCTGATCGTGCATGAGGAGGTAGCCGCCGTAGCCGAGCACGATCGCGGTCGCGAGCGAGGCGAGGAAGTCGACGGCCGGGAAGTAGACGCCGTTGAGCACGATCGTCTCGTAGTTCGCGTCGCGGTAGAGGCTGTTGATGCCGCGGAAGCTCGACTGGTTGCGCGACTCCCGCGCGTACGACTGCACCACCCGCATGCCCGAGATGTCCTCGGCGAGCGTCGCGGTGACGAGGCCGATGCGCTCCCGCACGCGGCGGTAAGCGCGGTTGGAGCGGATGCGGAACCACGCCGTCGCGAGCGCCATCAGCGGCAGGATCGAGAGGGTGGCGAGCGCGAGGCGCCAGTCGAGCACGAACAGCACGACGGCGGTGCCGATCACGAGCGTCAGGTTCTGGACGAGCGAGGTGACGCCGTCGGTGACGAGCTGGTCGAGCGCCTCCACGTCGTTCGTGATCCGGCTGACGATGGCGCCGGTGCGGTTGCGCTCGAAGTAGCCGAGCGAGAGTCGCTGCAGGTGCGAGAAGAGCTGCTGCCGGAGGTCGGCCAGGATGCGCTCGCCGACCCAGCCGGTCAGGTAGGTCTGCACCGACGACAGCCCGAACGTGGCCAGCCCGGTGGCGACGAACGCGACGACGATCCAGGCAAGCCTGCGCAGGTCGCCGGACTTGATCCCCTCGTCGACGGCCAGCTTGGCGAGGAGCGGCGGTGCCAGGGCGACGATCGTGAAGGCGAGCAGCGACACGATCGCACCGAGGGTGCGCACCCGGTAGGGGAGCGCGAGGCGGGCAAGCATGCCGAGGCGGCGGCGGCTCTGGCGCCACGACCAGTCGCCGACCTTGCCGCCTCGCTCCTCGGAGAGATGCCCGCCGGCCTGCCAGACCTTCATGCCGACACCCCGATCTCCTGGAGCAGCCCGTAGTCGTGGATCTCGCGATAGACCGGGCTCGTCTCGAGCAACTCCTCCTGCGTCCCCTGCGCCACGATGCGCCCTTGCTCGAGCACGACGACCGTGTCGGCGAGTGAGATCGTCGAGAGCCGGTGTGCGATCACGATCGTCGTGCGGTCGCGCATCGCCTCTGTCAGCCCGGCGCGGATCGCCGCCTCGGTGGTGGCGTCGACCGACGCCGTGGCGTCGTCGAGGATGAGGATGCGCGGGTCGATCACGAGCGCCCGCGCGATCGCGAGCCGCTGTCGCTGCCCACCCGAGAGGGTGATGCCGCGCTCTCCGATCACCGTGTCGTACCCGTCCGGCAGCTGCTCGATGAACGCGTGGGCCTGCGCTGCCCGCGCGGCTGCCTCGACGAGGTCCTGCGGCACGTCCGGCACGCCGAAGGCGATGTTGTCGCGCACGCTCGCGGAGAAGAGGAAGGGATCCTGGGAGATCACCCCGACCTCGCGGCGCAGAGAGCGGCGCGTGACGTCGCGCACGTCGACCCCGTCGACGAGCACGCGTCCCGCGCCCGCGTCGTAGAAGCGCGGCACGAGCGAGGCGAGCGTCGTCTTCCCCGACCCGGAGGCGCCGATCAGCGCCACGGTCGTGCCCGGCTCGATCTCCAGGTCGATGCCCTGCAGGACGAGCCGGCCCGGGTCGTAGCCGAAGTCGACGCCCTCGAAGCGCACCCTGCCGGGACCTGCCGGCAGCTCTCCCGCGTGGGCGGCGTCGGCGACCTGCTCGGGCTCGTCGATCACCTCGAAGAACCGCTCCCCGGAGGCGGTGGCGCGCTGCGCCTGGCCGATCCACATGCCGAGCATCCGCAGCGGCGCCACCAGCATCATCAGCAGCAGGTTGAAGGCGAAGAAGCCGCCGAGCGTCAGCTGGCCCGTGACCACGTAGTGCCCGGCCGCGAGCAGAACGCCGGCCTGCGCGAGCATCGGCAGGAACGTGAGCAGCGGCACGTAGAGGGCGCGCTGGCGGTTGGCGCGGACGCTCGCGTGGAAGACCTCGTCGGAGGAGTGCCGGAAGCGCGCCTCGGCCTGGTCCTCCTGGGCGAACGACTTGACGACGTGCACGCCGACGATCGACTCCTCCGACACGGTCGCGACGTCGGCGAGCTTCTGCTGCACGTCGCGCAGCACCGGGTGGGAGACGTGGCTGTAGCGGTAGGCGATGCCGACGAGCAGCGGCGTAATCGCCAGCGCGATCAGCGCCAGCCGCCACTCGTAGAAGAAGAGGACGGCGGTGACGGCGACGACCGTGATCACGTGTTGGACGAAGAAGATGAGGCCGTAGCCGAGGAAGAAGCGGATCGTCTGCAGGTCGACCGTGGCGCGCGACATCAGCTGCCCCGTCTGGTGGCGGTCGTAGAAGCCGAACGAGAGGCGGAGCAGGCGTGCGTAGAACGCGTCGCGCATGTCCCACTCGACCCCGAGCGCCTGCTTGCCGGAGATGAAGCGGCGGCCGAGCATGAGCAGCGCCTTCAGCACGCCGACGCCGAGGATGGCGGCGATCAGGAGCGTCAGCCGGTGCGAGTCGGGGTCGCCGCGGAGCTCGTCGACGACGACGCCCGTGAGCACGAGCACCCCGATCGCCGCACCCTGCGAGAGGACGGCGAGCAACGTGGAGAGCGCGAGCGACCAGCGGTAGGGCCGCAGGAAGCGGAGCAGGCGCGCGAACGTGCGGGCGTTGGAGGTTGCCACCGTGCCATGGTAGGTGCGAGGGGTGGCCGCACCGCCGGGCGGGAAACGAGGGCGGCGTCTCATGAGGTTTCACCCCGAAACCCCGGGCGCGCCGAAGCGCGCCCCTTCACGATCACGCTGGTCAGCTGCGCAGCAGCTGACCAGCGTGCAGCAAGCATCGAGTTGGCGTCTCACAACGTACGATCCCGGTCGAACGTTGTGAGACGCCGAACTATGTGAGACGCCGCATTACACGCGTCGGCTGTCGGGCGGCGTGTGCCGCTCGATGAAGGCGAGCACGCGCTTCCAGGCGTCGGCCGACTGCTCGGCGTACTCCGCGTAGCGGCGGTCGAAGAAGCTGTGCGGCGCGCCCGGGTAGACGACGAGCTCGTGCTCCACTCCCGCTTCCGTGAGGGCTGCCTCGAAGGCAGCGTTGTGCTCGGGCAGGATGTGCTCGTCGGCGCCCGCCTGCAGCGCGAGGATCGGCGCCTCGAACTCGGCCGCCCGCTCCGTCGGGCCGGGCCGTCCGTTCCGCTCACCGGTGGAGCCGTAGAAGCCGACCGCACCGGCGACGCCGTGACCGCCTGCCGCCGCGAGCCACGCGTTGCGGCCGCCGAAGCAGAAGCCGACCACGAACACGGCCTCGCAGCCGGCGCCCGCTGGTGAGCTCAGCCATTCCACTGCGGCGCGCACGTCGTTCTGGATCCCCTCCGGCGTCGTGCGCGCGACGTGCTCCATGAAGGAGAACTCGTCGCCGCGCTTGCCCACGCCGGCGGTGCGGCCGAAGTAGTCGATCGCCACGGCGGCGTAGCCGCGCTCGGCGAAGCGGAGCGCGAGCTCCTCGTAGAAGCGGTAGAGCCCGCGGACGTCGGGCAACACGACGACGCCGACGCGTGCCCCTTCGTCGGGGCGCGCGGCGAACGCCGCGAAGCGGGTGCCGTCGGCGGCCTCGAGGGTGACGTCCTCCGAGAGGACGGGGGCGCCGCCCGAGAGGACGGGAATCGGCGGCAGGGAGTCGGGCTCGAAGCACACGGTCGCCCGACGATACTGCGCGGAGACGGCGCGCGGCAACGATCGCCGCCGGGCTCGAACCAGCCAAGCGCTCGGGTCGCCCAGGCGCGTCGCTCAGCCCGCGGCCTACGCCACTCTCTTCCGCGGGTCTGAGCTCGGTTGCCTGAGAAGGCCTCTGGTGTGGACGCGCCTACGAGGGGCGGCGGTACTCGGCCCACGAGTATGCCCGGGTGAGCCGGAGACACTCGGCCCGCGGCAACAGGTACTCGCGAGCGATCCACCTCTTCGAGGCTGCAAATGCGAGATCACGAGCTCGCGTTGCCTTTGCTTCCGAGGCTGTCCAGGTCGCATCGTCCTGTCTGGCAAGTGAGTTCCAGTGCGCCAGCCATCCCGCGTACTTGACGGCCTCGTTTGCGAAGCACTCCGTCATGCGCTCGTCCCGGACTCCCTGCCGGTGGAGCGTCTCGTGGAGAACCGTGGACATGGCGCTCGCAGTCTCGGTGGTGATGATCGCTTGCTCGGTGAACTGGCGTGCGCGCCGGCACGTGCCGTTGCGGATGTTGATGATCCCTTGCCCGGCGAAGTACGCGATCGTCGCCTTCACCTCGTTTCTCGCGACACCCTCGCGCAGCAGCGGCGCCTCGAAGGACGTCGCGTTGGCGTAGCACCTGACGTAGGTGCGGTATGGAATCGCCTTCTCACCCGAGCCCGTGTGCTGGGAGGCGACCTCGAGCGTGTTGACCGCCCACCACGACAGGTCCTTGTCGTAGACATACCCGGTCGCCGATCCGGTCGGGCTAGCGAGGGCGGCCGCTCCAAGAACGGTCGCCAGGATGAACACCGCCTTCGAGAAGAGGCGCCTCACTTGGGCAGGTGCCTAAGCCTGTAGATGACGAACGAGTCCGCCTTCGCGCCCTTCGGGTCGTAGACGAACGTCACGTAGTCCGAGCCGTTGTCGACGAGGCAGACCAGCTTGTCCCAGTAGCGGGTCATACCGTGAATCCAGGACGATTCCTTCTCGTGTCCGACCATGATGACACCGGTGCAGTACGTGGCACCGGCACCGCTGTAGCGTCTCCGAACGTCCCGCGCTGCGGAGGTCGTCGAGTTTCCCCAGCCATCCGGCTTCAGTTGGCGGAGCCGGAGCGGCTCCCGGTCGAAGGCCAGAGCCGAGGAGCTCACCACGGCGGCAATTGCCACGACGCCAACGATGATGAGCTTCTTCATCGTCACCTTTCAGTTCGGGATTGTGGTCACGATCCCCGACCCCTGCCAGGGTTGCCGTCGCTATCGGCGGTCCTTCACAACTCCTTGAGCCCGAGCTCGTTCGTGCGAGGCACAGCCCGCACACCCCCGTGTCGCCGGTCACTGAGCGGGACGCGCAAGGCCTGACGCCACTCTGCGCTTCTAGGGTATGCGTGATGATCAACGCTGCACTCAACCGGCTGCTGGCAGCGACCCTTGTCGACGCCGACGGCGATCCGGTCACGGTGTCCCTGCTCCCTGGGATGAGTGACCAGGAGATCGAAGGGGCCGAGCAGGAGCTCGGCCGGACCTACCCGGCTGCAGTACGTGAGCTCTTGCGCCGTACCCGTGGGCTCGACGGCCTGCTGGAGGAGATCGACTTCGCCGGGGCGATCGACGGGCAGGCGCTCGACGACCTGTTCCCGCATACGGCGACGGTCGCCCACGACGGCTACGGCAACTTCTGGGCGGTCGACCTCCTCCGCGAGAACGGCAGCTGGGGGCCGATCTGGTTCCTCAGCCACGATCCACCCGTCGCCCTGCTCCAGTGCGACGGGCTCGCCCGCTTCCTGGACGAGCTGGGCCGGATGCACTCCCCGCCTCACGCCAGCCTGATCGACGACGTCCACGAAGACCGGCTCTTCCAGGTCGGCAGGTCGCACCCGGGTGCCGTCCCGGCGGAGGAGGCGGCAGGATCCGGCGATCACGAGCTCGCGGGCTTCGCGGCGGAGCTCGGCCCCGGCTGGACGATCGTCGACCTGCGCGACGCGGTGCCCGGCCTGGGCATCGCCTGGGGCCGCTACGGGCCCCGCACCGAGCTCCGGCGCCACGGCGACCTCCAGCTCTTCGCCTACCGCGCACCGGAGCAGCGGGGGCTCCTGGCCCGGCTTCGAGGCACGTGAAAGCTACGGCGGCGGAGACGAGCGGGACCTGACACCTCGGAGGGGGTTGACGCTGGACGCTCCCTGCCTACGGTTCGACCGGTGCTCCCTACCGTCGGAGAAGCTGTGCAGCTGGTTGGTCGGATACGCGGGCGGTGGTCCGTCTTCCTTCCCGCGCTCGTGATCGTCTCGCTCGTGCTGGCGGGGGCTGCGGCTGCCCTCGACGGGAGGATCCAGCTGTCGGCGGCCGGCCAGGCAGCCGCGCGTGCGGCCGTCATCAAGCGGGCCGACCTCGGGGCCGCGGGCGGCTGGGTCGGAGGGATGACGAAGCCGGATCTCTCCCAGCAGCTGGAGTGTGCGAGCTACCGACCGAAGCAGTCGGATCTCATCGTCATCGGCGCCGCCGAAAGCACCTGGAAGAACTCGGGGCTCCAGTTCTACAGCGTGGCACAGGTTTTGCGAACGGCCGAGATGGTGCGGCTCGACTGGCAACGGACGGTGCTCGATCCGCGGGTGCTGCCGTGCGTGCGCCGCGCTCTCGCCAAGGAGTTCGGCACCGCCGCGCACCTCGTGTCGTTTCGCCGGATCGCGTTCCCGCAGATCGCAGACAGCACGCGCGCCTACAGGGCAGTGGCCGACGCCAAGACGCCAGCGGGGAAGGTCCGCATCATGTACGACATCGTGCTCGTGGCGAGCGGTCGCACCGAGATCACGTTGACGGCCGCCGCACCGATGTCGACCGCGCAGATCATCGCCGCCGCCGAGGTCCGACTGGCCCGCATCCTCGCTGCTCGCGCGTCGGCGGGCACTGCCGGAGCCTGAGCGGACGGCGCACCGCAGCCGAGGGGTGCCGTCAGCGGGTGAGGCCGAGCACGACCTGAATCGCCTTGTCGACGTCGGCGAGCTCCTCCCAGGTGAGCGTGCCGGCGAAAGCGCCTAGCCTGGAGCGGTCGACGGCGGTGAGCTGGTCGACGAGCACGCGCGTGCGCGAACGTGACACGCTGATCTCCGGCCGGAACGAGGCCGGCTGCGCATCCGTGGAGGTCGGTGCGACAATGACGGTCGAAAGGGCGAGCAGGTCTCCTGCCTGGAGCACGACGCCGTAGCGGGGCCCTCGTTGCTCGCGACCGCGCGCACCGCGGGGTGCGCGCAGGCGCACGACCTCACCACGCTGCACGAAGCTCGTCCATGAACGCGCGAACGTCTGCGATCTCGCGACGGTCGCCCTCGTCGGCTGCAAGCCGCGCAGCCTCGGCAGCGAGCGAGCCGTCGCCGGCGCGGCGACGTTCCGCTTCGACGAGTGCGAGCCGGATCGCCTGCGACTGCGTCAGCCCCGACGCGACGAGCGCCTCGAGGGCAGCATCCGCCTCCGGGTCGAGACGAACGGAGATCGCGCGGTCAGGCACGACGTCCACTGTATCACGATTCGTCATACAAGAATGGTACCGCGCTACATGTGTCGACTTCGTGCCGACTTCGCATCTCACACTGCCCACACAGATCGCCCCGTTCGAGAGATGATTCGCCGCGTGCGCGACGACGACATCCGTTCATCCTGTTTCGCCTCGCTCGATGTCCTCTGCGCCAAGCACGGCCCCGAGCTCCCGTACACCGGCGGGCTCGACCAGGGATTCGCGTTCCGCGGCCGGCGCGTCCCGTTTCTCAACTACCAGAAGGGCATCTACCGGGCTGCCGCGCAGCGGGGCCCGGCCGCTCTGAGCGTCAACACCTCCTACAAGTCGCCCTATGACGATCAGGAGACACCGGACGGCTTCGTCTACGCGTACCGAGCCGGTTCGATCGACCTGCCAGACAACCGTGCGCTTCGCGCGGCCTTCGAGCTACAGGTGCCGATCGCGTACTTCGTAGGCACGCGTCCGGGGTGGTACCGCCCGGAGTGGCCGGTGTTCGTGACGTCAGACGTCCCGCTAAGCCACTCCGTGATGCTGACACCAGGCCGGATGGTCGGGCCGTATGACGAGCGCGAGCCCCGTCTGCCCGAGGATCCGATCGAGCGTCGTTACGCCGTCCGCGAGACTCGGGTGCGCCTCCACCAGGTGCGATTCCGCGCCCGGGTGCTTCCGGCCTACGCGAACCAGTGCACCATTTGCCGGCTGAAGGAGCCGCGGCTCCTCGACGCGGCGCACATCGTCAGTGACGCCGATGCCGCGGGAGAGCCGACAGTGCCCAACGGCCTCAGCCTTTGCTCCATCCACCACCGCGCGTTCGACGAGGACCTCGTCGGCGTCTCGCCCGACTACGAGGTGCGCGTCCACCCGCGCCTGCTCGATGACGAGGATGGGCCAATGCTCGACCTCCTCAAGGGGGCGCATCGGAAGGCAATAGTGCTGCCACGCCGGCAGGCGTCGCGACCTAGCCGGGAACTCCTCGCCGTTCGCTACGAGCAATTCGTCGCGGCAACGTAGCGACGACCACCACTGTGTCTTTCACAGTGGTGCTGATGGACAGGTCCCAACAAGCGGATTGCGGCAGACTGGCTCGGTAGCAACGATCGAACGGTGTGGGACACGACAGACCCTGACGGCCGACGGGTCGTGCTCTCCACAGAGCGTTGGCTCCACATTCTCGAGGATCACGAAGAGCTCGGGGACGAGCTCGAGACGATCCTTCTGGGGCTCGCTGCACCTGCGGTTCGCCGGCACGGGCGCTGGACGGACGAGGAGTGGTTCTACCTCGCCGGTCCCGGCCCAACCCGCTTCGTGAAGGTGGTCGTACACTACGAACACGGCGAGGGCCGGATCGTGACGGCATTCCCGAGAAGGGCTTTTCCATGAGCGTGAAGATCGCGGGCATCGAGTTCGACCGGGTCGACTACGACCGCGCCGCCGACGTCCTCTACCTCCACGTCGGCGACCCAGGCACAGCGGTCGACTGGGACGAGTCGGAGGAAGGGCACGCACTCCGCTACGGCTCGGATGGCGCGATCGTGGGCATCACCATCGTCAATGCGCGCAGAATCCTCGAGGAGGACGGCGCCATCGCGATCACGCTTCCGCGGCAGCGCGTTGTCGCGAAAGACCTCGGCCCAGTGCTTGCCGTGGCGTAGAGCCTGCTTCGCGGTTAGGACTGGTCTCTCTACGTCAGATTGGTCGCGTGACTCTGGAGTCTTCTTTACGACTGTGCGGCTGCGCTGCCGCCGGCGGTTACCGAGTAGGGCCTAGGCGTGCACGAACGCACAGCCCGAGCACCTCAGCCGGCGGCGGCACGCTTCTGCGCATTGAGCACCCGCTACCGCTCGATCATGTCGCGCAGGCGCCGATCGAGATCCTCGCGCCGCGCGAGCTCCGCTCGCCACTCCTCAGCGGTCTTCTTCCGTCTCTTCATCCTCGTCCTCCGGCTCGACCACGGCATCGTGGCTCTCGTAGACCGCCACTCCGACGTCGAACAGGGTCTCGAGCATCAGCTGCGTCGCCTCGTTCCGATGGTGCCTGCGCCGCCGTTCGGCCGCAACGCGGCCGACGCCCGGTCAAGCACGGGACGCGTTCTTGACGGGCGCACACTTGTAAGGGAAGATACTTGGCGCATCCGTCGATGAATTCTGTTTGAGCTGCGGTCGGTTGCTCCAGAGGAGGCGCCATGTCGCAGCTCGACGCGGGAAGCAAGACCCCCAAGACGGTCGCCGGGGCTCCGTTCGCCCCGGCCGCCGATCACGACGACGGACCCGAGCGGCCGCGCCGCGACGTGCCGAGCTCCGAGCCCTCGACCGACCCCGGTCCGAGGAGCGATGAGCCAGAGCAGGAGCGAGAGGAGGAGAGCGATGGC
>Ga0209798_10001590_pt1 | contig 13623 bp, 10 predicted proteins | sample DOMMetBare3Fresh_FD_187475 | JGI IMG/M metagenome (GOLD analysis project Ga0209798, IMG submission 187475) | Wetland sediment microbial communities from St. Louis River estuary, USA, under dissolved organic matter induced mercury methylation -... | ecosystem: Environmental > Aquatic >...
CCGGGCACATCAAAGACTTTTTTTGCTTGCTTGGTATGCAAATTCCACTGCACGACGGTATTGCCAAAGCGCTTCATGGCTTCAGGGTCGGCGAGCATTTTGCCGAAATCCATCATGTAATTTGACCAGCCGGTAAATGATGAGGTCAACATCAGGTTGCGCCTTGGCAAAACACGCAAGTCATAACCGTAGCCGTCGGCATATTTCCCTGTTTTGATTGCGCCTTCAAGATTGCTATCGGTGGGCGTCCAGTGCGTGGCGATGTAGTCGCCTTCATTGGTGTATTCAACTATTCCTGTGCGTCCGCCGTGATCTTTGTTGTTGGAAAGACCGGTAATGATCATGCGGCCGGGTAAGGCATAAGTGGTGTGAGGGCCGACTACGCCACCGCTTTTTGCGACAAAATCGGTGATAGTTTTGGTTAGCTTGGGTTTGGCAGGATCAGTATGGACATCAAAAATAAAAAGCTTGTTGGTGTCCAGCGAGCCCGCCCACAAATATTGGCGATCATCGGTATAACCCGAGTGATGGGCTTCATTGCGTCCGCCGACTGAAAGGCTGTTGACAACCTTGCCGTAATTAGTCGACTTGGGGTTAACATCGACAGTGACCAGTTTATCCTGTTCATCGCCTACACCTTCTACACCCAGTGTCCAAACATAAACGAAATCTTCTTGCCCGACAATTTTAGCCATGTAGGGCGATTGGCAGGTTTCATCAGCTTGCGCTGAGCCCATACCGATTCCTGCCAATACAAGCGTTGATGCGGCAAACGCGCAAGCGGTTAGTAAGCGATTGAGTGGCTTGTTTTTATTGTTGGTTATTTTCATCCTCATATCCTCTCTAATTTTATAATTATTTGGGTTCACGAGCACTTTTTAAGCGCTCGGACCTTTGGTAAGCGTTTTTAGCTTTCGGCGGTAGTAGGATCGATCATGGTTCTGATTTGGGAAATGCGATTGGCTGGAAAGCCGCCTTGCTCAGCATGTGCTTTTACGGTCGCTTCATCGGGTGCGATATAAACGCAGTAGACTTTATCGTCTGTTACATAACTTTCTACCCACTGAATTTTCGGTCCCATAGAATTGAGGATACCGCATGATTTTTGCGATATGCCTTGCAGGTCGTGCGCTGTTAATGAGCCAGCACCGGGAATTTCGCGCTCGATAATATATTTTGGCATGGTAATATCTCCTGGTTGATGATAAAAACGACTGGTCGTCTTTAAAAATAATAGCATTAGGTTTTAAAAAAATCACCTAATAAATTTTCGCAACACTGTTTGAGAGGCGCGGATGATTGTTCTATTTTCATTCTTAATAAGGCGCCCTGCCACAGATTAACTAACAGATCAGCCATATCTTCTGCTGATTTGTCCGCTCTAACGGTACCTTCTTGTTGCGCCCTAAGTAGCCCCGTTTGCAATAAAATTCGATAACGATGAACCGCCGTTTGCAAGGATTTTTGACAAAGTTCGCTGGTATCACCGATCTCACCCATCAAATTACCTAGCAAACAACCGCCTTTAAAGTCCGCTTTTTCTAATTCGGTAATCAGTTCATTGAAATAATTCTGTAATGCGTTTAAAGCATCATGGTCTGAATTTTGCAGATGGCCGCTTAATTGATCTATGAAGGGATTGATATAGTGCTGAATAACTTCTGCGGCAAAATTTTCTTTGCTGCCAAAATAATTGTAGAAAGAGCCTTTTGGAATTTGCACGGCATCCAAAATTTCTTTCAGTCCCGTGCCGTGATAACCCTGCTGCATAAGCAAAGTTACGCCCTGACTTAACAGGTTTTCTCTATTGGTTTGTTTTTTTGATATTCTGGGCATAAGTGAATAATATGACCGGTTGTCTTGTTTTGTCAAAGAATATTTATGAGTTCTTAATCGATTTTTGTCGGCGGCTAATAGTTTCTTTCATAGTGTTATTTTCCATTTTAGAAAAATGTCTATTGTTAGAATAGAAAACAAACAAATGCAGTTGGGTAGAAGTTTAAGAAGTTATCGCGGCTGCTTTATTAAAAATAAATAATATAAAAAATAATGAGTTATCGTTAAATCTATAAATATTTACACAATTTTAATAAAAATTATATAGCCTGTTAAGAACGGTTTAAGGCTATTCAACTATAGTTATCCAGGAAAGTAGGTGATATGACGTATTCGAATAGGGGATATGCCAGCATTAAAGCTAATACAAGCTACTGTTCTGTGGCTTGTAGCCTGACATTAGAAGAATTGATGCCGAGCAAATCTATTATCTTAAGCAATTATAGTGCCAAATGTAGCGGCATTTTGCCGCGCGTCAATATGCCACATTTTCAATGCTTAAGTAATTCGTTAGACTTTTAGCCAACTTGTCGTTGTACACAATACAACATAAGTTAACCATCCTTCCTCTCGACAATGCGGACTGCATACTGGGTCCGCATTTTTTTTAACCGAGGTTATTATGAAACGCAGGCATACATCAAACGATTTTTACCCAATAAATCATGCCGAACTCAGCAGGAAAACCGCTATCCATGAAGCTGGACACGCGGCTGCAATTTATCTCGGCAATAAGGAAAAACAACTGCCACCGGTTTTTTTTCAGCTTATTATTAAAGAAATGAATAGTGACTTTCAATCGGCTGGATGTTTATGCAAATCTTATGATAGTTGTAATAATTGCATTACTAAAATAGAAGGAGGTCGTTTGATTCATACCTTGCCATCCTCAGTTGATGAAGCGACCAGTGATTTCTCTTCGACACAAAAACAGGCTTATCAACGTGCCTTTGAAGCGGATATAATCAATCTAATGGTGGGTCCCCTTGCGGAAGCCAATTATGTAGCCCTGCGTGACGATGAACCGATTAATCCACGCCTGGTTAATTTAAATGCCCTTCATTTTTATGGCGGCGCCTCTGATTTGGAGACTATCAATGAGTATCTTGAATGTTTTATTGCCGACAAAGAGCAACGGAAAAAGAAACTGTCCGAGTTATATTTGGCCGCATTCAATTTTATAAATGACAACTCGAATTGGCGTGCCATCATGGCTTTGGCGGATTATATTTTGGCTGACCGTAAAAATATTCTTGAATGCGAAGAAATAATTGCCGTGCTTGACGCCCATTTTTTTGTCGCCAGGAAAAACTCCTGGTGCTAACAATAGAGCTATTTGCGCGCACCAAATAATGCTGTACCAATACGAACAATAGTAGCGCCTTCTGCAATCGCAGCGTTAAGATCCCCGCTCATGCCAAAGGAAAAAGTATCCAGCATTGAGTTGTCAAGCTTTGCAACTGCCTGGTAAAGTATTTTGTAAGGCAGGCGTTGCAATTCAAAATCTTCTTCAGGCATAGGAATCGCCATTACCCCTCGCAGCCTTATATTGGGCAGCATAGCTACCAGCCCACACAGTTTCGGTAATTCATCCAGGGCAATGCCCGATTTGCTTTGTTCTCCACTGATATTGACTTGCAAGCAAATATTTAACGGTGGTAATGCACTGGGACGTTGTTCGCTAAGGCGTTTGGCAATCTTCAAACTATCTACACTGTGCACCCAGGCAAAATGGGTCGCAATCGCTTTGGTTTTATTGGATTGAATAGGTCCGATGAAATGCCAGGTTATATCAAATGCCCCTAGTTCCTGTTGTTTTTTTTGCGCTTCCTGACAATAACTTTCGCCAAAATGGCGTTGTCCCGCTCGATAGGCGGCTGCAATATCTTTAGCGGATTTGGTTTTACTCACCGCTAACAATAAAACTGATTCCGGTTTGCGTTGGTAGGCTATTTCAGCCTGCCTGATTTGCGCAAGTATATGTTTAAGTCTGCTAGGTATCATGGTCATCAGGAAATAATTGAGGCGTTATTAACTCTAATTAAGCAGTACAGCTTCAAAAAAGCAATAAGTTAAGCTATGGTATAAGTGATTTATTTTATTTGTCTCCCACTTTACCAGAGAATCTTATGGATATTGCCGAATTACTGGCCTTTTCAGTTAAAAATAACGCTTCGGATTTACATTTATCGGCAGGCCTGCCGCCCATGATCCGAGTTGATGGTGATATACGGCGAATTAATATTCCCGCACTGGAGCACAAGGCCGTGCATGCTTTGATTTATGACATTATGAATGACAAGCAGCGGCGTGATTATGAGGAATTTTTAGAAACCGATTTTTCATTTGAATTACCGGGAGTCGCCCGGTTTCGTGTCAATGCGTTTAATCAGGAGCGTGGAGCGGCTGGCGTTTTTAGAACGATTCCTTCAAAGGTATTGTCCCTGGAAGACCTGAAAGCTCCCAAGTTTTTTGAAGAAATAACCAGGAAACCGCGCGGCCTGGTTTTAGTGACAGGGCCTACCGGTTCCGGTAAATCAACGACACTGGCGGCAATGATTAATCATATTAATTGTAATGATTATGCACATATTCTCACCGTCGAAGACCCTATCGAATTCGTACATGAAAGCCAAAAGTGCTTAATCAACCAGCGTGAGGTTCATCGTGATACGCATGGATTTAATGAAGCGTTACGCTCAGCGTTGCGTGAAGACCCCGATATTATTCTGGTCGGTGAGATGCGTGATCTGGAAACTATCAGATTGGCATTGACGGCGGCGGAAACGGGTCACCTTGTTTTTGGCACCTTGCATACGACCTCCGCCGCTAAAACCATCGACCGTATTATTGATGTATTCCCGGCAGCAGAAAAAGACATGATTCGGTCCATGTTGTCTGAATCATTACAAGCCGTTATTTCTCAAACGCTCTTGAAAAAAATTGGCGGCGGACGTATCGCTGCACATGAAATTATGGTGGGTACATCCGCCATAAAAAACCTGATACGTGAAGCCAAAGTGGCGCAAATGTATTCGGCGATTCAAACCGGACGTAAAGACGGTATGCAGACTTTGGATCAAAACCTGAAAGAACTGGTGGACAAGGGCTTGATTTCCGCAAAAATGGCCATGGTTAAAGCCATTAACAAGGACATGTTCCGTTGAGGACGCAGTTATGAATTCTAGCGCGCTATTTGCACTGATGGCTCAAAAAAAAGCCTCTGATTTATTTATAACAGCAGGGAGGGCGCCCACTATAAAGGTTGATAATGCGCTCATTGAGATTTCCAAGACGCCGCTGACTGCAGCCCAGTCTTTAGAGGTTGTGCTAAGTATTATGAACGAGCGACAGAAAAATGAGTTTGAAAAGACCAAGGAGTGTCAGTTCGCCATCGGTGTAGCCAATTTGGGGCGATTCAGGGTCAGTGCTTTTACCCAGCGAGATTCTGCCGGGATGGTCATGCGACGGATTGAAAATGAAATACCTGATGCAGATTCCTTGCATTTGCCGCCTATTTTAAAAGACATGATTATGGAAAAGCGCGGCCTTATACTCTTTGTGGGAGCCACAGGCACAGGTAAATCTACTTCATTAGCGGCATTAATCAAGCATCGCAACCAAAACAGTTCTGGCCATATCATCACCATTGAGGATCCGGTAGAGTTTCAACACCCGCACCTGGGCTGCATTATCACTCAGCGTGAAGTGGGGATCGACACGGAATCTTATGAAGTGGCTTTAAAAAATACGCTACGTCAGGCGCCAGACGTGATTTTGATCGGCGAGATCAGGACGAGGGAAACCATGCAGAATGCGATTACTTTTGCTGAAACGGGGCATTTATGTTTATCTACATTGCATGCAAACAATGCCAACCAAGCTTTAGACCGAATTTTGCATTTCTTCCCTGACGAAATGCACGGACAGTTATTGATGGATTTATCACTGAACTTGAAGGGAATTGTTGCCCAACAATTGATCAGGCGGGCTGATGGCACAGGGCGTTATCCCGCCGTTGAAATATTGATTAATACACCTTTGGCCAAGGATTACATCCGTAAAGGTGAAGTTCATAAGCTCAAGGAATTAATGAAAGATTCGAGAGAGCAGGGTATGCAAACGTTCGATCAGGCCCTTTATGACTTATATATGGCTGGTAAAATCAGTTACGAAGATGCTTTGAATTCGGCAGATTCGCGAAATGAGGTGCGTTTATTGATCAAGTTGGGCACTGAAAATACTCCTACTTTTAAAAATGACGCCATGTTGTTATCAGAAACAGATGATAGAACTTTTTCTAAATAAGGGCATGAAAAGGCAGGACTTTATTGACAGAATTATGAGTTAGCGTGTTAATAACCAGGCACAGTTCAAGCTTATAGCAGGATTTTCTTTGCGCACCAAAGAGAATAAATATTTATTGGGCTTATAGCTAACGATGGCAGTTAACCTCCGTATTATTCGGAGATACCTTGGGGGTCTAAGCCAGTTTAATGGAGTTATTCGACCTTACAATTCAGAGCGCTCACCCATACCGAAAAAAAGACAGGTTATTGTGCCAAGTAATCGAAATCTTATGTGAGTTAAAGTGGCGGATTATTTCCAACTTATTAGTGACTGCAATCATCCGGCAAAATCAGCTAGACCTTTGGCGTCAACAACGTACGTGGAAAGAGATTGAATCTGAGAATTGATCAAACGTGGAAAATAGCAAATAGTGGGGTTGAAAAAACACCCCCCCGCCGAGATGTAGCTACGGGGGGGCACTACATTACTTGCCTTCCATTTGTGAGGCGGTGCTGGTATTTTGGGTATGTCTTTTCTCGATTTTAGAGAATGTTTCTTTTTGAAGTTGTTCAACCGCGCCACTTTGCAAATGCTTTGTTTCGTCTTTTTTCAACATGACAACCAAAAGAATAATTGCAGCGATACAAACGCCAACGATTATCCAAGTGTTATCTTTTTCTTTTACTTCAGCCATTTTTAAATCCTCTATAGTTATTAATAGTTATAATCCCCTCTCCTCAAGGGAGCAACTCAAAAGTAAATTTTTTTGAATTGGTTGTCGAATTAACTTAAGACAACGGTGTAATTTTTATCATGAGATAGCGTGCCGTGTCAAAACTATAAATAAAAAAATGCTGAAATAGCATTAAATTTTTTGTGGATAGGAAGTTTATTGAGCGCCGTCATACTAGCAACTTATGCTTTAACTTAATGATAATTATTGATAAAATTTTTTAAATTATGAGCAATTACCAGGTTATAGTAAAAAATATTTTTGGCGATGAGGTGCGGTAAATTTAAGACATGGTTGATGTGAAGATCATTTGACCGAACATTAAGAACAGTGGGTGTTTGATTGTCCCAAAATAATCATCAGTCTATCCTCTGTACTAGCGTTAACCACTTTAAATGCACCGACCCTCTTTAGCGGTCTCTAAAGTAGACCCGTCTTAATTCCACTTTGACAGATTAATTCGCAAGTTCGTCATACCCGCCGGGATGCGGGTATCCAGTGCCATGGATGGTAAGTTCAAACCCATCCATGCGGTCTGGATTCCCGCAATCCATGCCGGGATGACGTGCTTGGAAAGGATAAATCATGTCATCTGACAAAGTAGAATTAATCTATTCGACCAAAATACAGCACTTCCATTTAAATCTAAGCGGGCACAATCTGTTTTCATGTTCGTTAAATTGCCAAGCACGGCCGATTTGTCCAGAGTTGTTATACAATAGCTATCCTGCTCTACCGTTCCAGTTGTTGCCCTTATGAATAAACCGAAAAAACTTCTCCGTTCTGACATACGTTACGAATGCGGTGATAGTTCCTATGAACAAGGAAGAAGCTATTTTGAAAATAGCCAAGTTGTTAGTCTGATTGTTAAAAATGAAGGGGTTCTTTTTGTACAGCTTAATTCGTCGGTTAAAGACAGTGGAATCAACCCGTACCAGCAAAACATTCGCATAATCTGGCGTCCTGATTATAGTGCTGCACAAATTAAGGGTGATTGCTCCTGCGCCGTTGGGTATAACTGTAAACATGTTGCCGCTGCCTGCCTGATGTATCAAAACTCCAATCAAGCTCATTCATCGTCACCTGCTACTGATTCCAGGTGCTTAGCATGGCTGGACAGTCTCAATGAGCCCGCCCCTCAGCAACGTGATATTTACCAGGAATTCATTGCTTATATCCTTAAACCTGGCAAGACAAGCTATGAATTCACTGTAGATTTTCTGATAACCAAAGCAAACAAATCGGGTCGTCCGGGCAAAGCTCGAAAAACAACCTTGCCCAATCTTCGTTACAGCTATTCATACCTCAGCTATATTCAACCGTTGGACGAGGAAATTGCGAAACTAATGACGGCGCTTAACACCTCTAAAGGTGAGCCCTTGCTTACCGGTGCCGTAGGTTACATCGCCTTATCCAAATTAATGCAAACAGGTCGATTATTCTGGGAAAACGCTGAGAATCCCCCTTTAAAAGCCGGTGTTAACCGGGATTTACGCTTTGATTGGCGCCAGCAGGATAGGGGTAATTACCAACTATCGGTTGAAATCGAACCAGCGGCAATGTTGCTATTGACTGATCCACCCCAATATCTTGATACTGTTCAGGGCACTCTAGGTGAGTTCAATACACCCATTCCTACCGCTGATCAATTAACTAAAATTTTGTCTGTTCCGCTCATTCCTGCTGAACATGCCGATGAATTCAGTTTTAAATTGACGGTTGAACACCCAGAGCTACACCTGCCCGCACCGAAGAAAGTTGAATTAACCGATCTGGATGAGCTGGTGCCTACTCCCAGATTATTGTTATATGGTCAGCAAATAAATGCCCAGCATTTTGTTCATTTTATGACCGTGACTTTCACTTACGGTGCGTGGACGCTTTCCGCAGCCAACCTGGAAGGGCATAGCGTTGTAAAAACCGATCAAGGCTTTGTGCGCATTAAGCGTGACATGGAAATTGAACGCCAGGCGATAAATTATCTTTCCGAATTGGGCTTCATCGCTGCCCCTGCCGAAAAAAACAGTCCGCAAGAACTGGTTCTTTTCAGCGAAGCAAAAACCCTTATTGATAGGGCCTCAGGCTGGCGAGATTTTATCCAAAACACGCTTCCAGAACTTGAGCAGAAAGGCTGGATTATCGAAATTGCCGACAGCTTCAAGCTTAACTTTCAAACTGCTCAAAACTGGGATGCGGAGATCAGCGAAAGCCAGAATGACTGGTTTGAAATGCATTTCAAGGTAGAGATTGACAGCCAATCCTATCCCTTATTGCCCTTGATTATGCCGGTGCTGGAAAACTACAGTCTGGCAGATCTTCCCGATATGCTCACTATACCGTTAGGAGAGCACAATTACCTGAGTGTCTCCAGCGTCAACATAAAACCGATACTGGCAGTTTTGTTAGAGCTATTCAACACCAGCACATTGGAAAAGGATGGTTCACTTAAAATATCACGATTTAATGCGGCCAGTCTTGCTGACATGGAGGAGCAAAGTTATGGCCTGTTTTCCTTAACAGGCGGGAAAGAGCTGAGAGAACTGGGGCAAAAATTAAAAAACTTTACCGGTATTCAAGATGTCGCATTACCTGTCAACTTGCAGGCGGAACTACGGCATTACCAGCAACAGGGGCTTAACTGGCTGCAATTCTTACGCGAATATAAATTTGCCGGCATTCTTGCCGATGATATGGGTTTAGGCAAAACCATTCAAACGCTCGTCCATCTGTTACTGGAAAAACAAAGCGGCCGGATGACTTTGCCTTGTCTGATTATTGCACCTACCAGCTTGATGAGTAACTGGCGGCGTGAAACTGAACGATTTACTCCCGACCTAAAAGTATTAACCTTGCAGGGTGCGGAGCGCAAACAGTTGTTCGATAAAATCAACGACTATGATCTGGTTTTAACCACTTATCCCTTGTTACATAGAGATGAGGAAGCGCTGCTTAAGCATGACTACCATTATTTAATTCTGGACGAAGCCCAAACCATTAAAAACCCGACTTCGCTAGCTGCCCAATTGGTACGCCAGATTAAAACCAATCATCGCTTATGCCTGACGGGTACGCCGATGGAAAATCATTTAGGCGAACTTTGGGCACAATTTGATTTTTTAATGCCCGGTTTTCTGGGTGACAACGCAGCCTTCAGAAAACGCTACCGCACCCCTATTGAAGTATACGGCGATAACGAACAAAAATCGCGCTTGTCACGTCGTCTTGCGCCCTTTATGCTGCGCCGCACCAAGCAGGAGGTCGCCAATGAATTACCACCTAAAACCGAAATTATCCGCTCTGTACCCCTGCATGCAAAACAGGCGGCTTTGTATGAAAGCATCCGCCTGACGATGGAGAAAAAAGTACGCGCTGCAATTGCCGAAAAAGGCTTGTCACGCAGTCATATCACCATTTTGGATGCCTTGTTAAAGCTGCGCCAGACCTGTTGTGATCCCCGCACACTGTCGCTAAAGGAAGCGCAAAAAGTAAAAGAATCGGCCAAACTCGACTTGTTAATGGAAATCTTGCCGGAACAACTGGAAGAAGGCCGGAGAATTCTGATCTTTTCACAGTTTACCCGCATGATCGCATTGATTGAAGATGAACTGAATGCGCGGAACATAGCTTACAGCAAACTGACCGGCCAAACCCGCAATCGCGACGAAGCGATTGAGCTGTTTAAAAGTGGCGAGGTGGCTGTTTTTCTCATTAGCTTGAAAGCAGGCGGGGTCGGTTTAAATCTGACCGAAGCCGATACTGTTATTATTTATGATCCCTGGTGGAATCCAGCGGCGGAGAGCCAGGCCGCAGACCGCGCACATCGTATCGGCCAGGATAAACCGGTTTTTGTCTACAAGCTCATCACTGAAAATACCGTGGAAGAAAAGATTATTGCCATGCAGGACAGAAAACGCGCACTGGCCGAAAGCATTTATAAAGACGGGGCAAAAGAGGAGTCATTAAAACTCACTGCCGAAGACCTTACTGCTTTGTTTGAACCTTTATAAAATATCTCAATAAAACATTGTGTTAAGATTCACGATACCAAGAAGAGACAGTAACTGGATATTTTCTGTTTTCCATGACATATTCTGTAGTTCGCATCTAAAGGTTGAATCAAGCCATGAAAAATTACTCACCTCAAATCGAAATTTATCCCGATAACCGTTTCAATTTGCAGTCTGACTTAATTCAGAGACCCTGGTTTCGATCATACAGGTTCATCATTTTTATGATTGTCTTTCTGGTTAGCGCAGTCATCAGCCTGACTTACAATTACAGCCGGCCCGCTATTTACCGTAGCAGCGCGACATTATTGACCTCGGCAATGACGGCTATAGACCAGAATAGCGCCACTGCAGATGTTCAACATGTAGCCATTCAAAAGCAAATTTTACTTGGCCACGAACTTATTGCCGAAACCTTGTCACGACTTAAAGCATCACCCACTGCCGATAGCGTGCTTAAGCTAACACCAACAGATATTCAGAGTGTTATGAATGTCGAACCTGTTACCGGAACGAACCTCGTTGAAATTCAGGCAGAAGGCGCTGATCCAGATTTTTTGCCCCGGCTCATCAATACCTGGATTGATGTTTACCTGGATGCCCGGGCTGAAGATGTCAAACAATTGACGACTGCTACAACCAATATTATTGAAGGCGAACTGAGCGGACTGACGGATAAGATTAATTCCGCGCGGGCTAATCTGGAGGCTTTTAGAAAAAACAATGATATTTCTTCAACCGGCCGAGAAGAAAATGAGCCACTGGCCCGGCTTAATGGCTTAAATGCCTCCCTTAACAAAGCCAGTGAAGAAGCAGTGAAAGCGAAAGCCAATCTTGATGCCATTAAATCGGCTATTGCCAATGACCAGGCCGTGGTTCCTGAACAAGAACAAGGCAGCTTGCAAAACATGGAAAAGCGGTTGCAAGACTTACGCGAGCAACTGACCGACTTGGATAAAAGGTTTACCCGGGACTACTTGGCCAAACTACCCGCTTTAAAAATTATTCCAGAACAAATCAAAAAACTTGAAGCCGAAATAAAAAACAAGCTTGACTATGGTAAAAAAATTGTCCTGACTGAAGCAGTGAATAATTATGCTGCCGCTCAACAAACCGTAAAAGAAGTTCGCGCCCAACTTGATGAAAGCAAGAAGCAAGCGACAGCATTTAGCTCAAAGTTTACTGAGCACGAAGCCTTAAAAACTGATTTGGAAGGCCTGGAAAAGCTCTACCGCGAAACGCAAGAACGCTTAGTGCAAATCCAAACCAGCCACAAAGAAAAATACCCTCAGGTTACGGTCATAAGCCGTGCATATCTGTCAACGGACCCAGTGCGGCCTAATTATAGCCGTGATGCGCTAATTGCGCTGGTCGGCTCTATATTGTTAGGTCTTTTCATTGTGTGGATTTTCGATTATTTAACCCGAAAACAAGAGCAGCCGTCGCCTATCACGCTTGCCGGCATTCACATGTATAACCCTGCCTTAGCAGATGGACTCACTTTTCAACAACCTGCTGTCCAGTCTATAGAACAAAGACAATTAAACGCTCTGGCAAGCCCTTTGCATAGAGAGCTTTCCGTTCATCAGTTGAGGATTTTACTTGATGCTTCTAACCTGAAAGGCAAACAAGTGATCAGTTTGTTACTCAGTGGCCTGACCCTTGATGAAGCGGCGTCTTTAAAAGCTGATCAGATTGATATGGAACAAGCAACCATAACCATTACTGGCTCAGAACCAAGAATTCTTACCATCAACACCGCACTCAAATCATTATTTGCCCAATCAGGCGGTCGCCCTGTTTGGGATGCAGATAAACCCGCGTCATCTGATGAGCTTGCCGCAGCCCTGCTATGTGCAGCCGTTGATTCGGGCCTACCCAAACCGGGCGAAATCACTGCTGAAGCAATTCGCCATAGCTACATTGCCTATCTTGTGCGACAGGGGCTACGGCTAGCAGATCTTGAGCAAATCACCGGCAATCTGGAGTCTTCCGTTATTTCAAGCTACAGCGCGTATTCACCACCGCAAAAAGGCCTTGGTATTGATGATATTGAACTGCTTCATCCCGCATTGGTTGATAGTGTTTGAGCTTTGAAGCGGTCTGATTTGTGACATTGGGCTTTTAGATCATGAAATTCTCTATCATCATCCCAACCCTGAATGAAGAAAAAACCATTCAATCGTGTTTATCACCATTGCAAACTGTAAGAAATGAATGTGAGATTATTGTTGTTGATGGCGATAGCATGGACAATACTCGGTTTCTTGCCGAACCCTTGGCTGATAAAGTGATAACATCAGCAAAAGGCCGCTCCAAGCAGATGAATAATGGGGCCAGTGCGGCAAAGGGTGAGGTATTGATATTCCTGCATGCCGATACCCTTTTACCTGAAAATGCCTTACAGCTTATTCAGCAGGGAATTAGCAGCAACAGACTATGGGGACGTTTTGATATTCAATTAAACGGCAAAGCTTATATGCTAAAAATTATCGCTCAGATGATGAATTGGCGTTCCCGATTAACGGGGATTGCAACCGGCGATCAGGTAATTTTTGTTACGCGCCAGGCTTTTGAGAAAGCAGGCCGTTATCCTGATATCCGCTTGATGGAAGACATCGCCCTGTGCAAAGCGTTAAAGAAAATCAGCCCACCCATTTGCCTGATAGACAAAGTCATCAGCTCGGGTCGACGCTGGGAGCACAACGGTATTTACAAGACTATCTTGCTGATGTGGAGTTTACGCTTGCGTTACTT
>Ga0209798_10001591_pt1 | contig 13621 bp, 13 predicted proteins | sample DOMMetBare3Fresh_FD_187475 | JGI IMG/M metagenome (GOLD analysis project Ga0209798, IMG submission 187475) | Wetland sediment microbial communities from St. Louis River estuary, USA, under dissolved organic matter induced mercury methylation -... | ecosystem: Environmental > Aquatic >...
CCGCGACGGCAGCGCCACCATCGTCCAGCCGCTCGTCGCGCCGCTCGTCCCGTGCGCGACGGAGATCGACCTCCTCGCGGCGTTCGTCGGGGAGGGCGGGCGCGGCGCCCACGGGCTGGTGAGGGCCGGCTGGCGGGCCCGGGCCGGCTTCGGCCCGCCGCCGCCGGCCGCCGCGGGGCGGGAGGCGTCGGGGAGCCCGGTGGACACCAACCGGGGCGCTCCGCCGGACCCGTTCGAGCGCCGCTGGGAGGAGTGGCTCTCGGCGGGCGTGGTGAGGGACGGGGCGCCGTCCGCGGTGGACGCGTCCCCGGACGCCGACAAGGTCGCGGGGGCCCTCGCCGCGCTCCCGGGGCCCGGCGCCGGGATCGAGGTCCGGTTCGTCCCCGACTACAAGGTGGAGGACGGCCGCCACGTCGAGAACGCCTGGCTGCAGGAGCTGCCGGACCCGGTGACGAAGCTCACCTGGGAGAACGCCGCCCACCTCTCGCCCGCCACGGCGAAGCGCCTCGGCCTCGCCTCCGGGGACGTCGCCGAGCTCGCGCGCGGCGGCCGCAAGGTCACCGCGCCGGTGCTGGTCGTGCCGGGGCACGCGGACGACTCGGTGACGCTCGCGGCGGGCTACGGCCAGCGGGTGCAGGGGGCGGTCGGCCGCGGCGGGTTCGACGCGTACGCGCTTCGCACCCTCGACGGGCTCTCGTTCGCGGCCGGGCTCGAGGTGCGGCCGGCGGGGCGGCGGACCGACCTCGCGGTGACGCAGGGCCACTTCACGATGGAGGGGCGGGCGATCGCCCTCGCCCTCGACGCGCCGGAGCTCGCGCACGCGAAGGAGGAGCTCGACCACCACCGCGGCCCGCAGCCGACGATCCTCGCGCCGGTGGACTACTCGAAGGAGGAGTACCGCTGGGGCATGGCGATCGACCTCTCCCGCTGCATCGGCTGCGGCGCCTGCACCGCCGCCTGCCAGGCGGAGAACAACATCCCGGTGGTCGGGAAGGAGCAGGTGCTGAGGAGCCGCGAGATGCACTGGCTCCGCGTGGACCGCTACTACGAGGGGACGCCCGAGGACCCCCGCTCGGTCTCGCAGCCCCTCGCCTGCGTGCACTGCGAGGCGGCGCCCTGCGAGTACGTCTGTCCCGTGAACGCCACCGTCCACTCGGACGAGGGCCTCAACCAGATGGTCTACAACCGCTGCGTCGGGACCCGCTACTGCTCGAACAACTGCCCGTACAAGGTCCGCCGCTTCAACTTCCTCGACTACCACCGGCGGACCGAGCCGACCCTCAAGATGCTCATGAACCCGGACGTCACCGTCCGGGCGCGGGGCGTCATGGAGAAGTGCACCTACTGCACGCAGCGCATCGAGCGGACGCGGGTGGACGCGCGGGTGGCGGGGCGGAAGATCGGGCCGGACGAGGTGGTGCCCGCCTGCGCCCAGGCCTGCCCGGCCGAGGCCATCGTCTTCGGCAACCTCAACGACCCGGCGTCGAAGGCGTCGCGCCTCCACGGCGACGCGCGGCGCTACGACCTCCTCCACGAGCTCGGCACGCGCCCGCGCACCGCCTACCTCGTGAAGGTCCGGAACCCGAACCCCGAGCTCGCATGAGCACCGCGACGAAGATCTCCGAAGAGGCCCTGGCCCTCGAGGGCGCGCCGGTCCTGGTGGGCCGGCCCGACGACCGCGCCCTGACCGAGAGCCTGCTCGCGCCGGTGCTCGGCCCGACGCGCAGGGGCTGGCTGCTGCTCCTCGTCGCCCTCGGCGGCGGCGTCACCTTCTGGCTCATCTCCCTCGTCACGACGGTGTTCGTCGGCATCGGGGTGTGGGGCAACAACATCCCGGTCGCCTGGGCCTTCGACATCACCAACTTCGTCTGGTGGATCGGCATCGGCCACGCCGGCACGCTCATCAGCGCGATCCTCCTCCTCTTCCAGCAGAGGTGGCGGACCTCGATCAACCGGTTCGCCGAGGCGATGACCCTCTTCGCGGTGGCGATGGCCGGGATCTACCCGATCATCCACCTCGGCCGGCCCTGGCTCTTCTGGTGGCTCATGCCGTATCCCTCCACCACCCAGCTCTGGCCGAACTTCAAGAGCGCGCTCCCCTGGGACGTCTTCGCCATCTCGACCTACGCGACGGTCTCCCTCCTCTTCTGGTACCTCGGCCTCCTCCCCGACCTCGCGACGCTCCGCGACGCCGCGAAGGACCGGACGCGCCGGATCGTCTACGGGATCATGTCGTTCGGCTGGCGCGGCTCGGCGCGCCACTGGCAGCACTACCGGATCGGCTACCTGCTCCTCGCCGGGCTCTCCACCCCGCTCGTGGTCTCCGTCCACACCATCGTCTCCTTCGACTTCGCCATCTCCCAGCTGCCCGGCTGGCACACGACGATCTTTCCCCCCTACTTCGTGGCGGGGGCGATCTTCAGCGGCTTCGCGATGGTGGTGACGCTCATGATCCCGGCCCGGCGGCTGCTCGGCTACCAGCACGTCGTGACCGAGCGCCACCTCGACAACATGGCGAAGGTGATGCTCGCGACCGGGCTCATGGTGACCTACGGCTACGTGATGGAGCACTTCATCGCGTGGTACTCGGGGAACGGGTACGAGGCCTTCGCGTTCCTGAACCGGTGGGAGGGCCACTACCGCGCCATCTGGTTCGTCCAGCTCGTCTGCAACGTCCTCGCGCCGCAGATCTTCTGGTTCCCCTGGGCGCGCCGCAACGAGGTCGTCCTCTTCGTCGTCGCGATCCTGATCAACGTGGGGATGTGGGCGGAGCGGTTCACGATCATCGCCGTCACGCTCACCCGCGACTTCATCCCGTCGTCCTGGGCCAACTACGCGCCGACCTGGGTGGACTGGGGCCTGCTCTTCGGCTCGATCGCCACCTTCGGCACGCTCTTCCTCCTCTTCCTCCGCTTCCTGCCGGCCATCCCGGTCTTCGAGGTGAAGGAGCTGCGCCGCGAGCTCGATCACGCCGGGCACGCCGGGCCCGGCGCGGCGCACGCGCCGGGCGCCGGGGAGGCCTCGCCGTGAGCGCCCACGTGCTCGGCGAGTTCGAGCGCGAGGGCGCGCTCCTCGAGGCGGCGCGGGCGCTCCGCGCCAGGGGGCACGCGGCGGTGGACCTCCACTCGCCGTACCCGCTCCACGGCGCTGACGAGGCGCTCGGCCTCTCCCGCTCGACGGTGCCGCTCGTCGCCCTCGGCGCGGGCGTGACGGGCGCGGCCACCGGCTACTTCATCCAGTGGTACATGGTGGCTTACGCCTGGCCCCTCAACGTCGGCAACCGCCCGCCGCACAGCGCGCCGGCCTTCATCCCGGTGACCTTCGAGCTCGGCGTGCTCTTCGCGGCCCTCGCGATCTTCTTCGGGCTCCTCCTCGCCTACTTCAAGTTCCCGCGCGTCCACCACCCGGTCTTCGAGGTGGAGGCCTTCCGGTCGGCGAGCATCGACGCGCTCTGGCTCTCGGCCGAGGTGGACGCGGCGCAGGCGGAGGCCGTCGCCGCCGAGCTGCGCCGGCTCGGGGCGCGCCAGGTCTCGATCGTGGCGGAGGGCGCGCGATGAGGGCCCGCCTGCTCGCGCTCGCGCTCCTCGCGACGGCCGCCTGCCCGCGGCTCGATCCCATGCAGCGCCAGCCGAAGAACAAGGCGTACCAGGCGAGCGACTACCACGCGGACGGCCTGGCCATGCGCCACCCGCCCGCCGGCACCGTCCCGTACCGCTCCGCCGTCGAGCCGGCCGCCGCCACCGGCCTCGGCGAGGACGGCCGGCCCGTGGCGCAGGGCCCGCTCCCGGTGAGCGCCGCGACCCTCGCCCGCGGGCGCGCCAGGTTCGACGTCCACTGCGCGGTCTGCCACGGCGTGCTCGGCGACGGGGAGAGCCAGGTGGCGCTCAACATGTCGCTCCGCAGGCCCCCCTCGCTCCACGCCTACCGCGACGTGCCGGACGGCCACCTCTTCCGCGTGGTCTCGAGCGGCTTCGGGCTCATGCCGTCGTACGCGAACGAGCTCTCGGTCGAGGACCGCTGGGCGGTGGTGGCCTACGTGCGGGCGCTCCAGCTCTCCCAGTACGCGAAGGTCGAGCAGCTGCCCGCCGAGGCGCGCGAGCGGCTCGAGAAGGAGGGGCGATGACGCTCTCACCCTGGCAGGGCGGCCGGCGCCTCCTCGCCCTCGCGGGCGGCGCCGCCGCGGCGGGGCTCGGCCTGACCCTCCTCGGCGGGCTCGCCCTCGATCCGCGCCGCGCCCTCTTCGCCTACCTCGTCGCCTTCGTGTACTGGATCGGGATCGCCCTCGGGGCGCTCATCCTCCTCGGCGCGTTCCACGCCTCGAACGCGCGCTGGCCGGTGGTGCTCCGCCGCTTCGTCGAGACGGTGCCGCAGGCGCTGCCGGTGTTCGTCCTCCTCTTCGTCCCCATCGCGCTCGGGATGCGCCACCTCTACCCCTGGGTCGATCCGCACGCGCTGGAGGGGGAGATGGCGCACGCCGTCCACGGCAAGACGCCCTGGCTCAACCCCACCTTCTTCGTCGCGCGGACGGCGGTCTACTTCCTGGTCTGGATCGCGGTCGCCCACCTCCTGCGCGCCTGGTCGGTGCGCCAGGACCAGGCGGGCGGCGTGACCCTCACCCGCTGGCAGCGCCGGCTCGGGGCGGGCTCGCTCCCGTTCCTCGCCCTCACCATGACCTTCGCGGCGTTCGACTGGATGATGTCGCTCGACCCGCGCTTCTTCTCGACCATCTTCGGCGTCTACTGGTTCGCGGGGAGCTTCATGGCCGCGTTCGCGGTGGTCATCATCGCGGGCGCGGCGACGCGGGGCGACCCGGACTCGTTCGGCCACCACATGAGCCTCGAGCACTTCCACTCGCTCGGGAAGTTCCTCCTCGCCTTCGTCGCGTTCTGGGCCTACGTCGCCTTCTCGCAGTTCATGCTCATCTGGATCGCGAACGTGCCGGAGGAGGTCCCCTGGTACATCCTCCGCATCGACGGCGGGTGGCGCTGGGTGGGCGCGTTCCTCGCGCTCTTCCACTTCCTCGTGCCCTTCTTCCTCCTCCTCTCCCGCGACCTGAAGCGCGATCCGCGCGCGCTCGCCGTCCTGGCGGGCTGGCTCCTCCTCGCCCACTGGGTGGACCTCTACTGGCTCGTCATGCCCCACCTCCACCCCGGCGGGCCGCGCCCCTCGCTCCTCGATCTCACCGCCTTCGTGGGCGTGGGCGGCGCCGCTATCGCATTCACCGTCCTCCGCATGCGCGGGGCCGCCACCGTGCCGGTGCGCGACCCGTACCTCGAGGACTCGCTGAGGTACCTGCCCCAATGACCGATCTCCACGGCGCGCACGGGCAGGCCCACGGCGCGGTCCGGTCCGAGGAGGACCGGATCTCGACGGCGAGGATCGTCTGGGTGGGCGTCGCCTCCCTGGTGGTCTTCTTCCTCGCCGGCCTGGCGGCGTCCTCCTACCTCCAGGTCCGCCAGGGCGAGCGGGGGCCGCTGCCCCTCCCGTCCGAGGTGGGCCGGTCGAAGATCGGGATGGTCGAGCAGCAGCTGCTCGAGCTCTCCGTGCGCGGGGAGCGCGACCGCGACGCGCGGCGCGAGCGGCTCCGCTCGTACGGCTGGGTGGATCGCGCGGCCGGGGTCGCCCACATCCCCATCGACCGCGCCATGGACCTCGTCGCGAAGGGGATCCGCCCGGCGCCCGGCGCCGCGCGGGAGGAGCGCCCCGTCCCCGGAGGGCAGCCTTGAGGGCTCGTGCCGCCGCCGCCGCGCTGGCGCTCGCCGCCGCCCTCCCCGGGCGCGCCCAGTACGGGGCGCGCCCCCAGCCCGGCGGCGCCCCGACCGACGTCCCCCCGGCGATCCTGGAGGACGTCCGGATCGAGGAGCGCCTCGGCAACGCCGTGCCCCTCGACCTCGACCTGGTGGACGGGGACGGGCGGCCGTTCCGGCTCGGGAGCGCCTTCGACGGAAAGCGGCCGGTCGTGCTCGCCCTCGTGTACTACGACTGCCCGATGCTCTGCGGGCTCATCCTCTCCGGGATGGCCCAGGCGATGCGCGAGAACGGGCTCACCCTCGGGAAGGACTACCGGGCGCTGACCGTCTCGTTCGACCCGGAGGAGAAGCCGGCGCAGGGCGCCGAGCGGCGCCGCGGCTACCTCCAGTCGATGGGGCTCGCCGACGCGAGGGGCGAATGGCCGTTCCTGGTCGGGGCGGAGGCGGCGACGCGCGCGCTCGCGGACGCGGTCGGCTTCCACTACGTCAAGGACCCCGCCACCGGCGAGTGGGCGCACCTGGCGGCCATCTTCGTCCTCACGCCGGACGGCCGGGTGAGCCGCTACCTCTACGGCGTCGAGTTCCCGCCCAAGGACCTCCGCCTCGCGATCGTCGAGGCGGCCGGCGGGAAGGTCGGGACGAGCTTCGATCGGTTCCTCCTCACCTGCTACCGGTACGATCCCGCCTCGCGCAAGTACGAGCCGTACGCGCTCGGCATCGTCCGCGCCGGCGGGCTCGCCGTGCTCGTGGCCCTCTCCGGGCTCATCGGCGGGCTGCTCTGGCGCGAGCGGCGGGCGAAGGCGAGGCACGCGGCATGAACGAGCTCCTCCGACGCATCCTCTTCCTCCCCGAGCAGGCCTCGGACTACGCCCGCCAGGTGGACGCCCTCCACTACTTCGTCATCGTCACGACGATGATCGGCGCGGCGGGGGTGTTCCTCGCGGCGATCTATTTCTTCGTCCGGTACCGCCGGCGCTCCGAGAGCGACCGGACGCCGCACGTGGAGCCGAAGGCGATCCACGAGATCCTCTTCATCGGCGGCCCCCTCGCCCTCTTCCTCCTCTGGTTCGCGATCGGCTTCCCGCAGTACGTGAGCCTGTCGCTCCCGCCCGACGACGCGATGGACGTCTACGTGCAGGGGAAGAAGTGGATGTGGAAGTTCGCCTACCCGGGCGGCCCGAACGCGATCGACAGGCTCCGGGTCCCCGCCGGCCGGCCGGTGCGGCTCCTCATCACCTCGCGCGACGTGATCCACTCGTTCTACGTGCCGGCGCTCCGCATCAAGATGGACGCCCTCCCGGGCCGCTACACGCAGACCTGGTTCAACGCGTCGAGGCCGGGCCGGTACGAGATCTTCTGCGCCGAGTACTGCGGGCTCTCGCACTCGTCGATGCTCGGCGAGCTGGTGGTGATGCCGGCGGCGGACTTCGACGACTGGATGGCCCAGCAGCGGCGCGGCCTCGCCTCGGCGCAGGACGCGGCGCCGGTCCCGGGCGAGCCGGTGCGTCCCGCCTCGAGCGTGGTCGAGGAGGGGCGCCGCGTCGCCGCGGAGCAGGGGTGCCTCAAGTGCCACTCGGTGGACGGGACCCGCCACATCGGCCCGACCTGGACCGACCTCTACCTGCGCGACGAGAAGCTCGCGAGCGGGAAGCTCGTCCGCGCGGACGAGGGCTACCTCACGAAGTCGATGATGGACCCGGCCGCCGACATCGTGAACGGCTTCCAGAACGTGATGCCGACGTTCCAGGGGAAGCTCTCGCCGCCCGAGGTCGCCGCCGTCGTCGAGTACATCAAGTCGCTCAAGACTCCGGCGGCCGGCTCCGGCCCCTCGGAAGGCCCGGTCTATGAATCCGTCCCCCGCAAGTGAGCTCCAGGGGTACAACCCCCGGAACTACCTCAACTCCCCCGCGACGGGGCTGAAGAGCTGGCTCACCACCCTCGATCACAAGCGGATCGGGGTGATGTTCCTCGTCGCGGTGACCGTCGCCTTCGCCCTGGGCGGCTTCTTCGCGCTCCTCATCCGGCTCGAGCTGCTCACGCCCGGGCCGACGATCGTGGACGCGATGACCTACAACCGGCTCTTCACGCTCCACGGCGTGGTCATGATCTTCCTCTTCATGATCCCCGCCATCCCGAGCGCCTTCGGGAACTTCCTCCTCCCCATCATGCTCGGCGCGAAGGACGTGGCGTTCCCGCGCCTGAACCTCCTCTCCTTCTACCTCTACCTCGCCGGCGCCTCCGTCGCGCTCTACGGAATGGTCCACGGCGGTGCGGACACCGGCTGGACCTTCTACACGCCGTACTCGACCACCACCACGACGAAGGTCGTCCCCATCCTGCTCGGCGCCTTCATCATCGGGTTCTCGTCCATCCTCACCGGCCTCAACTTCATCGTGACCACCCACACGATGCGCGCGCCGGGGATGACCTGGAACCGCCTGCCGCTCTTCGTCTGGTCGATCTACGCGACGGCGGTGATCCAGATCCTCGCCACCCCGGTGCTGGGGATGACGCTCCTCCTCGTCGCGATCGAGCACGCGTTCGGCTGGGGGATCTTCGACCCGGCGCGCGGCGGCGATCCGGTCCTCTTCCAGCACTTCTTCTGGTTCTACTCGCACCCCGCCGTCTACATCATGATCCTGCCGGCGATGGCGGTGATGTCCGAGGTGGTCTGCGCCTTCTCCCGCAAGAACATCTTCGGCTACAAGGCGGTCGCCTACTCCTCGCTCGGCATCGCCTTCGTCGGCTTCTTCACCTGGGGTCACCACCTCTTCACGTCGGGGCAGTCCACGCTGACGGGGGGCGTCTTCGGGGTCCTCTCGATGTTCGTGGGGATCTTCACCGCCATCAAGGTCTTCAACTGGACCGCCACGCTCTACCGGGGCTCCATCTCGTTCACGACGCCGTTCGCCTACTTCGTCGGCTTCCTCTTCTTCCTGGTCTTCGGCGGGATGACCGGCATCGCGCTCGCGACGATGTCGCTCGACGTCCACTGGCACGACACCTACTTCGTGGTCGCGCACTTCCACTTCATCATGGTGGGGGCCACCTTGATGGCGTTCCTCGCCGCGCTCCACTACTGGCTCCCGAAGATCACCGGGCGGATGTACCCGGAGAGCTGGGGGCTCGTCGCGGCGGTGATGGTGGTGCTCGGGTTCAACTTCACCTTCATCCCCCAGTTCCTGCTCGGGAACGAGGGGATGCCGCGCCGCTACTTCTCCTACCCGGAGCGCTTCTGGGCGCTCAACGTCGCCTCGACCGCGGGTGCGTCGGTGCTCGCCATCGGGCTCGTCATCGTGCTCGTCTACCTGCTCGTGGCGATCCGCTGGGGCCCGGTCGCCGGCGCGAACCCGTGGGGCTCGCGCGGCTTCGAGTGGGACACCCCGTCGCCGCCGCCGCCCGAGAACTACGAGACGACGCCGGTCTACACCCACGGCCCGCACGAGTACCACGAGGATCCCGAGCCTCCTCGACACGCCGCCCCCGAGCCGAAGCATGTCTGAGACCACCGCCACCGCCGCGCCGAGCTTCCTCGCGCACCACTTCGAGAGCCTCGAGAAGCAGACCCACGCGGCGCGGCTCGGGATGTGGCTGTTCCTCGCCACCGAGATCCTGCTCTTCACCGCCCTCTTCACCGGGTACGCGGTCTACCGCTACCTCTTCACGCCGGACTTCCAGGCGGCGAGCCGCGACCTCGCCACCTGGATCGGGCTCGTGAACACCCTCGTCCTCGTGACGAGCTCGTTCACCGTCGCGATGGGCTACGGCCGCGCGGTCCGCGGGGACGGGAAGGGGACGCGGGCGCTCTTCCTCGTCTCGGTCCTCCTCGCCCTGGTCTTCCTCGGGTTCAAGGTCGTCGAGTACTCCCACCACTTCCACGCGGGCGAGCTGCCGGGGCGCCTCTACGTCTCGACGAGGCTCCAGGGGCCGGGCGCGCCGATCTTCTACGCGCTCTACTTCCTCATCACCGGCCTGCACGCGGTCCACGTGGTGGTCGGGATGACGATCCTCGCGGTGATCGGCCTCCGGGCCGGGCGCGGCGCCTACACGCGCGAGTACCACGTGCCGGTCGAGCTCGCGGGCCTCTACTGGCACCTCGTCGACCTCATCTGGATCTTCGTGTTCCCGCTCATCTACCTGATCTGACCCCGGAGCAAGAGCCCATGGCCGGACCCGGCGCCGCCACACCCGTCGAGCACGCGCACGCCTCCCACGTGGCGCGTTACGCGATCGTCTGGATCGCGCTCCTCGCCCTGACCTTCGCCACCTGGGGCCTCTCGCGCTTCCACATCCCCGGCGGCTGGGGGGTCGCCGTGGCGCTCGGGATCGCGACGGCGAAGAGCGCGCTCGTGGCGCTCTTCTTCATGCACCTGTGGGACCAGCGGGGCGCGAACCGGCTCGTGCTCGTGACGTCGCTCGTGTTCGTCGCGCTGCTCGTCGGGCTCACCCTGTCCGACAGCGCCACGCGCTTCCCGCTCTCGAACCCGCCCGGCTCGGAGGGGGCGCTGCCGGTCGGGCCGACCGACTACGGCGGGCCGCCGCCGGTGCCGCCCCGGGACCGCGGGCTGACGCCCTAGCCCTTCACCCCGCGAGGTCGTCGAGCACCCGCTCGTAGACGGCGCGGTCCTCCGGCGAGAAGCAGCAGAACACCGCGCGCTCGACGGGGCTGCCGGCGAGGAGCGCCCCTCTCACCTCGGCGACGGCGACCCGCGCCGCCCGCTCGACCGGGAAGCCGTAGGCGCCGGTCGAGATCGCCGGGAAGGCGATCGAGCGGAGGCCGCGCCCGGCCGCGAGCGACATCGCCCCCCGGTAGCAGCGCGCGAGCGCCGCGTCCTCGCCCCGCGCGCCGCCGCGCCAGATCGGCCCGACCGCGTGGAGGACGTGGCGGGCGAGGAGGCGATGGCCCGCGGTGATCTTGACCTCGCCGGTGCGGGCGCCGCCGAGCCCGCGGCACTCTGCGAGGAGCCCGGGGCCCGCCGCGCGGTGGATCGCGCCGTCCACGCCGCCGCCGCCGAGGAGCGTCGCGTTCGCGGCGTTCACGATGGCATCGACGTCGAGGCGGGTGATGTCGCCCGTGGCGAGGGCGATCCTCCCGCCGAGCCAGGTCCGTTCCATGCCGGTCTCGTACGCCCGCCGCCCGCGGGCGGCAAGCGGGCGCGGGCGCGGACCCGAGGCGGGTAAGCGCCCCGCGCGGGAGGCCGGCGCACCGTCTTCGCGCCTGCGATGGCCGCGCATACCCGTCCGGTGGGCGCAACGGATGGTCCGGGCCGGAATTCCACGAATCCGTCGTTCTTACGGTGACCTGTGCGACCGCGGGCCGTTCGATCCGGGCCCGCGCGTCCCAGGACCGCGCAATTCGTGCACGCTGCGATGCGCCAGGGACGGGTACGGGGCTTGCTAACCACGGGCGCACCGGAGATGAAGCGCGACCGCATCCTCATCATCGATCCAGATCCGCGCGACGGGGCGGCACTCAGGGCGGCGCTCTGCGAGAACGGCTACGACGCCGTCGAGGCCACGAGCGGGGAGGGCGCGCTCTCGCTCGTGCCGAGCTTCCGCCCCGCGGCGGTGCTCGCCGACGCGGCGCTGCCCGACCTGGACGCGGCCCCGCTGGTCGCACGCCTCCGCGACCTCCGCTCGGACGCGGCCGTCGTCGTCGCGACGCCGGCCGACCGGCTGGACGCCGCCGTGGCGGCGCTGCGCGCGGGCGCGGAGAGCTACCTCGTCCGGCCGCTCGACACGGGGCAGGTGCTCCTCGTGCTGGAGAAGGCGCTCGAGAAGCGCCGGCTCCGGAGCGACGGCACCGCGCTGCGCGAGACGATCCGCCGCCGCCTCCGGATCGTCGGCGCCGCGCCGGAGATCCAGGTGGCCATCGAGGTCGTGAAGCGCGTCTCGCCCACCAAGGCGACCGTCCTCGTCCAGGGCGAGACCGGCACCGGGAAGGCGCACGTCGCCCAGGCGCTGCACGAGGCGTCGCCCCGGCGCGACAAGCCCTTCGTCCAGATGAACTGCGCGGCGCTCTCCGAGGGCCTCGTCGAGTCCGAGCTCTTCGGCCACGAGAAGGGCGCCTTCGCCGACGCGGACCGGCGGCGCATCGGGAAGCTCGAGCTCGCGAACGGCGGGACGCTCTGCCTCCACGAGGTGGGCCGCCTTCCCGCCGGGGTCCAGGTGAAGCTGCTCCGCGTCCTCCAGCAGGGCGACTTCGAGCGGGTCGGCGGGCGCGAGACCGTCCACGTGGACGTGCGCGTCGTCGCGGGCTCGCAGCGCGACCTCGCCGAGGAGGTGAGGGCGGGCCGGTTTCGCGACGACCTCTACTACCGGCTCAACGTGGTCTCGATCTCCCTGCCGCCGCTCAGGCAGCGCAAGGGCGACATCCCGGCCCTGGTGAACCACTTCATCGAGGCCCATGCGGCGGCCCAGGGGAAGGAGATCGTCGGCGTCACCCCCGGGACCCTCTCGGCGCTCTTCGCGTACGAGTGGCCGGGGAACGTCCGCGAGCTGTCGAACGTCGTGGAGCGGGCGGTGGCCTCCGCGCGCGGCCGCGAGATCACCGCCGACGACCTCACCCCCGTGCTCCACGGCGGCCGGCCCGAGGAGAGCACCGCGTCGGCGCTCATCCCGGGCGCGACGCTCTTCGAGATCGAGCGCGAGGCGATCCTCCGCACCCTCGACCAGTACGGCGGCTCCACCGCCCGCGCCGCCGAGGTGCTCGGCGTCTCGATCCGGAAGATCCAGTACCGCCTGAAGGAGTACCGGTCCGGCGTCCCCGGCCGGCGCGGGCGCGAGGGATTCCCGGAGGTCCGGAAGTAGGCGTGGCGGGGCGTGCCCGCCGCCTCCCCCCGCTACGAACTATAGACGTGCGCGCTCTCCTCGGCGGTGGGGAGCACGTGCATGCCGAGGTAGGTGAACATCACGACCGCGAACCCGACGATGAGGAGCCAGGCGCCCTTCTCGCCGCGCCAGCCGCGGACGCGGCGCAGGTGCAGGTAGCCGCCGTAGACGAGCCAGGTCACGAGCGACCAGTTCTCCTTCGGGTCCCACACCCAGAAGTCGCCCCAGGCGCTCTTCGCCCAGACCGAGCCGACGAGGAGGCCGATGGTGAGGAGGACGAACCCGAAGCGGACGAGCTCGTAGCTCATCGCCTCGACGTCGAGCGGCTTGCCGCTCATGATCGTGCCGGCCTTCAGGGTCAGGATCCGCTGCACGGCCGGCACGCGCGGCGCGAGCAGCTGCACGACCGCGAGGAGGAAGGCGAGCGCCACCGCGGCGTAGCCGACGAAGTAGACCATCACGTGGGGGACGAACCACGGCGACTGGAGCGCCGGCGGGAGCTTCACGATCTCCGCGTCCCACTTGGCGAGCGCGTACCCGATGAAGCCGAGCGAGAGGAGCATCGCGAGGGCGCCGAAGGCCCGCGTCCGGTAGAGCCGCTCGAAGGCCAGGTACACGAAGGTCGTCGTGAAGGCGAAGAAGACCAGCGACTCGAAGAGCGACTTGAACGGCGCGCGGTCCGCCTCGATCCAGCGCTGCACGATGAGGCCGAGGTTCAGGACGAGCGCCGCGGACATGAAGCCGGTGGCGGCGCGGCCGACGAACGCCCGGGTCGAGCGCCAGGCGGCGGCGTAGAAGGCGACGGCGGCGGCGTAGAGCGCGCCGGTCGCGAAGAAGAAGGGGTGCTCGAGGACGATGTACTGGAGCATGGCGCGGTTCTCTCCTCGGCTACGCGTTCGCGGGCGCCGGCGACTTCTTCGGCTTCCTGAGGCGCGGCTCGACGTAGAACATCCAGAAGACGCCGAGGCAGATGAGGGCGAAGCCGAGGAAGACCCACGCGACGCCGGGATCGTACACGGCCTCGAGCCCGGAGTAGCTCG
>Ga0209798_10001592_pt1 | contig 13620 bp, 10 predicted proteins | sample DOMMetBare3Fresh_FD_187475 | JGI IMG/M metagenome (GOLD analysis project Ga0209798, IMG submission 187475) | Wetland sediment microbial communities from St. Louis River estuary, USA, under dissolved organic matter induced mercury methylation -... | ecosystem: Environmental > Aquatic >...
GACATTGTAGTAGATAACCGTCAGGCGACCACGCTGATTTTGAAATGGCTCAGTGACGGCATTCAGCTTAGCCTGGATCTTATCAACCTCGGTGTTGATCTCCTCAATTTCAGGTTGTACTTTCGCGCGCGCCTCTTCCGCGTCTTCTTTCAGTTTTTGATATTCGGGACTTTCTTTGAGTTCCGTTTCGCTTTCCGCGGAGCGTGATTTGATACTGTCCAGATAACGCCCATAGCGCGCCACAAACTCCTGCTGCATTCCCTTCCAGGGACGCTGTCCATAAGCCTCGTCGTATAACGCCCATACCAGGGTCAAAGTCAGCAAGAGAGCAGAGATCAGCATCAGCCCGCTGGTCGACCGGCTGGTGATCGGATCGTGAGCCGGAACATCAGGCTCTCGCTTTGCTAACGATTCCCCGGCTACAGGAGAGTCGGTCACTGATATTCTTCCTCCGCGTGTCTCAGACGTTGAACCAGGGAGTTACCCATACATACTTGATCGTGAGCGCCAGCCGCAAAACGAGCTTGACCGGCAGGGCCAACAAAACGCTTACTGCGAAGAACTGAAAGGTCAGGTACTGCAGGAGGCTGGTACGGGCCAGGAGCTTCTCTTCAAATGCATCCCTGGGAAACAGCCGCAGCGGTCGAAGCGAAATCCGGCGCCAGTCCACGAGCATCAACCAGTGAAAAAACAGCGCACCAAGTAGATAGAAACCGCTCACCACCAGGAAGCCGAAAATCCCCTTGCCCAGCGGACTGGTCAGAATCGGGCCGAGGTGAAGCAGCTTCCCCATTGCGCTGGTGGCGATGTAGTCGTGAAGATCGATGTTCTTGTCGAACACGACCGCGTTGTGGTCCCAGGTCTGTCCAGGCCAGAACCAGATCCAGCCTGGGCCGCGTATGAACGTCCCGATCACGATCAGTAGAATCCACATCAGGAACCCCCAGCCAAACATGGCGAGGGAAAAGCGACGCTGCCTGATGGTGTAATAGCCATTCCCGAAAGGACTGGAATCCACATAGGGAAAGACCATCAAACCAATCATGATGATTGAGGGCATTACCACGCCCGCAATCCAGGGATCAAAGTAGACCAGCATCTCCTGCAGCCCGAGAAAATACCAGGGCGCTTTCGAAGGGTTCATCGTCAGATTTGGATTCGAGGGCTCTTCCAGCGGGGCATTCAGGGTAATGGACCAGACAAACAGTATCACGGTGACGATCAGCGTGACCAAAAATTCGATGCGTACCAGGTAAGGCCAGACGTGTAATTCCTTTGCCCAGCCCGGTCGCCACGGTTCCACCTTGCGATGGTGAGTCTTGGCGAGTTGGGCATCGCCCTCGAGTTCGACAATCAACTTGTCGTTCGCGCGCGCCTGGCGAATGCCGAGCCAGGTAAAGAATGGCGCGAGGAACAGCATTGCCACGATAGGAACGTTATCGGGCGCTGACGCGATAGTCCAAAGTTGATGCCAGTCCATAGATTTAGAATTCGGATCTCAGGTAGCAGATTTTCTCAAATCCCCTGCCCCGGTTTTTTACTGCTCATTTTTTCTTGATTGCTTTCATTTCTGCTTCCAGCATCACCGGCGCCGGTCCGGAGATACCCCCATCCTTGCGTATGCGCCAGAAGTGGACGGCCATAAAAATAGACGCTACCAGCGGTATGCCGATGCAATGCCATATATATGAGCGCAGCAGTGCATTCGAATCTACGATCGAGCCGCCAAGCAAGCCAAAGCGCACATCGTTGAAAGGCGTCATCCCCAACTGCGGACCAAAAGGTCCCTCTGAACCGAACATTGGCGTCGCCCGGGCCATGTTCGTCCCCACCGTGACTGCCCAGAATCCCAATTGATCATCCGGCAGCAAGTAGCCGGTGAAGGACAGCAGCAGGGTCAGCACCAGCAGCACTACGCCGACACACCAATTGAATTCCCTGGGCCGCTTATAAGAGCCAGTGAGCACCACTCGAAACATGTGCAGCCAGGTGGTAATTACCATCAGGTGCGCGGCCCAGCGATGCATGTTGCGCAACAACTTGCCAAAGGGGACGTCGTGTTCAAGGTAGAGAATGTCACGAAAGGCCAAAACCTTTTGGGGGTGGTAATAAAACATCAACAACACGCCCGTAAAGGTGAGCACAATGAACAGGTAAAACGTGATCCCGCCCATGCCCCAGGTGTACTGGTAACGCACCGCATCGCGATTGATCTTGGCCGGATGAAGGTGGAGAAAGACGTTTGAAAGAATCGCGAGGGAGCGATTGCGCGGATCGCCGCGATCATGAGAAACGCGAAAGATCGACTTCCACAGCTGAGTGTCCTGCGGGTCTTTATAAGCCTGGGCTTCCTCGATCGCGCGGTCCTTGAGCGCGGCGGCTTCACCCCGCACCCGTTCCACGAGACCGCCCTCAGACTTGCCGCCCTCGGTCAGTTGCCTGGTTTCTTTCTGGTCCGAACGATCATCCATAACTAATAGTAAAGCTGTCGCTTTGTCTTGCGACGTACGCGCACGGCGCCTTCGCATTGAGGCTAAACTGAAATATAAGCCCCGTGTTCCTTGTCATCAAACTGGCCTTTCTCGCCCTTTGGCCAGGTGAAGAGCCGGTTGGTATCGACGACGATCTGTCCTTCGGGATCAATCTCCACATGCGCGCGATCCATCGGGCGCGGCGCCGGTCCCTCAAAATTAATACCTTCGCTGTCATAGCCGCTGCCGTGGCAGGGGCACTTAAACTTGTTCTCGCTGGCTTTCCAGTCAGGGGTACACCCCAAATGCGTGCAGCGCGCGTAGATCACAAACAGGCGATCTGAAGTCTTACCGACCCAGATTCGGTATTGTTGCTGCCACTTTGTGTCGACTCCGAGCGCGTAGTCGCTGGGAAATCCAATCTTGAAAACTGTCGAGGGCTCAAAGATTGCACGGGGGAGAAAGAAACGGAGGAACATGAGGAAGCAAGTGACAAGAAACCCGCCAATGGTCGCCCAGACTATCCGCCGGCGCATCTTGTTCACCGGAGGATCGGGAGTGCTTTCGACCATTGCCCCTGGTTGCTTCGTGACGGGAGCAGCTGGCTTAGTCACCGGACCGGCAGTTGAAGGCGCTGGGGCGGTGACTTTCCTTTCCGGTGTGCTTGCTTCGCCGGATGGGCTATCCACTTATTAGCACTCCTTCGTCAATTGGATTTGTTGCACGGCCGTTTGTCTTGCAGTGACAATCGACGTAGATACACTTCTACTTCGATCTGGAGCGTAAACCACACAGTTACTACATCGCAGGGTCTTCACTCTGCCAAACGAACCGAGTTGTAGGCGCAAAACATGAAAGCCCGTGCCGCTGACAAAATTAAACTGGCTCGGTGCCAGTATTTATACCTTGTTTCGCAAGTTAGTGGCAAGAAGTTTTATCAGAGCTTTCGCGCACTTCCTACCCCTACACTTTTGCAGACTCGAAGTTTAACTGCCGGCTGCAAATTTCAATCGAGGCAAACAGTCTCTCTCGCTCGCTTTCTTCGGTTGCCTGCCGGTATGACATTACCAGGTCTTTTAGCGTGACAAGTTCTTTGTAAAGACCCGCATTTTCGATCGGCGGGGTCAGATACGATATTAATTCCGCGTACGATCTTCGCTTGGCAATCGATCCCTCAGAGGGGTTATTTACGCTGTAGATGTAGAGGTTGGGCATTTGACCAATTAATCGGTCGGGCCAGCATTGGGCTGACATTCCCACCTGTTTGCCCGGCATGAACTCCATCGCTCCGTGAGTGCCGACATGCACAATCCCGTCTGCGGCGAAGACTTTTTCAATGTAAGCATAGAAACCCATGAACCCATGATGCGGTGCGCCACTGCGCGCCATCATCAAACGCATCGGATCGCCTTCATAACCAAAGCTCGGTTGCACTCCGATAAACACATTCCCCAGCTGGACGCCTTGAATTAATATTTCCCCTCCAAAGGTATTAATCTGACCAGGCGCACTACCCCAATCGCCTGCGACCTCGTCAACATACGGACAAATCCGCCGGTACTCATCGACGCTGAGGCGCGCGGCCACATTAACTGTCGAACCGAAGCGGTCAGCATTTCCACCCAACATCAGCTCGCGCAACCGCTCGGCCGAAACCGGCAGGTCAACAGAATAACCATCCGCCTTTAGTTTACTAAGCGTATCCCAGACACTGGGAAAGACATCGAGATCCGCGGCCGTGCCGATATTTCCCTTGTTGGGAGGAAAGCAATAAATCACCAGCCCCAACTTTACCGACTCGCGCGGGGCTGTTTGCAAATGATTCCAACGTCGCAGGCGTTGCGCCAGCCTCTCACAGCGCTCCTGGAGGCCGATTGGCTCTACGCCACTGGCCGGCAACCCACCGTAGACAAACGGTTCCGTGGCGCCATCGATCTCGGGGAGCGCTATCTGCATTCCGGCCTGGACGGGATTGAGCCCGGTCTGCGATGCGCTCCACGATTCGATGCTCTGCATGTCAAGGCTGACGGCCGAGCGATAAGGGCGATTGAGCCCGGTGAGGAATTCGGCAGCGGCTGCGCTGTCGTTCATTGCCGGTCCGCCGACAAAACTGAAGCCGGTCAGGGAAACCAGTTGGCTGATACGAGAGCGATGACCTGGTTCGAAGTTCTGTTCGTCGAGAGCCTTAGGAGATTGGAGTTGCGACGGCGACCAGCCGCGTTTGGTCGCACTTTTGGCGCTGTCATCCAGGAAATACTTCTCGCAGGCCTCACGGTTGTCCATCAGCGTGGCGAGTACCGGGATAACAAAGAGTCCTTCACCTTCGATAGCCCTTATCAAATCATCGTAATGCCTGGTGGCCTTACTTATGACCTGCGGTCGCATTAGCAAGAGCCCGATCGTCTTATCCGGCTGTAGTGGTTTAACTGTGTGTTCGCCCCGCTTCCTATGGCCTTGCGATTCGCTGGACTCGACCTGCTTTCGCATTCGCCGTTCGTACCACTTGCGATAACTCGCGAACGAATCGAAAAGCTTTGGCGCATCCGGGTGATAGATCGCCACCGACGGCACCTTTTCGGGAGCGGGGATGCTGACACCCTTTAATCGCTCATCGGGAACATAACCCTTCAAAGCACAGAGAAGCATCGACTGTATGTTGGCCGGAGTCGGCTGCAGGAAATAACAAAAAATCGAAAGATAGTTCTTGATATCACGCAGCGCCCAGGTTCCGGGGACGAAGCGCATGATCCCCGGCAGACGATCTACCAGCCTGAGATAGCGTGTATGACTATGGACGTTACCTGCACGTCGAGACCTCACGTGATTGCCCACCCATGACCCGACGGTACCCAGCAACCACCTGGCGCTGGACTTCTCCGATAACTCTTCACCCGTTTCCGCGCCTGCGCCGGATTCTGGTTTCCCTCTGGGGAAGCCGGCCAGTTTCTCGAAATCAAGCTTCCCCATGCGCGCGCGCCGCATTAGATCGGGCATGCAGTTAATAACAATCACGGCGCGATGTCGGCCGCGCTTCTCTTCCAGAACCGAAAGCAAGCGCGCGGCATTTTCACCATCCATGACATGAATGACAAAAACTATGTCCGCAGAGCCCAGTGCCTGTTCAATCTCGAGCCATTCGTCTTCGGCTACCGGCGCCCCAAAGTTGTATGCCGCGATCCGCAAGCCCAGCCCAAACTCCCGATTGAGTTCGCGCTCGGCATTTTTGAGGGGGGCGAGCAGGCTTGAGCCGATGTAGAAGACCGTCACTCTCATCCGGCAACTCCCTCAAGTTGGTCTTCCAATTCCAAACCTATGTCGCGTAACTGATCCAGCACGTCAGCGTCTACCTCCCAATAACCGCGGCCATTCGCTTCCAGCAGACGATTGACTAATGAGTGCGCTGAGTGTGGATTTAGATCACGCAGGCGCCTAAGCATCGCTTCGTCGAGCAGGAACGTCTTCGCTACTTCCGTGTAAACCCAATCGTCGACAGCGTCGGCGGTTGCACTCCAACCGAAGGTATTCGAAACGCGATTCTCAATTTCGGCCACGCCGCGAAAACCGTGCTTTAGCATTCCCTCATACCACTTGGGATTCAGCGTCTTCGCGCGTGTCTCGAGCTGGACCGTCTCTTCCAGCGTCCTTATCTTCGCGTCGCGGGAAAGCGAGTCTGACAGGTAGATGGCGGGTCGTGCGCGGGCGCGCTTCTCAACCGCCTTGGAAATGCCACCCAGGTATTCGAAGTAGTGATCGACGTCGGTGATGCCGATTTCAAATGTGTCGATATTCTGATAAGTGGCTTCGACCCTGGTCAACGCGCGATCCATTGCCACCCGCGCCTCCCGGCCCTCAATCGGTCGCCCGCGTGAATCGCGGCCGTAGGCAAAACATTTGCGCGTTACGAAAAGATCGCCGAGGGTCTCTTCGCTCTCCCATTGCGAATCCATAACCATGAAGTTGACGTTCGTGCCGTAATTTCCCGGCGCATTGGAAAACACACGGACCACTGCATCGTCAAACTCGCAGGCGGCGACCTCCATCTGCTCTAATACATTTTTGCGAACATAGTTCTGATGTAATGGTTCGTCGAGTCCTGCCACTAATCGCACTGCTCTGTCCAGCAATTCCACGGTGGGACTAAATAAATCGCGGAAGATTCCAGAGACGGTCATGACGACGTCGATACGCGGCCTCTTCAACGCTGCGAGCGGGATTGCCTCAACCTGCGTGACGCGATTTAAACCGTCGCGCACAGGTCGCACCCCGAGAAGCCAGAGCGCCTGGGCAACACCTTCACCCTGGGTCTTGATGTTATCCAGCCCCCATAACACTAACGCCATGGCGCGGGGATGACGTCCGTGCTCGCTCAGATACCGTTCCACCAGGCGGTCCGTCACGGCTTCGGCTTTTGCAAAGGCCATTTCCGACGGCACTGAATAGGGATTGATTGCGTGGGTATTGCGTCCAGTGGGAAGGATAGCCGGGTTCTGGACAATGTCGGCCCCGGGACCGGGTTCGATGTATTGGCCGCGTAAAGCTCGCAGCAGGGACTCAATTTCCACGTTCGTTTCCAACTGCTGCGAAATCTTTTCCAGTAAACTCAAAACCGGAAGTGAGTCTTGCGCGCGTACGCCGGCGACCTCCTGTAGCTGTAACGCAGCCGCATCGATCCCGCCGCCCAGGAATGTTTCGATAGCACCCGAGACAATGGCCGCAATCCGATCGCGTTCTCGCGCTTCGTCTTCCCCTGTCGGTGGTGCGGAAGCTGGAGTCGGGAGCTTTTTAAGATTTAAACCCTCGGCTACGAGCGCCGGCAGGGCTCTGGCATTTGTCTCCGGCCGATCGAATGAGGCAACCATACGCAGCAGATCCGCGCGTTCGCTTCCAACTGAAGGCTTGCCGAAGATGTGCAGTCCAGTGGGGATTAAGCGCTGCTCGATCTCCACCAGTCGGTCGTGAAGATCCAGGACAAGCCGATCCCGATCAGTGGAAGCACTCATACCGCTAAACCTTTACTAAACGATCGGATGAATTGCCGGTTGATTCCCGGTTGAAAGTCGCAAGTGTCGCGCGCCCAGTTGGGCCGCTACTCCCCGGACATTACTGTCAGGGGAAAAGCCGCTGAGCGGTTCAATGACAACGACCTGAACACCCAGGCCGCGCAACTTGGAGCCCAGTAGCGAGACTTCGCCGGCGATTAGATCTTGCCGCACCTTGCGCCCGGCAACAGCTACGCCGTGGGACATCGGAACATTTGCACCGCCATCAGTAAAAAGAAGCAGTGTGATTTCACCTTCATGACGCGTCAGCGCGCGTTGCGCCAATTCCAGGGAGCATGACAGGCCGGCTGAAAGCGGCGTTCCTCCCCCGATACTCAGCGAATCGAGCGCGCGCTTTGCGCGCATCATACTGCGCGTAACCGGCAACAGAATCTCGGCAGAGACTCCACGGAAACCGACCATGGCAATCTGGTCGCGATTAATATAGGACTCTCGCAACAGATTGAGCAGCGCACCGCGAGCCTGGTTGATCCTTTTGTGAGCCATGCTGCCCGAAGTGTCGATCGCAAAAATAAACAGTGTTCCCTGCTTGCGGGCCAGCTGCTTGAAGCGAAGCGCCGTGGCCGCAATGTCCCGCGCCGGAACGTCCAGCCCTTGCGTGTCAGCAGTAGCCATCGCGTGACGATATCCATCTGCCGCTAATGCTCGAAGTGTGGCGTCCAGCGCTATGGCGGCGCCGGCCCGCTGTTGGGAAACTGCCCGCATATATCTACCGTGTCGCGAGTTGTAAGCAACGCGGCCGGACTTGGCGCGCCCCCTTTGTGACTTCTCGACCATTTTGTGCGGCGCCAGGAGTCCTGAGGAAAGCTCCGTCAGCCTGGCTTCAAGCAACGCCGGCAGCGGCGGCTGATTTTCTGATGCTAACTCGTCATGACTTTCCAGCTCGGGCCAATATTTGTTCCCTGCCGGGGAGCGGCTGCGGCCATCATTATTCCCGCTCCCCCCTGAACTACTTCCGCTATTGCTTTGGCCTGTGCGCGGCGAGGTTTTAGCAAAGACGCGGTCAACTGCTTGTTCGATCCGTGTGCTAACGGAGGCTTCCGAGAGAGCGTCCCGGTGCAACCGGTGCCGTAATGACATGGTGGCAACCCGGCGCACATCTTCTTCACAAACCGACCGGCGGTTGGAAAAAGCGGCCAGGGCCCGCGCGGCCCGCATAATTGTTAACTCGCCACGATGGCCGTCTACCTGCAACTCCGAACACAGGGTGGCGATTTGGCGCAAAAGTTGCGCACCAACCTTCACCCTGCTGAAATTTCGGCTGGCCCGTGCGATCCTCTGACGCAAGTCCTTTTGCTCCGGCTCTCGAGCTGCGCAGAATTTTTCGGAATCGCGCTCAAAAGATTCTCTGCACTCAATGATCCTGACTCTTAGCTCAACTTCATTCTCGGTCTTGACCTCGACGTAAAGACCGAACCGATCCAGCAATTGCGGCCGCAGCTCTCCCTCTTCTGGATTTCCCGAACCCACGAGGACGAAGCGGGCCGGATGTTCGACGGAAATGTTTTCGCGTTCGACCTTGTTGCGCCCCGTGACAGCTACGTCCAGCAGCAGGTCGACGAGATGGTCCTCCAGGAGATTCACTTCATCGACATAAAGAAAGCCGCGGTTTGCCCGCGCCAGCAATCCCGGCTCAAATGCCTTGACCCCTTCATTGAGTGCCCGCTGAATATCAATTGAGCCGCAGACGCGGTCCTCGGTCGCCCCAAGGGGCAGATCGACTACCGGCACCGGGCATCGTTCACGTGAGGTTTTTGCGACGCCAGCCATTTTTAGGTCGCATTCAGTGCAGCAAGACTTTGTGTCGCCGGGTTCGCAGTTGAACAGGCACCCACGATTGATCGAGATATCGGGCAACAAATCAGCCAGCGCGCGAACAGCGGTTGATTTACCCGTGCCGCGATGCCCCATCATCAGCACTCCACCTATGGTCGGGTCAATCACGTTTAAAATCAGCCCGAGCTTCATTTCCTCCTGCCCGACAATTCCTGAGAATGGGTAAGCTGGCGAGCCAGACAGACCGCGAGGTTTAGATCGTGTCTGTCCGGGGTGTCTGGTTCCGTTTGTTCGCTTCATTGATCGCCAAAGGATTAGCGAAAAGTTTTTATCTGAAAAAAGCGGCCACGGCAAGCTCAGGCTTCAGAAAGGCGTCGCGCTCGAGACCAGGACTTCATGGCTGTTCGACAAAATTCTACTCTTGTGAACTTTCCGTTGAACGATCCACAATTTGGAAAAATTTCATTGACTTTGCAAACAACCCGTACTAGAGTGCGCACCACTATCCCCCAACCGATCGTTTCAGTACGAACTGCCCAGCTAAGTTAAGCGGTTAATCTTCACTCCCGACACTACCAGGGCGTCGGCGTGGCCATGATCAGTCGAGAGACTTGATCTTACCACCCCTTCACGAACAAGCAGGGTTCACAACAGTTCACAGGTGTCGAGAAACTGCGGTGATCCGCCCACGGGATTTTTGCCGGTTTCCTGGCGCGGGAAAACGTACCTTCTAACTCTCCAAGGAGGGAGATCCAATGAAACTGATGAAGGTTCTAGCGATACTTTTGTTTGTGACGGCCCTCGCATTGCCGGTTTGGATGCCGCGAGCCGTCGAAGGTCAGGGGGGCACCGAGGCTCTCACAACTGACATGGATGCCAAGACCCCGAACGATCTTTTCAATGGCTTTGGCGCACTGGGTACTCCCATTGACGAGTGTGTGGCCCCACCGGTGGCGCCCACTGCTCGTGGTAATGGAAGATTCGAAGACAACAAATTCATATTCTCTGAGCGCGAGACGGTTGCTGATGGACTAGGGCCCACCTATAACGATGTTGGGTGTGTGGAGTGTCATCAATCAGTTGATGTAGGCGCTTTCAGCCAGTCGATGGAGTTTCGAGCCGGACATCTCTCAGGCGGCGCCTTCGTAGATGCGCCGGGCGGCCAACTAATTCACGCCCGCGGAACGGACTCGGATGTGGTGGAACACATCTCCACGGCCGAAACGGTAAACACCTTCCGAGTTACTACCAGCACTCTGGGTGATGGCTTCGTCGAGTGCATTTCAAACACGGTCCTGCAAAACAACGTTGCCGCCCAACCGTTCGCTCAACGAGGCGTCCTCACAGCCGTACCCGTAGTCGAGGCCGGTAACCAACTGCGAATTGGTCGCTTTGGCTGGAAGTCCCAGCAGGCCAGTTTGTTGTCGTTCGCAGGCGATGCTTACCTTAATGAGATGGGTATCACCAACAAATTCGACGGTGGTGGCGGCCGTAGTTCTTCAGATCCCAATGCCGGTAAGTTCGAAAATCCCTGCAGCACCGCCGAGGGCGTTCTAAACTGTACTGGCGCTCCCTTCGATCCGGTTGCCGATCCTGAAGACGACGGAGATGACGTGATGGCCTTCGCCGACTTTATTGCCGCAACCCGCGCCCCCGGGCGCCAGAACCCACTCCCTGCCGCCGCGGTTCGGGGTGATTCATTGTTTACTTCGGTTGGCTGCGCGGTCTGCCACACGCGTACGTTCCAGACTGCGGCTCCGGGAACGCTAATCAACGGTGGCGCGTTTGCAGTGCCTACCGCTCTGGGCAATAAGATAATCCATCCTTTCAGCGACTTTGCGCTGCATGACATCGGGACCGGTGATGGCATTGTCCAGAACGCAGGACAGTCATCGGCAAACCAGATGCGCACCGCTCCGTTGTGGGGAATTCGCGCTCGCAACCGGCTTATGCATCAAGGCCTGAACATAACCATCTTTGATTCGATTCAACTGCACGCGGGACAGGGTACTGCAGCCCGGAATGCGTTCAACGCATTGTCGGCGGCCAGTCGAGCGGATCTCATAGCTTTCGTTCTGTCACTCTAGATTCTCCGGCGTGTGCGACGAAGGCTCTTGCAGAAAGCTCGCCGGCGGAGAAGTTCAACCGGCGAGCTTTCTTAGGTTCACGCAAAAAATCGAAGCCCCGCAGCGAAAAATGTCAGCACGGCTCAATACCATTAACGACACCTCTGTTTTGTGCCAACGGTTGCTTTTGGAATTTGCTTTATTGGCGGTCTGCGCTCTGCCCCTTGGCTGCAGGGCACCGGAGAAATCACACCTGGAGACGGCTCCATCTCCCGCGACGATTGAAGCGAAGCAGAAGCAGCTGGCGACAATGTCTCCCCCCGACCTCGAACACGCACGCGAAGCAGTGAAGCGCATTTTTAAGGACAACGCCGTGGTTGAGGTTAGCCGCCAACCCTATTTCGTTGCCGGAGACTTTAACGGAGACCTTTCGCAGGACCTGGCGGTCATCGTTAAGCCCGTCCCAGCAAAGCTTTCCGAGATGAATGAAGAGTTTCCCGCCTGGATCCTGAGGGATCCCTTTCAACCAACAGTACCTTTATCGCGGGCACTCCGTGTAGAGGACACCGACCTGCTATTGGCCATCATCCATGGGTTTGGCCCTGATGGCTGGCAGGACTCGCAGGCGACCCAGACCTATCTCCTTAAGAACGCAGTCGGTTCATCCCTTCGCGTGCAAGCAGCCAGGGATCTGATCGCTGCCAGCCGCGGCAAGTCTCTTCCCCGCCTGCAGGGGGATGTGATCAGCGAAACTATTCGCGATAGCTCCGGTTACCTTTACTATGACGGCCCGACATACTCCTGGTACGACCCGAAGACCTTTAAACCGGAAGTCCGCACGCAGTTCGTTCACGGTCAGAAGCCGGTTATGACCCGCTAACCCTCAAATGGCTGATGACTATCTGTTGATCTCAAGGAGGTAACCGATGCACGCTAAAAGTCTGGCGGTCTTCTTATTCGTGATCCTGCCGGGAAGTCCTCAGCCTGTTAAAGCTTGTTCAGCTGCGGGCGCTGCCACCGGCTGGGAGCAGGTCAAGTCTTCAGAAATTCAGTTCATGACCCCGGAAGAGCTGAAATTGAAGGTCGCAAAGAAACAACCCGTGACCATAATTGACGTGCGAGGCGGTGAAGCCTTTGCTGCCGGCGAACGCAAAATCAAAGGCGCGATCCATGTTAAGCTGCGCCGGCTCAGATACCGGCTAAGCTTTGCTCCGCTCAAGGATGTCGCACGCGATAGCGAAGTAGTAACCTATTGTGCGTGTCCCAACGATGAACTCAGTATTGAGGCGGCACAGGTGTTGCTCGATTCAGGTTTCAAGCGGGTGCGCGCCTTAAAAGGCGGATGGCGCGCCTGGCTCAAGCTCAATGGTCCGGTTGAAGCTGCGGCCAGAGGAAATTAAGAAGTTCTTGCAGCTTTCGCGTGGGTGAAAAGGCATTGCGTCTTTCTCATCTGATCAACTCTTGACGGAATGCTTTTCCTGAGAAACTTCAATACAATGGTCGCGTTAAGCCTTGGATAAAACCAACAGGGGGCCAGCGGCCATACTACAAGTCAACAGCCTCGGGTGCGTTCGTGGAGATCGTCGCCTGTTCAGCAACCTCAGCTTTTCAGTACCCGCGGGTACTTTGGTACAGGTCACCGGACCCAACGGCTGCGGAAAAACGAGCCTATTGCGGATTCTCTGTGGGTTGCTGGAGCCGGCGGAAGGCAAGATCACATGGAATGGTGAGAACATTCGCACATTAGGTGAGGAATATTCCTCATCTCTGACCTTCCTTGGTCATCGCAACGGAGTCAAAGACGAACTTTCCGCAATTGAGAACCTGCGCATTGCCAGTGGGCTCAACGGAATCGACCTGGCAGTTCCGGCAGCAGAAAAAATCCTGAATGAAATGGGACTCGCCGGCCGCGAGAGACTGCCGGCGCGTTTACTTTCTGAAGGCCAGCGCCGTCGCTTGGCATTGGCCCGGCTAAATGTTTGCGACACCGCTCTCTGGATCCTTGACGAAGTACTGACGTCATTGGACAAGGCTGCGATTGCTCTGATCAAGTCGATGATCGAAATGCACCTGGCCGGGGGTGGATTGGCGATTATTGCTACCCATCAGGAACTCGAACTGAAAACCGGTTCGTTTCAGCGGGTTGAGCTTGCCTCGTGAGGTCGACGTCGACACTTTCGATGTTTCGCTGGCTGGTCTGGCGCGACCTGATGCTCGCCTGGCGGCGGCGGGCAGATGTTTTGGCAA
>Ga0209798_10001593_pt1 | contig 13615 bp, 13 predicted proteins | sample DOMMetBare3Fresh_FD_187475 | JGI IMG/M metagenome (GOLD analysis project Ga0209798, IMG submission 187475) | Wetland sediment microbial communities from St. Louis River estuary, USA, under dissolved organic matter induced mercury methylation -... | ecosystem: Environmental > Aquatic >...
TATCACCGATCCGGAGTTCAATTTCTTTGAAACGGCAAAACCTTATGCCAAGGAATTTTTGCTCCGACGCGAGGGTAACGATTTCCGCAAGATTTTCGTCGATAAGATCATGGGCCGCGACGAAGGCGGAAAGATCGACTGGGATCGGACGTGGAAACTTGCAAAGATGGCGTTTCGGACGGTCCTTAACTCCAGTTAGACACAGTTCCGCTTGTCATTTACCTGCAATTCGCGTTAAATCGTTTCATCGTGAAACGATTCATATTACTGATCGCTGTTTTCGTATTGCTTGGTGATAACATCGCTGCCTCCCCGAATAAAATGGCACCTTCGGCCCGGCTGACAATCAAACAAATCGCCAGGGACTTTTCGATCGACGCGCTCGATGATCCGGCTTGGAAAAGCGCGTCCCGGACAGTAATAAAGAGATACTGGTCCGGAAAAGCGGCGCCGAAAGGGCGACATTTTAGCGCCCGTCTGCTGTGGTCGGACACAGCGCTGTACGTGAGATTTGAGGCGAACCAAACCGAGCCGTTGGTTGTCAGCGGCAAACCCGATCTGTCGAAAAAGACGTTGAAACTCTGGGAGCGTGACGTGTGCGAGATATTTATAGCGCCTGACAAAGCCAATCGCAACAAGTATTTTGAGTTTGAGATCGCACCGACGGGCGAGTGGATCGATCTTGGTATCGAGGTGACACCGAAAGAGCGGCTTACCGATTGGGATTACAAATCGAATATGACTTCGGCGGCTCGCATCGATAAAGAAAAGATCGTGATGGCGATTAAGATACCTTTTGCATCTCTCGGCAAAATTCCAAAGTCAGGCGATGTCTGGCTAGGTAGCCTGTTTCGCTGCGTCGGAGAGGGACCGACGCGTGGTTATCTCGCCTGGCAGCCCACTAAAACAAAGGAACCTGCCTTTCACGTGCCTAAGAAATTTGGCGAGTTTGTATTTGAGGGTTGAACTGAGGGCGGGGGCGTTCGCGTTCCGTCAGACCGTCATTCCGCCATCGACCGCAATGGTCTGGCCGGTGATATAACTCGATGCGTCCGAGGCGAGAAAAACAGTGATCCCTTTTAGTTCACCTTCGTTCCCGACCCGCGGAATAACATTATTTTCCTGAATCGAATGCTCGTAAATGTCGATGACCGCGTCCGCCAGTCGAGAGTGGAAGAATCCGGGCGCGATCGCATTCACCCTGATCCCCTTACGTCCCCAGCTTGCGGCAAGCTCACGCGTCAGGCCGATAAGCCCCGCCTTGCTGGCGACATAACCCGCGTAAAACGGACCGTTTGCCGAGGATGTCAGCCCGGCGATCGACGCGATATTTATTATCGAGCCGCTTTTTTGCTTGAGCATTTCGCGGCCCGCAGCTTGGGCGAACAGAAAGCAGCCGGTCAGATTAACATCGATCACCTTTTGCCATTGGTCGAGCGGCATGTCTTCGGGCATCGCTCCCCACGACGTTCCTGCGTTATTGATCAGAATATCCACCGAGCCGAATTTTGATAACGATTGATCGACGACTGAGTGCACCTCATCAGGTTTCGCAACATCACAGACAACACCTGAGACCGTAAACCCTTTCTCTTGAAACTCTCTAACGGTTTCATCAAGCCACTCCGCGCGGCGCGCACAAAGCATCAGATTTGCGCCTGCTTCGGCAAGCGCCTCCGCCATTTCCTTACCGATACCGCGCGAACCGCCGGTGACGATCGCGGTCCGGCCAGTAAGGTCAAAGAGATCTTTAACGTGTTTGGTCATACAATTTATAAAATAGTAAATCGTAAATTTGTAATCCAAACAACCCGCACTTTACGATTAGCCCGGTTTACGATTCGCGTATCTTGCGATTAAATAAAACTGTGAAGAAAACTCAAAAAGAACTCGCATTCCTGCGTGATCTGTACATTCAGGACGACTGGACGCGGCGATTTACCGACCTCGTTGACAAGCATATGGATCTGCGCGATTCGGAAAATATGCTCTACATCAATGCCGGTACCGGCGGTCACGCTCTGGCAATTCACGAGAGATTTGGCGAAAAAACGGATATTTTCGCACAGTGCGAAAACGACGATATGGTGCCGATCGCACGAGACAAGGCCGCCGCGGTTGGGTCCGAGGTCAATTTTTCGTGTGCAAGATTTGAGGACGAGGCATTTGACGCGGTTTTGGCAGATGCAAGTTTTGTAAGGCCCGGTGATCTTGAATCGTTTATCGAAAACACAGTCCGTGTCGCGCGGACAGGTGGCGACGCCGCGATATTTATGCCGTCCGCCGGCAGTTTTGGCGAAGTTTTTTCACTGATGTGGGAAGCGCTGTTTGACGTCGGTCTGACAGAGTTTGGCACGGCCATCGAAAATTTGATCGCCGAGCTTCCGACCGTCTCACGCATTGAGGAACTGGCAAAGCGGTCAGGGCTTGTAAACATCAATACTCAAATGGCGACCGAGCTTTTTGAATTCGAGAGTGGAACTGAGTTTATCGAATCACCGCTCGTTGCAGATTTTTTAATGCCGGTCTGGCTCGAAACTCTTGTCGAAGATGAAAAAGAGCGAGTTACAAAGGAACTCGCCCGGCTGATTGATGTCGAAGATGGCACGCTCCCGTTCATATTTACGCTAAAGGCAACACTCCTCACCAGTGAAAAAGCGTAATGAAATCTGACTATTTACATTTGATCAAATCTATTTAATTCTCAACCTTTGCTTCGGCTCGACGGCGGAGTTCATCCTCAAGCGCTTCATCGCTAACGGCCGAAACCTGTGGTGCCGCCGGGCTGGCAAGTTTTTGCTGCTCGGCCTTTTCCTCTTCCTCAGCCTCGCGCAGGCCGTCCTTAAAGGCTTTTCGAGATTGTCCGAGCGATTTTGCCAGTTGCGGCAGACGCGTAGCACCGAAGAGCAAAAACAAAACCGCGACGATCAAAATGATTTCTGTTGTGCCAAAATTCATAACTTATTTCCTTCGACCCTAACTGTTTATCAGGCCGTCTTGTCTAAAACGTCTGATCTGGTTTTCATAATACCGCTAATTACGATAAGTTTCACACACATTAATTAGTGTTTTGCCTTAAATCGTTCCATCGCATCGACCAACGCCGACGTGATTCCCGGTTCCGAAACCGAATGTCCCGCGTCCGCGACGACGATCAGTTCGGCCGAAGGCATCGCTTTGTGAAGTTCCCAGGCCGACGTGATCGGGCAAACGACATCGTAACGACCCTGCACTATCACGGTCGGAATATGACCGATCTTGCCAACATTTTCGATCAGATAATTCTCAGTTGGGAAGAAAGAGTTGTTCACAAAATAATGACACTCAATGCAGGCGAGACTCAGGGCCTCGCGTTCGCCTTCCCAGTGTTCCATCAACTCCTTGTTCGGAAACAGCTTTGACGTTGAACCTTCCCAAACACTCCACGCACGGGCGGCCGACAGCCGGACATCCTCGTCATCGCTTGTCAGGCGTTTGTGATAGGCCTTAATAAAGTCGCCCCGCTCAGCCTCAGGGATCTCGTCGCGGTAACGTTCCCAATAATCTGGAAATATCTCGGATGCACCATACTGATAAAACCACTCAAGTTCCTTTTTTCTGGTGAGGAAAATACCACGAAGTATTAAGCCCATACAGCGATCGGGATGCGTCTCTGCGTAAGCGAGGCTCAAAGTACTTCCCCACGAACCACCGAAAACGTACCATTTTTCTATGCCGAATTTTGCCCGCAGAGCCTCCATGTCGTCAATCAAATCCCAGGTAGTGTTCTCACGCAATTCGGTGTGCGGCGTCGATTTGCCCGAACCGCGCTGGTCAAAAAGTATTACGTGATAACGGGCCGGATCGAAAAACTGCCGGTACATCGGTATCAGACCGCCGCCGGGGCCGCCGTGAAGGAAAACGACCGGAATTCCGTTTGGATTGCCTGCCCGCTCGTAATAGATCGTGTGGAGAGCCGACACGGCTAGCATTCCCGAGTCGAACGGCTCAATTTCAGGATAGAGGTTTGCCATAGATTTGATGATAGCTGAATCTCTGGCCGAGCACCATGATGTCGGCCGTCAGCGATTGAGAAAATTGCTGTGCCAAAGCTGAAAGACTAACAGCGTCCAGAGCTGTTTATGATGGCTCGCAATGCCTTTTTCGTGCTCCGCGATAAGCGTTTGGACATGATCAGATTCAAACAATCCCTGATCTTTCAATCTGTCGGGTGCGAGCAGGTCGTGCATCAGCGGATTTAGACGTCCTTTTAGCCAAGCGGCGATGGGAATGCCAAATCCTTTCTTCGATCTCGTCAGGATAGACTTCGGAAGCAATCCTTCGACCGACTTTTTGAGAATGTACTTACCCTTATTTCCTCGCAGTTTGTAATCAAGCGGTAAAGAAGCTGCAAACTGGCCAATTCGCGGATCGAGAAACGGAGCACGTGTTTCCAGTGAAACGGCCATCGATGCACGGTCAACCTTGGTCAAAATGTCCTCTGCCATGTAGAAATTCATGTCGAGGTACTGCATACGCTCTATCTCGTCCCTTGCGTCGCAAATATCAAGCAGGTTTCGCGGCCCGGAATAAATATCACCCGATGTTTGGGAAAGGACCGATTCCGTCAGCAGCGGCATTTGCTCGTCGATAGAAAACGAAGCGAACCATGAATGATGACGGGTGATAGTTTCATATTTCGCTGACTTAACGAACCGCTTTGCTTTGTAGTCAAACGAAAGATTCTTGTTCGAAACCGGAAGCCACCGGACGATCGGTTCGATCAGCCCCGACCGCAAAAACTGAGGGATCGCTCCATATGCACCCGCCATTTTATGTCCAAAATACATCGGATAGCCGGCAAATATTTCGTCGCCTCCGTCACCGCCGAGGGCGACTGTGACGTGCTTTCGTACAAAACGCGCGAGCAGATAAGTAGGTATAAGTGACCCGTCGGAAAGCGGTTCGTCGAGCCACGTTCCGATCTCGCTGATCAGATCGCCCGCTTTTTCAACACTTAAGATTTCCTCGTAATGGTCAGTACCCAGATGGGCCGCAACCTTGCGGGCGTATCGCGTTTCGTCAAAGGAATCTTCGGAAAATCCTATCGAGAAGGTCTTTACGGTCTCGGTCGCGTGCATTGTCGCAAATGCAGCAACAGTCGAGGAATCGACACCGCCGGATAGCAAAACGCCAAGCGGAACATCCGCTACGAGCCTCATTCGCACGGCGTCCGAAATCAGGTCACGCAATTCCGACGCAGCCTTTTCAAGCGATGGGGCGTGGCCGTTTTTTGCAAAGGTCAGATTCCAATACCGTCGCGTCTTAACCTCACCGTTCTCGACGGTCATAATGTGCGCGGCGGGAAGTTTGCTAATGCCTTTATAGATCGAGTTTGGAGCCGGAATGTAATCGAATGAAAGATATTGTCGCAACGCGTCCAAATTGAGCTCGGGTGTGACTGACGGATGCGCGAGCAGAGCCTTTGGCTCGGACGCGTAGATCAGCTTGCCGTCAAAAATTCCGTAGTAGAGCGGCTTTTCGCCGTAACGGTCGCGGGCGATTACCAGACGCTTTTTCCGCGTGTCCCACAGCGTGATCGCGTACATCCCGTTGATGTGATCTACAAAATCGTCGCCGTATTCCTGATAAAGATGGGGGACGATCTCGGTGTCCGTCTGAGTGACGAATTTATGCCCGCGCTTTTCGAGATCGGCCTTAACTTCGCGATAATTGTAAAGCTCGCCGTTCATCATCACCACGATGCTTTTGTCCTCACTATAAACAGGCTGGTCGCCGGTGTGCAGATCGATGATCGACAGCCGCCGCATGCCGAGCGCAACGGTTTTGTCCATCCAAATGCCTTCGGAATTAGGCCCGCGATGGACGATCCGCTCGCACATCGAATGCAGAATAGCCTCGGTGTGGTTCGTTGACTTAGTTTGTTCGAGGTTTACCCAACCTGTGATGCCACACATTAATTAGAATCCGATCTTTTCCCGCACGGCGTAGATCGCCTTGTCCTGCGACTCGTGATAGGTGCGTACCAAAAGTTCGGCAAGAAGGCCCATCAGGAAGAATTGCACCGAGATCGCGAGCATCACGACGGCGATAATCGGCAGCGGCGTGAGAATGAAAGACGTGCCATAACCGATCTTCAGGACCAAAGCCCAAACGCCGGCGATCATTGAGATGAAGAATGCGATCATACCGAAGGCTCCAAAAACATACAGCGGCTTGGTGTGATATTCGGCCATGAATTTGATCGTAATTAGATCAAACACGACCTTGATCGTTCGCGAAATGCCGTATTTCGATTTGCCCATCGTCCGGGCGTGATGATCGACCGGAATCTCGGCAACGCGGGCACCGGCCCAGCTTGCGTAGATCGGGATAAAACGGTGCATCTCGCCATAGAGCCGAACATCTTGTATCACTTCGCGGCGATATGCTTTGAGCGAACAGCCGTAATCGTGCAGGTGAACGCCGCCGATCCAGGAGATGATGCGGTTTGCGATCTGCGACGGGATTTTGCGTGAAATGAGCTTGTCCTGGCGATTCTTTCGCCAGCCGGAGACGACGTCGTAGCCCTCGTTCAGTTTATCCAGCAGACGCGAAATATCGGCCGGATCGTTTTGCAGATCGGCGTCCATGGGGATGAGAATTTCGCCCTTCGCGGCGTCAATACCGGCGGACATTGCCGCCGTTTGTCCGTAGTTTCGACGAAGCGAGATCACCCGAACGCGGTCGTCTCCCGCAGCGATCTCTTTTAGTATTAAGAGACTTTTGTCTGTCGAACCGTCATCGACATAAATGACCTCGGCGCTCTTGCCAAGCGCGTCGAGCGCAGCCGCGATCTTCGCGTGCATCGGCTTCAAGTTGTCTTCTTCGTCCAGCACAGGAAGAAAGAGCGAAAGTTCGGGGTTTTCAGCTTGTATGTTCATTACCAAAATCTATTCTGCCGACGAAACACACGAAAGTCACGAAAGCGCATTCCTGTTTTTTTGTTTTTATTGTGTTTAGTGGGCTAATTCTTCCGTGCGACCACCACGATCGACACGCCAAATGGAAAATTGAAATTCCGCAACCAGAACCGCTCGGCTCCAAATAGCTTTCCAAAAATGCCGTTGAGCGCTGAGATGTTGATGTTGTTCTCTGACGCAGGTTTTATTCCGGTGAGCTTCATAAAAACTCGACCGCCGAGGATCGGTGCAAAAAATGTCCAATTTGCATAGGTCGCACGTTCAATGCTGTATCCGGCCGCTTTTAGCCTTTCAACGATCTGCGACTTGGTATAACGAATGCGATGATTCGAGATATCGTCCTGCACGCCCCACAACCACATAAACGCGGGCACAAAAATTAGTGAATAGCCGCCGCTTTTCGTCACGCGATGCATTTCTCTCAATCCCGCAACGTCGACGTCTAAATGCTCGACCACATCGAGCGCGGTCGTAAGGTCAAATGTCTCGTCGTCGTAGGGCAGCGTCTCGGCGAGACCTTTTTGCACTCTCAGGCCTTTTTTACGGCAAAATTCCAGCGCGTCATCCGAAACGTCGACGCCCTCGGCTTCGCCGTATTGCGAGAGCATCTCAATATTCGCACCAGTGCCGCAACCAATATCGAGAATGCGGAGGCTTGGAGCACCGGCTTTAGTTGGACCTGCCTCGGCATCTGCCGCCTTAAGGCGAAACTCCAAACGCTTGACGATGTCCTTCAGAAAACTTTCGAGGATCGCGCGGCGGCCAACAAACCACCAGTGCGAGCCCTCGACCTCGTCCATGATGGCGTACGTGTGCTGTTGCATTTCCTGTGGCAAGGTCGCTTGCATATTTATTTATCTAGCCCCAGAGTCTCAACCGAAAACAAGTTTCGACTCGCTTTGCCAGTGGAGGATCAACAGTTTTGAGGTTTGCCAGATATTGCCGGGCTGATGTCATATCGCCAAGTTTAGCGGAAAGTATGGCAGCGTTAAATAACACTGGGCCGTTTATCGGCTTTAGAGCGAGAGACCTTTTGTACATATCAAGAGCTTCTCGTCGTTTTCCACTGTCGCGAAGATCATTTGCGTATCCCTGCATAATGCCCGGAACATTGGGTTTTAACTCGATTATTTTGTCATATGCACGAAAAGCAGCTTCGTATTTTCCTCGACTTGCATAAATCTGCGCAAAACCCAAATAAATCGCAACATCCTCTTTAACAGACAAACCGCGTCGATAAGCATCGAGAGCTTTATCGTGTTTCCCTGCGGTCATATATGCGACCGCAATTTCAATATAGGGTTTAACTTCGTTAGGTGAAAGCTTCCAGACTTCTGCTACATATTGCTCAGTTTCATTTGTTCGACGCGCGTAAACTAATATCTCTACTAATTCAACCCGACTCGCCCAATCCTTAGGATTTTTCTTTGTAAAATCGATGAGTTCATCGATTTTGGGGAGCGATTTCTGTCTTGACCGACTCACGCCTAAGAACATTTGAATAATCTCATTTCCCGGGTATAAACGATTTGCTCGTTCAAGGACATCAATGGCCTTTTCATATTGTGCCGATTCAAAAAGAGCGAGCCCAAGACCGCCCATTGTTTCTAGATCTTTAGGATTAAGTTCGTGCGCTTTTTGGAGCGCAGTTACAGCATCTTCGTAACGGGTCAAGTCATTTAGTTGATTGCCCAATTCTCTATGGTATTCGAAAATAGTCGGTTCGTTAGCAACAACGCTCTGTATGTTCGCGAGTGCCAGTATTTTCTTCCCGGATCGTTTTTGGCTCAAAGAAAGGTAATATTTTGCGCTTGGGAACGCTGGTTCGATTGCAGTTACTTCTGAAAACGCATCGGCCGCCTCTTCATTTAATCCAAGTTCGAAAAACAACTTTCCCATGAAAAACTGTGCAAACGGATTGGACGGGTCGAGTGTGAGCGATTTCCTAGCGCTCTCAACAGCCTCGGTCTCGCGATTTATCTTCAAATATGCATCAGCTAATCTTGCAAAGTAGTAGGCAGATTTAGGTTTAATATCTGTAAGTCGTTTATATATCTCCGCGGCGTAGGCAGCATCGCCGTGTATCAGGTGGAACTCCGCGGCTTGATTAAGAATTAGTTCATCGTTAGCAAAAATCTGTAGGGCGGTATCTATAAGGTTAAGAATTTCATCAACCGGACGTCTTGCGAGTCGCGTCGCCTCAATCAACGCAGAGTTTGCATCGACAGAATTTGGGTCGAGTCTCTTTGCTTCCTGGCACTCCGATATGGCACGAGAATAGTCTCGTGTAGTTATTAATCCACGGCACAAGGAAATACGATGTTTACTTTCTTTTGGCGCTAGGTCGACCGCTTTTTGAAAATACTCAATAGCCAATTCACTTTTCTTGAGCATCATCAAGGTTGCACCTATATTTGCCAGCGTCTCGGGCCGCTTAGGTTCCAGCTTGTCACTTCTCTTAAAAGCATCCAGTGCCTCAGCGTATTTTTGTTGTCGTATCAATTCAACACCGGCCCCGAAATACTCCTCGGCTGTTTCTGGCGCCGCAACTTGACCAAAGACAGAGGCCGTTAAAATGAGAGCTGTAAGAAACAGAATCACAAATCGTTTCATCGCAATATCTCCTAAACTCTTATCCCCATCATCTCGCTCGCAAGGCTTCCCTGATTGCCATCGGATGCGAGGCCGTAGCTCTCGCTCAGCCGGCGTTTGATACCGTCGTCGTCAACGAAGCACGAGCCTTTATCGCCTAAACCGAGGATCATCATTTGCAAACCCTCGTCAATATATTCGGGTTTGTCGATGCAGAGCATATAGTCGCCGGCGGTTTTGTGTGCTTCCCATTCGAGTTCGTAAAGCGTTGGATTAAAGACGCTTAGCGGATTTACATCGTCATTCGACAGGCTTTCGAGCGTCTGGGCAAAGTCGTATGCGTGGCGGCCTTCGTGGACAAACGTCCCTTCGCAGCCGCGTTGCCCGCCGGTCTCGATGGTCTCCTCGGCAATGGCAATGTAAATCTCGCCGAGAGCGTCGCGCAGACTGAGGCGCTCTGTCGCAAGCTTGTAGTTGGTTTTGACCGCATTTATCACGCCTGTAATGCCGGACGCATTTATCTTTTTGACAGGTTCGACGCGGATTAGCAATTTGGAGTCGAGAATCTTAGTCATCACCTCGCGATGTGAGTCATTACCTTTTTCGATGATCGTCGAAAACGCGTCCTCGACCGACTGACGGTATTTTTTGTCGATGCCACGCTCAAATTTCATAAGTATGTTCTACCGCAGAGACGGGGGAGACGAAGAGTGCGAAAGGAAATTTAACCACAGATAAACTCAGATGGACGCGGATAATTTCTAACTATGACAAATCGGTGTTTATCTGCGTTCATCTGTGGTTAATAATCTCTGCGTCTCTGCGTCTCAGCGGTCATTTCACCTTTCCAAAGCCGCACCAGCTGTTTTCATTATGCCATGTGATTTCGACGTCGCCAGCGCCAATCTCGCGCCACCAGCCTGCAAAATCGTCCTTTGAAATATAAGATGCGGTCGGCGCGACCAAGTGATCGAATACGATATTGTGCTGTTCGCGCCAGCCGAACGTGCCGAGGTGGTTGAGGTATTCGTTGTAAAAAAGTTTGTTGGCGAGCGGTTTCGAAAGGGCGTTTATCGGGCGATATACCAGCTTTGTCGAAAGGAAAACGCCCAGCGTCGGCAGTTTTGAGAGCTGGTATAGCACCGGCTGCGAAATCTGCGATGTAAACCGCTCGCGCACCGGATCGACGTATTTCGTGATCCACTCGTTATTCTCCGCACCGTAAACCCAAGCCGAGATGTGTCCGCCATTTTTCACTTTTCCGGCTAAGGACACAAACGCGGCTTTCGGGTCTGGCGTGTGATGCAAAACGCCGACGCTGAATGCGTAATCGAACACTTTCTTTAGCGGCAGTTTGAAGATATCGCACTGCACGATATGCGCGTTCGGCAGGTCGCGTGTTAGCGCGAATGCCGATTCGACACCGTCACCGAGGTCAATGCCGACGACCTCTTTCGCTCCCCACTCGGCGGCGAGTTTTGTATGCCGGCCCTTGCCGCAGCCGCCTTCGAGTACGATTTTATCCTTGAAAAAAACAGGTTTTACGGGCTGCAGCCAGCCGAGAAATTGATCGTTATACTTCGGATCTTCCTGCGTAAAATTTGTCCACTGCCAGCCAAAATTCTCCGCCGTCGCCGCTTTGTCTTCTTCGATTTTGCCGAGATCGACAAAACGCGGCACACCGCGCACAACCTTGTATTCACGGTCGCACTTTTTGCACGTCAACACGCCTTCGATGATCTCTTTGCCGTCATACTGCGAAGCGTACGCCAGCAAAATATCACCGCCGCAGACCGGACATGCCAATAGGTCTAGTAGTTTCTCTTTCATCAGATTTTTAGCCACGAATAAACACGAAAGAACACGAAAATAAATTCAAGTTTGTTCGTGAGGTTTCGTGTTTGTTCGTGGCTAATTCATCTTCTTCTTAAATTCCTCGTATTCGGCGAACGGAAACGGCTGTCGCCAATTGAATTCGAACTCGTCAGTGTCGCGATCCGCGTAAAGCTGTTCAAAGGTCGCCGCAAAGGCCGTGCAGACGTCCCGCACCGTACCATGGTGCGAAAACACCAATTCCCGCTCTTCGGAATCGCGCTCGTCAGTCGGATATTGATAGATCTCGATCGTTACATTCTCGCCGTTGCGAACGAAGCGAAAATCAAACTCCTCAGGATCGCGGTTCCATTTGAGCAAATATTCGTTTTTGGGCGAATGAGCGTCCATCAACGCCGTAAGTATGCGCAGCAATTCCGGTAATGCGAATTCGTGCGGGGCGTGAGCCGTCGTCGAATGAAATTCCGACGTGCCGTCGTCAAAACCGATCGACATCCATCCGCATTGGGGTGAGTTAAAACTGACTTCAAGCATCGCTAGTAAATAGTAAATGGTAAATAGTTAATAGTAAAAGCGAAGACGTCGCACACCGGATTTACTATTTTCGATTCTCGATTTACTATTTACGTCTAAGATGCGGCAATACCACGATCTACTAAGGCATATACTTGAGACCGGCGTTCGCCACGAGGACCGAACCGGCGTTGGCACGATATCGACGTTTGGGTATCAGACAAGGTTTAATTTGCGCGAGGGATTTCCCATCGTGACGACCAAACGGGTGCCGTTTCGTTGGGTCGCCGAAGAATTGTTTTGGTTTTTGAGTGGTTCGACAAATGAGCAGGACTTACGCGCTCGCGGCGTCGATATCTGGGCGGAATGGGCGACCGAGGAGCAAACCGCCAGATTTGGGCGGGAGACCGGCGATCTCGGACCGGTTTACGGCTATCTATGGCGTTCGTTTGGCGGCAATTACCCAAAGACTGACGGTGTCGATCAGATCGCACGGCTGATCCGCGAGATCGAGATCAATCCAAATTCACGCCGGCTGCTTGTCAGCGGTTGGGACCCACGTGTGTGCGACGACGTCGCCCTACCGCCGTGTCACACGCTGTTTCAATTCAAGGTCGAGAACGGCAAAACGCTCCACTGCCAGCTTTACCAACGCTCAGCTGATGCGTTCCTCGGCGTGCCGTTCAATATCAGCAGTTACGCCCTACTGACGCATCTGGTCGCTCACGTTTGCGGCCTCGAGGTCGGTGATTTTGTCCACACCTTCGGCGATCTGCACATCTATTCAAATCACATCGAACAGGTAAACGAACTTCTCTCACGCGAGCCAATGCCTCTGCCAAAATTGGAGTTTATAAATGCTAAAAATCAAACAGGCCTCGACGGATTGCTCAATTTCAAATTTGAGTATCTGAATTTAAGTAATTACCAATCCTGGGGAAAAATCGCAGCGCCGGTCGCTGTGTAGTATAATCAATTTCAGCCGATATTCCGGCTGAGTATTCTCCCGCAAAACACCTCCGAAACTTCAATCTTAACCGTTAATGTTTCATGTGATCGAATAATGAACTATCTAAAATGCGGCCGCTGTGGCGTTGTCGATAAAGGAGATTCCGATTCGTGTCCAAAATGCGGCGGCGACTTAATTGTTTTAAAGCAAGACTTGTGGTTATCGGTACTTTGGTATTTTGGCATGTTTTTAGCTGGATTTGCGGCGATCATCGCAGGGTTTGTGCTCTGGGTCGCGTTGTCCTATACCCAGGGCTATTTCTTCTTGATTCTGTTTATCGCAATTAGCTTCGCCGGCCTCGGAGTGTTGTTCGGTCGCCGTTTTCCGGATAGCGTTACACGCGTAACAGTTACAACGGCAATGCCTTATTTTCTTATTCAGGGCTACACAGTTTTAAGTGGCGTTTTGTTTGTGACAAATTCAGAATATGATGGCGTCTTCTGGTACAGCGAGTTCTTTTTGCTCCCGGCTATTCTTTATGCATCGCCTATAGCGGTGTGCGCCCTCGGAGCGTGGACAGGTTCACGCAGATCGTTCCAGTTGGCAGGTATTCTTGGCCTTTCTCTGTTACTCATATTTTTCGGAATAGCGTCTATTAAACCCGAAGAACCGGTTACCCGCACGAGTATTTTCACATATGACCTGGTTGATGACGAGAACGCTCATCTCAGTGTGGACGTAAAGTGTGAATACACGCCAAAAAAGA
>Ga0209798_10001594_pt1 | contig 13599 bp, 10 predicted proteins | sample DOMMetBare3Fresh_FD_187475 | JGI IMG/M metagenome (GOLD analysis project Ga0209798, IMG submission 187475) | Wetland sediment microbial communities from St. Louis River estuary, USA, under dissolved organic matter induced mercury methylation -... | ecosystem: Environmental > Aquatic >...
GTCCGGCGTCTGGGTCGGCGCCGCGCTGCTCGGCGTCGCCGCCGGCTGGCTCGCCCTCGCCGTGACCGGGCTCCTCGACGAGGTGGCCCTCGGGCTCACGGTGGCCGGGTCCGTCGCCTTCGTCGGCGGCGAGGTGCTCGCCGTCCAGGAGCGCTACGCGTCGGCGGGCTTCCTGGCTCTCGGCGCCCTCGCCTCCGCCGGCCTCGTCGCCTACGTCCGCACCCGGCACGTCGGGGTGCTCGTCGTCGGCGTCATCGCGCTCGCGACCGTCGTGCCGCAGGCGGTCCTGCACTACACGGACGGCGCGCTCGGCGCCGCCGGGGCGCTGCTCGTCACCGGGCTGTCGATCCTGGCCGCGAGCGTCCTCGGTCTGCGGCTGCGCAGCGTCACCCGGCCGGACACACCACGCCTGCGGACCTGACGGCCGCACCCGAAGCACACCCGGACGACGCGGACCCACCGGGGGGAGGGCCCGCGTCGTCCGGGTGAGCGTCGCGCGCAGGACCTTTGCCCCGGCCCGGGCCGCGCGCGGCGGTGGCACCGTTGCGCCATGGATGCGCAGACGACCCGCGGGGCGGCTGCCCCGTCCACCGGGGAAGTCGACGAGACCGCCCGGGAGACCGGTGCGATGGAGATCCTCGACGCCGAGCAGTGCTGGGAGCTGCTCGGGAGCGTCGAGGTCGGCCGGTTGGCGATCGCTGTCGCCGGCGATGTGGACATCTTCCCGGTCAACTTCGCGCTCGACGACGGGTCGATCGTGTTCCGGACCGCCGAGGGCACCAAGCTCGTCGAGATCGTGCTCGCGGGCAGGGTGGCGTTCGAGGTCGACGGCTACGAGCCGGAGCACGGTCGCGCCTGGAGCGTCGTCGTCAAGGGGCGCGCCGACAACCTCGAGCGGTTCGAGGACCTCTACCGCGCGCAGGCGCTGCCGCTGTTCCCGTGGAACGCCGCGCCGAAGGAGCGGTTCGTCCGGCTGCGGCCCGAGCGGCTCACCGGCCGCCGGTTCACCGTGCTGGGCACCCGCACGGGCGAGTCACCCCAGCTCTAGTCCTGCTCCGCATGTCCTGCTCCGCACGTCCTGGTCCGCGTCGGCGACCGACGCGCAGGACTCGTGCCGATGTTCGCGAGTGTCGCGCCACGTCACCCCGCCGCTGTAACGGCATGCTGTCAAAGCACTGCGTTGGGTGACGTCGTCCATGGTGGACCGCACCTCCGGTGCGGCGCGGGGGCGTCTGCGGACCACAGGGCTTCGGAGGTGCTTCCCCGTGTCGTCGTCCCATCGGCCGCGCGCCGGCGCGCCCACGGGGCAGGGCGGGCACTCCTGGGTCACCGGCGTCGGCGCGGCCCAGGACCGGATCCGCGCCGTCACCGGGCAGACCGAGGCGGTGCTCGACCGGCTGGTCCACGCCGTCTCCGAGCTCGTCGACGCGCCGGCCACGGTGTCGCTGCTCGAGGACGGCGAGCTCGTCCGGCGGGCGGCGACCGGCGACGGCCGGCTGCCGCTCGGGGTCCGGGTCGAGACGGCGACCAGCGTGTGCGGCGAGGCCCTGCGGTCCGGCGTCCCGGTCCGGGTCGGTGACAGCAACGACCCCGTGTCCGGCGAGCCCGACGGCTCGTGCTGCCCGCCCGCCCGGGCGATGCTCTCGGTGCCGCTCGCCGTCCGGGGGACCGCCGTCGGGGTCGTCGCGCTGACGTCGGACCGGCCAGACTGGTTCGACGGCGTCGACGAGAACACGGTCACGCTCGTCGCCGAGGTCGCCGCGGACGTGCTCCTCGCCGCGCTCCCGCCGCGGGTCACCCCGCGCACGCCCGCGCCGCGGCGCGGCGGCGACGGCCGCCGGGTCGTCGACGTCACCGAACCGCCGCCCGGACGCCGGCCCACCGCCGGGCAGGACCTCGACGCGACCCTCGCGCTCGCCGCGGGGCCGTCGCCGGCGGCCGCTCCGGAGCGCGGCACCGGCGCCGAGGCGACGAGCGGCCGCGTGCGGACCGACCCCGCCGAGGTGGTCGTGGCCGACACCGCCGCGCCGGTGGGAAGGGTCGAGCCGGCCGGGGCGACGCAGCGGGCAGAGACCGTCGAGTCGCGACCCGCCGTCCTCGGACTGTGGCAGTGGGACGCCGCGACCGGGATGGCCACCCTCAGCGAGCCGGTCGAGGAGCTCGCCGGCCTGCCGTCCGGTCGGCCCCGGGTGCTCGGTGCGTTCCGAGCCCTCGTCCACCCGGACGACGTCTCGCGGGTCGAGGCGACCGTCCGGGAGGCGGCCGCCCGGCGCATCGGGGACTCGACGCTCACGTGCACGTTCCGCCTCGTCCGGCGGGACGGCGACGTGCGCACGGTGCAGGTCTGGGGTGACGTCCAGCGCAACCGCAACGGCCTCGTCGGTGCGGTGGGTGCGGTGGTCGACGTCACGGCGTTCAGCCGGGCCGCGACCCCCTCGAGCGTCGGCCCCGACGAGGCCGCCCACCTGCGCGCCGTCCGCGAGCTCACCGGCTGCGCCGTCTGGTCCTGGCGGCCGTCGGACGACTCGATGGAGTGGTCGCCGGAGATGTTCCGGCTCGTCGGCCTCGAGCCCGGGGAGATCAGCCCGACCCTCGCGCACTGGCACGGCTTCGTCCACGCCGACGACGTCGAGCGGGTCCGACGCCTCGCCGCCGGGACGCCGAGCCGCACCGACGGGGTCGGCGAGTCCTTCCGCCTCGTCGGCGCCGACGGCGCGGTCCGGCACGTGCAGGCCTGGGCGGAGGCCGTCCCGGACGCGGGACCGGGCGAGCTGCCGACGCCGCGCCTGGTCCGCGGCGCCGTCCTCGACGTCACCCGGCAGGTCCGCGACCGGGCCCGGCTGGAACGGCTCGCGGCGACCGACCCGGTCACCGGGCTGGGCAACCGGGCCGCCTTCGAGCGCCGGCTCGCCGAGATGCTCGCCGAGCCGGGCGTGGACGTCGCACTCCTGCTTCTCGACGTCGACCGGTTCAAGCAGGTCAACGACTCCCTCGGGCACGACGTCGGCGACCGGCTGCTCGTCGAGGTGGCCCGGCGGATCACCGCGGTCGCCGACGGCGTGACGCTCGTCGCGCGGATGGGTGGCGACGAGTTCGTCGTGCTGCCCCGGCCCGGGCTCGGGCTGCTCGCCGTCCGGCGGCTCGCCGAGGCGATCACCGACGCACTCCGGATGCCCTACGTGCTGCCCGACTCCGGCGAGCTCCTCGTCTGCCCGGTGAGCCTCGGCATCACGACGACGTCCGGTCGCGCCGTCTCGACGCACGACCTGCTCGCCGAGGCCGAGCTCGCGCTGTACCGCGCCAAGGACGCCGGCCGCGACCGGTACGTCGTTTACGACGAGGTGCTCCGTGCGCGGTCGCAGTCCCGGCTGCGCGCCGAACGGCTGCTCCGGACGGCGCTCGAGCAGGGCCGGCTCGCCGTCCAGTACCAGCCGATCGTCGACTTCGCCCACGGCCGTGTCGTCGGTGCCGAGGCGCTCGTCCGGATCCGCGACGAGAGCGGTGACGGTCTCCTCCTGCCGGACGTCTTCATCGACGTCGCCGAGGACACCGGTCTCGTCGTGGACGTCGACCGCTGGGTCATCGACACCGCGATCGACCAGGTCGAGCGCTGGGCGAAGCTGGTCCCCAGCGGCCAGGACGCCCCGTGGCTGTCGGTCAACGTCTCGGCCCGGTCGATGGAGCACCCGGGCGCCGTGCGCGGGCTGCTCGACGCCGTCCGGCAGCGCCGGGTCGCCGCCACCGACATCAAGGTCGAGCTCACCGAGCGCAGCTTCCTGTCCGCGACGCCCGGCGGCGAGGGGTCGCTGCGCCAGCTCCTCGGCTCGGGGATCGACGTCGGCATCGACGACTTCGGCACGGGGTACTCGGCGCTGGGCTACTTGCAGCGCTTCGACCTGGACTTCATGAAGATCGACCGGTCGTTCGTCGCCCAGGTCGGGGAGGACCGGCGCGCGGACGCCGTCGTCACCGCGATCGTCGACCTCGCGCATGCGCACGGGATGCTCGTCACGGCCGAGGGGGTCGAGACGGCACGGCAGGCGCGGCGGCTGCGCGAGATCGGCTGCGACCTCGCACAGGGCTACCACTTCGGCCGGCCCGCCGAGGCGGCGCGGATCATGGCCGGCTGAGCCGCGCAGCCGTCCGCAGCCGTCGCCGACGGGAACCGTCGGTCCCGATTCGGTGAACCGCTGACTACCTGCCACCACGATCTGTCATCGTTCGGTCACCGGCATGGGTGTACGGGCCTGTCCGTGCCCCGATGGCGGGCGTAGCGTTTCCCACGAGGTCCCGCGGGTCGCGGGAGGTCCGGGGGTTTCAACGGTGTCCGTCTCCATCGTGCTCGGCGTGGCTTTCGGGGTCGGCGCAGCCGGCTACCTGGCCCTGGCCTGGTACGTGTGGCGGCATCGGCGCGCCGCCGGCGGACATGGCCTCGTCGCTCTCTCGCTGGCCGTCTTCGTCTGGTCGACGGCCTACGCGATGGAGCTCGTCTCGTACACCGTCGAGGTCAACCGCTTCTGGTCCGGCCTGAAGTTCGTCGGCATCGTCGCCGTCCTGCCGGGTCTCGCGTGGTTCGTCGACGAGTACACGGGACGGCGCCGGCTCGGACGGCGCGGGCTCGCCCTGCTCTGCATCGAACCCGCCGTCGTCCTCGTGGCGCTGGCCCTGCCCGCGACCCACGACCTCGTCCACAGGTACGCGGCCGCCGCTGCCGGCGGCAGCCAGGACCGCCCGATCCCGATCCCGGGGTCGCTGTTCTGGCCGCACGCCGTCTACACGTACGTCGGCGTGGCCGTCTGCGTCATCGTCCTCTCCCGGCATCTCGTCGGCATCGCGCGGCCCTACCGTCGGCAGGCCTACGCGCTCGTGGCCGCGACGGCGATGCCGCTCGTCGTCAACCTGCTGTACAACCTCGAGGCCGGCTTCCTCGGCACCGTCGATCCCACGCCGTTCTGCTTCGTCGTCACGGCGGTCGTCCTCGTCTGGGGCTTCTTCCGGCTGCGGCTGCTCGACCTGGTGCCCGTCGCGCGCGGCGTCGTCGTCGAGCAGATGACCGACGGCCTCCTGGTGCTCGACGCCTACGGCCGGATCGTCGACGCCAACCCGGCGGCGGCCGCGCTCGTCCGTGACCGCCGGTCACGCGTCGTCGGACGCCCCCTCGGCGACGTGGTCCCCGCGCTCGACCCGGCCCTGACCCGGCACATCCCCGGCACGACGACCCGGGACGACGTCGTGCTCCGCGACCTCGGCGGCCGCTCGACCGACGTCTCGCTGATCCTCACGTCGCTCTTCGACCGGGGCGGCGCCGAGACCGGACGGCTCGCCGTCCTGCGGGACGTCACCGAGACGATGCGGACCCAGCGCCGGCTCTCCGACCTGCTGGCCCAGCAGACCCGGCTCGCGCAGACGCTCGAGGCCAGCCTGCGTCCGGCCCGGCTGCCCGACGTCCCCGGGCTGCGGCTCGCCGCGCGGTCGCTGCCGGCGGGCGCCGGCTCCCAGGTCAGCGGGGACTTCTACGACGTCCACCCGGCCACCGGCGGCGAGTGGGCGTTCGTCCTCGGTGACGTCTCGGGCAAGGGGGTCGAGGCCGCGATCGTCACCTCGACCGCGCGCTACACCGTGCGGGCGCTGAGCGCCCAGGGCTGGAGCCCGCGGCAGGTGCTCGAGCAGCTCAACGTGGCCCTCGAACCGGGCGAGGAGCAGGAGCGCTTCTGCACCGTCGTCTACGGCCGGATCACCGCGGCGCCGGCGGCGGGCACGGTGACGGGGGTCCGGCTGACGGTGTCGCTCGGCGGCCACCCCCCGCCGTTCGTCCGACGCGCCGACGGCACCGTCTTCGCCGTCGGCCGGCCCGGGACGGCGCTCGGGCTGCTCACCGAGGTCACCGTGAGCGAGACGACCGTCGACCTCGCGCCGGGCGACGTGCTGCTCGCCTACACCGACGGCGTCACCGAGGCCCGCCGCAACGGCGAGATGTTCGGTGACGAGCGGCTCGCCGACGTGCTGGCCGGGACCTCTGCCGGCCTGCGCGGGCGCACCGGGGCCGCGGCCGCGTCGCTCGTCGCCGACGCCGTCGCCGACCGCGTCGTCAAGGAGGTCGTCGAGTTCGCGAGCGACCGCGACGACGTCGCGCTCCTCGTGCTCGCCGTGGCGTAGGGCCGCGGGCCGGCCCCGCGGGCGAGCGGTCCGGCGGGGGCGCGGCGGCGTGCGATCCGGCCACGGGGCGGCGATCCTGCCGTCATGGAGCTCGCCGCACGCCGTCCGGGCTGGTGGGTCGCGCCCGTCTACCTCGTCATGACCGCCTGCATGGTCCCGTGGATCGCCGTCCTGGTGCAGACCCTGCCCGACCGGGCCGTGAGCGCGAACTACCGGCTCGCGTGGGTCGGCTTCGACGTCATGCTGCTCCTCGCGCTCGCCCGGACCGGCTGGCTGGCGTGGCGCCGCTCGCCGTTCGTCGTCAACGTGGCTAGCGTCACGGCGACGCTGCTCGTCGTCGACGCCTGGTTCGACGTGACGACCTCCCCCGGCGGTGACCGGCTCGCCGGCGCGCTCGCGGCGGCCGTCCTCGTCGAGCTGCCGCTCGCCGCGCTCTCCGTGGTCATCTCGTGGCGCGCGCAGACCGAGATGGCTCGCACCGGTGCGGTCCGGCGGCACCGCTGGGAGCCCCGCGACGGCAGGTGAGAGTGCCCTGGGAGGGGCAGCTTCCGGCTCAGCCGGTTTCGGCGCTGCCGAGGAGCGAGCGGGTGAGCCGCTCGCGGTCGTCGAGCAGCTCGTCGAGGGCCGCACTCAGGTCGGCATCCGAGGCGGCGTGCCCGGCCTCGGCGGCGACGAGGACGGTCCGCCGGACGAGCTCCTTGAAGAACGACGCCGTCATGCCTGTCGTCCGGCGGCCGGCCTCGTCGAGGGCCGGCCCCGACAGCGGCAGCCCGCGGGCGTAGAGCCCGGCGAGCGCGCGCCGGGCGGCGCCGTCGGGCAGGGGCACCTCGACGGCGAGGTCGACGCGCCCGGGACGTTGCGCGAGAGCGGGTTCGAGCAGGTCGGCCCGGTTCGTCGTGAGGACGAACGCGACGTCGGTGTCACCCTCGAGGCCGTCCATCGCTTCGAGGACGGTGAAGAGCAGCGGCTGGGCGTCCGGGCTGAGGTCGCGGCTCTCCGCGATGAGGTCGACGTCCTCGAGGACGACGACGCCGGGCTGCAGGGCGCGGGCGAGCTCGGTCGCCGGACCGATGAAGCGCAACGAGGTGCCGGACAGGATGACGACCGTGACGCCGTCGAGCAGTCCCAGCAGGTAGCGCACCGTGTGGGTCTTGCCGGTGCCGGGCGGACCGTAGAGCAGGAGTCCGCGCTTGAGGTGCTGGCCGGCGGCGCGCAGCCTGTCACGGTGCCGCGCCGTCCCGACGACGTGGCGCTCGACGCGGTCGAGCGCGCCGTCCGGCAGGACGACGTCGGTGGGGCTCAGCCGCGGCCGTGGGTTGAACCCGATGCCGCCGACGCTCGGCTGGTAGGCGTCGTCTGCCGTCCCGAGGGTGAGGATCTGCCCGCGGAACACGCTGCGCTCGACGACGAGCCGCCGGACGTCCCCGAGCAGTGCCTGGGCGACGCCCTCGGGGGCGGCCACCTGGAGCATCGCGCCGGCCTCGCCGAACCGCTGCTCCCCGACGGACTCGAGCACCGCGACCGGCACGCCGTCGTAGCGGAACAGATGGACGCCGAACGCCACCGCCTCGCGCTGCGAGTCCGGGCCGGTCGGCAGGCTGACCCGCTCGACCGCGGCCACCGGGAACTGCGCCCACATCACCGACTGGTGGATCAGGTCGCCGAAGGAGACGTGGTGGCGCTGGTCACCGCCGCCGACCCCGATGACCGAGCCTCCGCCGTGCTGAGCGACGAGCACCTCGAGGGCGACGTCGAGGTTGACGTGCTGGTGGCGGTCGACCCGGTGGGTGACGACGGCGAGCTCGGCCGGGTCGAGGCCGAGGTGGTCACCGATCGCCGCCCCGATCGGCGTTCCCGGCCGACGGCCCTGCCGGGCGGCGTGGACGACCTCCTCCAGGTAGGTGGCCACTGCGTCGGCGACGCGGCTCGTCTGCTCGTCCACGGTCCCCCCAAGAACACCGCCGGTGGGTGGCGTCCGGCTACGACAGGACGTCCCTCGTCGTCAGTCTGGCCCATGCGAGCGAGCCGAACACCGCGATCCACGCGGCCTGCAGCCGGGCGTTGTCGGCGAACGACTCCCAGACCACCGGGGTGCGCAGCACGTCGCCGAGGTCGAGCCAGTGGTGGCTGAACAGGTACGGGTGCATCCAGTCCACCTGCGGGATGCCGTCGAGGATCTGCGACGCGACGGCGAGCGTGACGGTGGCTGCCATCGCCCCGACGGGGATCTCGGTGAGCGTCGAGACGAACAGGCCGATCGCCGACAGCCCGAGCATCGAGACGCTGACGTACGCCGCGACGAGCAGCGCGCGGACGAACGACTCGGGCACGGACACGGCGTCCCCGGACAGGAGCGTCACCGGTCGCAGCCCGAACAGGGCGCCGCCGACGACCGCCCCGACGAGGACGACGGTGAGCGTGGCGGCGAGGCAGAACACCGCGGTCGCGACGTACTTGACGACGAGCAGGCGGGTCCGGCCGGCCGGGGCGACGAGCAGGTAGCGCAGGGTCCCGAGGTTGGCCTCGCCCGCGATCGTGTCGCCCGCCACGACGCCGATCGCGAGCGGCACGAAGAGCGGGATCGAGACGATGAGCCCGGTGACGCCGACGAAGAGGCCGTTCTGCGTCACGCGGTCGAGCAGCGGCGGCCCCTCGCCGGGCCGGGGGGACGACGACAGCCGGACGGCGACGGCGATGAGGATCGGTACCCCGGCCAGGACGGCGAGGATCGCCTGGGTGCGGCGCCGCCGGAACAGGGTGAGCAGCTCCGACGCGAGCAGCCCGCCGCCGGCCGCCGTGGTCGTGGTCTCAGCGGACAACCTCGAACCCCTCCCCGGTGAGCGCCACGAAACGGTCCTCGAGGCTCTCGTGCTCGACGACGAACCCCCGGACGCGCACCCCGTCCGCGACGAGCGCCGCGACGACGTCCTCCGCGGCCACCGCCGGGTCGACCGGCGCGGTCGCGACGACGGACTCGCCGTCCACGTGGGGGGACGCCAGACCGAGCCGCGCCAGGACGCCCGCGGCGTCCGCCGCGTCCGGGGTCGTGACCCGCACCCGGACCGCGCCCCCGCCGCCGAGCTCGTCGAGCGTGCCCTGGGCGACCAGACGCCCGGCGCTCATGACGCCGACGTGGGTGCAGATCTGCTCGACCTCGGCGAGCAGGTGGGACGAGACGAAGACCGTGGTGCCGTCGGCCGCGAGCGAGCGGACGAGCGAGCGCACCTCGCGGGTGCCCTGCGGGTCGAGGCCGTTCGTCGGCTCGTCGAGGACGAGCAGCTCGCGCGGGCCGAGCAGCGTCGCGGCGATCCCGAGGCGCTGCTTCATCCCGAGCGAGTACGCGCGGACCCGTTTGCGGGCGGCGTTCGCCAGGCCGACCCGGTCGAGCGCCTCGGCGACCCGGGCGTCCCGGGTGCGGCGCGGTGCGTCGCGGTCGGCGGCGTCGAGCCGGCGCAGGTTCGCCGTGCCGGACAGGAACGGGTAGAACGCCGGCCCCTCGACGAGCGCGCCGACCCGGGGCAGGACGGTTCGCAGGTCGCCGGGCATCGGCCGGCCGAGCACCTCGACCTCGCCGCGGGTCGCGCCCGCGAGCCCGAGGAGCACGCGGATCGTCGTCGTCTTGCCCGACCCGTTCGGCCCGAGGAACCCGTAGACGCTGCCGGTCGGCACCGCGAGGTCGACGGCGTCGACGGCGGTCTGCCGGCGGAAGCGCTTCGTCAGACCGTGGGTACGGATCGCGAGGTCGGTCACCCGGTCAGGCTACGTCGCGGTCCGGGTCGTTCCGGTCCCCCACCACCGTCACCACGGAACCTCCGTACTCGGGCCACCCGACCGGCCCGGGCCCGCGGTCAGCGCGCTCGTGATGTCAGCGGGCGGCGGAGACGAGCGCCTCGACCGGGACCGCGCCCACGAGCACGCGGCCGTCGTCGGTCAGCAGGACGCTGAACAGCGCCGTCCGGACGGCGCGACCGCCGTCGACCGGTGTCGTCAGCTGCTGCACGAGCGCCTCGTCGAGCATCGCGGCCGCACCGGTCGCCGCGCCGTCCGCCGACGGGCGGGTCTCGACGATCGCCGACCAGCCCGAGCCGATGACCCGGGTGCCGGCGTGCCCGCCCCCGGCGCCTGCGCGGTCGGAGCCCTTCGGTGTCACGACGTCAGGCTTCACCGCCCGCGTCGGACCGGTGCCGTCGGGCAGCGGCACGGTCTGCGTCGTGATGTCGGCCCCGGCCGGCGGGGTGAAGGCGAAGCGTGCGGCGTCGGGCCGGGCCAGGTCGAGGTCGCGGAACCCGCTCTCGAGCACCGGGTCGGCCGTGCCACGGGCGTAGACCTGCACCCGCAGCGGCATCCCGTTCGCGGCGTCGACCGCGAGGACGGCCCGCTCGACGAGCGTCGCGTCCGTCCGTGGTGTGACGACGAGCGTGTACGCCGCGCGGCCGGCGACCGTCTGCGGCGCGTCGAGGGTGACGGCGGTCGTCGGGTCGAGCCGGCCCAGCACCTCACGGGCGAGAGCGTCCGGTGTCCCGGTGCCGAGCGGGTCGCCCCCGAGCGGTCCGGGAAGGGCGCCGGCCGCCCGTTGCTGCGCCGCCCGCCGCTCGGCGAGCGAGGTGAGCGCGGCCTCGTCGGGGAGGACGACGTGCGTCCCGGCGTTGCGGTTCGTGTCGAAGGCCCAGACGTCGCGGCCGTCGTGGACGAACGCCACCTCGGCGAAGTCGTCGAGAAGCTGGACGCGCTGCCGCTGCGGGCCGTCGAGCCACACCCGCAGCGTGGTCCGGCCCGTGAGCAGTCGCAGGGCGACCGCCCGCGGGTCGGCGGCGTCGCCGTCCGGGCCGCGGCTGCCGCCGATCGAGGTGGGCAGGCTCGGGAGGCCGAGGTTTGCGCGGGTCGAGACCGTGCCGGACAGCGCCGACACCCTGGACGTGGTGACCGAGGCGAGCACCTGTGCGGGCGTCCGGTCGGGCACCGTGGGCGCACCGCCGGCCGACGCGGACGTGACGACGACACCACCGGCGACGGTGGCGGCGACAGTGGCGGGGACCAGCCAGCGGGAGAACCTCACCCCTCGACTGTACGTCGCGGGCCGCCGCTGCGGCCCGCCGGAGTCGTGGCGGTTCTGTGCGCATGGCCTCGGCGGCCCCGGCGGCTCGAATCGTCGCAGGATTGACCCGTTGTGCACTGAATGTGATCGACCTGACACGCCGAGTGAACTTTTTTCGCAGAACCGCTTGGCAGAAGGGGTCGCCCTCAGTAATCTTCCACTCACAGAACGTTTACCGGGTGGGGTAGGGAAGGTGAGGTCGCCCGGGGTCGAGCGCAGCGGCCCCGGGTGACCCGCCCAATGGACCACGGTCGGCGGCGACGGCCCCCGACGTTCGCCGCCGACCGTGTCCCCACCGGCCGTCACCCGCGCCACCAGCACCCGCGCCACCAGCACCCGCGCCACCAGCACCCGCAAGGCCCGCCATCGGCGGGCCTTGCGTGGTTTGCGGCGCGCGCCTGGTCTCATGGACGCCCACCGGCGGCGGGCCGGGTGACGATGTCGGGAGTGCGGATGAGCAGGGGAATCCTCGTCACCGGGGCGTCGCGCGGGATCGGCGCCGCCGTCGCGCACGCGTTCGCCGGCCTCGGCGACCGGGTCGCGGTGCACTGCTCCGCCGGGCTCGACCGCGGGCACGCCGTCCGGGAGGCCCTGCCGGGCGACGGGCATCTCGTCGTCCGGGCCGACCTCGCGGACGCCGCCGCCGTCCGGACGATGGTCGACGACGCGGTGGCGGGCCTGGGCGGGGTCGACGTCCTCGTCAACAACGCCGCGGTCTGGCTGGACCACGCGGTCGCCGACGTGTCGTACGAGCAGTGGCAGCAGGCGTGGTCGCAGACCCTCGCGGTCAACCTGGTCGGGACCGCGAACGTCACGTACTGCGTCGCCCGGCACCTCATGGACCGGGGTGCCCCTGGCCGGGTCGTCAACGTGTCGAGCCGCGGCGCGTTCCGTGGCGAGCCCGACTCGCCCGCCTACGGCGCGAGCAAGGCCGGCCTCAACGCGCTCGGCCAGTCGCTCGCCCTGGCGCTCGCGCCGCACGGGATCGCCGTCGCGACGGTCGCCCCCGGGTTCGTCGAGACCGACATGGCCGCCCGGGTGCTCGACGGGCCGCAGGGGGACTCCGTCCGGGCGCAGAGCCCGTTCGGCCGGGTCGCCCGGCCGGACGAGGTCGCCGCGGCCGTCGTCTACCTCGCCTCGGACGCCGCCGAGTGGGCCAGCGGGGCCGTCCTCGACCTCAACGGGGCGTCCTACCTGCGCACCTGACGCGCACCTGGGACGCGCGTCCCTGCGACGTGCACCGTTGCGACGTGCACCGTTGCGACGTGCACCCCTGCGACGTGCACGCAGGCGCGCCCCTGGCCGCACTCGCGACAGCCCCGACCGCGGCCGGTCAGCGACCGCTCGGCGAGAAGTGCATGTAGTCCTTGAGCGAGCCCCAGGTGCCGCCCCAGACCCAGCCCTCGGCCTGGAACGCCTTCACGGCCGCAGAGCCCCTGGTCAGCATCCCCGGCCGGACGTCGCCGCGGTCGCGGTAGGTCGTGGCCAGCTCGGGCAGCGTGATCCCGCCCTTCACGTACGGGTTCATGAACGGGTTGAGGTCGACCGCGAGCCCGTACGCGTGCTCCGACCACCTCGTCGTGCCGGCGGCCGACCGACAGTTGAACGATCCGGTCGTGTTGCCGTCGCCGGTCGGCGGCGCGTCCCGCTCCTCGACCGTCGTGACGACCATCCGCTCGAGCGGGAAGCGCGCCGCGTAGAGCTTCCGGAAGACCCGCACCATCGCCGCCGCGGCCGTCCGGTGCACGAGGAGCTCGCCGGTGTGCGGGCGGCCGTCGAAGCCGAGGAACGTCACCGTGACGTAGCGCAGGTCGGCGAGCGTGACGGGGCAGCCAGCGGACCACGTCGAGCGCGCGAGGACCGAGGACGGCACCGCGGAGACCGTCGACCGGAACGTGCCGGCGGGCGGCGGCGGCAGGACGTCGACCGTCGCGATGTTCCGCGGGTCGAGCTCCTTCGGGGTCGGTCCCATGGCGCCGTAGCCGTCGGACCGCAGCTTCAGCGCGCGGCGGCCCATCCAGGCGGGCGCGGGGGTCGCCGAGGAGGCGCCGGCCACGGGCGTCGTCGCCGCCGGGGCCACCGTCGCGGGCGCGGAGGTCGTCGGGGCCGGTGGTGGCGTGGTCGCCGACGGCGTCGGGGCGACCGGCGTGATGGCGGCCGGCGGGGTCGTGGCGGCCGCGGTGCTCGCCGCGGCCGGGCCGGCTGCGGTGTCCCCGTCGCCGGCCGGGCCGCAGGCCGTCAGCGACGTCCCGAGCAGGGCCGTCAGCAGGACCGCACCTGCGGCGCGGACGCGCCCCGTGCGTCGTCGGTGCACCGTGCCTCCCGCTCGTCGGTCCCGCCAGTGTGCC
>Ga0209798_10001595_pt1 | contig 13598 bp, 9 predicted proteins | sample DOMMetBare3Fresh_FD_187475 | JGI IMG/M metagenome (GOLD analysis project Ga0209798, IMG submission 187475) | Wetland sediment microbial communities from St. Louis River estuary, USA, under dissolved organic matter induced mercury methylation -... | ecosystem: Environmental > Aquatic > Freshwater...
GCAACCGGGATCTGCTCCGCTCTGATTGGATAGGCCTCACACGCCGACGAAGGAGACTGCCGAAGTGGCAACGGTCGAGAAGCCCCCGACGTTCATTCGCCCGGACGGCAAGGAGAAGGTGACGGGAACCGGCCGCTACACGGCCGACCTCACCCTGCCGGGGCAGCTGGTGGCGAAGTTCCGCTACACCGACCACACCCACGCCCGCATCCTGCGTATCGACACCTCGAAGGCGCGCGTGCTGCCGGGCGTGCTCGCCGTCGTGACGCACGAGGACGTGCCGGATGTGCTGTACGGCGGCATGGTGCAGGATCGCCGGCTCTTCGCGAAGGACACCGTGCGGTTCGAGGGTGACATCGTGGCGGGGGTCGCTGCCACGACGGCGGAGATCGCCGAGCAGGCGGCTGCGCTGATCGAGATCGAGTACGAGCCGCTGCCGGTGGTGACCGACTTCGAGGCCGCCCTGGCTGACGACGCACCTCTTGTCCACCCCGAGTGGGAGAGCTACCAGGGCGACGAGTCGCTCGGACGCGACCGCAACACGCTCGGGTACTCGACGATCGTGCAGGGCGACGCGGACGCCGCCATGGCGACCGCGGACGTGGTCGTGCAGGGCCGCTATGTCACGGATCCCGTGCAGGGAGTGCCGATCGAGCCCCGCGCGGTCGTGGCGCAGTGGCAGGGCGACAAGGTGACGGTCTGGACGTCGACCCAGGTGCCGTACGCGGCCAGAGCGGGCGTCGCGCACACGCTGCAGATCCCGGAGTCGCACGTCCGGGTTGTCGTGCCGCTGCTCGGCGGCGGCTTCGGCGCGAAGTGCGACTTCCATTTCGAGGGGCACGTCGCCGCGCTGGCACGTGCTGCGCGCCGTCCCGTGAAGCTCGTCTTCTCACGGCGGGAGGAGTTCTTCGCCGTCGGCCACCGGCGCGAGGGCATGGTGATCGAGCTGCAGACGGGCGCGCGAGCGGACGGGACGCTCGTCGCGCACAAGGCGCGGCTCGTGCTGGACAAGGGCGCCTACTGCGGCGAAGGAGGCTTCTTCGCGCAGATGGCCGCGATGCACGCCCTCGGCCCGTACGAGCACGAGGCGGTCTTCGTCGAGTCCTCGCTCGTCTACTCGAACAACCAGCCGTCGTCCTCGATCCGGGCTCCGACCGCTCCCCAGGTGTGCTGGGCGCTCGAGCAGCACCTGGACGAGCTCGCGGCCGCACTCGGCATCGATCCGGTCGAGCTGCGGCGCCGCACGCTGATCGAGGAGGGGTCCGTGACGGCGACGGGGCAGGTGCTGGAGCGGATCGCGATGAAGGAGACGCTCGAGCAGGCGGTGGAGCTGATCGGCTACGGGCAGGAGCTCCCCGCCGACGAGGCAATCGGGGTGGCGTGTGGCTGGTGGCCGTGCTTCGCCGCCAACAGCGGCGCCTACGTGAAGCTGAACCCGGACGGGACGGGCACGATAGTCACCGGCGCGCAGGAGAACGGCACGGGCGCGGTGATGGCGATGCCGACCTATGCCGCCGAGCAGCTCGGGATGAGGCCCGAGGACTTCTCCATCCTCTACCAGGACACCGACGCGGCTCCGTGGGACATGGGCTCGTGCGGCTCGCAGACGACCTTCAACAGCGGGCGGGCGGTGATCGCGGCTGCCGTCGAGGTACGCGAGCAGCTGCTCGACGCGGCCGCCGAGAAGCTCGAGGCGTCGCGCGACGACCTCGAGCTGAGCGGCGGCCTGGTGCGGGTGAAGGGATCGCCCGACAAGGCGGTCACGATCGCCGACCTGGCAGGCTCCGGCACGTTTCACGGCAAGGGAGCGGGCGAGCTGCCGGAGGCGCCGCCGGCGCCGGCGGAGGGATGCGTGGGGAGGCTCGGGCTCGAGTCGTTCCATGCGCCCCAGCTGATCGCGCACGCGGTGCGGGTGAAGGTCGACCGCGACACCGGCGTCGCGCGCGTGCTGCAGGTTGCGGCCGCGCACGACTGCGGCCGGATCCTCAACCGGCTCGGCGCCGACGGGCAGGTGTACGGCGGCGTCGTGATGGGGATCGGGCAGGCGCTCTCCGAGGGGACGCAGCTCGATGCCGAGGGGCGGCACCTCAACGCGCACCTCACGGACTACAAGCTCGTCACCGCATCCGACGCGCCGCAGATGGACATCGCCTGGATCGAGACGGACACGCCGAACGCCGGGCCGAAGGGCTCGAAGGGCGTCGGCGAGCCCCCGTGCGTGCCGACCGCCGGCGCCGTCGCGAACGCGATCGCGAAGGTGATCGGCACCCGCGTGCGGGCGTTGCCGATGACGCCGGAGCGGGTGTGGGCCGCGAAGGAGCAGGCATGACCGTCACCGCGTTCGTGACCGCCGCGAGCGTCGACGACGCCGTGCAGGCGCTCGCGGAGGGAGCGCGGCCCGTCGCCGGCGGCACCGACCTCGTCGTCGGCGCCCGCGCGGGCAAGTCGCAGCTGCCGCCGAGCATCGTCGCGATCCACCGGCTCGCCGAGCTGCAGGGCGTCACCACGGGCCCGGACGGGCTGCGCCTCGGCGCGCTCGCGAGCCATGCGGAGATCGCGGCCGATCCGGACGTTCAGGCCCGCTACGCGGCGCTCTCCGACGCCTGCGCGATCGTCGGCTCGCACGCGACACGTGCGCAGGGCACGGTGGGCGGCAACCTGATGAACGCGTCGCCGGCGATGGAGACCGGCGGCCCGCTGCTCTGCCACGGCGCCTCGGTCACCCTGCGGGGGCCGGCCGGCACACGCTGGGTCGCCCTCGACGATCTCTGGGCGGGCCCCGGGCAGACGACGGCGCACCCGGACGAGCTGCTCGTCTCGATCGACCTGCCGGCGCCCGCCGCCGGCACCGGGAGCGCGTACCTGCGCCTCGAGTACCGTCGCCAGATGGAGATCGCCGTCGTTGGCGCCACCGCCGTCGTGACCGTGGCGGACGGGAGCGTGACCGACGCGCGAGTGGCGATGACGGCCCTCTCCCCGACCATCCGCCGGGTGCCGGGGGCGGAGGAAGCTCTGATCGGCACGGACGGCGGTGCCGCGGCGATCGCCGCCTCCGCCGAGGCGGTGGCCGCCGCCGCGACACCGATCTCGGACGTGCGCGGCTCGGCCGACTACCGCCGCGCCATGGCCACCGTGATCGCCCGCCGCTCGATCGAGCGGGCGCTCGCACGCGCCCGAGGGGAGGCATCGTGAAAGTCGCAGCGACACTGACGGTGAACGGGGTCGCCTACCCCGTCGAGCTCGACCCGGGCACGAGCCTGCTCACGGCCGTGCGCGACGTGGTCGGCCTGACCGGGTCGAAGGAGGGCTGCGACGACTCCGAGTGCGGCGCCTGCATGATGCTGCTCGACGGGCAGCCCGTGAACGCGTGCTCGTACCTGGCGCTGCAGGCCGAGGGGAGCGAGGTCACGACGGTCGAGGGCCTCGCCGACGGCGACACCCTGGCGCCACTGCAGGCCGCGTTCCTCGAGCTCGGCGGCGTCCAGTGCGGCTTCTGCACGCCCGGCATGCTCGTCTCTGCGACGGCGCTCCTCGCGGCCAACCCGTCGCCCACAGAGGACGAGGTGCGCATCGGCCTCTCCGGCAACCTCTGCCGCTGCACCGGCTACGACGGCATCGTCAAGGCGGTGCTGTCGGTGGCAGGCTCCTGACGCCGTCGGGCCGCTGATCCTCGTGACACAGTGTCACAGGCATTGTTCGTCGGGCTAGGCCCTTAGCCAGGGTCGCGGGGGGGAGCCGGCCTCCTCGACCGGCTCCCCCCCGCTGGCTCGTGCAGCTCAGCAGCCGAAGCAACCGTCCGGCTTGTTGCCCGCGATCAGTGTCGCCGTCTTCGTGATGGGGAAGTCCGTCTTGATTCCCCCGCCCCGCACGAGGAACGGCGCCGGGGCCGAAAGGGAGTTGGCCACGATGCCCACCTGGGTCAGCGTCAGCTGGGCGGTGGACTGACCGTCGAAGCTTCCGTTCCAGATGCCTCCGCCGTCGACGGCCGACGGGAACCCGAAGCCCTCGGCGCCAGGCCCGCTCGCCGAGCCGCTGTTGCCCGTGACAAGCGTCCGCTCGAGCGTGAGCTGCCCGGCGTTCGCGACGCCGGCACCGAACGCGGCTGCGAACCGCTTCGACTGCGCGGAGACAGTGTTCCGCGCGATCAGCGAGTCGCGGACGGTGGCAGTCCCCTCGACCTCCATGCCGCCGCCATCGGCGAGTGCGTCGCCCTCGGAGACGGCCTGTGCCGAGTTGTCGGTCACAGCGCTCCGCTCCAGCAGCAGCTGGCCGTCGACGTCGATGCCGCCGGCGAACGCCTGTGCGACGCCGTTTGCGTTTGTGGCGTGAGAGGTGACGCGGTTGCCGCGGATGATCGTGTTGCGGATCGTGGCCGACTGCGGGCCACAACAGGCCGTGCCGACGCGGATGCCGCCGGAGCTCGCGTTTGCCCACATATCGTCGGCGGAGAAGCTGCCGGTGATCTCGGCCACGTTGTCGCTGACGACGCTGTCCTCGATCGTCAGCACGCCGGCGCTGCCGATGCCGCCCGACTCGGCGAACCAGCCGATCCCGGTTGCCGCCGTGGCATGGTTGCCGCTGACGACGCTGTGACGGAGCGTGAGCACCCCCGGTGAGCCGTTGTCGATGCCCCCGCTGATGGCGCCGCTCGCAAGCGAAGGCAGCGTCCCGGTCGAGCCCGATGTGTTGCCTGTCACGCTCGTATTGACGAGCGTCAGCGTGCCCCGATTCGAGATCCCGCCCCCGAGCGTGAACGCGCACGCGAGCGGGCCGCAGAGCCCGCCTGCGGGCACCTGTGAGAAGGCGGTGACGACGTTCCTGGTGACGACGCTGTCGGCGATCGTCACCGTGGCTCCGAGGCCGTTGTACGGAGGATCGGGCAGTTGCTCGGGCGGGATCGAGATACCACCGCCGAAGTTCACCTGCTCGACCTGGTTGACGCCTCCGGTGATCGTGACGCCGCTGATCGAGACGGTCAGCCCGGACGGGTTCGAGGCGCGGAAGATGGTGAGCACCGGCCCACCGCCGCTGATCGCCGTCCTGTTCGCACCGGCCCCAACGAGGCTGACGCTCTTGTCGATCGTGACGCCGCCGGCGAACGTGCCGGGGCCGACCTTGATGGTGTCGCCGTCGCTTGCGGCGGCGAGGGCCGCAGCGAGGGTCGGGTAGCACCCGCCGCCGCCGACGCAGCGCACCGACTGCGATCGTGCTGCCGCCGTGCCCGCCGTCCCTGCGGCGGCAATCGCGACCGCGACCACGCCGGCCGCCATGAGAGTCCATCGCATCTCGTCACTCCTTCCCCTGCCGTCCCGGCCGGCGCACACCGCCGGCTTCCGGCGTCGACTCTGCGATGCAGGGCTAAGCGGACGCTAAGCGGGGCCGCGGGAGCAGATGACCTGGTCTGGGGGCGAGTTCACGAACGACGCGTAGTAGAGCGGGCCACCCGGCTTGTTCCAGCCGGCGTGGCTGCCGTCGTAGAGCGAGACCGCGCTGATCGTGGAGGCGGGCGGTGCTCCGGGCTGCCCCGTGTCGAGGCCGAAGATGAGGCTGCGACCGAGCGTGTACGAATACGCGACGCCCTCGTGGGTCGTGTTGCCGGGGTTCGGCCTCAGGCGGGAGCCGTACGCCGCCATTGCCCGGGCGACCGGCGCGCACGGGCCTACCCCCGCGGCGGTACGGTACGCGCTGTTCCAGGTGGTGATCTGGATCGCCCGATCGACCCCTCCCTGGAAGTAGACCATCACCTTCCGCCTCGGGAAGACGATGCGCGTGTAGTCGCCCGGCTGCTGGAACCCCGGCAGGGTGAGGTCGCCACCCTTGGCGGCCTCGAACCGGTACGGCTTGCCGAGGATCCTCTTGTAGGAGGCTGCGCCCAGGCCTAGCCGGGCTCCCGCGATCGAGGTCGGGGTGATCGCCGGGACGGCGGCATCCGACGCGACCGGCCTGCTGCCGACGATGGCTGCGGCCGAGGCAGTGGCTACGGCGGCGATGCGGAAGCTGCGCTTCATCGTCTGTGGAGGCAGTGTGGACCACAGAACGCCGGGGTGCTAGCCGGATCCCGTACCCGCAACGACAATGCGAGCGCCCACCTGTCACGCACCAACATGGACTACCGCATCCTCGGCCCACTCGAGATCGCTGACGGCGGCCCGCCGCTGCCGTTGCCGGCGAGCCTCCGAGCGCTCGTGGCGGTTCTCCTGTTGCACGCCAACGAGGTCGTCTCGCCCGACCGGCTGCGCGACGAGCTGTGGGGCGAGGAGCAGCCGGGGTCGGGGGCAGCGGCACTCCAGGTTCGCGTCTCGCAGCTGCGCAAGGCGCTCGGGCCGGCTGCCCACCGGCTCGAGACCCGCCCAGCCGGCTATGTGCTCCTCGTGCACCCGAGCGAGCTCGACCTTGACCGCTTCAGCCGGCTCGTGGAGGAGGCCGGCCACGGCGAGCCGGCAACCGCGGCGGCCGTGCTCCGGGATGCTCTCTCGCTCTGGCGAGGCTCGGCGCTCGCGGATCTCGCGTTCGAGCCGTTCGCGCAGCCGGCGATTCACCGTCTCGAGGAACTGCGCCTCATCGCGCTCGAGCGGCGGATCGAAGCCGATCTCGCCCTGGGCCGCCACGCCGAGCTGGTTCCCGAGCTCGAGGCTCTCGTGGCGGAGCACCCGTTGCGCGAGCGGTCGCGCGAACAGCTGATGCTCGCGCTCTACCGGTCAGGGCGCCAGGTCGAGGCGCTCGACGAATACCGAGCGGCGCGCGAGATGTTCGCCTCCGAGCTCGGTATCGAACCGAGGCGTGAGCTGCGCGAGCTCGAGCAGGCTATCCTGCGGCACGATCCCGCCCTCGCCTCCGCGACCGGAGCGACACGTGCACGCTCGATCCTGGCCGTGCCCTCCACCGACACGTCGCTCGACAGGCTGCTCTCCCTCGCAATTCCGCTCGCCTCTCGCCCGGTGAAGGAGCTGATCGTCACACGTGTCGTCCAGGGCAAGGATGGGCTTGCGGTTGCGGCCGCCGTGCTGGAGAAGCGGCGCCAGGAGCTGATCGGTAGAGGGGTCGCCGCGCGCTGTGCCGCCTTTGTCGGCTCATCGGCCGGAGACGACGTCATCCGCTTCGCCGACGAGCAAGGCGTCGAGCTCCTCGTCGTCGACGGAGGAGAGGAAGCGCTCGAGAGCCTTCTGGTACAGCGGCTGCTGAGCGCCGCACCGTGCGACGTGGCGGTGCTGGTCGGAGGCGGCGTCCGGCCTGGTCCGCTCCTCGTGCCGTTCGTCGGCGCCGATCACGACTGGGCAGCGATCGAGATCGCAGCGTGGGCGGCCGGAGCGTTCGGGGCACCGCTTCGGCTTGCCGGCCCGAGCGGCGGACCGGACGACCGGGACGCGAGCCGGTTGCTCGCCAATGCCTCGCTCGCGATCCAGCGGACGCTGGGAGTCGCCGCCGAGCCGGTGCTGCTCGCACCGGGCCCCGACGCGCTCGTCGCTGCGTCAGCGGACGCCGCACTGGTCGTTGTCGGGCTCTCCGATCGCTGGCAGGCGCAGGGTCTTGGCGCCACCCGTAGAGCCTTGATCGACCGCGGGCACGCGCCTGTCGTGCTCGTGAGGGGCGGTCTCCGGCCAGGCGGGCTCGCACCGGACGCAAGCCTCACGCGCTTCACCTGGACGTTGAAGTCCTGATCAGCGCGCCCACGCCGGCGCCGGCCGACGCACGCACGCAGGGGTATCGTCGGACGGCGCCGGGTCGCGTGCAGAGAAGTACCCGCCGAAGGTGTGGTCGACCCCGGGCACGCGGCGGATCACGGTTCCGTCGGGGAAGCGGACGAGGGAGTTCGTGCCGACAGCCGCTCGCTCGCCGTCGAGCCGGATCCGGCCGAGCGGCGAATCGAGCGTGAGCTCGGAAAGGGCTTCGCGCAGCCCGCGCCCGCCGTCGGAGAGATGGCCGTCGACCTTCGCGAGCCCGGCGAGCGCCGCCTTCATCGCGTCGTGGTACCAGATGTCGAACGCGCCCAGGTGTTCGTACTGTGCCGGGAATTGGGTACCGAGGTCGACGCCGTACCAGTAGCGGCGCTCACCGACGCTCAGATACGGGACGCCTTCGGGGACGTTCTCCGCTCCCAGGTCACCGAGCGCCGATGTGGCCAGGATGCCGATCAACAGCTTCCCGTCCACAGCACCGCGGAGCGGGCCGTCGATTCCACCCACAGCTTCGACCGTCTGTGGCGACGCGGCGGCGAAGATGCCGTCAACGCCCCGCTTCGGGATCGCCGCGATGACTCCCGTATAGTCGGCCGTCCCGGCGGGAACCCAGACGCGCTTCGCAATGGTGCCGCCGAGCGCGCAGAACTCCGCCGTGAAACCCGCTGCCTGTGTCCAGTTCACGTAACGGTCGGCCTCGTCCGCGACGAGCACAGCGCGCCGCCAGTGGAGCTTCTGGTAGGCGTACGTCCCGAGACCCGCCACCGACTGCGCCAGGTCGAGGTGGAAGGAGAACATGTTCCGGGGAGGGTCGAGCAGTTGAGCGCCGGCCGATCCGTTCACGAACACGACGTCCGGGCGCTTGCGGGCGTATTCCTGCAGCGCGATCTCCTGGGAAGCAACGGTGGGGCCGATCACGATGCGAACGCCGGCCTCGTCGACGAGCCGACGCGCCTCGGCGAGCGCGGAGGCAGCAGTGCCGTCGCTGCACCCGGGGACGAAGACGATCTTCCTGCCCGCCACCGTCGCGCCGCGGACGCCGTCCGCCAGCCTCGGGCCCGCTCGTCTGCCGCCACGGTGCAACAGAGGGAGCTCGGCCCCCGCCAGCGACTGCTCGTACCAGGCCCCGTACGGCCCGCGACAGTCGGAGAGCATCCCGATGCCGATCGCGTCCGGGGGGATCGGCGGGGTCGGCGTTCGGATCGCGACGTAGACGCCACCGGCTCCGGCCGCTATCGCTCCAGGTGCTCCCGCCGTCGCGATCCGCGCGACCACCCGGTTGGTCTTCAGGTCGATCCGATAGACGGCTCTCGCCTTCGCGCTCGAAACCCACACTGCCCCGCTGCCCACGGCGATCCCTCTGACGGGACCGCTCAGCCTGACCCGCGCCACGAGCTGATCCGTTGCTGGGTCGAGTCGCCAGACGGAGTCGTCGAGCAGTGAAGCTACCCACACCGAGTGCTCGCCTGCCGCGATCAGACCCGGCGCGAAGGGGAGATGAACCACGTCGATGGTGTGCTCGCCCGTACCGGGGTCGCTGCGGAAGAGGCTGCGCGCGAACGGGTCGCCCGCCACCCAAACTGAGGACGGCGCTGGTGGGACAACTGCCAGGCCGCCGAACGACTCGTACATCGAGTCGAGCGAGCTGCCGTTGCCGAAGTTCGGAATGGTGACCGGATCAACGGGGCCGGTGCCCTTGACGTCGAGTCCGACCTGCCCGATCAGGTGATTAGCGGCGTCGGCAAACCTCGGGCTCCCGTCTCCCGAGGCGACGTAGACGGTACCCGACGCATCTCCCTTCAGGGGCGTCACGAACCGCACAGCTCCCGTGGTCCCGTCAATCGAGACGAGGCTGTGCTCGGGCCCGTCTGCAACGAGCACGTCGTCGCCGGCTGCCGTCACGCCGGTCGGGCTCCCCTGGACCGGGATGTCCAGCGTGGCGCCGGTGGAAGCATCGATCCGCGTCACCGTGCCGTCGACGTAGTTCGCGACCCACACTCGGTTTCCGCTCACCGCGACGGCACTCGTCCCCCGGCCCGCCGAGATCGTCTTCGTGACGCTGTTCGTGGCGGGATCGATCGCGAGCAGAGTGTCGACGCCCGCCCGGGGGCGGATGCCGCTGCCGCTGCCGCGGTGGGTGAGCGCCACCGCGAGCGCACCGCCGGCGAGGAGGAAGCCCGCGAGGGCGATCGAGAGCATCACCCGCGCCCGGCGTCGTGGCGATGTCCCTAGGGCGCGGCGAGCGCTCTCGATCAGCTCGCGCCCTGATTGGAAGCGCTCACCGGGATCCTTTGCAAGCGCCCTGGCGATGATCGGGTCGGGCCCTGCGAGCGACGGCGGCGTCTGCTGGAGGTGAGCGAAGACGACCGCCGTGTCCGACCCGGTGAACGGTGGCCGGCCGGTCAGGCACTCGTAGAGGAGGCAGCCGAGCGAGTAGAGGTCGGAGCGCCCGTCGAGCTCGTCGCCGCGGATCTGCTCCGGCGAGACGTATCCGACCGTGCCTAGCGTCCGTCCGTCGTCGACCTTGACGCCGGGCTCGCTCACGAGCCTCGAGAGGCCGAAGTCCGCCAGGTAGACATGGTCGCGGGCATCGACGAGGACGTTGGACGGCTTGACGTCGCGATGAATGAGCCCGCGCTCGTGTGCCGCATCGAGCGCGTCCGCGATCTGGCCGAGAATCGCGAGCGCGCGCTGCGGCTCGAGCGTCCCCTCCACGGCGAGCAGGCGCTTGAGGTCCGTGCCCTCGACGAGGCGCATGGCGATGTACAGGCGCCCGGCCACCTCGCCGGCGTCGTAGATCGGAATGATCGACGGATGGTCGAGCGACGCCGCCAGCCGCGACTCGCGATGAAACCGCTCGCGGAAGCCGACGTCGTCGGCGAGCTCGGGGGCGAGCAGCTTGAGCGCGACCTTGCGGTCGAGCGCGAGGTCGTGCGCCCGGTAGACGACGCCCATGCCGCCCCGGCCGAGCACCGACTCGACGCGGTAGCCGCCGAGCTCCGTCCCCGGCCCGACCCCACCGGACGGAGCCGAATCGCCGGCGCCGGTACTCATTCGAGGCTCACGCCTCGCGACGATACGACCGGACGGCGCACGAAGCCAGCACTCGCCCGATGCTGGCGGTCTCCGCTAAGCGGCGGCAAAGCGCCGCTGCCGGACGTTATGCCGGCGTGTGCCGGTAGAACGGCAGCGGCTCGGGCGCGAGCGGCGTGGTGCCGAGGATCAGGTCGGCGGCCTTCTCGGCCACCATCATCGTGGGCGCGTAGATGTTCCCGTTCGTCACGTACGGGAACACCGAGGCGTCGACGACGCGCAGGCCGTCGACGCCGTGCACCCGCAGCGAGCCCGGGTCGACGACCGCCAGCTCGTCGCTGCCGAGCCGGCACGTGCACGACGGGTGCAGGGCCGTCTCGCCGTCCTGTGCCACCCAGCGCAGGATCTCCTCGTCGCTCTGCACCGACGGGCCCGGGGACGTCTCGCCGCCGTTGTAGGGGTCGAACGCGGGCTGCGTCAGGATGGCGCGTGCGCAGCGGATCGCCTCCACCCACTCGCGCCGGTCCTGCTCGGTCGAGAGGTAGTTGAAGCGCAGCGCGGGGTGGACGCGGGGATCGCGCGAGGTGATCTTCACCGAGCCGCGGGCGTCCGAGTACATGGGGCCGACGTGCACCTGGTAGCCGTGGCCGCCCTCGGGCTGGGAGCCGTCGTAGCGGATTGCCAGGGGGAGGAAGTGGAACATCAGGTTCGGGTACGGCACCTCGTCGTTCGAGCGGATGAAGCCGCCGGCCTCGAAGTGGTTCGTGGCGGCCGGGCCTCTCCGCAGGAACAGCCACTGGAAGCCGATCCAGGGCCGGTTGCGGAGCTTCAGCGCCGGCTGCATGGAGACCGGCTGCTTGCACGCGTACTGGACGTACACCTCGAGGTGGTCCTGCAGGTTCTCGCCGACGCCGGGCAGGTCGTGCACGACGTCGACGCCGAGCGCCGACAGCTCCGCGGCGCTGCCGATGCCCGAGAGCTGCAGGAGCTGCGGCGAGTTGATCGCCCCGCCGCAGAGGATGACCTCGTTCGCCCGCACGACCTCTGTGCCCCGCTTCCCGGCGATCTCGACACCGGTCGCGCGCGCCCCGTCGAACAGCACCCGGGAGACGAGCGTGCCACAGCGCACCTCGAGATTGGGTCGCTTCATGACGGGGTGGAGGTAGGCGCGGGCCGCACTCAGCCGACGGCCCCGGTGGATGTTGCGGTCGAAATGCGCGAACCCCTCCTGCCGGTAGCCGTTGACGTCGTCGGTGAGGGGGTAGCCGGCCTGCTGCACCGCCTCGAGGAACGCGCCGAACAGGGGGTTCGTGGCCGGCCCGCGCTCGAGCACGAGCGGGCCTCCGCCGCCGCGCCACTCGTCGGGGCCCGCGAGGCACGTCTCCATGCGCTTGAAATACGGCAGGCAGTGCGCGTAGTCCCATTGCTCGAGGCCGGGAACGGTGGCCCAGCGCTCGTAGTCGAGCGGGTTGCCGCGCTGGAAGATCATCCCGTTGATCGAGCTCGAGCCGCCCAGCACCTTGCCGCGCGCGTGGTAGATGCGCCGCTCGTTCATGTGCGGCTCCGGCTCCGATTCGTACTTCCAGTCGTAGAAGCGGTTACCGATCGGGAAGGCGAGCCCGGCCGGCATGTGGATGAAGATGTCCCAGAGCGAGTCGTTGCGCCCCGCCTCCAGCACGAGCACGCGCGTGGACGGATCGGCGCTGAGCCGGTTCGCGAGCGCGCAGCCGGCGGAGCCGCCGCCGACGATGACGAAGTCCCAGGCCTGCTCGCTCACGACGTCTCCACTCCGCCCTCCATTCGCCGCTGCCTCCACGCCTCGGTGTCCGCGAGGTCGTTGAACGTGAAGATATGGAACCCGGCGACCTTGTGCTCGGGGTCGGTGAGCAGGGAGCCGAGCCCCTCGACGAGCGGGTCGGGGTTGAAGCCGCCCGGGCGCAGGAAGCGGCCCGCGAAGCTGCCGTGCTTGCGCAGGAAGCGCAGCGAGTCGCCGATGCCGATCCGGGCCGACACGCGCAGCAGCTTCGTGCGTGCGACGGCGCCGGGAATCCCGACGAGGATCGGCAGGCGGGTGCCGCGCGCCCACACGGCCTCGATCCAGCCGGCGGTCACGGCCGGGTCGAAGCACACCTGGCTCGCGATGTATGTCGCGTAGCGCTCCTTCTCGAACATGGCCGCGATCGTCGTCTCGTCGTCGATCAGCGGATGGCTCTCCGGGTAGCCGGTGATGCCGACCTGCGCGAACGGGTGCCCGAGCTCCGCCATGGCCGCGAGCAGCGGCGCTGCGCCCGGGAACGGCCCGTGCGGCTCCTGCGCATCGCCCGCCACCACGAAGACGTCACGCACGCCCATCTCGCCGGCACGCGAGATGAGCTCGGCCAGGTGATCCCGGCTCTCGACGAGCCTCGCCGACATGTGCGGCACTACCTCGTACCCGTGCCGGCGAAGCCGTGCGGCGAGAGCGAAGGTCGGCTCGATCCCCTTCGTCGGCGACGCCGTCACGGTCAGCGTGACGTCTCGCGGGACGTGCTCCAGCACCTGCTCCTCGATCCCGTCAAGCGGCAGCACCTCGTAGCGCGACCGCGCGAGCAGCCCGGCGACGGCCTCGTCCACTGCCGAGCGCGATGTCGTGGCCTCGTGCATCAGACGTTCGAGTCGGGGAACGAGGCTTTCTTGCGCTCGATCCACTCGCGCAGCTCGAGGTCGACGGCGTCGTCGATCGCCGGCGCCTCGTACTCGGCGAGCATCCGCTTCCAGACGGCGTTCGCCCGCTGCGCCGCGTCCCGGGAGCCTTCCGCCTCCCACTGCTCGAAGCTGGCGTTGTCGGCGAGGGGCGAGCGGTAGAAGGCCGTCTCGAAGTTCGCGAGCGTGTGCGGGTGGCCGAGGAAG
>Ga0209798_10001597_pt1 | contig 13581 bp, 11 predicted proteins | sample DOMMetBare3Fresh_FD_187475 | JGI IMG/M metagenome (GOLD analysis project Ga0209798, IMG submission 187475) | Wetland sediment microbial communities from St. Louis River estuary, USA, under dissolved organic matter induced mercury methylation -... | ecosystem: Environmental > Aquatic >...
TTGCTCCGACAGCAGGGTGTCGCGTTGGGCCAGCTGGGGAAAGAGATAACGCCATACCCCGACCACCAGCAGCGTCCCGACTCCACCGATGATGGTGGCTGGCACGACTCCGAACCAGGCGGCGGTAAGACCGGATTCGAATTCTCCCAGCTGGTTGGATGCGCCGATGAAGACCGAGTTGACGGCGCTGACCCGGCCGCGCATCTCGTCCGGGGTTTCCAGCTGTACCAGTGATGCGCGAATCACCACGCTGACCATGTCGGCCCCCCCTAGCAGGACCAGCATCAGAAACGACAGGAGCATTGAAGTGGAGAGGGCAAAGCCGATGGTGGCAAGTCCGAACAGCGCCACGCAGGTAAACATCACCGTTCCGACCCGGCGCCGCAACGGATGACGTGCCATCCAGATCGAGGTGACAAATGCTCCGACTGCCGGAGCGGAACGCAACAGCCCGAGACCACGGGGAGAGGCGAGCAGGATGTCGCGGGCATAGACCGGCAGGAGCGCTGTGGCGCCTCCCAGCAGTACGGCGAACAGGTCGAAGGAAATGGCGCCCAGCAGCACCGGGCGGCTGCGGATGAAGGAAACCCCGGCAAAGATGGTCTGCAGGGTGACCGGCTCGCGGCTGGGAGCGACCGAGCGGAAACGGATCCGGAAAATTATCACGGCCGACAGCAGGAACATCACCAGGCTGGCTTCGTACACGATGTCGGCTCCCATGGCGTAGATCAAGCCCCCCAGCATCGGTCCGACGATAACCGACCCCTGACTGACCGAGGCATTGACCGCCATGGCCCGGGGCAAATCGTGCCGATCCACCAACGAGGGGAGCAGGGTCTGCATGGTGGTGAACTCAAAAGCCCGGGCGGTGCTGGCAATCAACACAAACAGGAAAATTATCTCACGATTGACCCACTGCCCGAGTGTGGCTGCTGCCAGTGCCAGTAGCGCCGCTGCTTCCACCAGTTGGGCGCCACAGACCAGCCAGCGCCGGTTATGGCGATCCGCCACGTGGCCGACCACCAGCACCAGCAACGCCGAAGGGATGAACTGCAGCAGTCCAACCAGTCCCAGATCGAGCGGCCGGTGGGTCAGCTCATAGACCTGCCACGCCACCGCCATTCCCATCATCTGGTAACCGGTAATCGCAGCGCAGCGGGCAATCAGAAACCAGAAAAATGCATGTTTGGGGGGCGTCGTATCTTCCACAGAACCTGCTTCCTGACGTTGGTTTGTTACTGTCAGTTCTCTTTTGGCACAAGTTTACCTCCCGGCGCAAAGCCTTTTTAGCGGTTTACCGGAAAATATGCCGGTTCTGTGTCCCGCTCCCTTCAGTCTCTCTCCGATTCGCTCATTTTATTTCAACTAAAATATTTCATCAAAACTAAAATAACTGTTGCTGTTTTATTGAAAATGAAATATTTAACTGACGGTAAACAAAATAACAAAAAAACGTTTGTCTGGATGGGGGCGGAGTGTCGATACCAAATGCCTCCCGGCCACGGCGTTGCAAGTATCAACAAGGAAAGCGCAACCATGTCGGAATACAAAATCGGAACCAAAATCAAGGAACTCCGGAAAGCTAAAAAACTGAAGCTTCAGGACGTTGCCAATGAAACGGGGTTTTCAACTGCCCTGATTTCACAGATTGAAAACGATAATATCTCTCCGCCGATTGCCACACTTTCCAAGATTGCCCGTTTCTTCGATGTCAAGATCGGGCATTTTTTTACCGAGGCCGAAGAAGAGTGTCGCTTCGAAGTCGTCAGGAGAGGGGAGCGAACTGTGATCCCCCGGGTGGTATCCAAGGATGGCACCAGTCACGGGTACTTTTACGAACCTTTGTCGATTAACAAGAAAAACAAGCGGATGGAGCCGTTTATCCTTACCTTGAACAAGCAGGCGACCGACACCAGCACCTACAGCCATGAAGGTGAAGAGTTTCTCTATCTGCTGAGCGGTTCGGCGGAACTTTTGCTGGATGAACATCGTATCCCGCTCCAGGCCGGGGATGGTGTCTATTTTGATTCCAATCTCAAGCATCGCCTCCTTTCAGCGGGGTGTGAAGAGGTCAAGGTGATGGTCGTGGTGCTGAGGTAAGAGCGGAACAGCATGAAATGCAGGCAGCTTGCAACGGTGTGAAGGGGCACATTTGGGTGAGATCGCGCAAGGTGGCGTGATCTCTGATCTTGAAACATGTCGTTGAAATCTTATCAAGGAGCGTTTATGAACATTCACGAGTACCAGGCCAAGGCCATTCTACGCAAATTCGGTGTACCGGTTCCCGACGGTCACATCTGCTACAACGGCGCCAGCGCCCGGGAGTGGTCCAAGCGGTTGGGGGACGGTCCCTGGGTAATCAAGGCCCAGATTCATGCCGGTGGCCGTGGCAAGGGTGGCGGCGTCAAACTGGCCCGCACCCCGGATGAAGTGCGTCTGATTGCCCGCGAGATGCTCGGTATGACGTTGCGCACGCACCAGACCGGTCCCGAGGGGAAACTGGTGACGCGTATACTGGTGGAAAACGGCTGCAACATCGCCCGGGAGCTGTACGTCAGCCTGCTGGTTGACCGGGCCACCTCCAAGGTGACCGTCATGGCTTCCACCGAGGGGGGGATGGATATCGAAGAGGTGGCAGCCAAAACTCCCGAGAAGATCTTTACCGAAGCAATCGATCCGCTGGTGGGGCTGACTTCCTTTCAGTGCCGCAATATCGCCTTCAGTCTCGGGCTGGGAGGGAAACTGCTCAACAAGGCGGTGGCGGTGTTTCAGGGGTTGTACGAAACCTTTATCGGCTGTGATTGTTCCATGCTGGAAATCAATCCGCTGGTGGTGACTGCCGAGGAGAACCTGCTGGCCCTGGACGCCAAGTTCGGGTTTGACGACAACGCCATCTTCCGGCACCACAAGATCAGCGACATGCGCGATTTTGACGAAGAGGATCCCAACGAGGTGGAGGCTTCCCAGCACGATCTCTCCTATGTCTCGCTTTCCGGCAATATCGGCTGCCTGGTCAACGGCGCTGGTCTGGCCATGGCGACCATGGATATCATCAAGCATTACGGCGGTGCACCAGCCAATTTTCTGGATGTGGGGGGGAGCGCTACCATCGAGCGGGTCACCGAAGCGTTCAAGCTGATCCTTTCCGACAGCAAGGTGAATGGCATCCTGGTCAACATCTTTGGCGGGATCATGAAGTGCGACATCATTGCCGCCGGAGTGGTGGAGGCGGCCCGTCAGGTCTCGCTCCAGGTTCCGCTGGTGGTTCGGCTGGAAGGGACCAACGTGGAGCGGGGGAAGGAAATTCTGGCCGAGAGCGGACTGAATATCGTGGCCGCCGAAGGGATGGCTGATGCAGCCAAAAAAATCGTCCAGGCTGTGGCAGCCTGCTAAAGGAGAACGATAATGAGTATTCTGATTGATAAGAACACCAAGGTAATTACCCAGGGAATCACCGGCGCCACCGGTCTGTTCCATGCCCAGGGGGCTCGTGACTACGGGACCCGAATGGTTGGCGGCGTCACTCCCGGCAAAGGGGGAAGCACGATTGACGGATTTCCGGTCTTCGATACGGTCAGAGATGCGGTGGAACAGACCGGTGCCACCGCATCGGTGATTTACGTGCCGCCACCATTTGCGGCCGACTCGATCATGGAGGCGGTGGACGCCGGGATCGAACTGGTCTGTTGCATCACCGAGGGGATTCCGGTGCTCGACATGGTCAAGGTCAAGCATTACATGCAGGGGAAGAAGACTCGCTTGGTAGGCCCCAACTGTCCCGGTGTGATTACTCCGGGTGAGTGCAAGATCGGCATCATGCCGGGGTACATTCACAAGCCGGGGAAGGTGGGGGTGGTTTCCCGCTCCGGCACCCTGACCTATGAAGCGGTCTGGCAGCTGACCTGTCTCGGCCTGGGACAGTCGACCTGCGTCGGCATCGGCGGCGATCCGGTCAACGGCACCAATCACCTGGATGTGTTGCGCCTGTTTCAGGCCGACCCGGACACCGAAGCGGTGATCATGATCGGCGAAATCGGCGGCAGTGCCGAGGAAGAGGCTGCCCAATTCGTCAGGGATTACATGACCAAGCCGGTGGCGGCCTATATCGCCGGTATCACCGCTCCTCCCGGCAAACGGATGGGGCATGCCGGCGCCATTATCTCGGGCGGCAAGGGGACTGCCACGGAAAAAGTCGCGATACTCCGGGAGTGTGGCCTGAGCGTGGCGGAGAGCCCGGCCGACATGGCCCAGGCGCTGTTGAAAATCTATAAACCGTAACTAATAAACCTGTAAATGGTCGTGTGCGACCAAGGAGAATACATTACATGGCAAAATACAAGGATTCACTCGAATATCACGCTAGCGGCAGAAAAGGAAAAATCGAAGTCATCTCCACCAAACCGTGCCAGACCGCCGAAGATCTTTCGCTGGCCTATTCTCCCGGCGTGGCCCAGCCGTGTCTGGCGATCCAGCAGAACCCGGAAGATGCCTACAAATACACCGCCAAGGGGAACCTGGTGGCGGTGGTCTCCAACGGCACCGCCGTACTGGGACTCGGCAATCTGGGCGCCCTGGCCGGTAAGCCGGTCATGGAAGGGAAGGGGATTCTCTTCAAACGCTTTGCCGATATCGATGTGTTCGACATCGAACTCAACACCGAAGATCCCGATGAGATCATCAAGACCTGCCAATTGCTGGAACCGACCTTCGGCGGCATCAACCTGGAAGATATCAAGGCTCCCGAGTGTTTCTACATCGAGGAAACCCTCAAGAAGACCATGAATATTCCGGTCTTCCACGATGACCAGCACGGTACGGCGATCATCTCTTCGGCTGCGCTCTTGAACGCCCTCGATCTGGTGGGGAAGAACATTGAAGACATCCGCATCGTGGTCAATGGCGCCGGTGCGGCTGCCAACTCCTGCGCCAAGCTGGCGATTGCCCTGGGGGTCAAACCGAACAACATGATCATGTGTGACACCAAGGGGGTGATCTACAAGGGGCGCAAAGAAGGGATGAATCCCTACAAGGAACTCTTCGCCGCCGAGACCCATTTCCGCACACTGGAAGAAGCGGCCAATGGAGCGGATGTGTTGTTCGGACTGTCGGTCAAGGGGGCTTTCACCAAAGAGATGGTGGCCAGCATGGCCCCTGATCCGGTCATCTTCGCCATGGCCAACCCGGATCCGGAGATCACCCCGGAAGTCGCCCGTGGAGTGCGTGACGATGTCATCATCGCCACCGGCCGCTCCGACTATCCCAACCAGGTCAACAACATCCTCGGTTTCCCCTTCATCTTCCGCGGAGCCCTGGACTGTCGCGCAACCTGCATCAACGAAGAGATGAAACTGGCGGCGGTTAAGGCATTGGCGCAACTGGCCCGGGAGGAATGCCCCGATTCGGTCTGCAAAGCCTACGGCAACCAGAAATTCGCCTTCGGCCGCAATTACATCATTCCCAAACCGTTTGACCCGCGGGTCCTGCTGCATGTTGCCCCGGCCATTGCCCGGGCCGCCATGGAGAGCGGCGTGGCCCGTCAGCCGATCGAAGATATGGCCAGATACATCGAGCACCTGGAATCGACCCAGGGGAAATCGAAAGAGATCATGCGCATGATCATCAACAAGGCCAAGAGTGACCCCAGGACCATCGTCTTTCCCGAGGGTGATAACGAAAAAATCCTCCGGGCCGCCAAGGAACTGGTCGAGGAGGGGATCGCCAGGCCGATCCTGATCGGCGACAAGAAGAAGGTCGAGCAGAAACTGGCTGAACTCAACATCGAACTTGAGGTGCCGATCATCGATCCCGCCGAGTCGGAATTGACTGACAAATACACCGGTGAACTGTACCAGCTGCGGCAACGCAAGGGGTTGACCCTTTCCGAATCAGGCCGCATCCTGCGCCGCAAATCGCGCACCCACTTCGGCGCCATGATGGTTCGCCTGGGGGATGCCGATGCTCTGCTGGGGGGTATCGACACCCACTACCCGGAAACCATCCGTCCGGCTCTGGAAGTGATCGGCAAGCAGGAGGGACTCTCCAGCGTGCATGGCCTCTACATGATGGTCTTCAAAAACGACGTCTACTTCCTGGCTGACACCACCGTCACCATCGACCCGACCGCCGAGGAACTGGCCGAAACCGCCATCCTGGCTGCCGAGAAGGTGCGCATGCTCGACATCGAGCCGCGGGTGGCCATGCTCTCCTTCTCTAACTTTGGCTCGGTCAACCACCCCCAGGCCAAAAAGGTCAAACGGGCGGTGGAAATCGTCAAGCAGCGCGCCCCGGAGCTGATCGTGGAAGGGGAAATGCAGGCCGACACGGCGGTTGTCCCTGAGCTGTTGGAGGGGTTCACGTTCTCGAAACTCAAGACCAACGCCAACATCCTGATCTTCCCGGACCTCAACTCAGGCAACATCTGCTACAAGCTGCTGCATCACCTGGGAGGCGCCGAGGCGATCGGCCCGATCCTGATGGGGATGAACAAACCGGTGCATGTGCTGCAACGGGGGGACAGTGTGGATGATATCGTCAACATGGCTGCCATAGCCGTGGTGGATGTGCAGAATATTTAAATGTGAAAGGCAACCCCTCCTCCCCTGATAAGGGGAGGAGGGGTTGCCTTTCACATAACATACATAACATACACAGGAGATCCCATAGCATGACCAGAAAAATGGTAACCATCGACGGCAATACCGCCGCCGCCCACGTGGCCTATGCCACCAACGAAGTCATTGCCATCTACCCGATCACCCCGTCATCGGTGATGGGTGAAATCTCCGACGCCAAGAGTGCGGTGGGGGAGAAAAATATCTGGGGCACCGTTCCCCTGGTGTCTGAACTGCAATCCGAGGGGGGCGCTGCCGGCGCCGTGCATGGCTCGCTGCAGAGCGGGGCATTGACCACCACCTTCACCGCCAGCCAGGGGCTGTTGCTGATGATCCCCAACATGTACAAGATCGCCGGAGAACTGACCTCCACCGTGTTCCATGTTTCGGCCCGTGCCCTGGCAACTCAGGCGCTCTCGATCTTCGGCGACCATTCCGATGTCATGTCGTGCCGTTCCACCGGTTGGGGGATGCTCTGCTCCAACAATGTACAGGAAGTGATGGATTTTGCCCTGATCTCCCAAGCCGCTACCTTGCGCAGCCGGATACCGTTCATTCATTTCTTCGACGGTTTCCGCACCTCCCATGAACTGCAGAAAGTTGAACAGCTGAGCTACGACGACATACGTGCCATGATCGACAATGACCTGGTCAATGCCCACCGCAGTCGCGGTCTTTCGCCTGACCGTCCTTTCATGCGCGGCACCGCCCAGAATCCGGATGTCTATTTCCAGGGGCGTGAGACGGTCAATAGATACTACCCGGAGTGTATCGAGATTGTGCAGCAGGAAATGGACAAGTTGGCTGGCATTACCGGTCGCCCGTATCGGCTGGTCGATTACGCCGGCGCAGCCGATGCCGATCGGATCGTGGTTGTGATGGGGTCGGCTGCCGATACCGTCCAGGATACGGTTACCACCCTGGTTGCTGGCGGTGAGAAGGTTGGCGTGCTCAAGCTCCGCCTCTACCGCCCCTTTCCGCTGCAGGCTTTCATCAAGGCGCTCCCCGCGACCGTCACCAGCATCGCCGTGCTTGACCGCACCAAGGAGCCGGGTTCCCTTGGGGAACCGCTCTATCTGGACGTACGCACCGCCATCGGCGAGGCGGTCTCTGACCCGGGCTGCGCTCTGCAGCGCTATCCGATCATCGTCGGCGGCCGCTACGGCCTCGGATCCAAGGAGTTTACCCCGGCCATGGCCAAGGCGGTGCTTGACAACCTGCAACAGGCGCAACCGAAGAAAAACTTTGTGGTCGGCATCAATGACGATGTCACCGGTTCAAGCCTGGTCTACGATCCCGCCTTTCGAAATGGGATGGAAGGGACCTACGAGGCGATGTTCTATGGCCTCGGTTCGGACGGTACGGTCGGCGCCAACAAAAACACCATCAAGATCATCGGCGAGGCGACCGATAATTTTGCCCAGGCCTACTTCGTGTATGATTCCAAAAAAGCCGGCAGCGTCACCACCTCGCATCTCCGCTTTGGCAAGCAGGCGATCAATGCCCCATACCTGATCGATAACGCCGATTTTATCGCCTGCCACAATTTCACCTTTCTGGAAAAGTACGACATGCTCTCCAAGGCCAAACAGGGTGGTACCTTTCTGCTCTGCTCTCCCTTTGGTCCTGATCAGGTCTGGAACACTATTCCCCGTGAGGTACAGCAGCAGATCATCGACAAACAACTTCAGTTTTACGTGATTGACGCCATCAAACTGGCTGAACAACTGGGGCTGGGGGCCCGCATTAACGTGATCATGCAGACCGCCTTCTTCAAAATATCCGCCATCATTCCGCTGGAAATTGCACTGCAGGAAATCAAGGGAGCGATCAAGAAGAGCTACGGCAAGGCGGGAGATGCTGTGGTGGCCATGAACATCGCCGCAGTGGATCAGGCTTTGCTGAACATTCATCAGGTGGTAGTGCCGGCCATGGTCAGCGGTGATCGGCACATGCCGCCGGCGGTTTCTCCAGCTGCACCTGCTTTTGTCCAACAGGTGACCGGCCCGATTATCGCCGGTTTTGGTGACGATCTGCCGGTGTCGGTCATGCCGGTTGATGGTACTTTCCCGACTGCCACCTCCCAGTACGAGAAGCGCAACATTGCCGTGGAGATCCCGGTGTGGGACGAATCGCTCTGCATCCAGTGCGGGCTCTGCTCTTTTGTTTGCCCCCATGCCACCATCCGGATGAAGGCCTATGATGAAAAACTGCTGCAACAGGCTCCGCCAACCTTCAAATCAACCGATTGCAAGCTACCGGAATTCAAGGGGATGAAATACACGCTGCAGGTTGCGCCCGAGGATTGCACCGGTTGCGGCGCCTGTGTTCACAACTGCCCGGCCAGGAGCAAGCTCGATCCGAATCGGAAAGCGATCAACATGCAGTTTCAGCCGCCACTCCGGGGAGCGGAAGTATGCAACTACGACTTTTTTCTCTCGCTGCCGGATATGGATCCGACCCGGCTCAAGCTGGATACGCTGCGCGGCAGCCAGCTGGTCCGTCCGCTGTTCGAGTATTCCGGAGCCTGTGCCGGCTGTGGCGAAACCCCCTATCTGAAACTGCTCTCCCAGCTGTTCGGCGACCGGGCCATGATCGCCAACGCCACCGGCTGCACCTCGATCTATGGCGGCAACCTGCCGACTACTCCCTGGGGAAAGCGGGAGGACGGTCGCGGCCCGGCCTGGTCCAACTCGCTGTTTGAAGACAATGCCGAATTCGGCTTTGGGATGCGTCTGGCGGTTGATAAATTCAGCCAGTCGGCCCGGGAGCTGCTGACTTCGTTGCTCAGTTGTTGCTGCGGCAGCTGTGCGCCGCTGATTCCATTGATGAAGGAAATCCTGGCAGCCGATCAGGCCGGACAGGCCGGCATCGAAGCTCAACGGGAGCGGGTTGCCAGGTTGAAAACATCACTCAGGGAATGTGTCGATCCGGCAGCTGTTCAACTGTTGCCCCTGGCCGATTACCTGGTCAAGAAGTCGGTCTGGTGTGTCGGTGGTGACGGCTGGGCCTATGATATCGGTTATGGCGGTCTTGACCATGTGATCGCCTCGGGCAAAAACGTCAATCTGCTGGTCCTGGATACGGAGGTCTATTCCAATACCGGCGGGCAGGCTTCCAAATCAACTCCGATCGGCGCCGTGGCCCAGTTTGCCGCCGGTGGCAAGCTGATGGCCAAGAAGGATCTGGGAATGATGGCCATGGCCTACGGTCATGTCTATGTGGCCAGTGTCTCGCTGGCCAATCCGGCCCAGGTGGTCAAGGCTTTTATGGAAGCCGAGGCGTATGACGGTCCCTCTTTGATCGTCGCCTATGCCCATTGCATCGCCCACGGCATCAACATGACCACCGGCATGGACGAACAGAAAAAAGCGGTATCGTCCGGCTACCTGCCGCTCTATCGCTACAATCCGGCCTTGACATTCGAGGGAAAAAATCCACTTCAGCTGGATAGCAAGGCGCCAACCACCTCATTCCAGGAGTACGCCAACGGTGAAAACCGTTACAAGGTGCTGCATAAACTCAATCCCGAGGCTGCCGGGCAATTGATGGAAAAAGCAAGTGTCTGGAGCGCCAACCGCTTCGAGTATTACCAGAAACTGGCGGCATTGAAGTACCAACAGTAATCTCAAACCACTGAAGGGCGGCCCCCGTGGTCGCCCTTCAGTCAACTCCGCTCGCTTGCCGTTCAGAGGTTGTGCCGCACTACCCCTCCTCCATGACTCATTCCACTTTTTGTTTACCAATCACGTGATGTTGTTCCGATCAGCGCTGATCTTCAGCTTGTTATGGGATGAATGTCGTTGCATGTTGTCATCCTGAGTACAACTAAGAATCTGCTTGACGGTGCTTGTGCAAGCAGCAGATCTTCACTTTGTCAGGATGACAGGCACGAGTATAGATTTTCTCTCGAAAAAACATGCCAATAGCGTATACTTTGAGGTATCAGAAAGGAGTATGCCATGGGAGGTACACGACTATTTACCCGGCTAACGAGTGAAGATCGCTGTCAATTGATCTGGGAGGCTTCACTTTACACGGCCACCGTGAAAAACATTTCCATGCAGGGGGCGCTGGTGCATTTCGAAAGCTCGCTTCCCCTGATTCAAGTTGGCGATACATGCGGGATGTACCTGTGTAGCGATGCCAAGCAATGTCCGTGTGAGATTCCTTGTGAGGTTGTCAGAATAGAGGCGTCAGACCTTGCCGTGCGGTTCACCGGATTTAGCTGATATTCGTCTGGTAGTGATATTCGTCAGGCTTGAAATACAAATATGTTGTTCATTAGAAAATTGTCTGTTACATCCTTGAGCCAATTAAATCGATGGAGTCAGACAGATGAACAGAATCAAAGCCGTGGTGAATGATATAGCTCTACAGTCCGGATTTCACAGCTTGGATATAACGCTGGTCGAGGGTGAAAAGATCGGCTGCCTCGACGTATATTTGTTGAAAATTTCCCAGGGTAAGAGCATGACGAGTGCTCTTGTATTCCAGAATGACTTTGATGATATCAGGAATGGTACTCCAGCTGTTCGACTTGAGAGTCGCATCAGAAGCGCACTGGAACGGTTGCGGATGATGGAGTAAATTTCTCGTACTTCCCGATAATCCTTTTTTACTACCTATTCTCTCACGTAAATATCCTGATCAGAGCTATCCACCATTTTCATGTGACGCATATATTCCCCCTCGATCATTTCGCAGTGGTTGCGGGTTTCATTCAGAATCCGGCTGAAAATATCACGGGTATGCGGCTCCCGGATTGATTCCACAAAGCTGGAGTAGCTCCTGATACAAGCCTGCTCTTCCTTGAGTGCAATTTCCAGTGCATCCTTTTCCAATGTGTTGCTGTCGATTGAGTCAATCAGTGAACAATAGTAGGGGTCTTGATAGACACAGCGATCATTGAGGATAGATTCGAGTTTCTGTCGATCTCCCTGGTACAACGTGTATAAATGATCCAGATGTTCACTCTCTTCTTTTGACAACAGTTCGAATATCCGCCTGGTGGTACTGTCATTAACCTTTGAAGAGACCGCACGATAAAAACAGAGGCTTCTGTTCTCTATGGTGATGGCGGTCAGGATTGCTTCTTCGCGTAGTGCTTCCATCTGATTACTCCTTGTCTGCATGGATTGTAGTCCATATATCTGGCAGAATGCAGTGAATGTGCCATTGATACCAATTTAAATAATTAATACATATCAGCAGGTTGCAATGATTGCTGAACGTGTTAGGTTGAATTTTCATGCAACCTCCCTTGCTTCTGAAACAGCTTGTTCAGCCACTGTGCCAGGATCAGGGGATATTAAGCAGCCTGCAACGCGTCTATCACTCATGCAATAACTGTTGCAGCATCTATACAACCAGCAATTTCCAATGGTACATTTCGATGACATAACCCTACTAATTTGGTAGTATATAGACATGAGTAACAAACGAAAACAGCAGAGGAGGCAGCCATGAAACTCGGAAGTGTTGTGGTAGCATTTGTGGCGGCGTTCATGTTGTATGCAACAACGGGTAGTACCGAAGAAGGTACACATGGACGGCTTGATAGTTACGATCAGATCAAGGCTCTTGAGTCGCATAGCCTGAAAGATGAATGTCTGATTGTGGCAAAAAACTGTGTTGGTGATGATGATACGGTCATGAAGAGGGTAGAGCGAATCAACAAGGAACTGGATAAAGGGGTGGCCGTATATTCGCCTGAAGAACTTAAAGTTCTGCATAACGAGTTAAACTGGATCTTCAACGAAAGTAAGGAGTTTTCTACGATCACGATGTAACCTGAAGAAAGGTGGCGGAGAGCATGACAGCAGCATACGGTGAACGATGTGACATCCGCATCTGGTCAAGTGATTGCAAACAGGACGATGCTCAATCGAAAAGTGCAAAATATCTCTGTAAAGCATGTGGCACGTTAGATAACCTCGAGCATGAGGTCAGTCATGAATTCTATTCCAATGTCAGTGGTGATTATCACAAACTGAGCTGACAGCTGAAAGAGGAAGTACCGAATAGATCAGGGGACGCCAATCAGGCGCCCCCTGTGTTGTTTTATGAAATGATCTCCCAATGCCGTAATTTTGTATCACCAGTCATTTTCTGGTGCGCAGGAAGTTGACCAACTCCCACCGTTCCGATGGCGTTAATTTGTCTCTGAAAGGGGGCATGCGGCCAAAACCGAAGGTAACAGCCTTGAAAATGTGGGCATCACTGCGGGACAGGAGCATGGCTTGTCCCAGTCCCGGAGGAGGTGGTTTGAGCTTCTTGCCGACCGCTCCCCGTTCGGCCGAGGATTGACCATGGCAGATGTCGCAATTGATGTTGAACAGCTGTTTCCCCCGTTCCAAAGAATCTGCCGTTGCCGGCAGCGGATTTTTCAGCTCACTCGATTGACTTACCATCTCCCGTCCGGTGATTGGAACCGATCCGGGGGGGGCAATCATAATTGGTGCCTGGTATGGCTTGGGGGATGGTTGCCGATCCATCCAGATGGCGGCTGTCAGCAGCGGTGCGCACGCCAGTAGAATGAGCAGTCTCATGGTCGTTTTCATGGTGTCATCCCCCCGATGATCCGCAGCGCGCCGGCCGCCTCCATGATTTGTTGTACTTGCGAAACTTGTTCCGTCGCGGACAGGAACGCAATTCCGCCGATACACTCTTCCGGCCGGACTCCCGGTTGACAGCTGACAGCTTCTCCGCCGGCATGAATGGCGATACAGATGCCGATACAACCCTCGCTGATGGCTGGGTCATAGGGGCGCTTCCTGATTGCCGGGAGTCCCATTTCCAGAAACATTCCGACGCGAATATTGGTCACGCCGTCGCGCAAGTACGCCGCCGCCGCGCCCGACGATGTGGCGATGACGGAGACAATACTCGCGCCAATCGCGTAATGAATATCGATTCCCAGCACGAGCGTCAATATCGGCACGAGAATCACGCCGCCGCCCAAGCCGAG